>Ga0209515_10006904_pt1 | contig 13916 bp, 8 predicted proteins | sample Subgroupgradi54m_FD_187454 | JGI IMG/M metagenome (GOLD analysis project Ga0209515, IMG submission 187454) | Subsurface groundwater microbial communities from S. Glens Falls, New York, USA - GMW60B uncontaminated upgradient, 5.4 m (SPAdes)... ...
TGAAGGGGTTGGTGCCCCGTGTGATGCGCGCAAGCTGTTGATGCGGCAGGTAAAAACGCTTCCGGTACGACGAGTGCGTGTCGGGGCGAACAATCTTTGCCTATGTCGGGGGGAACCCGCTGAGCGGAGTTGATCCCAGTGGACTTGATTGCACGAAAGCCGGCGGTATGGCGACTTGTGCCTATCCTGGGGGAGGACCTAATTTCTCAATTCCGGTTGGCCCGGAGTTTCCGGATCGCTTGACAGGTTGGAATCCACTCGCTCACGCTTATGACGTAGTTCAGCCGCTTGGACAAGCTGACTTGCAATGTGTGCTGGACAAGATCAGAAACAACCCGACTCCCGGTCATCCAAATCCTGCCACGCCTGGTGGAACAGAGAACAATGCAGTTGTCCCCGGCGTAACAGATTCGAACTGGGTTACTTCGTATGCAACGACTGATCTCAAGACGGGCGGCCAAGTGATCGTCAACGTTACCGGTCCCAGGAGCAGGTTCGGTCCCGGGTACGTGGCGCGAGTGGTGACGAACGGGGTCGTACATACGTACGGCGAGGGAACCAGCTTAATTCAGTCGTTCTTGGTTCCCTCCGACGCAAGGACAATTGCCAATGAGCTTCTTTGGGGGCGACAGATGAAGAAGTTTGTCGATGAGTGCACTTGCAAGAAATGAGGGCGAAGTGAAGCAGAAGCCTGCAATAGCGCTCGGACTGCTGGCGGCCTCCGTGCTCCCCGCTGCGTATTTCGCGATTGTGTTTCCCCTCTCTGGAGACCGAGACTTTCAATCGATAGTCGGTACCTTCTTGGTGGCTTACTTCTTCGCCGCTGCTGCTACGGTGATTCTCGGCGCTCCGATGTTTCTCCTACTGAACAAGCTGAAGTTGGTTAGCTGGTGGTCGGCTGCTAGCTCCGGGGCGCTCGTGGGAGTCATCGCGCTGTTCACGATAACGTCTAGTGTTGAAATTGAACTCGTGCCTGCGCTGAGATTTGCGACGCTTGGCGGGGTTGCCGGATTCGTGTTCTGGTTGTTTTGGCGAGTCGGACGCACTTAGAACAAAGCCGGGGTCACGCGCATCCGTCGACGTTGCTCTAACAGAGCCGCCCCTCGGTGCTCACCGGAGGGCGCTATTGAAGGCAAGAGAACAAGAGCCGCTGACGCGGCTCTTGGCTTTGAGACCGCCGCAGAGGTTGTCCACGGCGGCGGGCGGGCGTCGCCTGCGACGAACGCACGACCGACGCGGTGGGCAACCCGTGTTCGACGCTCATCCGTGAGAGCCACATTGATGCCCGACGACTTCGGTCGGCATTCATGTAGTGGCTGCGCGACAGGGCGTGGTGCCCTGAGTAGAAAATTCCCGAGTTCCACACTCAGTCTTGCGAGCAAATAGTTGCCAACACAAAAAGTTCTTCGGCAAGATTCGAAGCGTTTGAAACGGCAGCTGTGAGGCCGGCGGTATCCAACCCGCGAACATAGCCTTTAAAGACGACTGCGAGGTAGGCTCCTGCGAAGCCTCGCAGCAGACGGCGCAAGCCGTCGAGGAGTGCGATTGCAAAGAGACAGCCGTCTCAACCCTTGACGGCTGGGGCACTTGATGCCTGGGTCGCTGTAATGCAACGGCACGTCACGGGTTCAACCTGTGCGCTGCCTGAATCGAGTCATGCCGCTCGACGGGCCATGACGAGAGTGCGCGTCGAAGCTCGACTTCGATGCGTGATGTTCGAGCCGCTATCCCATAGAGACTTCTTGTCTTCCTGGGTAGCCATGGCCGTGGGCACCCGCCCGCCGGCCTTGCACATGTTCCGCAGCAGCGGAACTTCGTAGCGCGAGCCGCCTGCCCCATCGAGGGCGGCAGCCTCGCATATCGCGCCGCCTCGGCCTGCTTGCTTCGCGCAAGCACGGTCGCAGGCGGCGCCCCTGTGTCCGCCCCCTCTTAGCCGCCCGCCCCGCATCGCGCACGCTCGCTTCGCGGTCGTCACTGGCCTGCCAGTGACGACCGCCGTGAACCCGCGCCGTTGTTGGGCTCGCGGCCGATGCGGTCAAGTGGGCGGTTAAGTGATAAGGCCTCCGAGCACCGCATCGACGGTGCCGGCGGCTCACCCAGAGACAGGCGCAACGCCTGTATGCCGCGCTCCCGCGCGGCCCGCTGATCCCCGGACCGGGGTCGTCGCGAAGGACCGCACGCCCACCGGGCAGCGCTTCGCGTCCGCCAATGTCACAACGTGCAGCGACGGCGAATCGAGCAGACAGCGCGACCTTGAGTCGCGCGCACGAAACGGGAGTGGTGTCCCGTGGCCCTTGTGGTCCTTGCCTGGGTACGCCCAGCAAGGCGGCCAAAAACACTCACCTGACGACCGAACACCGCAGCCCGGCGGACCCCAGTGATCCGCCGACCTCAACAACTCACTGGACCTTGAACGATGAATGCCTTTGCCATCCCCTACCTGTCGTTCGACGACGCCGACGACACCCCCGACACGGAGTCCGAGATGCGCGACCTTGCCTTCGATTTACGCCAACTGACCCACCGCAACCGCGACGGCAGCTTCGCCACGCAAGCCGATCGCCAGCGCATGCTCAGCCTGATCGCCGAGCAGTTGCACGAGCTCGGCTTCAACCACATGGAGGCGGCGAGCCTCAAGCCCAAACACGTCGACCACCTGCTGGCGCGCTGGCATGCCGAGGGCCTGTCCGCCGGCACGATCAAAAACCGCGTCGCCGCGCTTCGCTGGTGGTCGCAGAAGATCGGCAAGCCCAACGTCGTCGCGCGTCACAACGACACGCTGGACATCGAGCGCCGCCGCTTCGTCACCAACACGGACAAGGGCAAGGACCTGATGCCCGACCAACTCGCGCGGGTCACCTGCGAAAACACGCGGCTGTCGCTGCGATTCGAGGCCGAGTTCGGCCTGCGTCGCGAGGAGTCGATCAAGCTCCGGCCCACCTGGGCCGACCAGGGCACGGTGCTGCGACTCAAGGACTCGTGGACCAAGGGAGGCCGCCCGCGCGAAGTCCCCATCACGACCGAGGCCCAGCGCGCCCTGCTCGACGAAGCCAAGCGCTTCGCCGGCCAGGGCAGCCTGATCCCCGAAAACCTGCGCTACCGCGACCAACTCAAGACCTTCCGCGCGCAGTGCGAGCGCGTGGGCATCCACGGCGTGCACGGGCTGCGCCACCGCTACGCGCAGCAGCGCTACCTCGCCAAGACCGGCTGGGCGTGCCCGGCCGCCGGCGGCCCATCGCGGCGCCAACTCAGCGCCGAACAGCGCTCGATTGATCAGAGGGTGCGCCTGGAGATCTCGCTGGAACTCGGCCACGCCCGCGTGCAGATCGTGGCGATCTACCTGGGGAGCTGAGCCATGACCCGCGATCCACGCGGCCCGGCCGCCTCACCCCTTGCGCGACTTCAGGCGCGCGCGTTCGATCAAGGCATCCAGCAGCTCGACCGCCTGGCGCTGCTCGGCCGGCGACAGCGCCTCGAGCGCGGCCAGGCGCCGCGCGAGCTTGGCGCCCGCCGGCGCGGCCGGCGCTGGCTTGCCGGCCTGCAGGCCCAGCAGTTCGTCGGCCGACACGCCCAGCACGTCGACGGCAGCAGCGAGGAACACCGCCAGCGGCGGCGCCTCCTGGCCCTCGTAGTACACGACCATGCGCCGCGAAATCCCCAGCGCATCGGCGAACTCCTGCTGCGTGAACCCGGCGACCTTGCGTGCCTGCGTCAGCAGCTCCCCGAAACCCTGCGCGGTGTGGTGGCGGCTCGAAGCGGACTTGGCGGCAGGCATGGCGGGGGCGTGAATCAGTTGCAACAAAAGAAGCCGCAATGGTACGCAGGCACTGGACACACGGCCGATATAGTACATAATATGTACTTCAATATAGTTCATATTGTGTCTGACCATGCCACGTTCCACTGTCAACCCGAAGCCCAGCCCGAAGCTCGCGCCCAAGGCCATCGCATCGCGTCCGGCGCCGAAGCCACGTGCTCGCAAGGAGGCGCCCATGTCTGACGAGCGCCGCTTCACCGACGAACAACTGCAGCGCGCCAAGCAGGTGGACCTGTTGGCGCTGATGCGCTCGCGCGGCGTCGAGCTGGTGGCGCGTGGCGCGTCCTGGCAAGGCCGCTGCCCCTTCCACGAGGACGACACCCCATCGTTGACCGCTACGCCGGCCAAGGGCCTGTGGCAGTGCTTCGGCTGCGGCGCGGCCGGCGACGCCATCCGCTTCGTCGAGCTGCGCGACGGCTGCAGCTTCGTCGAGGCCGTCAAGGCGCTGCAGGCCTTCGCGGGCGAGTCCCCCGCATCGTCACCGCCTGCTGCGCCCGTGCTGGCCGCGCCCGAGGTCAGCGCCGCCGAGCGCACCAAGCTGCTCACCCGCGTCGCCGCGCACTACCACCGCGCCTTCTGCGAGCACCCTGACGGCCGGCGCTGCCTTGCCGAAAAGCGCGGCATCCGCGACCCCAGCCTGTTCAAGACGTTCGAGATCGGGTGGGCCGACGGCGGCCTGCTCGACGTGCTGCCCCGGGACGAGGCGACCCTCGCCAAACTGCGCGCCCTCGGCGTGCTGACCGCCAGCGGGCGCGAATTCCTCATGGGCTGCGTCGTCTTCCCGCTGTGGAACGCCGCCGGCGCCGTGGTCAACCTCTACGGTCGCCGCCTCATCGACAGCGAGGTCAACCACCTGTACCTGCCCGGCCCGCGCCAGGGCCTGTGGAACGCTGCCGCCGCATGCCGTTCGACCAGCGTGCTGCTCACCGAATCCGTGATCGACGCGCTGAGCGTGATCGACGCCGGGGTCCCCGAGGCCATGCCCTGCTACGGCGTGAACGGACTGTCGGACGACCATGTGCGCCACCTGGTGCAGTCGGGCGTGCAGCGCGTGGTGCTCGCCTTCGACGGCGACGACGCCGGCCGGCGCGGCATGGAGGCGGTACAGCGACGGCTGGTCGATGTCGGCCTCTCGGTCGGCCGGCTCGCGCTGCCCGAGGGCAAAGACCTCAACAGCTACCTGTGCGGTGCGGGTGCCGATGAGGCGCGCGTGGCACTGCGCAGCCAAGTCGGCACCGCGTTCGCAGCCCTGGCCTCTGCGCCCGGCGCCGAAGCGGCCCCGGCCGTGCTGCCCGGCGAGCACTGCGAGCTGACCTCATCGGGCTTCAAGCTCGCGCTGCACGCGAGGCGCTACGAGGTCAAGGGCATTGCCCGCGTCACCACCCAGCTCAAGGCCACCGTGAAGGCCACCGGCGACGCCCGCAAGGGCTTCGAGCTGACCACCCTGGACCTGTACAGCGCCCGCTCCCGCGAGGCCTATGCCAAGGCCTGTGCCGCGCTGTTCGATGTCACTGACGAGGTGATCCGCGCCGACTTCGCGCGCCTGATCGAGCGCGTCGAAGCCTGGAAGGCGCCGGGGGCCTCGACCGAAGCGGTGCCGGCGTCCTCGCCCGAGGACGAGGCCCGCGCCCGCGCGTTCCTCGCCAACCCGAACCTGCTCGACGAAGTGCTCGCCGATCTGCTCACCCTCGGCCTGGCCGGCGAAGAGACCAACAAGCTGCTGTGCTACCTGGCGGTGGTGTCGCGCAAGCTCGACGATCCTCTGTCGCTGCTGATCCAGTCGCGCTCGGCCGCCGGCAAGTCCACGCTGCAGCACGCGGTGCTCGCGCTGACCCCCGACGAGGACCAGGTGCACTACACGCGGCTGACCTCGCAGGCCTTGTACTACCAAGACGAGACGCACCTCGCGCACAAGGTGCTCGCCCTCGAAGAAGCCGAAGGCCTGGGCGAAGCGGCGTACTCCCTGCGCGCGCTGCAGTCGGCCAAGAAGCTGACGGTGGCGACCACCACCAAGGACCCCAACACCGGCCAGATGCGCACGCAGCAGTACACGGTGCAAGGCCCGGTGGCGGTGCTCCTGACCACGACCTCGGCGGCGCTCGACGAAGAGACGGCCTCGCGCTTCCTGACCTTGACCATCGACGAGTCGCGCGAGATGACCGAAACCATCCTCGCGACGCAGCGCCACCGCGACACCTTGGCGGGCTACCTGGCCGAGCTGGACCGCACCCAGGTGATCGCCAAGCACCACGCCGCGCAGCGCCTGCTGGAACCCTTGGTGGTGCTCAACCCCTACGCGGCGCAACTGAGCTTCCCGGTGCATTCGCTGCGGGCGCGGCGCGATCACAAGAAGTACCTGATGCTCATCAAGGCGGTGGCCTTCCTGCACCAGAAGCAGCGCACGCTGCGCGAGGCCGAGCGCGGCGGCCAGCGCTTCCGCTACCTCGAAGTCACACGCGAGGACATCGCGCGCGCCAACGCGCTGGCCGTGCAGGCGCTGAGCGCGAGCCAGGACGAACTCAGTGCCCCGGCGCGCAACCTGCTGCGCCACGTGCACGCGATGGTGCGCGCGCACTGCGAGGCCCAGGGCGTGGCCCCGGCGCACCACGTCTTCACCCGGCGCGACATCCGCGAGGCGACAGGCTGGACCGAATGGCAGGTTCGCACACATGCCAAGGAACTCGAAGACCTCGAATACCTCAAGGCCCGCAACGGCGCCTGGGGGAAGGAGTACCTTTACGAGCTGGCCGAGGCCGAGCTGGAGACGGACCCGCTGGAGCAGCGCCGCCTGGTGCTGACCGATCCGGCGACACTCGTCGAGCCAGCACCCGAAGCGAGGTCGGCATGAGTGCCGCCGGTGCCGCCTGGACCGCTGAAGACCTTACTTCGAGGTCAGGAACCCCAACTTCGAGGGTGCTTCGAGGATCGGCCTCCACGAAGCTCGAACCCAGGCGCAGCGCGGGTTGCAGGCCGGTTCGGGGTACTTCGTGGGTTCGTGCGGGAGAACTACCCCGGGGGAGGGAGGGGGTATGGGCAGCATGAGCTTCGTCGAAGCCGTCACCGCGCTGCTCGCGTACCTGCGCCTGCACCGCTATGCCCCGGCGACGGTCGACAACTACGCGGACCAGCTCAAGCGCTTCGGCGAGTGGCTGTCGCAAGCGCTGGCCGACGATCTGCGTCGCATCACGCGCGCCGATATCGACACCTACCAGGCCTACGTCGGCGGCGAGCCCATCGGCGTCGAGACCCGCGCGCTGCGCATGCGAGCGGTGAAGCGCCTGTTCGACCACCTGGTTCGCGAGGGTCGATTACTGCTGCACCCGGCCGATCACGTCGTCGAAATCCGCCGCAAGGATCGGTTGCCGAAAGCGGTACTCAGCATCAAGCAGGTGCGCCAGCTGCTCGCCGCTCCGGACCTCACCACGCCCTACGGGCTGCGCGACCGCGCGCTGCTGGAGCTGCTGTACGCCACGGGCATTCGGGTGGGCGAGCTGGAACAGGTGTGGCTCAGCGACTGGGAGCGCACGCAGCAGACGCTGGCGATCCGCCACGGCAAGGGCGGCAAGGAGCGCGTGGTGCCCGTGGGCGCCACTGCCTCGCAGTGGCTGGCGCGCTACGTCGACGAGGTGCGGCCGGTGCTGGTGTGCTCGCGACCGTATGAGCGCGCGCTGCTGGTCGTGCGCGGTGGCGCAGCGTTGCGTGCGACGCACGTCCGGGGAATCCTCAAGGCCTATCAGGCGCAGTGCCACCTGCGCCGCTCCGTGAGCCCGCATGCATTGCGCCATGCCTGCGCGACCCACCTGCTGCAGGCCGGCGCCGACATCCGGGCGATCCAGGAACTGCTCGGGCACGCGAGCCTGGACAGCACGGCGATCTACACGCGGGTGGTGCCGGTGGACCTGAAGGCGATGCACCGGCGCTACCACCCGGGCGAAGGGAAAGGACCAGACCATGCGACTGATTGACGCGACGCGGCTGTACTTCAACCACATGCTGGCGCTGGGCCGCAGTGTCCACACCGTCCAGGGCGCCCGCAGCGCGTTGAAGCTGCTGCTGGCCTTCCTCGCGACGCTGGGTGTGGACACGGTGGCGCGGCTCGATCGCGAGGCGCTGATGCGCTACCGCGAGGAACTGGCCTGGCGCTTGACCGCCAAGGGCGTGCCGCTGGCCGTGCGCAGCCAGCTGGAGCTGCTGGGGCATGTGGCGGCGTTCTGCCGCTTCGGCGTCGCGCAGGGCTGGTGGCTCGTCGATCCTTCGGAGTCGATCCCGCGGCCGAAGAAGCCCAACCGGCTGCCGCGCTCGATCATGGAGCCCACCGAGGTGGAACGGCTGCTGGCGCGGCCCGACGCGACGACGCTGCGCGGCTTCCGCGACCGGGTGATGCTGGAGGTGCTGTACTCGACGGCGCTGCGCCGCGAGGAACTGGCGAACCTGCGGCTCGATGACGTGGACATCGACACCGGCTATGTGTTCGTGCGCGAGGGCAAGGGCGGCAAGGATCGGGTGGTCCCGCTGGGCGCGTCGGTGTGCGACTGGGTGCGCAGCTACCTGGTGGACATCCGGCCGCAGTGGCCCGGCGTCGGCGTCGATCAGTACCTGTTCCTCAATCGCTGGGGGCATGGCATCGCGCCGAACGCTGTGTGGGCCATCGTGCACAAGCACGCGAAGGCGGCGGGGCTGACCAAGCCGGTGGCGACGCACAGCTTCCGGCACGCGTGCGCGACGCACATGCTGCGCAACGGCGCGCCGATCCGGCAATTGCAGGAGATGCTGGGCCATGCCTCGCTGGAGACGACCCAGCTGTACACGCGGGTGACGATCAACGATCTGCGCGCGATGCATGCGAAGTTCCATCCGCGCGAGCAGGACCCGCAGGGCTGAGCAGGCCTGCGAGCGCCGCTGAGCTGCGGCGCCTTGCTCGCTTCTCCCCCTTCTTCTTAACCGCCCACAGCGGCGCGACACCGGCAACGGGTCGCGCCGCTGCTGCATGGGGGATGCGTGAAACCGCGCCACTGTGGCAGACTCCCCACCCGAAACAGCACTCTTGGGGGAGGGACCAAACCGAATACTGCCCGGCCAGTACTTCGATCAGGAAAGCGGGCTGCACTACAACTACTTTAGGTCGTATGACAGTTCGATCGGCCGATATACGCAGTCCGATCCCATCGGGCTGGCTGGCGGGGTTAATACGTACGCATATGTCGGGGGGGATCCCCTGACTGGCTTCGATCCGCTGGGGTTGGCTAATGGCGCAATGCCGAACATGATGGTACGCGATAGCACTCCTGCGTCTCCCGGAGAGCGTGTAGCTGCGGCAGCAATGGGCCTCACTACCGTGGCTCTCGGCGTGGGCGCTGCAACGGGAACCCTTCCTCTTGTAGTGCTCGGCTTGGACATGATTGCCTTATCGGAAGGTATGCCAGCGGGAGGGAGGGCGTGCGCCTGCTCGTCCGCGGCGAGCTCAGAAATGAAGCGCGTTGGACGGTGGATGCCCCGTTCTGAGTATGACCTGATGCGAAGTACAGGCAGAGTTCAGCAGGGTGCGGGTGGGGCCACTTCTGTTGCCGATAGCGGCCCAGCCTCTTTTGTTAGGCAAGCGCCTTCGGGTAGGGTGTACGTTGAATTCAGTGTGCCTAAGAGCTGTTTGCTAAAAGGCGGGCAGGACGATTGGTTTAAAATAGTAGGGCCAGATGCACCAAATTCGATGAAGTACATGCTTAACAAGCAAGGTGGGGAGCAGCTTCCCGCTGTAACTAATCTTTCTGGCATACAGGCAACTAAACCATAGAGGGGGCTAACATGAAAAGCCTGAATGATCTACAGAAAGATTTGACTCTATTGGTTGCTGAATTGAAATTCAAGGCCGTCGGCCCTGTCGATGGCGATTTTGGAAAGCTTTCCGGAATTCATTTTGATTCCGATCGGCTTGGTGGTTTTGTGTACGCATGGTCATCGGGGCGAATAGAATTTCAGCTTGTCGACTACCAAGCGGGCGAACAAATCATTCCAATAACTGTAGTAACTGTAGAGTATGGCGACATTAGCGAGGTCGGTGACATCCTTGTTGCAGAGATATCGAAATTGAAGAGGGTTTCGTGAGAGGGAGAATGCCAACGAACTTAGGGTCAGGTCTTGCACTGACACATCGCTCGGATCACACAATCAAGCTCGTGTCTCGCCCCCTTCGAATCGAATTCCCCGGCGCGCTGTACCACGTCACTTCGCGTGGTGATCGGCGCGAGGATATCTATGCGGATGACATCGATCGTTCGGAATGGATGCGAGTGCTCGAGCAAGTTTGCACCCGTTTCAACTGGGTCGTGCACGCGTATTGCTTGATGAGCAACCACTACCACCTCCTGGTTCAAACCCCTGACAGCAATCTGTCTTCGCAGCGGCTTCAGCGGCTTGAGGGTCAGGTCTTGCACTGACATATCCGGCGACGAGCATCGCCGGAGTCAGGCTTGGCTTCAGAAGTGAAGCCGAGGGTCAGGTCTTGCAATGACACATCTGGCGACGAGCATCGCCGGAGCTACCTGCCTCAGGGCAGCCGGGTCTTGCCTCTTGCCCGCGCCTTCTTGCTCTTGTCCTCCGGCGTGACGAACCCGATAGGCCGCTTGGGCGGATCGGGCGGCGTCATCAGCTCGCGGATCGCCTCGAACACTTGCTTGAGCTGAGCGCGCGTGTTGCGGCTGAAGGTGTCGTGCTGCATCGCCAGCGCCTCGGTCTTCTCCTCCAACTCGCCGAGTCGCTTGGCCAGGTCGCCGTGCGTGGTGGCCAGCGCGCGCACGCGCACGAAGGTGCGCATGATCTCGATGTTCACGGCGATGGCGCGCGCACTGCCGACAACCGACGACAACATCGCCACGCCTTGCTCGGTGAACGCATACGGCGCGGTGCGCCGGCCGCCGCGTCCGACGTTTGAGATCACAGTTTGTGATCTCAAAGCCTCGAACTCCTCAGCGCTGAGCTGAAACATGAAGTCCTCGGGGAAGCGCGCGAGGTTACGCTTGACCGCCTGCACCAGCACGCGGGTCTCGACGCCGTAGAGCTGCGCCAGGTCGGCGTCGAGCATCACGCGCTGCTCACGCAGCGACAGGATGCGGCTGTGGATCAGCGGCTGAAGTTGATGAGTGGCTTGGCTCATCGCTGCGTGGCCGCGTGGGCGGCGCGCTTGGGCGATGCGTCCTTCTTCCTTGGTGAGGCGGCCTTCTTCTTCGCCGGTGTTGCGGCGGCGAAGCGCGCCGCGTCCCAGCGCCTGGCCTGGTACTTGATGATCAGGCTCTCGAGCACTTCCTTGACCACTGCCTGCTCCTCGGGCAGCAACTGGCTGACTGCCTCGAACTGCAGCAGCAGCTCCTCGCTTGGGCCGCGCTCGTCTTGCTCGAAGATCAGCGAATCTGCGCTGACCGACAGCGCACGCGCCATGTTGCGGATGACTTCGAGCGTGGGCTGCGTCTCGTTGGCTTCATAGCGACGGATCATCGTCACGTGACAGCCCACCGCATCGGCCAGCGCCTGCTGGGTCATGGTGCGCTGCTTGCGCAGCATTGCGAGTCGGGTGCCGAAGTCCATGGTCCACAGGTGCAAGGAAAGCGATGGCGTCACTGTAAGCCCCCGTTCTGAAGTGCCGCTTGAAAGATACCATATATGCATGTCACAATAAACCGCCTTTGCGTATTGACAGCATTTGGAGGAACTCAGTCCATGGCACGCATCCCCGAGCAAGAGATCGAGCGGCTAAAGAACGAGGTCGCGGTCGAGCGCCTGGTCGAGGCCTCGGGGATCGAGCTGAAGCGCTCGGGCAAGGACTGGATTGCGCGCTGCCCGTTCCACGCCGACGACACGGCGTCGCTGGTGGTGACGCCGGCGAAGAACCTGTGGCACTGCTTCGGCTGCGGCGCGGCGGGTGGTCCGATCGACTGGGTGATGAGGCTGCGCGGCATCTCCTTCCGCCACGCCGTCGAACAACTGCGCGAAGGCATTACCTCTTTAGCCGCTGAGGGTGTCAACGTGAAGCGCTCCACCGTGCGCGCGCTCACGCCAGCGGTGCAGCTCGACGCCGACGACCAGGCATTGCTGAACCAGACGGTGGACTACTACCACGAGCGAATGCTTGCAACGAGCGATGCCGTGGCCTACCTGCGTTCGCGTGGGCTGGACCATCCCGAGCTGGTCGCGCACTTCCGCCTGGGTCTTGCCGACCGAACGCTGGGACTGCGTCTGCCGGACAAGACGCGCAAGGCTGGCGCCGACATCCGGGCGCAGCTCATGCGCATCGGGCTGTACCGCGAGAGCGGCCACGAGCACTTCAACGGCTCGCTGGTGGTGCCGGTGTTCGACGAGGCGGGCAACGTGGTCGAGGTGTACGGGCGCAAGCTGCTGGACAACCTGCGCACGGGCACGCCCAAGCACCTGTACCTGCCCACACGAGAAGGCCGAGGACGCGGCGTGTTCAACCTGGCTGCGCTCATGGCATCGAAAGAAATCATCCTGTGCGAAGCGCTGCTCGACGCGCTGACCTTCTGGTGTGCGGGCTACCGCAACGTGACGGCGGCCTATGGCATCGAGGGCTTCACCGAAGAGCACGTGGCCGCGTTCAAGCGGCACGGCATCGAGCGAGTCTTGATCGCCTACGACCGCGACGACGCCGGCGAACGCGGCGCGGCGAAGGTGGCCGAGCGCTTGATGATCGAGGGCATCGAGTGCTTCCGCGTGCAGTTCCCCAAGGGCATGGATGCCAACGAGTACGCATTGAAAGTGCGGCCGGCGGCGAAGTCGCTGGGCTTGCTCATCCGCAAGGCCGTATGGCTCGGCAAGGGTGAAGCGCCGGCGCAGCCGGTGGCCGCACCGATAGTGGATGCACCGGCGGCTAAAGAACGACTGCCCACGCCGATCGAGAAAGCGCCCGCCGTTCCACCTTTAGCCGCCGAGCCCGGGACCGAAACATTGCCCGCGAGCCCGATGCCGACGACGGCGCGCGAGCTGCCCATCGAGGTTCGCGAGCGCGAGCAAGGGCGCGAGGTCACGTTGACGCTTGGCGAGGGCAAGGACGCGCGGCGCTACCGCGTGCGAGGCCTCGCGAAGAACCTCGCGGTGGACGTGCTCAAGGTGAACCTGATGGTGAGCAGCGGCGAGGCCTTCCACGTCGACACGCTGGACCTGTACAGCGCCAAGCAGCGCGCGCACTACATCGCGCAGGCCTCGCCCGAGATCGGCGTCGATGAACGCATCTTGAAGGCCGACCTCGGCCGCGTGCTGCTGGTGCTGGAGCAACTGCAAGACGAGACGATCGCCAAGACCTTGACGGCCGAGCCGCAGCCGCAGATGGACGAGGCCGAGCAGCAAGCCGCACTCGCGCTGCTCAAGTCGCCCGAGCTGATCGAGCGCATCCTCGCGGACTACGCCGCGTGCGGCCTGGTCGGCGAAGAGACGAACAAGCTGGTGGGCTACCTCGCGGCGGTGAGCCGCAAGCTCGACAAGCCGCTCGGGGTCGTGATCCAGAGCAGCAGCGCGGCCGGCAAGTCGAGCCTGATGGATGCGGTGCTCGCCTTCGTGCCCGACGAGGAAAAGGTGAAGTACTCGGCGATGACCGGGCAGAGCCTGTTCTACATGGGAGAAACCAACCTCAAGCACAAGGCGCTGGCCATCGTCGAGGAAGAAGGCGCAAGCCGCGCGAGCTATGCCTTGAAGCTCTTGCAAAGCGAAGGCGAGTTGACCATCGCGAGCACCGGCAAGGACCCGCAAAGCGGCAACCTCATCACGCAGCAATACCGCGTCGAAGGACCGGTGGCGCTGCTGTTTACGACGACGGCGCGCGACCTCGACGAAGAGCTGATGAACCGTTGCCTGGTGCTCGCCGTCGACGAGGGACGCGAGCAGACGCGCGCCATCCACGAGCGCCAACGCGCACGCAGGACGCTCGAAGGCATGCTCGCCAACCGTGAAAAAAAGGACTTGATCGCGCTGCATCAGAACGCACAGCGGCTGCTTCGGCCGCTCGACGTGTTGAACCCCTACGCGCGCTTGCTGACCTTCCCCGACCAGACGACCAGGCTGCGCCGCGATCACGAGAAGTACCTCACCCTGATCGACACGA
>Ga0209515_10006906_pt1 | contig 13915 bp, 7 predicted proteins | sample Subgroupgradi54m_FD_187454 | JGI IMG/M metagenome (GOLD analysis project Ga0209515, IMG submission 187454) | Subsurface groundwater microbial communities from S. Glens Falls, New York, USA - GMW60B uncontaminated upgradient, 5.4 m (SPAdes)... ...
CAAGACAAATAACCACAAATTTATCCTTTGGTGAAAATGAATAATAAGACATGTGATTTGCAAAGCTTGTTGGATTTTCAAGCTGGTAAAACTTTTTAATAAATGTATTCTTATCTATGCCAGTTCCACTTACATCGTGATTACCCAGTAAAGAGTATGTTGGATATTTTAATGACATTGTAATCTCAATATATTTATCAACAAGTTTTTCCTCAGGAACATCTACTAAATCACCTGTCACTAAGATAAAGTCTAGATTTTTAATTTTATTTATTTGTTTTACTGCAGTACTTAACAAAACCTCTGAATCGGCTAATAATTTTCCATGGCTAGCTTTAGCTGATGGTTTTTGCACGTGTGTATCAGAAAGTTGAACAAAGTGTAAAAGTATATTACCTTTAACTTTTATAGTGCTTGGCACTGCTAAAGTAGTTGTATTTGCAATGAGCGATGACTTGGTTCTTGAAAGAGAATTAGAATGTATTGGGAGACTTGATTCAATACTTGGTATTTGTCCATTATTTGGGATTACATTTTTAATACTATAACAACCACAAACTTTATGTGGAGGATTGCTAACCGATTCACCTCTACATTCAGTATCAAGTGGACAAGGATATTCGCCACTTTCTACACATTGCCCTTTAACTCCAGCATGACAATCTGTGTAAGCAAAAGTTTGACTATTAAAATTTTGTATTGTTACTAGTACAAAAACTAATATTGATAAAATTAACTTACTAATAAAAAATCGCATATTTATTAATTAAATTACTTGGTGAATCTAACCTTTCCAATTCTTACTTTTTTAAATTTATTTAGCCATTTTAGTATACTCTATAAATTAGCTCTTAGAATCAGAAAACCTTGGTGACAACCCCAAAATCTCATTTTACTTAGGAACAACCCACCTCTAAAAACTCTATGAAGGGTAATAAATAAATAGCCTTTGTCAAAGGCTATAGGTCATAAGCAAAAGTAAACCATTTTAAATGGATAAGATATGCCCATGTATAAAAAAGTATTTGTAGTTTTACTGATGGTACTTTTAACTGTACTTTCACTAGAAAGTAGCTCAGCAGTATTTGCTGATATGCGGGTTAGAACTCTTGATCTTAAAGATATATCAATCACTGGTAGTATTTTAGATCCATTGAAAAATATTTTAGTTATTGAAAATGCTTATAGTTTAAACCCAGTAGTTAGTATTAAACCTACAAAGCTAACATTACCTAATGGAAGGGCAGTTAAAGTAAAAGGGGTAAAGAGTGATAATGAACTTAAAGTTGACTTAGGTTCAATTGAACCAGCAAACTTAATTCCTAGTGGAGAATACTATGTAACAGCTTTAAATGGAAATAGAAAAGTAGGAGCAATATTTTACTATAATGCTCCTACTGTAATAATAGGCAAAATAATAGTTCCTGTAGGTAAAAAAGGTGCAGCAAAATCAAGAATTATAAGAGAGCAACTAGCTAATCAAAATCTATTAAACGATAAAATACCTGATGCAATAGTAGGGCTATTCGATGAAAATCATCAACCAATAGAAAATGTACGACCAATACTAGCATCAGGTATTAAAGAGAATGGAAATAATGTATACCAATTTATAACTGAAATTCCACCTGGTATAGAAGTTTCACATGCTGTAATCAAAGCACAAGTAGAAGCTCCTACTGTAACTGGTGTAAATAAAAAATTTAATTTAAGTGCCTTAGTCTTTCCAGAAGATACAGACCCAGTAAACATGCTAATTTCAAATATTGTAGTAAATGTAGCGAGCACTACTGCAACCAATGTTGTAACAGCAACCCTTACAAAGATTGTAGGAGTTACAAATAGCCCAGATATCAAACTTAAAAAAACTTATTTATCAGCTCTTAAAGTAGCATCATTGGGTAAAGATTTAACTTCTACTACTCAAACTGTGTCATTGACTTCAAGCCAGGATACAATTGTTGACCATGAGAGAACGTTACAACAATCAATAAATCTTGTTAATAATACAGCTTTAACAATTGACCAAGCATTACAGCAATCTGAAGCAGCATATGAAGTTAATTCAACTGATCTGTACAAAGAAATAGTCAATGATTTAAATCAAATTAATGGACTAGGCAATGATATTTCTAATATTGCAGCGAATATTGCTTGGAAAGCACCTGGAATCATAAACAAAGCCCCAGAATATCTCACTGACGAAAATAAAGTAGACAGCACTTCAATAAACACATATGCTGCAGGATATTTTGATCAAAACAAATTAAATCAAAGCGATCCTCAACCCTCTTTAATAATACAAGCTCAAGCATACACACAGGCAAATGTTATACCCGGGTCGTTAAAACTTCCTGATAATCCTCAAGATATAATTACTGCTTTGCAAAATGGAAATGTACCTAAAACAGAATTTAATCCAGTATCAATTGACAAGTTAAATCAATTCCAAGATCTTGCTAATCAAGGATTGGTTCCAAATCTATCTACAGGACAATTTAATACAATACCAATTCCTCCTGGAGTAAATGCAAACATTGATCAAATTAAGGTACAAGCTCAAACAGATCTTTCTAACAAAACAGGTGTTAACTTTCAAGCAGCTCCTGGCAGTTTCCCCAAAGGAGATCCAGGTTCATTTCAATTTAATGCATTTCCTGGTGTATTTATGCCACCTGATTTAGTTTCTAAAGCAACACTTGCTGCTCCTAGTTTAGCTAATAATATTCAATATCCATCTGGTCTTATACCACCACAATTAAGTAGAAATAGTATGGTTACAATTGGATTTATACCATCAACTATAATAGATAACTTTAGTAGCAGTGATAATCTAAAAATATTTGTTGGCAATGGTAAATCTCAAGATGTTCAAGGTAGTGTTTTTGTACTTAACACAAGTAATCAAGAACAAACACCAGCTCAACCTAATACTAATATTGCAGTTTTTGATCCGGCTAAAGATATAGATCTATTGATCAACTCACTACAAAACCTTGATAGCAAAAATATAGATCAGGTTTTTGGTAATTCTGCCGTAGTATTAGCAGGAGCACTTAGTGTACAAGAACAGCCACTAGCTATTCCAAAAGAAATATCTAATTTAGCTAGTAACTCTGTTAAATTAGGAAATGTTGAATTTGATGACTTGCCCCCTGTTAGTTTAAATGACATTCTTGGTACAGCAATAAATGGCTTCACGACCAGTACCCCCACTTCTGGTGATATTACAAACTCAAATAATCAAACACCTACAGAAAATGTTGATTTAACAGGCATATTTACTAATAACAGTATTAAAGATCCATTTCTTCCAGCTACTAGTGATAGCTCACCTACTGGTGGTGATAGCTCAACACCTGCCAGTGGTGACAGCTCAGTACCTGCTAGTGGTGATAGCTCAACACCTGCCAGTGGTGACAGCTCAACACCTGCTAGTGGTGACAGTTCAGCACCTGCTAGTCCACCAGCTCAGTAGTGGCAACTCTTCACCATAAATGCAAATCAAAGATGTATAGATTCATAAGTTTGTTTACAGCTAATAAATAATCTCAAACCACTGTCACAAAAATATAAGGTTTTCCTATAATTGTTTCTCAGATAGAATCGTTTCAATATTTTCTTTGGAAAGCAAATTAATAGCTGCTTTTGATTGTTTTAAGACAATGTCAAGAAAGAAATCCAACCATTTGCTAATATCTTCCTTATTTGATTTAAATGTTTTTTGACTTTTTCTTAATGCTATATAGTAATTAGGTCTATTGTCCTCAATTAACTTCTCATGAGAAACATATGGCATATATAAATATCCTTCTTTGAGCAATAGAAGGTTAGTTAAAATACGAGAAAGCCTGCCATTACCATCTTGAAATGGATGAATATTCAAAAATTCAACTATAAAATTACCAACCACAAATAAGAGATGAAGGGTTTTCTTATCCAATATCCCCTTAGTCCATTCAACAAGTTCAAGCATTTCTTTTGGAGTAAGGTAGGCTGGTGTTGTTTCAAATAAAACACCAATTAAATATAATAAAGAATAAAAAAGTTGATAAATGCGTTTAATTAAAACATGAGATATATGTTAAAAACAAATTCACGTTTAATTTTCTCTTTGTTATTTAGTCTTTTCTTGGCCTGCTATGTTCAGCACCGTGTATTTTTTGATCTTACAGCTATTAATGATGATATTCGTAATCAAATTTATTGGATGGCTCGCTTAATAGATCCTAGTCTTTTTCCAAATGATTTCATTGCCTCCTATTTTACTCAAAACAGTTTAGTTTCTCCAGTTCTTTATTTCTTATACAAAATAGCAGCTAACTGGATAGACCCAGTAAGGTTTAGTCAATTCATTCCTTTTATATTAGTTCTTATCTCAACATTCCTTCTTTTTAAGATAGCTGAAACTTATTCAAACAGTCATTATGCTTTTTGGGTTACATATATTTTTAATCTTTTTGTTTGGAAGATTAGTAATCTATCAGGTGGATTACCAAGATCATTCTTCTATCCATTTATGTTTTTATTTTTATGGTTTTATATTACTGAACGATGGATATGGTTAATTCCTTGTTTTTGCCTACAATGTTTAATTTATCCTCCAATATTCTTTCTCTCAGTAGGTATGGTTATTTTAGAATTATTTCTTGATAGAAAAAAATCTTTTCAATCAGTCAAAATATCTTATGTTTTGATTGCAATTACAATAGGTCTGTTTGTATTGTATTGCCGTTACTCGAATTACAATAGCAATGATTTTGGTTCTCTTACAACTTTAAAAGAAGCCCTGTCAATGCCTGAATTTTACTTGGATGGCAGGATTAAAGCTTTTCCACTTGCATACAAACTAGCACATAAAGAATTATTTTTAGAAGGCATTAACAATCTACTAATTGGACTTCATCATAGGAATCTTTCATTTTTTTCGCTTTGTCTGCTTTCTCTATTTTTTGCTTTAATTGCAATATTTTTTTATAAAAAAGATTTGTTTTCTAAATACTGTTCTATCCCCCGGTGGATTTGGAGTCTTTCAGTTGCTTCAATTATTATATATTTTCTGGCTTTAATAGCTTCATTTTATTTATATCTTCCACAACGTTATATTCAATTTGGACTTCCTATATTGTTAATATTTTTAAGTGGCAGTATATTATATCAATTTACTTCTTCTTCTACTTTACAAAAAAGATACAAAGTTATAGTCATACTTTGTTTATTACTAATTTCATCACACTACTGGATAGAAGATCTAATTTCTATTGGTCCCAAAGGGAGAAATGTTCTTGACTATTTGAAAAGTGTTCCTAAAAATGCATTAATAGCAGCCCCATTAAAATTAGCTGATGATATTCCAGCTTTTTCTCATAGGAGTATACTTATAAGTTATGAGGCAAATATTCCATTTCATAAAAAATATTATACAGAGATAAGTTCTAGAATAAAGGATTGGAATGGTGCATATTATTCAAATAATTCAATCCTTATTAAGGATTTTGTGAAAAAGTACAACGTAGACTATCTTGTAATCGATCAGAGAGATTTTCAAGGTAAGAATAGCAGTCTAACTTTAAGTCAAATACCTGAAGCCTGTAAGCTCTCTCAGTTTGGTCGTTACAGCATTCTTCCTGGTAAGAAAGTTTACCCTGGAAATTGTTTTGATTAGTCTGTAGTTTACTTCTTAGGTTTGTATGTGATAAACCAAATTTGATGTTGTGGGATCAAGCAGCTTTTTTATTTCACAAACCTCTTATAAACCACCGGTATAACTAACAATGTCAATGCAGTAGCACTAATCATTCCACCTAAAACAACAATAGCCAATGGATGTTCAATTTCTCTTCCTGCTCCTGGCAAAAGTGCAAGTGGTAACATTGCAAGCATTGCAGTAAGTGCTGTCATCAGTATAGGAGGAAGCCTGTCTAGAGCTCCTTGTTTTACTACTGATTCAATTGGCAGATCAGGATTTTCCTTTTGAATATCAAAGAATCTATTTACAAGTAAAATCGTGTTTCTTGTTGATATTCCAAATAGTGTTATAAATCCAATTAAACTAGCAATACTTAGAACTCCACCAGTTAATGCAATTGCAAATATCCCCCCAACTAATGCAAGTGGTAAGTTAATCATTATTATTGATGACACTTTAAATGACTTAAATGCAAATGAAAGCAAAATATAAACTGTAATTAAAACTAAAGTACTAAGCAAAAATAATTTCTTACTTGTTTCTTTTTGTTGTTGATAATCACCTTCAAATTCAATACTATACCCTTCTGGTAAATTAATTTTGCTGTTAACTATTTCCTGTGCTTTTTCTGCCACTCTTGATAAATCTGCCTGCTTCGCACTAGCTAAAACCACAATGCGTCTTGAAATCTTTTCCCTGTTTATAACGTTTGGGCCTGTTGATTTTTGTACATCTGCAAGTTGACCGATTGGCACTTTAATCATACTTGGTGTATCAATAAAAGTATTTTTTATAACCTCAAGATTTGTTCTAAATGGTTCTTCAAACCATACAAAAAGATCAAATCCTTTTTGTCCTTCAATAATTCTTTGATTGACAGCTAAACCATTGTATGCAGCTTGTACAGCTCTTACAAGGTCACCAACTTTTAATCCATATCTTGAAGCATTTTCTCTTTTAATCTTTATGTGAACCTGAGGTATATCAGTTATCGGTTCTACTATTACATCATTCAGTCCCTTTATCGTATCAAGTTTCTGAGCTACTTCATTTGCTTTACTCTTGAGAACTTGAAGATCACTTCCATATATCTTTATTACAATTGGAGCTCTTTGTCCAGTTAAAACATCTTCAATACTTTCAGTAACAAATGATCTAATTATTGCCTCTACTCCTGGCAACTGTTCAAAACTTTCTCTTATTTTGTCAATAAGTTTTTCTTTTGTTGCCTGAGATATACCACTTTTTAGAATAATGTCAAAATGACTGAGGTTTGAAGATATGGGCTCATCTTCAATCTCTGATCTACCAGCCCTGTTACCAACTCTAACTATTCCAGGATACTTACGTAAGATTCTTTCCATCTCTAATGCAATTGTTTGTGTTGTAGATAGACTGCTTCCAGGAGGAGTGTAAGCCATAACAACAAGATTTTCTTCCCCAAATTCAGGTAAAAATCCTCTCCCAAGTGAAGTAAAAATAACGATCCCTAAACATAAGACTACTGCCATAGTAATGGCTAATTTTTTAGGCTTCTCTAAAACTTTAGTTAGCAAAATAAGATATTGTTGCTTTAAGCTGGTAATAACTGCTGGTTCATGTGTTGCAAAATCCTGATTTCTCGATAAAAGAAAAATACACATAGCTGGAGTAATAGTTAAAGCAACAAACAATGATGAAAGAATCGCAGTTATATAAGCCCATGCTAAGGGTTTAAATATTTGCCCAGCAAGTCCACCTAAAAATAATACAGGTATTAAAACTACTGCAATTATATAAGTTCCATAAACAACTGAATGCCTTACCTCAACAGCCGCATCATATATAACGTTAAATATTGGTCTTGGGGTAGCGCTTGATTTATTTTCTCTAAGTCTTTTGTGTATATTCTCTACATCTATAATTGCATCATCTACAATTTCACCAACTGCAACAGCTAGTCCACCTAATGTCATTGCATTGATTGTTTGACCAAATGCATTTAAGACTAAAATTGCAACTAAAAGTGAAAGAGGAATTGCAATTAAGCTAATAAAACCTGTGCGAAAACTTCCTAAAAATATAAATAAAATAACAGTAACTAATATTGCCCCCTCAATCGCTGATACTAAAATGTTTTTTATAGAAGTATTTATAAAGTCTGACTGACTATAGGTTGTAGTTATTTTAATATCTTCTGGCATTGTTTTTCTTAGATTTTCCAATGCCAGTTTAATTTGTTTTGTTAGTTCTACAGGGTTAACCCAAGGTTGTTTGCTAACTTTAACTATTACTGCTTCTTTCCCATTCACACTTCCAAAACTTCTTTTAAAGGTTGCTCCGATTTTTACCGTTGCAATATCTTTTAGATAAATTGGAATCCCATTCCTTTCACTAATTACAGAATCACGGAGCTCAGTTATAGACTGAATCCTTCCAATCCCTCTAATCAAATATTCTCTATCAGCTTCTAGTAAATATCCTCCACCAAGAATGACATTTGCTTCGTTAACCGAATTTATTACTTCATTTAAACTTATGTTATATTCTTTAAGCTTGTTCGGGTTAATTAAGACTTGATACTGCTTACGCTCACCACCATAAACCTCAACTTTAGCCACACCTGGTATTGAAAGTAATTTATTTTTAATTTCCCAATCCGCAAAAGTCCTGAGCTTCATGAATGAAGTCTTTTTACCTGTTAAAGCAAAGAAATATACACCTCCTATGGGAGCAGTTATTGGGGATAAAAACGGTGAATTAATTCCAGATGGAAAAGAAGATGATACTGATTGTAATTTTTCAGAAACTAATTGTCTGGCAATAAAAATATTAGTTGCCCAATCAAACACAATTGTAATAAAAGAAATACCTTCAATTGAACTGCTTCTAATAACTTGCACTTTTGGTATTCCACTTAATGCACTTTCTAAAGGTATTGTTACTATTGATTCAACTTCTTCAGGAGCAAGCCCTGGTGCATATGTCTGCACCACCACTTGTGTTGGAGCAAATTCAGGCAATACATCAATTGGTGTTTGAAAAGCTACTACCAGACCATATACAAATAAAACTAATCCTAGAAATAAAACAAGTAATTTGTTTTCTAGTGACCATCTTATAATTCTATTTACCATAATACAGCTTTAGGAAAGGTTGGTTTTCTTCCTCTTCAGGAAGAGAAAAGCTATAAGTAAAATAAAGAATATATTAATAATAATCTGTAACAAATTAAAATCCGAGCTTTTCTCGTCATCATCTTTATTTTTATCTTTCCCATATTGCAGTTGATAAGAGCCTTGAGTAACAATAGACTCTCCATCCATCAAGCCAGAAATAACAACGACTGTATTTGAGTCATGGGATTCTGTTAAAATCTTTCTCGGCTCAAAAGAATCTTTGTTTTTTACATATACGAAATGTTGATGTTTGCCTTTAGTATCTTCATTATCACTTTGAACTAAAGCACTCTCAGGAATAATAATAGACTTCACCTTACTGCCACTAATAATTTTAAGCTGAATAAAAGCACCTGGTTTTAATAAATCCTTTATATTAGCTAACGTGGCTTTTACTGGTAATACTCTTGTATCCTTGTTAATGATAGAACCTATATATGTTAACTTTCCTTCAAATATTTTATCTGGAATCCCATCAATAATAACTTGTACATTCTGACCAAGTGAAACTTTACCGATATCTTTCTGAAAAATATCTGCACTTGCCCAAACTGTAGAAAGATCAACACCACGAAAAAGTATTTGATTAGAATTAACAACTTGACCTAAAGATATATTTCTTTCTACGATAGTGCCTGATTTTTGAGCCTTTACAGTAAATTCTCCTTGCTCAGAAATATCTGACGAGTACGTTATGATCTTTAAATTATCCTGGGCAGCATGCAGTTTTGCTTCTGCTGTAGCCAACAAACCTTTAGCAATTTCAAAGTCTTTTTTAGGAGTGATTTCCTCTTCAAATAATAATTTTTTCCTTTCATACTCATTCTTTGCTACCTCAGATTCTGCTTTAAACTGATTAATATCTGAAACCAACTTTGCAATTTCAGTACTTTTAATTACAGCTAAAGGCTGATCAACTCTTACAATATCACCCAGATCAACCAGGACTGAACTGACAACTCCCTGAACTGGACAATTCACATCAAAATGATTTTTAGGAATTTCTTCTATTGTTCCGGTTGATTTTACTATTTGGTCTATTTCTTGCTCAGCTATTTTTTCTACTTTAATATCAAGTGCTTGGATAGCAGAATTATCAACCATCATTTTTCTAAATGTGATCTTAGATCTAAATCCAGAATCTTCCCCATAAGCATAATTATTAAAAAATAAAATAAAAGAAGAAAGGATAATTATTACTTTTGTTTTCATTGTTTTTCTGTTAACCCATATAAAGGTACACCAACTGCGTATTCAAGGCTAGCTAATGTAATTTGATAATTTAATAAGCTACTTAAATATTGTTGTCTTAAATCTCTGTCTTTTTGTTCAGCATTTAAAACATCTGTAAGAGACATTTCACCATTTTGGTAAGCAAATTTAATCTTTTCCAAGATATTTTTAGATTGGTTTAAAAGTTTTTCTTGAAATCTTTGTAATTGCTCTTCCCTTACCTCAAGTTCCTTTAAGGCATTTGCAACATCTACTTTTATATCATGCTTAATTCTTTCCTCTTCAAGTTTTAAATATTCAATCTGTGATTTTGCCTGCTTGATTTCACCTTGCTTTCTATTAAAGACTGGTAGCTCTAATTGTGTTCCAAAGTATGGACCCCAAATATTACTTCCAATGCTTGGTTTTGTAGGTCCACCTTCAATAAATACATTAGGTAATCTTTCCCAAATAGCTTTTTTTAACTGTGCTCTTGTAATACCAAAATCTTTTTCAAGGATTGCTATTTCTAATCTTTTAGTTAGTGCTTCATCAATTATCTTACTTAAAGGCTTATATTCATTAATTTTTATTTTTGGTTTAAGCTCTTCTATACCATCTAATTCCTCTAAAGTAATCTCATCATTTGGATCAGCTCCAATGATATGGTTAAAATCAACTACTGCTCTCTTTAATTTTGCATCAAATTCACTTAAATTGTTTTCTGCGCTTAACAGTTCCATCTTAGCCCTATCAACTTCAAGCCCTGATATCTCTCCAGCATTATACATTTTTTCTGCTACTTCTAAAAGAGACTTATAAAAACCAACCCTGCTTTCAGCTAAATCAAAAAAATACTTTCCTAAAGAAAGTCCTGAGTACGATATATGAACTTGTGTGTGAATTTCCCAAAGAACTTTTGCTATTTCCAATTCTTTTTTGGAAATTTGTTCCTTTGCTACTTGAACTCTCCAATACCGTTTTCTTCCAACTTCAAATGTTTGCCCTAATTGTATTGGATGAAGGGATCCACCTTTTACCACTTCACTGTTTGCAGCTATGACAGGATTAGGAATATATTTTGCAATGATTAGGTTCGCTTCAGTTAAAGGTAAAGTAGCTATTGCAGACTTAATATGATGATTATTTTTAATCGCCAAATCCAAAGCATCCTTTAAAGTTAACTTGATGGACTTTTCTTTAGACTGTGCAGTTGCCTCTCTTACGGATGACTTTGTTGGTATGGTTGAATCTTCACAAAAAGCACCTAAGGTTATTAGATTAACTGCTAATGCTAAAACAAATATTTTCTTTTTGTTTTTCATATTGACTAATCAATTAATCTTTACTGTAATTATCAAGTTCCCTTTTTCTCTTTCTCCTTTGCTCCAAAATACTTTTTAAATAAAATCTCATCTAAACTATATTTTCCAGGTCCATGACTTAATAGTACAAAAAGCATAATCGAGTAATAAAGTGGAATCTCAAAGCCATTATCAGAGGCATGAAAACCATGCGGTAGGTGGACAGTGATAATTGCAACTACCATAATGACCATCATAGGTATAGAAATAAATCTTGTCATAAGTCCCAGGAAGATTAGAAGTACACCAATGACCTCTGTGCTAGTAGCCAAAATAGCATTTAATAAAGGGAATGGCAAGTGTAAACCTTCACCAAACCAATTTACAATGCTCTCAAAGTTATTTATTTTTTTCATAGCTGGTTCATAGAAGCCATAAGCTAAAATCAAACGAATCATTAATAATGATAAATCCTGGAAGGATGAAAATATTTTATAAATCTGTTTTATTAATTTTTCCATAGTTCTACCTCTATGCCAGAATTATTTAATTCTAACTATTTAAACTCCCTTTTCCTCCACAGGAAATAAATTATAGGTATTATTACTAGAACTAAAATAGTAGAGGTGATCAAACCACCAATCATTGGTGCAGCAATTCTTTGCATTACATCTGCCCCTGTTCCATTACTCCACATTATTGGTAGAAGTCCAGCAATACCAACGCATACTGTCATTAATTTTGGTCTAACTCTCTGTACTGCACCTTCATGTATTGCATTTTCTAAGTCTTGTACAGTTTTCATCTTTCCTTCTTTTAAGTGTCTTTCATATGCTTCATCAAGAAAAATTACCATTACAATTGCTGTTTCAATTGCTACACCAGCAAGTGCAATGAAACCTACTCCAACAGCTACACTAAAGTGGAAATTATATAAAAGCAAAAACCAAAGACCTCCAATAAGTGCAAAAGGAACAGAAAGCATCACCATAAGAGATTTAACCACTGAATTAAATGCCATATAGTGGAAAAAGAAAATAATAAATATTGTAAGTGGAATAATTAATGTTAAGCGTTTTTGTATTCTTTGTAAAAACTCATATTGTCCAGTCCACTCAAGACCATAACCAGCAGGCAAGTTTAACTCTTTGTTTAAAATCTTCTTGGCTTCATCTACATAACTTCCAATATCTCTACCAGTTATATCAATGTACACAAAGCCAACAAGTGAAGCATCTTCATCCCTAATTTGCATTGGTCCTACTTCTGGTTTTATAGTAGCTACTTCAGAAAGAGGTATTTGATATCCAAGTGGGGACTCAATATAAATATTTTTGATTTTTTCTGGACTATCTCTAAGTTCTCTTAAATATCTAACATTTACTGTGTATCTTTCTTTACCTTCAATTGTAGTTGTAATTTCTTCACCACCTAAAGCTGAACCTATAACCATTTCTACATCTTCAACTGTAAGCCCGTGCCTTGCAATCTTTTCTCTATCAATATTTATATTCAAGTAATACCCTGAACCAGCACGTTCAGCATAAATACTTCTTGTACCTTTTACTCCATTAAGAAGCATCTCAATATGCTGACCAATTTTCTCTATAACCTTTAAATCAGAACCAAAGATTTTAATTCCAATTGGAGTTCTTACTCCTGTAGTGAGCATGTCTAGCCTTGCTTTAATAGGCATAGTCCAAGCATTTGTAATTCCTGGCAATTTAACTAAGTTATCAAGTGCGTCAATGATTTTGTCCCATGTAATTCCAGGTCTCCATTTTTCTTTTGGTTTTAAATTAATAATTGTTTCAAACATATCTAACGGTGCTGGATCAGTAGCTGTTTCACCTCTACCTGCTTTTCCAAAAACAGATAAAACCTCAGGTATCTTTTTTATTAACTTGTCTTGAATTTGGAGTATCCTTGAGGATTCAGATATTCCAATTCCTGGCAGTGAGCTTGGCATGTATAAAATAGTGCCTTCATTTAATGGTGGCATAAACTCAGACCCAAGCTTCACAACAATAGGTAAGCTTAGAACAAATACAACAACGCTTATACAAATTATCTTGTAGGGAGCCTTTAAAACAAAACGGATAATTGGATCATAGATCTTAATTAAGTACCTGTTAATAGGATTGTGAGTTTCAGGCTGTATTTTTCCTCTAATAAAGATTCCCATTAATGCAGGTATGAGTGTAATCGATAAAAGGGCAGCAAAAAACATAGAAAATGTTTTTGTGTATGCAAGGGGTTTAAATAACCTACCCTCTTGTGCTTCAAGTGCAAAGATTGGCATAAAAGATACCGTGATAATTAAAAGTGCAAAGAATAACGGCTGACCAACTTCTTTTGCTGCATTCATTATTACTTGAATTCTTGGCTCTTTCTTATCGCTTTCTTCCCACCGCTCTAGATGCTTATGTGCATTTTCAACCATTACAATTGCAGAATCTACCATAGCCCCAATTGCAATTGCTATTCCACCAAGAGACATAATATTAGAAGTAACCCCCATAAAATACATTGGGATAAAAGACATCATAACT
>Ga0209515_10006909_pt1 | contig 13914 bp, 13 predicted proteins | sample Subgroupgradi54m_FD_187454 | JGI IMG/M metagenome (GOLD analysis project Ga0209515, IMG submission 187454) | Subsurface groundwater microbial communities from S. Glens Falls, New York, USA - GMW60B uncontaminated upgradient, 5.4 m (SPAdes)... ...
GTTAATATCTGATCACAATTATGGCTCCTGTTGAATTGGCTACCTACCGGATTCCGGAACCTGGCAGTAGAAATAGTAACTATTTATGTAATTCATATAACTTCCGGAGGGATATTACAAAGGGCGGCTATAATGACAACTTACAAGACTATGGATTTCTTCCTGGCCTTGCTCAAGAAGTTGGGTTAAGACAGGATATTGATGTTTCTACAAGAAAAGGCATTTGGCATATTTATGAAGGAATGGATTTGGGAATTCCAAATTTTCCGGATGGGGAAACCACAGTTAATGAAGCCTTAGCTTTATATGAAAAAGGTGAAAAATTAACCCATGCCCTTCTAAGATTAGAACCAGGACATCTAGAAAATCCTTTTACTCCCTGGGATTTAGCGGATGACCTCAAAACCTTTACTAAGTATTATATTGAGAGACCACGCTTACTAGGATTTCCTTCTGAAACTTTAACGCGGGGAGGGACTCATCTCTTATTCTGTCTTGGTGGTGTATCGGCAGGATATACATTAGGTTATATGTTATCCGGGGGAGATCAGAATGCAGCTTTGATCGGTGCAGATATAGGAATAGTCATTCCTGCAGGTCCCACAGCTTCTCTCGGGTGGATCTCTGAAAGATGGGCCAGAGGGAAAATTCCTCATAAAGACCATTATATGAGCGGCGATAATGCTAATAAAACTCTGTCTGAACAGAGAGAACATATTATTCATACTTCTATCCAAAGAGAGTTATACTCTGCTCTGCAACAAAGGGGAGCTACTTTAACTCCGGATCAATTCTTAAAGGATATTTATGCTCAAATGCCATCAAATTTGGTTAATAGAAGAAGACAGGAGATAGAAAGAGACAGGTATCCGGAAAGATATACTGACGGTTTACCAGCTGAAGCTCTCCCAAGAATGGTAGCAGTGGCAGAGGTTCTTCAACAGGCTGCCTAAAAATACCGTGAATTTATACCGTAATTGCCCCCTAATTCACGCTGAATTGACAAAATAGCGTGAATTCCACTGGATTTTGGCTAAAATTCACGCATTTTTATCCAATCTTTTTTAGAGAAAAAGGAGTCTGGAAGATAGGGATCAAATAAATTCAAAATATCCATTCTGAAGCTACTTGCTATATAATAGTTAGATGTCCGACAATGTCCCGAAAAAACCATTTTTATTTGGCATGTTTGCCACAAAACCGCACAAGAAATGGGCCATTGGCGCTCTAATTGCTGTTTTGATCGCCACCGCTCTGGATAGGTTTACCATTGTGGTATTGCGCAACTTCATAGATACAATTTCAGCCCAACCTGTTAATTTCAGAATTGTCTGGATGTGGGCCATTGCCTATCCTTCATTACTTTTAATTGCCGGGGCCATCTGGCGAATGAGCGGCTTTACCGGAATGCGGTGGTTTATGAATTTTCGATTTTCCGCTTACCAATCACTTTATGAATATTTAAGCTTACACAGCAAAGACTATTTTAATAACCGTTTCGCCGGAGCCCTGGCCAATAAAATCGGCAATGCTGTTGACGGGACGGAAAGTGTTTTTGAAAATATATTGTGGCGATTTATCCCGCTGATTATCGGACTGTTTTGGTACACCATATTTGCCGGGCTAAGTAATCCTTACCTTGGATTAATCATTTTGCTTTGGTCAAGCTTTTTCTTAATGGTCAATATCTGGTTTGCCAAAAAAATATCAAACCGATCTTATTTGTTTGCCCAATCTCTATCAACCCTTAAAGGCAGTATTGTTGATTCTCTGTCAAACATATCCCTGGTACACGAATATGCCTATATTGCAGGCGAGCGTGATTATATTAAAAAATTTGTCAAAAACCAGAGCGACCGCGGGCTCTCTGAGTGGATGCTTAGTGAGTGGATGCTGGCCACCAACAACATTTTAATATTCATATTCATGGTGCTGATGATTGGAACCTCCATCTATCTTTTTCAAAACCACCAGGTCAGCCTGGGGGTGATTGTGATGGTTATAGCCATTGTCGGAGAGGTCGCCAGCCAGTTTTTGTTTATCGGGATGGAGATAAAAAATAGCACCAAGTTTTACGGCGAGGCCAAAGAGGGGCTTGAAGAAATTTTGCGCCAGCATAGCATTATTGATACCCCAAATGCGGTTGATTTTGACTTTGTCAAGGGAGATATAAATATAGAATCAATTGATTTTGATTATGAAAATACCAAAGTATTTAAGGACTTTTCTCTTATTATTCCGGCCGGACAAAAAGTGGGCTTTATCGGCAGAAGCGGCGCCGGAAAAACAACTCTGGCCTCACTCCTGCTTCGGCATTTTGAGGTTCAAAAAGGGGCCATACTGATTGACGGCCAAAATATACAAGAAGCCACTCTTGACAGTTTGCGCCGGGCCATTGCCTTTGTTCCTCAAGACACCAGTTTATTCCACCGAACCATCCGGGAAAATATTTCCTACTCTAATCCGAAGGCCTCAATTGCGGATGTCAGAAAGGCTGCCAAATTAGCTCAGGCGCATAAATTTATTGAAGAGTTACCGGATGGCTATGACACTTTGGTTGGTGAGAGAGGGGTGAAACTGTCCGGCGGACAACGCCAGCGTATTGCCATAGCCCGCGCTTTTTTAAAAAATGCGCCGATACTTTTGCTTGATGAGGCCACCAGTAGTCTGGATAGCGAAAGCGAGCATGCAATTCAGCTATCTTTGGAAGCTCTGATGAAAGACCGAACGGTTATTGCTATAGCACATAGATTATCAACCCTGAAAAAAATGGACCGGCTAATTGTTATTGCAGACGGCAAAATTGTTGAAGACGGCTCACCGGAGGAGCTGATGAAAAAGCCCAATGGAATATTTAAAACCATGTGGGATCACCAGGTCAAAGGTTTTATCGTTGACAACTAAAATAGCATAGCTTAAGTCTTGACATTATAAAATTATTTAATATACTAACATGCATGCGGACATTCTACGGTTTGGTACCAACCCTGACTAGAACAAGTATTAAACCAGATGGCGTGACCCCTGTTTTAGACGGTCAAAGAGCAGACGGATATACTCCAGTTAGAATCCAGCTTGTCCCAGAAACTGAGACTTTTCTTCGGGATTCCCTTGGCAGGATTAGAGAACTTCTTCCTTCGGATATAAATTCTCCTGCCGGGGAACGCTTATTGGGTATTAGTGATCAAGTAACAGTTTTAGGCTCGCTGCCAGAAAATCGTCGGATACCAGAAGGTATTTTTATTAGAGTGGGGATAAATTTTGGTTTGCTGGCCGAAAATAGGACAATTCCATCACCTCCGAGATTAGATAGTAAAAAATTTGGAAGGGCAGATATTGTAACTCGAGTTTTTAAACGACAACCTCTTGGAAACCCACCTGTAATAGTCAGGGATAAACTTCTAAGGACTACCGCTGATGGTCAAGTAGTGTTCACCCCCGAATTTCTACAAGATAGTTTAAGTGTCGGAACCGCAGTCGACCTAAGATCAATGGTGGCCAGAAGGCACCGACCCAGCTTAGTAGACTCTCTATTTTATCTGGTCAGAGTTAAGGAAGGGGGTTGGTTAAAAAGTTTGAGCAACCTTGATGGCGGAGAAACTCTACAAAAATTACTTAAGCCAAACTCAGAAACAACACCTTTAAGCATTATGAGAGCCACTCTACACCTTAATGAAAGATGTAAAAACCAAACGCTACCAGAAGGCAACGGCTCCGCTAGCAAAGAAACAATTTAACTTTTTTAGTTGAGTTCTTGACAAATTATATATGACTATGGTAATATGACCATGGTCATATGCAATTACAAGTTTCTAAAGCACAATTTAAAGCTAAGGCTCTTGAATACCTAAGGGATGTCGAAAAGGATAAACAGACCCTTGTGATCACCCATGCCGGCAAACCGGTGGTTGAAGTGATCCCTTACAAAAAAGAAAGTGATGAAGATATTCTTAAATCTTTAAGAGGTATGATCACTTATTATGAGGATCCAAATGAACCAGCGATAGATCCAGACGATTGGGAAGCGCTTAAATGATAGTTTTAGATACCCAAACACTGATTTGGTGGGTAAATGAGCCGGAAAAAATCTCCCATAAAGCCAAAAAACTAATTGAAAAGGAAATTAAGGAGGCAGGAATAATTTTAGTTTCTTCCATTAGTATCTGGGAAGTGTATTTATTATTTAAAAAGGGGAAGATTCATATGTCCGCAAATCCTGATATCTGGCTGGAAAAAGTAGAAAACCTAGTAAATTTACGCTTCATCCCTGTTGACAACAAAATAGCTGGGCTATCTGTAAATCTCCCGGAACCTCTCCATAAAGATCCTGCTGACAGAATAATTATCGCAACCGCCCGACAATATGGAGCAACCCTAATTACTTCTGATGACAAAATCAGAAAATATTCAGGGGTTCAAACAATCTGGTAACTCAAAAATTGACTTATGGTTTTCTATTTTACTTTTAGACCCCTGGGAGCTTATTATTAATTAATGCGCCAGCAAGGTTTTGCTCCAATCTTAATACTTTTGGGTTCTCTAATAATATTGGCAATTGCTGTAGGAGCATATTATTTGGGGATTGTACCAAATAAACTACCTTCTCAAAATTCAGCCGTTACATCTCAAAACAAACCATCACCAACAACACCTTCCTTACAAGGACAAATATTTTCCGGTCAAATTAAAAAACTCTCTCAAAACTTAATGCTTTTTTCTGAAAAAAACCTTGGCTATGGTCCAATTCCGCAATCCTTTTCTTACTATAGTGCAGGTGTATACACCAAAGGAAAATACGCAGGTTACACTCGTTATGTGGCAGTTGGAGCCTGCAGTTGTCAAACGGGAGGACCGGAAATTCATGTTTTTGCGTCAAAGGATAATAAATCATATATTTTAGATGAAGATCCCGCTCTATTAACAAAATTCAAACCGGCTGATAGTCAGTATCCTCTCTTTTTTATGGATAAAAAGGTTACGACCGTTGATCAACTGGATTCTGAACACATAAATACTATCCCCCTAGATTCCCGATTTGCTTTATCACGAAACGATATCGCAGCCTCTCTAATTTTCGCAAAAGGAGAAAACAATTCACCAACCGGAGCAAAATTATTGATAAACTTTTCCTCTTTTGTAACCCTTAAATCTCCTGTTTCCAACCTGACATTTTATGGTCAAAATCCCGCAGGAAACTATAAATATTCAATAAGCACAACTTTTCCGGCCGATAAATTTATTGCGGGAACAACACAAATAATTGTTGTCGATTCAACCGGGTTGGCTTATTTCTATACACCCGCCTCACCCAAACTAATTGTCGAATACCCAAAAGCCCTGGCCGACTATACTATTGCTCATGAAAAGTACCAAAACCAACCAATACAAGTTGGGCACCCGTTAACTATACCAGCACCAGACTATCCACAATTACCAAATTTAGCCATGAAAGCCTCAGACATTAAAACTACCTCAACTATCTATAGTAAATATTCCAATGCAATTCCACAGAATTGTGCTTTTGATGCTAATACTTTAGTAGTTAAAAATATCTCAGACTCAGATCTATCCAAAATTGGAACATCCAGAAATGGCGATATTTACGTTCTGAAGGACAAAAACCATCCTCTTTATAAACAAGAATTTGATGATAAGATTGATTCAATAATAAATGACAAATTCTCAAAGGATACTTTAGAAACATTTAAAGAGATAAACAACAACCAGTCTCCACCAACTTATGATGAGTATATTCATAAGAACCCTTTAATATTGTTTAAAGATTATTGGGGAAGATGGGTAGTATTAGGAGAATATGATTATCGTCTGGCAGGTGGTTGCGGAAAACCGGTAATTTATCTTTATCCAACAAAACCCACTAAAGTTAGTGTTAAATTTTTAACCCCCATTAAGTTCGATTTAACCATACCAAACTATCATGAAGGCTGGAATGTGTTAGCTCACCCAGATGGCACTCTAGCTGATTTACAGCCGCAGTTTACTGACTGTAATTCAATTGACAGTAATAAATTTGGTTCTGAGTATGCAAAAGGTGCCTGTATTAATAATACTTACCCTTATCTTTATTGGACCGGGCAAAGCACTGAGAAGTTATACCCGGAAATAACCAAGGGTTGGATTGTGGAAAGAACTAATCTGTCTAATTTTATGAATCAAACTTTGGATATAATTGGTTTTAATTCAACAGAAAAGTCAGACTTCCTAAGTTATTGGTTACCCAAAATGCTCTCTCATAACGCCCCGTATTTCCAAGTCAGTTTTTTACAAAATCCGGAAATGGATGAGATCGCTCCAATGAAAGTTATCCCGACTCCCGATCACTATTATCGTTACTTTCTGGACTACCTGCCTATTAACTCAAAACCTCCGGGAAAGATTGAACCTGAGTCTTTAACAAAAATCGTTAGGCATGGTTTTACTTTAGTTGAATGGGGCGGACATCTTTTTTAACGGAGGATGGTTATTCCAGGTAGTCTCTTAACTTTTTGGCTCTAGTTGGGTGCTTTAGTTTTCTAATGGCTTTAGCCTCAATTTGTCTAATTCTCTCACGGGTTACCCCAAATTCTCTGCCTACTTCCTCCAAAGTTCTTTGTTTCCCATCTTCCAGACCAAACCGAAGCTGCAGTACCCTTTTTTCTCTGACTGACAGAGAGTCCAAAACCTCATCCAGATGAGCCTTAAGCAGTTCCCTGGTGGCTTGTTCATCCGGGGACAGGGCTGTCGAGGGAATAAAATCCGATAAATGTGAATCCTCCTCATCTCCCACCGGGGTTTCCAGGGAAGTTGGCTCCTGGGACACTTTAATAATTTCCCTGGCCTTGGCCGGATCAATTTCCAAAACCGCTGCCACCTCCTCCGGAGTTGGCTCCCTGCCAAGGTCCTGCATCAAACGTCTCTGGGCCCGATTAAATCTATTTATAGTTTCTACCATGTGAACCGGAATCCTAATGGTCCTGGCCTGATCGGCAATGGCTCTGGTTATGGCCTGGCGAATCCACCAGGTGGCGTAAGTGGAAAATTTATAGCCTCTTCTCCAGTCATACTTATCAACAGCTCTCATCAGACCAATATTGCCCTCCTCGATCAAGTCCAGCAAACTCATTCCCCTCCCCACATATTTTTTGGCAATGGAAACTACCAGTCTGAGGTTAGCACTAATCAGCTTATCCCTGGCCCTTTTTTCATTTTTCTCAGCCCTTTTGGCCAAATCAATTTCCTCAGCCGCAGTTAAAAGGGCCACTTTCCCAATATCCCGGAGGTATTGCCTAACCGGATCGGTTACAGACCCTTCATCCATGGTAGAAAGCATCTCCAGCTCCTTTTCCAGCTCCGAGGCTGTTTTACTATCCTCTTCCAGCTCCTGAGCGGTGGTTTCAAAAACATCAATATTTTGGCTAATCAGCTCAATATAAAACTGATCCACCTCTTCCAATGCTTCCTCCGGCTTTGGGAAAATTTGTAAAATCTCCTCCTGGGTCACAAAACCCCTTTCCTTACCTAGCTTGAGGAGTTTTTTTGGATCCAAATTTAGCTGTTTTTTATTCTTTTTAGCCATAGTTTTAAAGGTTTTTCAGCTTCACACTAAGATCTCTGAATCTCCTGTTTAATGTTGCCAATGTATCTATCTTACCAAAACTCTCGGCATTTTTAATCTCATATGATAATTTCTCCAAAGAAGCTTTCACCAGCGCTTTTTTGAGCTCCGATACTACCCCATCAACTTCTTTTTGCCAAGCTTTTGCCTCAGCTAATTTTTGGTCCAAATCGGTTAAATACAACCTGTCCACCTCATTTAACAACTCAGGTGAAATATCTTTGATAAACTCATTGATCTCAAAAGATCTTCCCTTAAAAGAAATTGAATCAAGATAAAGCACCAGCAAGACAAAAATCTGGCGCAGATTTTCCGAAATCAGTAAAGTCTCAGGGAAACCGGGCACAAAAACATGATCCTTTGGGATATGCAGCAAAAGGGCAATTAAATATTCCTCCAAAAGCTGTCTTCTGGTCCTGGCTTCTACCACAACATCATCTTTGCCGCTTTGTCTAAGAACCGCAGAGTAATTGGCCTTATTGCCGGCTTGGCGCTGTTTATTTACAGCCTGCCTTATCAGGATTTCGTCAGTTTTCAAAAGCGCCGATAATTTTTGAATATAGTGTTCACGAACCAGGTCGTCGCTGATTTTGGCCCAGATAGGGGTAAGTTCGGCTGAAATTCTTTTCAAATCAGCTGGGTCATCGCTTCCGTACCTTTTGGCAACAGATTCAAGATAATAATCATAAATGGGAGTGGCATCTTTAAGGGCTTTTTGCCAAAGTTTTGGATCAGTTTTGACAATTTCAGCCGGGTCCTTGCCTCCTTTGACACTAATCACCTTAATATTCATGCCCGCTTCCTCCGCCATCTCAATACCCCGTCTGGCCGCGAAGTCTCCGGCCAAATCAGTATCAAAACAAAGGGTTATATTGTCAGTGTATTTTTTAAGAAGTTCTATTTGACCCCCGGTTAGGGCGGTTCCTTTGGCTGCCACAATATTTTTAACTCCTTCCTGGAAAGACAAAATAACATCCATCTCCCCCTCTACTAAAATAGCCTCCTGCTTGGTTCTAATTTCCCCTTTGGCCCGATGGATTCCAAATAGAAAACTGCTTTTGTCAAATATTGAGGTTTGAGGAGTATTGATATATTTGGGTTCCCCGCTACCCAAAACTCTGCCTGAAAAACCAATAATTCTGTCCTTGGTATCAATTAAGGGAAAAGTAATCCGGCCGCGGAAACGGTCATAGCAATTTCTTTTTGACGGAACAGCCAAACCAGTGGCAATTATCTCTGAAGCTGTAAAACCCTTTTTAAGTAAAAATTTAGTTAGTGATTCCCAGGAATTGGGAGCATAACCTATACCAAAAGCTTCAATGGTTTCATCCTTTATCCCCCGCTCCCTAACATATTCCAGCGCCGGTTTACCAAAAGGGTGTTTAGTCAAAATGAAGTGGAAAAACTCCTGGGCTTTTAAATTAGCTTCGTATAATTTATCTCTGGAATCTTTTTGGGCCGGTTTTCGCTTTAAGACGATGCCGGCTTTTTTGGCTAAAAATTCCAAACTGTCTTTAAATTCCATCCCCTCTTTGAGCATTAAAAATTTAAAAATATCCCCGCCAACTCCACAACCAAAACAGTGAAAAATTTGTCTGTCAGGGGAAACTATAAATGAGGCTGTTTTTTCGGAGTGAAAGGGGCAATTGGCTTTAAAATTAACTCCGGCTTTTTTAAGGGGTAAATACTCTTGCACCAAGTCAACTATATTAATTTTTTGCTTAATCAGTTCTAGGTCGTCCATACCGTTTATCATTCATCCGATCGCCAGGAAATCTAAAGCCACCAGAGATGATGCGCAAATTATACTCCAAAATTTATCCGAAAGCAAGACTCTTTCACTGGTTTATTTTGATAATCTTAGTATTCCCATAAATTCCTCTGGAGTAATAATTTTTATTCCCCGGTATGATTTTAAATCAAGTAAGTCTCCGTCTCTGCTGATAATATAATCAGCCTTGCCTTCTATGGCAGCAGCTACAATCATATTGTCATCTGAATCTCTAACGACCTCAATTTTGGTAACCCCGGGTACCAAATAACTCATATTGGTGAGATCCTTTATCACCTCTTGCAACTCTTTATCCGGACGTTTGTGAAATTTAGTGACACTTTTTCTATGTATAACTTCATCAAGCTCCTCTAAAATCAAGGGGGAAATTATTAAGACAAATTTCCTGTTTATGAAATTTTGATAAACTTCTTGAGAAACTGAAAATGGAGTATTAATTACAGCACTTACTAGTGTATTAGTATCCAAAACTGCCCGGATCATTTATTTGGATTATTTAGGGCTTTCCTCTCTGCTCTTACTTCTTTTACAGCCTCATCAATAGTTTTTTCCATCTCCTCTGGATCAAACTTAGGAATCTTAGATCTAAATTCATCCAGCCTTTTAAAGCTGTTTCTCCATTCACTATCGCTCAACCTTTTGGTCGGATCCGTTATTCTTTCATACTCATCCAGACTAATAATTAAAGCTACATCACGGTTGTGCTTTTTAACCACTATCCTATCCTTTGCATAAGTAACACGATTCATAATGTCGGCTAGATTTGAGCGGAGTTCATCAATGGAAACCCTACTAGTATTTAACATAAAGATATTATATCACAAACCTTACAATTCGTCAAGTTTGTCAGGTTTGAAGGTAGATTCACCCAAAACTCCGCGTCTTTTCTAGCAACAAATTCTTTAATTAACTTTATTCTGAATATTCCCATCAAGAAATCCAGTCATATTGCTAATGAATATTTCTTGTTTGGCTATTCTGGCTTCGTCACTAAGGAACGCAATAGGTGGGTAAAAGACAACATTTTTAAATTTTTTCAGCTTATCTAAATCTTCTTTTTTCATTTCATCAGGATGATCAGAGATAAAGATGATATCGTTTTTTGACAGTCGTTCAACCAGTGCATCTGTGTCAATAATTGGCGGCGGGACAGTACTAATTAATATGCTGTCTGGTTTAATAAGAGGCAGATTGCTCTGATTAAGCAACCCAATCGTTTCTTCAGATTCAGCCACATTGACCGAAATGTAAGTACAGCTACTAAGCAGCTCATTTAATTCTTGAAATTTGAAAGGGCTATCTTTTTTACTTCGTGACCAGTAGCTCACATTGGCCCCAAAACCAGAGGCTAATTCAGCCACGCGGTTACCAATGTTGCCTAGTCCGATGACACCGAAATTACTATTTTTGAGTTCACGTGCTCTAATTCCTTCAAAACTATAGTTACCGGATCGTGCACGTTTCAAGCCTTCTTCAATATTCCTAATCTCATGTAGAATGGCTGCAAGTATAAATTCTGCAACTGATTCTGTGCTATAACCTCCAAGATTACAAACAGGGATATTTCTCTTAGCTGCGGCTGCAAGATCAACTGTACCATAGGCAGTTGCCAGTATGTTGATTAATTTCAAGTTTGGTGCAGCATCCAAAATATCCTCATCAATGGAAACCTGGAAACCCAGGAGCAAACAATCACAATCTTTTAATTCATCCTTTAGCTTTGGATCGTCAGGAGCTAATGAAACCTTTTCCTCAACTAACGTATTTAATTTATCCCAATACTTTGGGTCGAGGTGGCTTTCTGCAATCTTTATTAAAACTGCTTTTTTAAATTTCATGATATTAATTATACTAAATCTTCCATAACTGGCGGAGAGGGAGGGATTTGAACCCTCGATACCCTTGCGGATATACCTGCTTTCCAAGCAAGCGCACTAGGCCACTATGCGACCTCTCCGAATGTAATGAGGAGAGGCAAATAGCTTGCATTAGATAGTTACTACACCGCGAAGCGGTGGAACTATCGCAAGGTTCTCGCGAAGCGAGGTTCTTATGCGACCCCTCCAGACTGGAATATTATACAATGAAAGTGTATGTATTCCTATCCTGTCTGGCTGCTGCTGTTTGTACTGGTTCCTTTAACTGCTCTGCTGCTCCTTAATTGCCAAAGGCTTAAAAAATACGGCAATCTCTTTGATTTAACTATTATTGGAGCCTTAATTTTTTCCTATCCCTGGGATTTGATTGCCGTCCGGGAGCGGATCTGGTATTTTGAAAAACCCCACTTTTTTGATAATTGGCTGTTTGGACTACCGGTTGAAGAATATGTATTTATTACCGGATTTGCTCTGCTTTTTGCAGTTATTACCATTTTGCTTTATGAAAGGTATGGCCAAAAATGAACTTTGGACACTTTTCATACCTGGTTTATATGTTAATATTCACCCTAACTCCGACTGCTATTTTGTGGTCAATCAACTACAAATTCTTAAAAAAGAACCTGAAAGTCATTTTACTGACAGTTTTATTAGCTGTGGTTTACCAAATTATTGTTGATCCCATTGCCGAAAGCTGGAAGGCCTGGTTTTTTTCCCCGGATTTAATTTTAGGTATTTGGATAATTAATTTTCCTATAGAAAATACCATCTTTTTTGCTCTGACCTCTTTGGCCACATCGTCAGCCGTATTAACTTTTCTGCATTTCCAGGGCCGTTTTAAGAAGGGACTTGTCATTCGGAAAAGTTAGTTTCTTCAGCGCTTCCTCAGGCTCAAACCAGCCTGAATCCATCACTTCAAAGTCATGATCTTTTATATCCCCGGATAAATATTTCATTAAAAACATGGTGACCACTTTAAATATTTTCTCCCCTTCCCAGGTATAGACATACTTGGAATAACCCACTTTGTCAATAATTTCCGCCTCCACTCCGCCTTCTTCTTTGACTTCACGCAGAGCCGCCTCTTTGGTAGTTTGCCCGGGATCAATTATCCCTTTGGGGAAACCCCAGGATTTATTCTGGGAATGCTGGGTCAGCAAAATCTGTCCCTTATTATTGAAAACAATTCCACCGGCACTAAATTCGCGCTTCATAATTCCTGAAATCTTTTTTAAAAGTCCTTCCCTCAAAGAAATTAATTTTCCATTGAGCTGTTGCCCCACGACACCAAGCTCTCGCAAATAAGAGCTTTTTTAACTTACGTGGTTTAATTGGGCTATTTGTTTTTGGTAATGCCATAGGTGTATATATTAAATCTTTAGCTCTCGTGAAACAACTAGTTGAAAGCTGGAAAAATAGATTCTAGTGAGTCCTGGGGATATCTACTGTACACCTAAATTACATAGAACTCCTTGCACTATTTCTAACATTGAACCTATTTCAATTTTCAATCAGGAGCAACTAGGGGACCAACTAGGGGACGGTCCTAGATAATACTGTCCCAACAGTCTAACTAACGCACTCTTTTTAGCTCAGTTATTCGAATATTTGAACTAAATGCTAACCAGAAAACTATGCTTTATTTGGGCTGTTCTAGCAAGCTCTTCTAGGACCGTCCCTAACTACTAACTATTTCAATATGGCGTCCTTGGCGGGATTCGAACCCGCATCACAGGATCCGGAATCCTGGGGTCTGTCCATTAGCCTACAAGGACTCGTACTCTACCTTTTTTCGAAGGAAAAAGTCAAGGTTCTGCAAACGAGCAGTAAAATATCTCACATTGCGAGCGAAGCAGGTCCTTATCCACTGAGCTACGGGCGCAGGTATAATTATTTTGCTACTTTCATTACTTCCCTGCTGAAGGCTGCCAAATCCATTGGCCAGCGCGAGGTAACCAGATTTCCATCAACAACCACATCTCTATCCACCCACTTACCTCCGGCCTGCTTAATTTCTTCCGGCACTCCGTCTCCCCAATATGAAGTCAGGGTTCTCCCTTTGACCAAATCTGCTGAAACCAGGAGGTATGGCCCGTGGCAAATTGCACCAACCGGTTTATTCTTTTCAAAAAAAGAGCGGGCAATAATGATTGCTTTTTTATTTTTCCTGACAGTTGTCGGGGCGCCTTCCGGCGAGCCTCCGGGGATTATCAGTAAATCATAATCATCAGGATTAATCTCATCAATTGTTTTATTGGCAACAACATAGTACCAGCCGCTTTCACCGGTGATTTTACCTTTTTTGGGAGCAGCAATATCAACAACCCATCCGGCCTCAATTAAGCGGAAAACCGGAACATAGAGCTCCATATCTTCAAATTTATCAGCAGAAAGGACTAGCGCCTTCCGGCCTTTATGATCTTCCTGGGGGATAACTCCATATTCAGGTTCAGCCATATTTTTACAAAATTATAATAACAAAACTACCTGTTTAATTCAATTAAGCGGTGGGAGCAGGATTCGAACCTGCGGTCCAGTTTCCCGGACAGTTGTTTTCGAAACAACCGCACTAGGCCACTATGCGATCCCACCTTCTGCGCGCCCGGCGGGATTCGAACCCACAACCGCCG
>Ga0209515_10006910_pt1 | contig 13912 bp, 8 predicted proteins | sample Subgroupgradi54m_FD_187454 | JGI IMG/M metagenome (GOLD analysis project Ga0209515, IMG submission 187454) | Subsurface groundwater microbial communities from S. Glens Falls, New York, USA - GMW60B uncontaminated upgradient, 5.4 m (SPAdes)... ...
CACTCAATGTGAGGCCGAATATATGAATGCATCTCACTTACTTTGATAAAAATAAAATTTACTGCTTGCAACTGGAGGTAGGGTCCATATATGGGTATAGGTTTATTAGTTGTTTGTGTTTTAAATAAAATAGATTTTATGATTTGTGCAACCTCGCAACCAATGGTTGCTGCTGCTTCATTTGCTGTGCGTGTGCTTGCGGAAAGCTCAATCACTGTAAGGTGTAAGACCTTTTTGAGTAAGCGCTTCTTGTACGCGTTGCGCACTTTTGCTGAGAGCTGAGTTATTTGTGGAGTGATGATTATTATTGGACATGTGATTAATCCTTTAATCTGAATTGCTTGATTGCTACAGCCTGCAACATTCCGACTTTTTGACTAGCTCAGTGAGCAAAGCCTCGCAATAGATGAAACGCAATATAATTCGGCTCTTTTGGGTGGATTACGGCACTTTGCGCCTAATCCACCCTACAAAAGCATGACAATACTAATTACACATTACAGGTAGTTAAAATTACTATTTCTTTTCTTCCGCTTCATCTTCGCCACTCATGCGACCTTTTAATAAATCACCTAATGTCGTTTTAAGAGGAGAATCAGATTTTTTCTTCTTGCCAGAAGACGAGGTTGTTGCGCCTGCAGCCGCTCCGCCACTACCACTCGCTGCTTTCGCTGATTTACCTTTTTTACTACCGCCACTGCCTGCACCTGTTTTTGCTGCACCATCACTCGTCGCTACCGACGCTTTTGCATCTTTCGATTTAACAGACAGCATAATCGCATGAGTTTTTCTATCTGTGCCCATGATTTTTGCTTCTATTTCATCGCCGATTTGTAATTTAGTACGAGCATCTTCCACTTTTTCTGCAGCCAATTCAGAAGCGCGCAACACACCACGTATACCTTCTGCTAACTCTATCACTGCTTGTTTTTGCTCTATTTCAACCACTTTACCGGTAACAATAGTGCCTTTCTCATGTTCTGCTAAATAAGCAGCTAATGGATCTTCTGCCAATTGTTTCAAGCCTAATGCAATGCGTTCACGTTCAACATCAATCGCTAAAATAACTGCTTCTAATTCGTCACCTTTTTGATATTTACGTAAAATTTCTTGTGCATCCGTTTCACTCCAAGCAATATCTGAAAGATAAATCAAACCATCGATACCGCCATCTAATTCTAAGAAAATACCAAAATCAGTAATCGATTTAATCTTGCCTTTTACTTGTTCGCTTTTTTCATGGCTTTCAGCAAATGCTGACCATGGGTTAGAAACACATTGTTTAATCCCTAAAGAAATACGACGACGTTCTGCGTCTACATCTAAAACCATTACTTCTACTTCTTGCCCTAAATGAATGACTTTATTTGGGTTAACGTTTTTATTTGTCCAATCCATTTCAGATACGTGAACCAACCCTTCAATGCCTTCTTCAATTTCAACGAAACAGCCGTAATCGGTGATATTCGTCACACGACCACTAATTTTTCCATTGACTGGGAAACGTTGACTGATGTCTTGCCATGGATCGCCACCTAATTGTTTTAATCCTAATGACACGCGTACGTTATCACGATCAATTTTTAATACTTTGACTTTGATTTCGTCGCCAATGTTTAAAATTTCGCTAGGATGTTTGATGCGTTTCCATGACATGTCAGTAATATGTAACAAGCCATCGACACCGCCTAAATCAACAAACGCGCCGTAATCAGTTAAATTTTTGATGACCCCTTTGATCTCATGGCCTTCACTGATATTTTCTAATACCGCTGCACGTTCCACATTGGTTTCTGCTTCTAATACTGCACGACGTGAGACGACAATATTGTTACGTTTCACATCAACTTTAATGACTTTAAATTCAAATTCTTTACCTTCGAATGATTCCGGATCACGAATGGGTTTTACATCAACGAGTGAACCTGGTAAAAACGCACGCACTTTATTAATTTCAACCGTAAATCCGCCTTTGACTCGACCCACAATCATTCCGCGTATGGTTTCTTTGGATTCGTAAGCTTGCTCTAAGTGCGACCAAGATTCTAAACGTTTTGCGCGTTCACGTGATAAACGGGTGCTGCCAAAACCATCTTCTATTACTTCAAGTGCTACTTTAACTTTGTCACCAGCCTTGATTTCAAGCACGCCACCTTCACTATAAAATTGCTCGATGGGGATATAAGATTCAGATTTTAATCCCGCATCAACAACAACGTGTTTATCTTCTACACGTTCAACAGTTGCAGTGATGATGGTACCAGGTAACATTGGGGTTTCATTTAGGCTTTGCTCAAATAATTGTTCAAACGATTCGGTCATGTGGAAAAGTCTCGCAGTAAAACGGTTAATTAATAAATCTTACTCTGCTGCCCCAATCTGGACATATTCAAATGTCGATAGATGTGAAGTAGCAGGAAAGGCCTTTTTTCGCTTAATCTCAAACAAGATTTTTTCGACAACTTGTTCAATCGTTAAGTGATCGGTGTCAATACACACAGCATCTTCTGCTGGCTTAAGAGGGGCCACCGCGCGTTCTTTATCACGCTTGTCGCGCTCGTGTAACTCCTCAATAAGGGCGGCAAGAGTAACACTAATGCCTCGTTTTTTCAACTGGTTATAACGGCGCATAGCGCGTTCTTCTGGGCTCGCAATCAAGAATATTTTGAGTTCTGCTTGCGGGAAAACAACCGTGCCCATGTCACGCCCATCAGCCACCAAGCCGGGTATGTCTTGAAACGCGCGTTGGCGGCTCAATAAAGCGGCGCGTACCGCGGGTAATACCGCAACAATAGAGGCAGCATTACCCATTTTTTCGGTGCGAATGGCTTCAGTGACATCTTCGCCTTCGAGAATAATGCGGGGTAATTTACTTTCTTGTGCAATGAATTGCACATCTAAATGTTCTGCTAATACTTCTAACGCTTTTTCATTGTCTAACATCACGCTGTGTTTTTGCGCAGCTAATGCTAAGACACGATATAGCGCACCACTGTCTAAGAGTTTCCACCTCAGACGTTTTGCAAGCAATAAACTGACAGTTCCTTTGCCAGTGCCGCTCGCTCCGTCAATAGTAATGACGGGGCCATTGCAATGTATCATTCTGACTTTTCTCCTTCTGGTTTCAAATTCGCAATGCGCTCAAGGCTCACTAGGACTTCTCCTTCGCCTAGTTGAATTAAACGCACCCCTTGCGTATTACGTCCAATTAACGATATTTCAGCTGCCGGAACACGAACCAACGTTCCTTTATTACTAATTAACATCACTTCATCTGCTTCATGTACTTGAATCGCACCAACTACTTTTCCATTGCGTTCATTCACATGAATTGAAATCACCCCTTGTCCACCACGACCGCTTAATCGATATTCATCGAGCGCCGTGCGTTTGCCATAGCCTTTTTCTGTCGCCGTCAATACAGCAGCACCTTCACGCGCCACAATTAATGACACGACTTTTTGATCTTGTTGCAATCTCACACCGCGCACACCTGCTGCTTGTCGACCCATGCGTCGCACTTTGGTTTCAGGAAAACGCACGACTTTGCCCGCATCTGTAAACAATAAAATATCTTGATGACCATTGGTAATATCCGCTTGCACTAAATAATCGCCTTCGTTTAAATCAATCGCGATAATGCCTGAGGTACGTGGACGCGAAAAATCAACTAACGATACTTTTTTCACTAATCCCATCGATGTCACCATCACCACATTGTGATCTTCTTGATATTCGCGCACCGGTAAAAATGCATTTACTTTTTCACCTTCAGCGAGTGGTAATAAATTCACAATCGGTCGACCGCGTGCCGCACGATTTGCTTGCGGTAATTGATAGACTTTGAGCCAATATACTTTGCCGTGCGTGGTAAAACATAAAACGGTATCGTGCGTGCGCGCTGCAATCAGATAAGCCACATGATCTTCTTCTTTCGTTGAAGTCGCTGATTTCCCGCGTCCACCGCGATGTTGCGCTTGATAAATCTCAAGCAATTGCGTTTTGACATAGCCTTCGTGTGAAAGTGTGACAACCACTTCTTCATCAGGAATTAAATCTTCAATGAAGACTTCGCCTTCTTCCGTCGCCATAATTTCAGTACGTCTGTCATCTTGAAACTCTTCTTTTATTGCAATTAAGTCACCGCGTATCACTTGCATGAGTTGCGTGGGATTTTTCAAGATATCAAGGAATCGATTAATGAGAACTTGTAACTCTTTATGTTCATTTGCAATTTTTGTTTGCTCAAGACCGGTTAAACGATGCAAACGCATGTCTAAAATAGCTTGCGCTTGTTCAGGTGATAATCGATAACCCTCATCGGATAAACCATATTTTTCAGTGGTATGTGAAATAGCATCTTCCACACCAGCGCGCGTTAAAATGTCTACCATGTCTGTTGCTTGCCACACATGATTTATTAAATTAGCTTTTGCTTGGCTTGAATCCGGGGCTTTTTTAATCATGGCAATCATTGCATCAATGTTAGAAAGTGCAATCGCTAACCCTTCTAAGATGTGTACGCGTTCACGTGCTTTACGCAAATCAAACATGGTGCGACGTGTGACCACTTCACGACGATGCTGAATAAATGCTTCTAATAACTGTTTGAGATTTAATATTTTTGGTTGGCCATCAACTAAGGCCACCATATTAATGCCATACACACTTTGCAATTGCGTTTGCACAAATAAATTATTTAAGAGGACATCAGTATTTTCGCCACGACGCACTTCAATCACCATGCGCATCCCTTGTTTATCGGATTCATCACGTAGTGCGGTAATTCCTTCGATTTTTTTATCTTTAACTAATTCTGCAATGCGCTCAACTAAACGCGCTTTATTCACTTGATAAGGAAGTTCAGTGACAATAATGCGCTCTTTACCACTTTTTTCGTCAGTTTCTAAATGCGTTTTGGAACGAATCACAACACGGCCGCGGCCGGTATGATAGGCTTCGTAAATCCCATTTTTACCTTGAATCATAGCGGCAGTAGGAAAATCTGGGCCAGGCACTAATTCCATTAATTCATTAATAGTGAGTTCTGGTTTATCGATGAGTGCAATACATGCATTGATAATCTCGCCTAAATTATGCGGCGGAATATTGGTTGCCATTCCGACCGCAATTCCAGATGAGCCATTGACGAGTAAATGCGGCACACGTGTTGGCAACACCAGCGGCGCCATTTCAGTTTCATCGTAATTGGGGGCAAAATCGACGGTATCTTTTTCAATATCAGCGAGCAATGCATGCGCGAGGCGCGACATGCGGATTTCGGTATAACGCATGGCGGCGGCGGCATCACCATCGATAGAACCGAAGTTACCTTGCCCATCGACTAGCAAATAACGCATAGAAAATGGCTGCGCCATACGCACAATGGTGTCGTACACGGCAGTATCACCATGGGGATGATATTTACCAATGACGTCCCCAACAATACGCGCGGATTTTTTATAAGCTTTATTCCAGTCGTTTCCAAGCTCATGCATGGCGAATAATACGCGGCGGTGAACGGGTTTTAAGCCATCACGCACGTCGGGCAAGGCACGGCCAACGATGACGCTCATGGCGTAATCGAGATAAGATTTTTTCAGCTCACTTTCGACACTGACTTTTTGTACTTCTTTAGCGATTACATTATCCATATTTAGGGCTGCTATAGGTGAATTAAAACCGCCGAAATTATAGCATGCCTTGCAGGTTTTCTATATGGTTTTTGTAGAAGGTTGAGGCGACGGATGAGACTTATTTGGGGGATGCGAAGGCCGCTGGGAAGGAGGCAAAAGCGCCATGTGGGATTGCGAAAAGCCAGATGATGATGGTGGTAAAGGAGAAGGTGCGGTCACGTTTTTTTCTAAATTAGCATGATCTTCTTGGGTTAAATCATAAATATTTTTGTTATTATTATTGTTGTTATTGTTTCTGTTATTGTTATTAGTGCTAGAAAATGTAAATACAGGCAATGATGCTAATGATATTGCTGGTATATCAAGCGGTACATAATTTTCACTGTCTGCCTCTTCAAGAAATGCAAACTCAAATTGTTTATCCTTTAATGCACTAACAAACCCTTGAACAGCAAATGTTATTGGCATTTGATTTTTTACCCCTAATTCGTTTAAATTTTCGATCATATCAGGCAACAAAGACGCGTGTGATGACTTAATAGACTTCAGAAATTTAGAGAGATGCTTGAATTTGTTCGAATTGAGATCACTCTCAAACAAAATAAAATTATTAGCAATGATCATATAAAATATAAATACATTCAAATTGGTAATATCATTTTTTCTATTTTCGGTAAGATATTTTTCTAGTATATTTTTAAACAAAGTTAATAATCGAGAATAAATTTTATTGTTACAGACAGCGATGGTGAGAGTAATCCAATCAGGTAATAAAGTATTATTCAAATATTGATAATTTTCTTCTCGTAGATATTCATCTATTTTATCCGGTCTTGCCACACCAAGAAATAAATTTATCAGAAAATAAAAATCAGTTAATTTAAATAATTCAGGATGGTATTTTGCTTGCTCTGTTTCTGATAGAAAAAACATAAGCAGTCTAAAATATTGGCTAGTATAAAAATCAATCAACCCATGATCATTTACATTTACAGGAGACGATAAAATAATATAAGCAATCATGTAATTAAAATGATAATCAGCATTACCAGCTTGAGAAGTTGCTGACATTAGATTCGACACATAAAATCCAATCAATTGCTTACAATATAAATTTTTTTCTTCTAATAACATTTTTTTATTTGATACATTTTCCTTTAAGAAAAATTGTTCGAATGAGAGAATAACGCTTCGGCAATTAGATGCCGTTGTAATTTTAAGTTCATTGGTGTTTTCTGGTGTCAGGCCAGTGACTTCATAAAAATCATTATTATAAAATGTAATCGCACTTAATTGCGAACTTGCAAAATCAATATAGCTTAAATCGATTGATCCCAAATCAAGCCCATTTAATTGCAAAGGATGTTGCGGCAGTTTTAATAAAGACAGTTTTTTATTAGTTCTGTTTTCATCTAATTCATGAACAAATTGGGTAAATGATAATGTTGAATATTTCTTTAATGCGTTTTCATCATATATTTTATCAGGCGGCATTACCCGCTGAAATAAACTTAATCTATACTCATAAAAATTAGCACGTTTCGCGGTATCAAGATGTCTTTTTCTAATAGCAACATATGATCGTATAAGCGTGATCAATAAATCATTGATAGCTTTTTGAGTATGAGCATCTATTTCTTCATCTATCTCTTCTTCTTTACCTGTTTTATTAACAATATTATTTGTCGTTGAAGTTGATGTAGCATCCAGATCAGATCCATTAGCTGCAGCATTCCTCTCAGCAATTAATTGATCTATATCTGCATCTGTAATCAGCTGATCTTCTGGGAGAATTTCAAGATCCATCATCTCGCTACCTACCGGCAACATCAGTGGTTCCGTTGGTTGGGGCGGCGGCGATTGCGATTGAATTTTATTGATTTCATCTTGCTGCTGTTTTTCTTGTTGCCGCAGTTTTTCTTGCCGTTGCCTTTCTTTTTCTCTTTTTCTTTCCTGAATAATTTCATAAAACTCATCTGAGGCAATAATTTCACGTGTTTGTTTCATATCTTGCAATAATTCCGCCACACTATCTTTTATATTTTCATTTCTTTTTTCAAAATTTTTGTTATTCATAGCATGAAAAAAAGATTCACTTTGATTATATCCATACATACGCTGAGTAATTGTTTGCATTTTAGTAAGATAACGATAAAACTCATCAGTGATTTTTCCAAATTTCTTTTCAAGCTTACTTTTCAAACGCACAGCAAGAGACGATGGCAAAACATTAACATTATTATTAGCTGTGTCCATTTCAATTAATTGCTCATCGTCATTTGTATCAATAACAATTGCATCAAAAATACTATTTAACTCTGCATTGATTTTTTCTATATGCGCAATTAATGAATGTAATGCTTGTTGCTCAACTGAATCTAATGCATCGCTTTCATCTTCTATTAATTTTTGTTTATTTGCTTGGTTTTTATTTATTAGCGCTATTTTTTTGGGCGAAACAGCCGAGACATTATCTTGCGCTTCATTTGCTGGGGTAAACGAAATGCTATTTACTGTCACGTTAGGAGCAATATCAAAATACTCCTTAAATTTTTCTACTGTTTCAAGCATATTTTTATATTCAAGTTCAAAATCAACAATAAAATCATTTAGTCTTCGTCGTTTTGGTTGAGATGGAGAAGATGTGTCAACTGTAGTTGTTTCTGTCTTTTTACGCTTTTTATTGGGTAAAGAAACTTTGGTTGCTGGGTCCCATTGTAGCGGTGAATTAAGCAGTAAATGTTCCGCTCCTGGAATAATCACTTTAGGTAATTGACTATCATCGACAAATGTATCAAGCCTAAGACCACATTTGTGTCGGCCGTCCAACCATTTTGAATAAAAAATTTGTTTGACTGGCCCCGATAATCCCCAATCTACTTCAATTAGATAAGCGACTTTAAAAGGATTTTTTGGATCTAATCGTGAAAGACGACCACCACCTTGCCTGGAAACAATCACTGATCCTGTTGGCGCAATCCTTATTTCAAATTCTAATGCTGGATAATTCATCCCCGTAGTAAGCAATTTTTCACCTGTAGGAATTAATATACCTCCTGCTTTTATTGCTTGTAAGCGCTCATTTTTTTCTTTTTTACCGAGATTAGAATGCACTGCTGCTGAAATTTTAAAACGCTTTCTTACTTCCTCCACATTAAATTCAGCCAATCTATTTTCGTTTATCAATTTTTGACGTTGAGCTTCTACATAACGATCACGTGCCGCTATAATTGCAGGATGCTCAAGTGGTACCAATTCATTCAATAATTTAGCCATATCTTCAGCATGCTCAATACCACCACAAATAAACATCATTTGTTTGCCAATGAATCTTTCAACAGAACGGCTATTTCTTTTTCTTCGCACCTTAGCATTTAAATATAAATTTATAAATTGCAAATTATAAAATTTCTTATTGATACGACGACGTAATTTTTTCTGACTAAAATCTGTTTCTCCTGTTGCATTATCTTTTACGAGAGTTAATTCTTCTAGTTTCCTTTTATCTTTTTCGAGTACTTCAACTTTAAATGTCGCAACACGCATCGGCGACAAAATACGTCTTCTTATACATGAAACCAATCCTGGTGTATCTGCAAAATAAATTTTATCTGTTAAATATTCGTGAGGCGTCGCTGATACACGTAGCACTACCGTACCATTTTTTTGATGCTGCTGAATGACTTGCTGACTTAACGCACTATTAAATGCATGCACTTCATCAATAATAAGAAAAGAAAAAGGTTTGAGTTTATTTTGATTGCTTCTTAAGCGGAAACCATTATGCGTCATGATCACTACAGGTGCATTGGCTGTTTCAGGTTTTTTAGAATCGAATTGCTGAATCTTGCCATGTGCTACTAAATCATTTGCCCAAAAATTGGCTTCTTCTAATATTTGTTCTTCTAAATTATTATAAGGCGTAATAATAATGGTTTGACCCAATTCAGCAAGAGAGAGTAACGTTAATAACACAGCCGTTTTTCCAGCACCAGTTGGTAAATTAATAACAGTATCCAACTTACCGTTCATCCAACCATTTAATAAATCAATGATCGCGGACACTTGATAAGGTCGCAAAAAGATTTTTTTATCTTTATCGATTTCAACAATAGGTATATTTTGATTATTATTTTGATCGTTATTCTGATTGTTATTATTGACTGCATCTATCTGTGTTGCTGTAATATGTTTTAGTTTTTCTTCATAATCGTCTATAATTTTTTTCCATTTATTATGTAAAACAAAAATCGCTGATTTTAAATAAGCATTTGGGTTTTCAGGAAAATGCAGTTCTTCTAATTTTGTTTTAATATATTTTGCTTTTTCTAGCTCTTCTAAACAAGCGGCTTCTTCTACAGGATCTTCTTCGGAATAATCTTCAGATTCGAGTGATGATATTGTTAATGGATTTGATTCATCATACGAAGATTCGTCATCAGATGATTCATCACTTGATGATTCGTCGCTTAATGATTCAGCATCATTTGGCCATTCGTTACGGTTGGGATTGTTTAAATATAAATCTAACTCTGAAAAATCATCCTCTGAATCTATAATTTCTTTATTATTATTAAATTCATTATGAATAGATTTAATAGGTTTCTTTTCTGAATTTGAACTTGAATCCGATGAACTTGAATTTTTTTCAAAAATAGAATTCTCTGAAAATGAATGCAAATCTTTTAATAATCGCTTGTTAATTTTATGGGTTGTATTGCTGCCGAACATACTTAATACCTAATCTCCGCCACATCTCGTTTTTGAATATATATACCCATTGCACTTCAAGATGCGAAGGTGTAATGGGTATATTCATTACCTATACTGGTATTTATTACTATTATTATTTTATTAGTATTATTTTATTAGCCTAGTCGATTTTCTCTTTGTTGTCGCCAATCGATTACCGCTTGATTAGCTTGGTCTGCAATATTCCGATAATCATTATTAGTTAAATCTGCAGCAAATATAGCAGCAAATATACTTCTTCCATTACCATTGTTAGCATTATTAATAAGCGCTCGTCTCTCATTCGTGAGCCTGATAACAGTATCAACATACAAATTAATTTCTGCGTGTAATTCAGGTTGAGGAATAATACCGTTAGGCCATTCAACTCTACCAAATGCTATAGAATTAAAACTAAAATGAACTGGAAATTGATTTTCATTAAGAATGAGATTTTGATTAATATTAGAAAAAATGGGATTTAAGATTATACAATCATAAAAATGAGATTCGTCTACTATTCTATTACCTACACCAACAGGCACACTCATTGTTTTCGCCTTAATCTGAACATCTATATATTGATAAGCCCATGGAATTAAATCCATAGGAAATCCTGCTTCATCTAAAAGTTGCTGATTATTTCGTCTATCTCTGGTTTCTGCTAAAAATGTATTTCGTAAAGCTACGATAGGTGAAGTATGTAATTGTGCATACTCTAATGCATCACCTATTAACATAGTTACAATTAAGCTTGTCATTCCACCAATTCCACCAAAAAATCCAACGGTGGCAGGATACAAAAAATAATAAGCTTGTAGCAATGCACGTACATAATTAGAAACTTGTCCCATCATAAGAGATATAGCTTGATTAGGGTGTCGGAATTGTTGAAAGAGTTGGGCGATATCATCCTGATGGTTATTTATTATTTCTTGCATACCATGCATACGTGCTCGATAGGCTGCTATTATATTTTCTTCAAACAATTGTATAAAAAGTCGTTGTATTAAATTAACTTGTCGCGGAAACACGGCAAATAACACACCCAATGCAAAAGCCATGGCGGCGGCAACAGGATTATTATTCATTTGCTGAGACTGATCTGATTGATTTGAATCATTTGTATGGGCTGTATTAGATTGTTGCAGTTGTGTATAGAAGCCATAAAAGAAAGAAAGCGTTACCACTATTCTTAATATCAATCGAATATAACCTATTTCATTTTCTTCTTGCTCATGATTTTCTATGGCAGGTGCTGCTGGTTGTTGTGGCGCACGTTCATTATTTTCTTGTTGCATACGTCTTTGTCTTGGCTGCATTGGATTAATCCCTCGTTTATGTACTCATTGGCGGTTACTATAGATGAAAAATATTAAGGTTTTCTTATGATAATCAAGACAATTTTTATGGCAATTCTTGGTGGATTACGCCATGCAGAAAACGCATGGCTAATCCACCTTACTTCAGTGAAATTTGTCGTTTGCGAAGCGTGCTCATTTTATTTTAAATTTTTATTTTTTATTTTAACGCACGACGTAAAATTTTGCCGACATTGGTTTTTGGTAGCGCATCGCGAAATTCTACATATTTCGGCACTTTATACGGTGTTAAATGTTGACGCGCAAAAAGAATCACTGCCTCTGCAGTCAATTGCGCGTCTTTTTCTTTAACAATAAATGCTTTTGCAATTTCGCCCGAATGTTCATCCGGCACACCAATCACCGCCACTTCGCGCACGCCTGGCATTTTTATTAACACATCTTCAATTTCGTTAGGATACACATTAAAACCTGACACCAAAATCATGTCTTTTTTACGTTCTAAAATGCGCACATACCCTTGCGAATTCATCGTCGCAATATCGCCCGTCAACAACCAACCATCAGACGTAAATACTTTTTTGGTTTCTTCTGGATGTTGCCAATAGCCTGGCATCACTTGCGGGCCTTTGACTGCCAATTCGCCCGGCTCGCCTAACGGTACTTCATGACCAGCATTATCTAACATACATACATCAGTCGATGAAACCGGTAAACCAATCGTGCCATTGTATGCTTTCAAATTGGCGGGATTAATTGTGACACACGGCGAGGTTTCCGTTAATCCATACGCTTCTAATAAAGGTGCATGCGTAATTGATTGCCAACGTTCAGCAATCGCTTGCTGCACGGCGGCGCCACCACCCAATGCCAAACGTAAATGACTGAAATCTAATTCTGCAAAATGCGGATTTTTTATTAAGGCATTAAATAAAGTATTCACCCCAGTGATGGCAGTAAATGGAAATTTTTTCATTTCTTTAATCATGCCGGAAATATCACGCGGATCCGTAATTAAAATATTTAATCCGCCAATTTTCGAAAAAAATAAACAATTCGCAGTCAATGAAAAAATATGATAAAGCGGCAACGCGGTAATCACGATTTCATGATCGCTGACTAATAAACTTTTAAACCACGCATCAGCTTGTTGTAAATTGGCAATTAAATTGCGATGCGTCAACATTGCGCCTTTAGAAATACCAGTGGTGCCACCGGTATATTGCAAAAAGGCAATGTCATGATTGCTAAGTGGCACCGGTTGCAAGGTTAAATTTTTTCCGACGACTAATATGGTTTTAAAATAAATCGCTTGCGGCAACTGAAATATAGGTATTTTTTTATAAATATATTTCAACATGAATTGTGCTATCCATGCTTTGATTGGCGAAAACAAATCACCTAATTGCGTCAAGATAATATGTTTTAATTGTGGAGTACGTGGTAATGCGGCTTCAACGGTATCGGCAAAATTAGTTAATGCAATTAAAATTTCGACACCAGCATCATTTAACTGATGCACTAATTCATCAGTGGTGTAAAGCGGATTGACATTGACGACAATTAAACCAGCGCGTAACGCGCCTAACATTATCACGGGATATTGCAAAATATTCGGCAACATGATGGCGAGACGTTGACCTTTTTGCAAACGTAATGCTTGCTGCAAATAAGCCGCGACATGTCGACTGAGCTGATCAAGCTCGTAATAAGTTAATGTTGTCCCTAAATTATAAAAGGCAGGATGTTGGCTGTAATGTTGACAACTTTTTTCAAATATTTCGGGGATGGATTGATACGCATCCGGATTAATTTCTGCGGGAACACCTGGCGCATAACTTTTTAACCAAATTTTTTCCACACCACTTTCCTATTTTTTAATTTGGATGACAATACATCTAATATTCTTTCGGGACGGCCGGATTTGAACCGGCGACCACTTGCGCCCCATGCAAGTGCGCTACCAGGCTGCGCCACGCCCCGATGACGAGAATGTTCAATGAACATTCTCTGATTTACTAAAGGATATCAGAACGCAGATTCTGCAGAACAGTTTCAAGTTCTGCAATCACTTTTTTTAAGGTAGCGTCAGTTTTGACTGATTGACTTACTACACCAGGCACGTTAGCAAGTTGCGCCCGTGCACCTTCAATAGTAAAACCATCTTCATAGAGCAGTTTTTTGATTTGACGAACGAGTAAAATATCGCGATGTTGATAATAA
>Ga0209515_10006911_pt1 | contig 13911 bp, 14 predicted proteins | sample Subgroupgradi54m_FD_187454 | JGI IMG/M metagenome (GOLD analysis project Ga0209515, IMG submission 187454) | Subsurface groundwater microbial communities from S. Glens Falls, New York, USA - GMW60B uncontaminated upgradient, 5.4 m (SPAdes)... ...
TGCAACCAGTGCGACAGCATTGCTTCTGATGCGTGGCATATGGGGGTTTGTGGTATATGGCATATGAATCATCTTAATGGTTAAGGTGATTCCAAGCTATTGAACCATTACGGTACAGTTGATTAAGAAAAGATGTGTCATAATATTTTTTTAAAAATATAGAAATAAGTTATGATAAATGGGTGCGCAGAAGCGACACAGAAGAGAAAACATTACAACATGAAATTATCAAAAATAATGTACTTATCCCCGTTTTCCGTTTTACAGAAGAGAAAACATTACAACATGAAATTATCAAAAATAATGTACTTATCCCCGTTTTCTCGACGTTTTTGTCGACATAATTTTATCATCGTGTTATGTTGTAAGAGGAAAACAAAGAAGTCCTTTATTATCTTAAGGAGAATAGTCATGTTGACTGAATTTTTTTTCTGGACACTTTCCGGAGGTATTGTTTTTTCTGCAGTGAAAAACGCTGGTGCGACTCACGCAGTCGATACTTGTCCGCAATTTGAAAAAGACAAAGAGCATTTTTATGGTGGCGATGGGTGGCCTAAGAAGTCGCCAATATGCACCAATGCGGAGAGTGTTTGGAAATCTTTTAAAGGATTGTGATCATGAATATTCGTCAGACTCGTCTTTTGTCGCGCTTCCACATGCGTCCCACATGGAGTTCTCTCCATGTGATGCTCCCTCGGCATCAGCGGAAATTCCTCGCAAAAGTGAAGCCCCCAAGCTTCCTCATGCACAAAGCTCCGATTCAACAAAAAATCGCAAAAGACTCGCTCTTGGTGATCCTTCGGAATTTCTTCGGCAACCTTTTTCGTCTTTCTGTCTGATTGTTTGCAAAAAAATAAAAGCCCCGCACTTTACGCGGGGCTTTTTAGTTAAGAAAAATTATTCAAGAGGGAATAATAAGAGAGGCACGTTTCTCATGCTATTCTCAATACTGAGCCTAATGACAAGTGTGCTCGTGAGTACACCACAGCAACTTGCGGGAATACAAAGAAACAACAAGAGGTGCAAAAATGCTGGAGTGAAAGGCGTTGCGAGCTCCCAAAGACCTGCGAAGCTTGCAAAGATGATGAGATAGAAAAATGCATTTGCCGACCCAACTATTGCGATTGAGAGCGGAAGTTCTATCTTTGCGAACGTGTCGTCGTGTTCAATGAAGACCCACTTTCTTCCTATGGCATAAAGAGCGATGTAGGTACCACCAAGCAAAAGCAGTCCGACAGAAAAGGTAAACCAAAAAAACGCATTCATATTCATCTTCATCTCCTCAATCTGTTGAAAGGTCAAACTATACCAAGTATTGATGTTTCTTGCCGTATTGTCAATAAAAAAAACCCGCGAGACGAAATCTGTCGTCCGCGGGGTTTTGTTAGTCGTATCTTCCTTTTGCCGTTACTTCGTAATGCCGGGCAAGTTCTCGAGTCTTTTTTGCCATCTCTTCGCTTTGTGTACTTGCCTCATCGCGCAGTTTTTCCGAATAACTGATGAGCATCTCCCGCACTGTTCTTTCGTACCGAGGTCGGGAAAGCCAGTATTCGTAACTCGCATAATCTTTTTCCAGATTGGCGATTGCTCCGGCGAGATTTCCTTGACCAGACTCTTTCACCGCACTCGCAAAAAGAATCTGTCGCTCCTGGTATTCTTTGTAGTTCCCCCAAGAAACAGCAAGAATAACTGAAACAAAAAAGAGCGCTATTGCAAGGCTGGTGAGAAAAGAACCAACCTTTTTTAATGTCGAATTGATCATTCCCATCTCCAGAAAAATTTCAAAAGAACAACGAATTCATACTATACCACATGACAAGACTTTTGCAAAGTGGTATGCTTATTCATATGCGTTTACATAATAAAATACACAAAAAGGTGAGCCGGGTGTTTCTCGCTTGGCTTCCGCTCGGGTTTGTCATTACTATGATGTGCGGTCTTGTGTTTTTGGTGAATAAGTTTCAAATGCGTGCAGAGATGAATGAATCACTCAAGCCTGTTGTTGAGGAAATTGTTCATGCACTTGAAAGGGGAGTTTCTATTGAGGCATTGGGCGTGAATGTTCCCGTAAATATGGTGACGACACATTCAACCTACTTTGTTCTCTACGGACTTGATCGTCGTCCACTTGCGGGAAATGTCTTGCTCTATGGACAGACACCTGTTCCTTCGCGCGGTGTTTTTGAGTATGCAAAAAAACATGGAAGCAATGTGGTGACATGGCAACCGGCGCGGGGTGTGCGTCAGGCAGTTACTCTTGTGTACCATGAAAGTGCCGGAGTATCCCCGGTGTATGTTTTGGTGGGGCATCCACTGCGAGACATCGAGCATCGCTCGTGCACATTGTTTTATCTTATTGAATTTGCATGGGCAATGACAATGCTCGGCTCGCTCGGAGCTATGGCGCTCGTGAGTGCATAAAGAAAAAAATATCCACGGTATCGTGGATATTTTTTTCTACTTACTTTTTGAGCTTGTTGCGATTGCTTCTGTGCTTGTTGCGTGATAGTGGAGCAAGGCTTTGTCGGGAATGAGTGCCTCGATTTCCTCTCGTGTTTTGAAACCATAGTATGGATGGCGGTTCACCACAATGACAGGAAATTTATCTTCAAGATTATAAATAGACTTCAATGTCTCAATGACGGAAAGTCCGAGATTGTAATCAAAAGCATAGACATGAAGATTATCGTACTCTTCGCGCATCTTTGAGAGAACAAGCCCAATTTTTTCACAGTCGGTACAATTGCCTTGATTGGAGTAGAAATAGAGAATCGTGAGTGGTTTTTCTCCACACTGCTTCGCGCGCTCACGAACAAGCAGATAGTCTTTGATCTGAAGAAGTGAGTAGTATTTTTTGAGACTGATCACTTCAGCATCATTTGTTCCACGCTGGTTTTCCATGAGCGAGAGGCGCCTTGCAAGAGTATTGAGCTCGTCAATCAGCAGGATGTTACTTCCACCACTTACCTCACATGAAGCATCCGCCAAGAGCGAGTACTGAATCTCCGACTCGAGGATATTGCGATTGATGTTGTCCTCGATATTTTTTACTTGGGTGATGCGCGTGCGATAAAGAAAGTCGGAAAAAAGAAAGACAAGCGCAAAGATGCCAAGCGTGATGAAAAAGACAAGCACATATTTGCGTGTACTAAAGTTTTGCTGAGGAGAAGTGTTGGGTGTCATAAGATGAGATAATTTACTATACAATTGCTTTTAGCGCCAGTTTGCTTCTTTTGCAGTGACAAGATTGTAGAGCGAGCGAATAAGCCAAAATGGCGCAATGAGTCCGTAGAGGGCAAGGAAATAAATCATATCACGAGAAATACGGAACTTGCGAACAACCATGCGTGAACCCATGAGGATAAAGAAAACGGTACAAAAGAAAAGAATATAAATAATCAATCGGCGAAATTCAAGATTGAGAATAAACCAGTCAAAACCTTCGCGAGAGAATTTGAAGTCAAGATGGAAGCCAAGTGCCGTGTATTCAATATATTTGCCGTAAATCAGTCCAAAAAGATTTTTCACATAGAGTGCGCTCAAGAAGAATACGGTAAAGATAGAAAGAAATGCGAATGGCATCGTAAGAACGCCCAAGTTGCCATATTTGCGATTAAAGAACAGGTGGCGATAATTAAAAAAGGCATTCTTGAGAAATCCCGAAACCCAGCGTACGCGTTGTTTGTAGAGGGTAGGGATGGTCTTTGGAGAAACAGTAAAGACAAGCGCATTGTGAGCGTTTTCGATTTTCATGTGATTTGCCTGCATGCGGAGTGCCATTTCCATGTCTTCGGTATTGTAGGCTTTGGCAAATTTGCCGATTTTTTTGAATACTTCGCTACGGTAAATGGAAAACGGTCCCGGGGTGACATAGAGTGCGTTCAAGCGGCTGAATATCTTACGCGTAAATTCACCCACCATGTATTCGGTGGCTTGAACGCGTTGCAAGATGTTGTTGGGATTCCAGATTTGCACTGATGGGGTAACCGCCATGACCTCGTGGCTGTCAAAGAAAGGGATAATTTCTTGGAGTGCCTTTTTGTCAACAAACGAATCTGCATCAAGACAGCCGATAAGCTCGGAAGTGGAATTATCGATGCCGAGATTGACTGCCGTATGCTTACCGCCGTTTGATTTGCTGAAAATGCGGACTTGAGGGTTTTGTTCAAATGTTTTTGCAACCTCGAGTGTGTCGTCGGTCGAGCCATCATCGATGATAAATATGGAAAGTTTGTCTTTGGGATAGTCGAGGGCGAGGAGAGAGTCGACTGTACCCAGAATCGTTCGCCCTTCATTCCATGCAGGGACCATAATCGTGACGGAAGGGTAGTCGTCGGGGGTACGTGGAGAGGTCGGAGTGAGGGTGAATTGTTTGGCTTCTTCAAAATAGGTGACAAGAAGAAAAATCTCAAAATAAAGAGTGGCAAAAAGAAGCGTATAGATGGGGATGTTGCTTAAAATGTCCATTTTTTGGGAGTTTCTTATTTGAGGGAAGAGAGGCTCTTGTCGGCAATAATAGTACGAAAAGAGCTATAAGTAAAGGCATATTTTGCTATTTTTTCGGGTTTTGACTGAGAGAAAATTTTACTGAAAAAAGCTCAAAATCGAGAATAAGCCTTAGTTTGTAATGGTTTTGTAGTTATTTTGTAACAAATAAATAACTCTGTCAAATATTTTTTGACGAGACTTTGAAGGGGTGTTCAAAAATACTTTTTTGTATAGTATTAAAAATATGTTGTAAAATAAGGATATTTAGGAATGTGGAAATAGGGTATTGCTCGAAAAGGAGTCGCCTGTACAATGTCTTGGTGCTCAAGGATTTTAGAAAAAACATTGACGATAATAAATATTCATGTCAATTGTGATTATCTGAAAATTTTTCCTCCTTGTTTGCGCTTAATATAACTATTGTAAAAAATCTATGAGTATTAGTTCAGAAATTGGTGAACAGGTGGGATCTTCAAGATCCCGCACCCGCCCCATTCTTCTTGTTTTTGTCGGAGCTCTTTTGGGACTTCTTGTTCCACTCTCGAGTTCCGCTCAAGAATTGAGATATATCAAGCAAACCGCCCCTGACTTTGCAACAAAAGCAAAGAGCTCTTATGGGGAGATGATTAATATTGCCGCACTGCTTCATGATTATGATGAAAAGCTTATTCTCGCAGTTATTGTTGTTGAAAGTGAGGGAAAGACAAAAGCAGTTTCAAATAAAGGTGCACAAGGGTTAATGCAACTTATGCCTTTGACCGCAAAATTCATGGGGGCAAAGAATCCCAAAGACCCATTCCAGAATATTCTTGCAGGAACAAAATATTTGAAGGAACTTGAAGATCAATACGGGTTTACTCAACAAGAAGCCCTCGTTGCTTATAATATGGGACCTTCACGAGCGAGGCGCTGGCTCTCGCAATATAGCCCTGAAGATTATCTCTATGTGCAAAAGGTGATGTATGTCTATGATGTGATTGCTGCACAAGAGAAGAATACCCAGAATCCTTCAGGTGCACTTGCGGAGATGTTGAGCGGAGAGAAGCCAATCGGTCTCGATACTCCCGCAAAACCATTTGCCATCAAACCCAAGGCACTCTCGCTTGCAGACATTCCACAATCACTCACTCGCTCTCGCGCTCGTGAAGAAAATTAGTTTTTAAAAAAACCGAACTTGAAAAAGCTCGGTTTTTTTCTTATGAACACTGTTCATGTTAAAATAAGGAGATGTTTGATGTAAGTATATTTTCCGCATTATTGGGAGGGATTCTCACCTTTCTTGCTCCATGTACACTTCCCATCATCCCCGCGTATATCGGCTTTCTTGCGGGTGGGGGAGCGACAAGTAATGATAAAAACCGCACTTCGCGAATCTTCGTGAATGCGCTCTTTTTTGTTTTGGGCTTTTCGCTGATATTTATTTTTTTCGGAATGATCTCGGGAGTGGTGGGAAAATTTTTGATCCTTCATCGTTTCTTCTTGGCACAACTCGCGGGGATATTTATTATTTTTTTTGGATTGATACTTTTAAACATTATCTCGCTTCCGAGTTTTTTTTCGGGACGCACCCTCCCTTCATGGATTATTCCCGGCAAACCGAACTCCTCATTTTTTTTGGGGACATTGTTTGCCCTTGGATGGAGTCCTTGTCTTGGTCCGGTACTCGGGACGATTCTTGTGCTCGCAAGTACAAAGGGGACAGTGTTTTACGGAGGCTATCTTTTGGCAATTTATTCACTCGGCCTCGCCCTTCCTTTTCTTCTCGTGGCGTATCTCTATGGGACGGCATTTACTTATGTTCTTGCTTTGGAAAAATATCTTTCAATTATCAATAAAATTGCCGGAGCACTTTTTGTTTTCATAGGGCTACTCTTTCTTCTTGGTCAGTTTGGTCTTTTAAATACACTCTTTTCTCGCCTAATTCCGGAATCACTCTATACAGACCTCATGAATTACATGTAAACTGTAAGCGTAATGAAACAACTCCTTCTTTTTTTCTTTGGATGTGTTTGCTTCTTGTTTTCCCCTTTTTTTGCAATGGGAGCGACGATGCCCGCAGGGCTTCCGAGTGATTTGATTTGGTTCTCAAAAGACCCTTTCACGGTGGGTGACCATTTGAGCATTTCGACGGTGGTGTTTAATTCAACTGAATATCAATTCACGGGCACAATTGAACTCAATGACGGCACAACGACAATCGGCACAAAAACTTTTTCGGTAGGGGCTGGTGGTGGGGCAGAAATTATTTCATTTCCATGGATCGCAACTCGAGGGTCTCATTCTTTTTCGGTGACAATTACCGAGAATGAGCTCGCAGGATCAGGGGGGCAACTCAACGCAACATTGCTTACTCAAAAAACTTCCAACATCAAACGTTTAGCAAAAAATCCTCCCGTAGTGCGCGTGGTCGAGACTGCAACTGTTTCTCCTGATGTTGCACAAGCCGCACAAGGAAACATTGCGGGAAAGATAAGTAGTGTTCAAGCAGTAATCCAAGAAAATATTCCTGCACCGGTGACCGAAGTGGCGACACCAATTGTCGGTGCCATTGAAGATTTTCGCAAAGAGCAGGGGGCAAACACGGCAACACGCATTGTGAGTACATTGAAAGTAATTCATCTCAATGAGGCGACAAGTACAGTATCCACACCGAGTGTTGTACTTGGCGTTGCGACGACAACCCCCGAGAAAAAAAATACTCAAGTGGGAACATCAACGGCAACGAGTACGAGTGAAGTGCAAAGCGACACTTCCGGTGGCTGGTCGACGCTAGGCGGAGGAATTATTCATGGAGGGGTCATCAAAAGTCCGTTTCAATATCTCGCACTCCTCTTTTTCTTGGTGGTAAACTTCTTTACAACGAATGCGTATGCATTTTATATATTATTTGCGGTACTCATATTTCTGGTCATTCGGTGGATTATTCGTTTTTTCTTCGATAAATAGAGGTAGTTTTTGACGTTTTTAAAGCATTTGCTATGCTTAATGGTATGACAAAACAAACACAACAGTTTTTGGGAATTTTTATCATAGGAGTAGTTATTGGAACCGGAATTGTCCAGTTATGGAAGAATGACACAAAAAAGATTGAAGATGACACCGTTATTGCCACAACGACAACTGAGTTATTGGGAAATACGAAAGAATCAGCAATTGGACAATCGACACTAAGGACATTTTCGGGAACACCTGCCAATCTTCGTGCAGGAATTTCTGTGACCGACCAGAAAGCGGGCGATTCAGTTGCGGTAACCGATTTACTCCTCGTGGATAATCGTTGGATTGTGGTATATGAAGAAGGGAGCGGGGGGCAATCAACTCTCATCTTGGGCGCAGTGCGTGCACACAAAGAAGATGCGATGATTGTTGTACCGCTTTTGCGCCCCACTCTTGCCGGTAAAAAATATTATGTCGGTATCGCAAATGATTCAGGAGATGATGTCTTCGACGCACGCGCAGATGCTCTTCCTGAGAACCCGGTTATTGTCTCATTCAATGCTTTATAATTTATAGGACATACGCAAAACGGCGATCTTCGTGTTTTTCTCTCAAGCGCCTCGGGAAGCAGTACCAGCACGTACAGCTTCTCCAAGCGACCAAATTTTCTTAACGGTCTTCCGTCTTAGAAAATGGAAGTACTCGTAGTGGTGATCACTCGGGCGGAAAAACACGAATCTCATCCGTTTGCGCAAGTCCTAATTTATGGTAACTATCAGAAAAACAACCAGCATACACTGCTGGTTGTTTTTCTATCGCCTGTGTATAACTTTTTATTTTAAAACATGTTATAATTTTTCGCATAGGCAAGTGGGGGAAAGCCCTTTATACTTGCTCTCTTTACATGAAGAAAAAAGTACGCGTACTGATGTTTGGTTGGGAGTTCCCTCCGCATAATAGCGGTGGTTTGGGTACCGCATGTCACGGACTCACTCGCGCACTCACCACTGCCGATATTGACGTTACTTTCGTACTTCCCAAGGCGCTTGATGGCTTTGACCGTTCCTTTTTGAAGATTGTTTTTGCGAATATTCGTAATGTGAAAATTCGTACCACCAACATCCTCCTCCGTCCTTACATGAGCATCGAATCCTACGATGAATACTTGCGCTCGACTCCAGAGCGCGATCTGTACGGACTCAATCTTTTTGATGAAGTGCGTCGATATGGACTGCAGGCGCGCGCCATTGCTCTCGAGGAGTCACACGATGTAATTCATGCGCATGACTGGCTTGCATTTCGTGCCGGCATTGAAGCAAAGCGTGCATCAGGGAAACCACTTGTTGTACACGTGCACGCAACAGAGTTTGATCGGACGGGAGGGAATCCCAATCAATACATCTACGAAGAAGAACGTCGCGGACTTCATGCGGCAGACTGCATCATTACGGTTTCCCAGCATACAAAAAATATTGTTGTGAAGCATTATGGAATTGATCCTGAGAAAATTACCGTCGTTCACAATGGGATCAATCATCATGAGCATCAAAAACATCTCCCACCCACACTGAGTCACATCAAGGCAGAGGGGAAGAAAATCGTCCTTTTTGTCGGACGTATCACTATTCAAAAAGGTCCTGATTATTTTTTGAAAGCCGCAAAGATTGTTCTCGACTATGACCCCGACGTCCTCTTTATTGTTTCGGGTTCCGGAGACATGGAAAACCGAATGATTCGCATGGCGGTCGATATGGGACTCGGCGACAAAGTACTTTTTGCAGGATTTGTGCGTGGGGATGATTTACTTCAGCTCTATCGTGCGGCAGATCTTTATGTGATGCCTTCGGTGTCAGAACCATTCGGACTTACGACACTTGAGGCGCTCGCAAATGGAACTCCTGTGCTCGTTTCAAAACAATCAGGAGTTCAAGAAGTGCTCACCAATGTCTTGAAGTCAGATTTCTGGGACGTGGAAGATATGGCGGACAAGATTTTGAGTGTGGTTGATTCGGAAGGGTTGCGTGAGACACTGCGCTATCATGGTGCACGTGATGTCGAGCATGTCACATGGGATCGCGCGGCAGGGAAGTGTGTCACCATTTATGAAGATATCCTTAATGGGAAATAATTTGATATAATCACCATGATTCATTTTGAGATGTAATTTGGGTGCGAGGAGAATTTATTAAACGTGAGCAAGCTTATTTTTGAGATGCAGTGCGAGGCGGAGTCGAGGAGATCATTGGGTTGTACTCATGTACTACCCAATGACCCCCGCAGACGACAACAAAGCAATGCGCTCAAAAAGAAGGTTGGGTAAAACTTTAGCCACAAAAAAATATGCCAAGTGTTTGTTTCTATTTTCAAGTCCACCAACCCTATCGCGTAAAGCGGTATCGTATTTTTGATGTCGGCAATGACCACAATTATTTCAATGACAAAAGTGACAAAGATACCAACAACGAAAAGATTCTCCACAAAGTTGCACGTAAATGTTATCTTCCGACAAATGCACTTCTCCTTGAGCTTTTGAATCAGCATCCCGAATTTAAAATCAGCTTCTCGCTTTCAGGAGTTTTCCTTGAGCAGCTCGAAGAATTTTCTCCTGAAACACTTGAGTCATTTCAGAAACTTGTTGCCACGGGACGGGTTGAGATTCTCGATGAGACATACTATCACTCACTTGCATTTCTTTACTCAAAGGATGAGTTCAAGCACCAAGTTCAACTTCATCGCGATAAGGTAAAAAAACTTTTTGGAGTAACACCAACCTCGTTTCGCAATACCGAACTCATTTACAACAATGAGCTTGCCAAAGCAGTCGAAGAAATGGGATACAAAGCAATTCTCGCTGAAGGGTGGGACAATGTGCTCGGCTGGCGCAGTCCCAACTTTGTCTATCATTCGCCAAGTACGACTTCGATCAAGACACTCCTCAAAAATTATCGCCTCTCTGATGATATCGCGTTTCGTTTCTCCTCTCAGGATTGGAAAGAATGGCCACTCACGAGTGAGAAGTTTGCACACTGGGTGAATCAGGTCAATGGCAATGGGCACCTCATCAATCTGTTTATGGATTATGAAACCTTTGGCGAGCACCAGTGGGAACACACCGGAGTCTTTGATTTTATGCGCGCGCTTCCGGGGCAAATATTGAAACACCCTGACAATAATTTTGTCACGGTCACTGAGGCGGCAGAAAAATATCCGAGCGTCGGTGAGTTCGATGCGCATCATTATGTTTCATGGGCTGACGTCGAACGTGATCTTTCTGCATGGCGCTCCAATGGTATGCAACACGAAGCACTCGGAAATATTTACGGACTTGAGGCGGACGTTCTTGCAACAAAAGACTCCGTGCTTATTCATGACTGGCGCAAGCTCCAGACTTCTGACCACTTCTATTATATGTGTACAAAATGGTTTGCGGATGGTGATGTACACAAATATTTCAACCCTTACGAGACTCCTTATGAGGCATTCATCGCATACAATAATTTATTGCAAGATTTGCGCTTGCGGGTGAAAGCGGCACTTGAGGTGAGGCGAAAGCTTCCTTCGTCGCGTGAAGTAAAAGTTACTCACATGAAAGACGGACAAGAATTTATGAGAAAGGTGAGTGTTCCAAGAAAACAAGCCACATAAAAAATCTCTGCCCTCTCTGTTTTTGTAATTTTTTGATATACTACCTTCATGCCGAAGTCCCTTGCGTTTGGAAATGGAACAACATTGGTGTGCACCGACAAATTTGCGCGGGTGCGTGATTTGTATTTCCCATACGTTGGACTCGAAAATCATATCGGGGGAAGCTGTGCGCATAAAATTGGCGTGTGGGTCGATGGACAATTCAGTTGGACTGATGATGGTTCATGGACATCAGATATTTGTCTTGATGATACTTATACGGGACTTTCAACACTTGTTTCCCAACGTTTTGGACTTGAATTAAATATTACCGATGTCCTCTTGAATGATCACAATGTGTTTTTGCGAAAGTTTATTGTGCGCAATCTGCGAAGTGGGGTGCGCGAAGTGCGCGTGTTCATCAATCATCAATTTGAAATTTATCATTCAGAAAAAGGTGATACCGCTTTTTATGATCCGGGGACAAACACGGTCATTCACTATGAAGGTGCGCGGGCATTTCTCATGAATATACGCCACGATACGCGAGGTTTCGACGACTACACAGTAGGAATTTTTCAAATTGAAGGCAAAGAGGGGACATATAAAGATGCAGAAGACGGACTCCTTTCAAAAAATGCCATCGAGCATGGACGAGTTGATTCAACTATTGGAGTGACACTCACTATTGGTTCCGAGTCTGTCGCTGTTTTTCATAATTGGATGGCGGTCGGGCAATCAGTTGATGAAGTAAAAGAACTCAATCGCATCGTACTCACGCATACTCCCGAAGGACTCATGAAAGGTGCGCGTGATTATTGGCGTGCATGGGCAAGTCGCAATGAGTGGAATTTTTATGGGCTTGGAGATTCGGTAATCGATCTTTTCAAAAAATCACAATTTTATCTTCGTTCACATGTCGACAAAAACGGCAGTATTATTGCCTCTGGTGATTCCGATATGCTTCAAGGTGGTCGTGATACCTATGCGTATATGTGGCCACGCGATGGAGCATATTCGGTGACGACACTTGATTGGCTTGGCGACCGCCACAGCGCGCGTATGTTTTTTAACTTTTGCCAGCGTTCAATTACTGAAGATGGATATCTCATGCACAAATATCGTGCTGACGGCTCGCTCGGATCTTCGTGGCATGGTTGGATTGTAAATGGTCATCGTGAATTACCTATTCAAGAAGATGAAACCGCGCTTATTCTTTGGGCGCTTTGGGAGCACTGGCTTGTTACCAAAGATATTGATTTTATTGAGTCTATTTATGATTCATTTATTAAAAAAGCAGGAACATTTTTGACCTCCTATCGTGACCCTTATACGGGATTACCAAAGCCATCCTATGATCTTTGGGAAGAACGATTTGGTATACATACATATACGGCATCGACGGTCTATGCGGGGCTCAAAGCGGCGGCACGTTTTGCCGATATGCTTGGTAAGGAGCGTAATGAACAAAATTTTGATCATATTGCCAATGAGATGGGTGAGGCAATTGTGAAGCATCTCTACAATCACGAAAATGGAACTTTTTACCGCTCATTGACTATCGACCCCAAGGGAGTAACAAATTACGACACACGAATCGATGCGTCGAGTGCTTATGGGGTATTTTTATTCGGAGTTCTTCCTGTCGATGATGAACGTCTTGTGCGTGCAATGGCGGTGACTAAAGAGCGACTCACGGTGCGCACACCGGTTGGTGGCATAGCGCGTTATGAGGGGGATCAATATTTCCGTACCGTCTCGGATGTTCCTGGTAATCCTTGGTTTATTACGACACTTTGGTACACACAGTATGCAATTTCTCGTGCAAAAAATGATCGCGACCTTGATGCTGTTCGCACCGATTTGAACTGGGTAGTGAGGAATGCACAAAAGTCCGGAGTTCTCTCTGAACAATTAAATCCCCACACTCACGAGCAAGTTTCTGCGGCACCACTTACATGGAGCCATTCCGAGTATATTCGCACGGTGATTATGTACATGCGCCGATTAACGGAATTAAATATTACTAAACAACCTACAGTGATATGAAGCACGAACTCCATTTTACCTACCAAAATGTTCCTCATACGACAATCCCATTGTCGCTTGGGCACTATACAAACTACTTAAAAGAAATCGCTTTTGCGCCGGTGGGACATTATGCAAATCACGAGCATTCAATTTGCTTACCAAAAGACACAAAGATGGTTGCAGGGGTGACACGTATGGTGAAAAAATATTGGAGCACACAACTCAAGTACATTATTGTGGTCGGTATTGGAGGATCAAATTTGGGGACAAAAGCAGTCTATGACGCACTTCGGGGAACGATGGATGGAACGACAAAAGTAAGTCCTAAGATACTTTTTCTTGATACGGTATCGCCACGAATTCTCAAGGACACTCTCCAATTTCTTAAAACTTCAGTACAGTATCCTGAAGAGATGATGATAAATTTAATTAGCAAGTCAGGTGGTACGACCGAAAGTATTGCAAATTTCGAAATACTTTTCAAAAGTTTATCCGAAAATTTTTCCCACCTTCCAAAGAAAGAATTACTTGCACGTGTTGTCGTGACAACTGATGAAGATTCGCCCTTGTGGATGGCGGCAAAAAAATTACACATTGATACACTCGCCATTCCCAAAGAAATTGGCGGACGCTTCTCCATATTTACTCCTGTCGGGCTTTTCCCACTTGCACTTGCCGGTATCGATATCGCTTCGATGCTTCATGGTGCGCGCGATGTATTGGTGAATTGTTTCGATAAAGAAAATCATGCGCTTCGACTTGCGGAGGCAGTCTATCGTGCAAATAAAAATGGCAGCAATATCCTCAATTTCTTTTTCTTCGACCCCGAAT
>Ga0209515_10006914_pt1 | contig 13909 bp, 9 predicted proteins | sample Subgroupgradi54m_FD_187454 | JGI IMG/M metagenome (GOLD analysis project Ga0209515, IMG submission 187454) | Subsurface groundwater microbial communities from S. Glens Falls, New York, USA - GMW60B uncontaminated upgradient, 5.4 m (SPAdes)... ...
GCCCGGTGAAACCCCAAGCGCAAGCGCGCCTAAACCATAAATAGAATTGCAAAAGGGACAAATGCCCACATCACATTTTGGCTACTCCGTGCATTCGTGCGCCCGGCGGGATTCGAACACGCGACCTACGGATTAGAAATCCGTTGCTCTATCCAACTGAGCTACGGGCGCACGGATGCGTTGCACCGCGCATCTCTTAGTCCATGGATGGACGATGTGACCAAGCGCGGCGCGGGCGCAAAATTCGCTAAGGTTATATCAAAATTCCGCTGCATTTTGAATTTCTTTCTTACCGGACCGAAATCTTATATAATCCGCACTTCGCATTTATCCCGTTTATGGTGAGGTTAGCTCAACCTGGTAGAGCCCCAGATTGTGGATCTGGTCGTTGCGGGTTCAAATCCCGTACCTCACCCCAATTCTCACCAATAAATCCCAGATCTTTTGATACGGGCAGGGCTGATGGTAGCACCATAAGCCGCCGCTGAATGTTTTTAAATAAGCCGAGCCGGGCGATGACGAAAAGCGTAAAAGGCATGATCCATTTACGCGACACTTCGGATTTAGGAAAAAGGAGCGCGGAAACTCTTTCCTGCATCTTTAGAATTCCCCGGACATCGTTATCTCTAATTTGTTGAATTTTTCCAAGCGCGTTGGCGGAAAAATCCCCGCGCCGGAAACAATCCCGGATTACGTCCGCGGTTACGATGGCCGTTTCCACCGCCACGGACACGCCGATCGCGCCGGCGGGCGAACAGGTATGCGCAGCGTCTCCGATGAGTACGATACCGTCTTTGGCCCATTTCTCAACATGTTCGATTTTAGCTTGCAAGACATTGAAGGAATCAAAGTCTTTTACTTCACGGGCAAATTTTTCAATAACCGGCTGGTGCGTTTCAAGAAGTATGCGGCGGAATGCGTCAATGCCTTCCTTATGCAAACGGGTATATTCTCCCGCACCGATCACGACGCCGACTTGAAGCGCGTTTGGATGTTTTGGCAGAATTAAATAATTGCGTCCCTGCGAAAGATAAAACCCAACCTGGTGATTGTAGCCCGCCGGTTCGGGTACGGTGAACCACACCAGATCAAACTTATGGCTTTCGTGATCCAGTTTAAATTTTTCGAACTTGCGAAGCACGGAAAAGCGGCCGTCGGCGCCTACGACAACTTTGGAGCGAATTAAAATTTCTTCGTGATTTTTAATAACCATCACGCCTATCGTCCGGCCGTCTTCTTCGACGGCATCTTTAACGCGCGCTCCAAACCACAGTTCAAACGAAGGCAGCTCTTTCGATTTATCGTGAAGCGCTCCTAGCATAACGGGCTGGGGCATCCAGATGGCAAACGGAGCTTCGGGAGCGATCTGATCGATGCCAATACGCAGGAGTAAACGGTTTTTGTAGAAACCCTCGAGGCCTGTGAGCTTGCGGTGCGGGTATTTTTCGAGAAATTCGAAGAGGCCGATTTGACGCATCATTTGCGTAAAGCGGGGCATGAGGACTTCGCCGCGGTATTCGCGCGCAAAATCCGGGCCCTGCTCAAGCACAAGTACGCGAAGGCCGGCCTTAGCTAGAAGAAGCCCGGCCACCATCCCCGCCGGTCCTCCTCCCACAATGCAAACATCTACTTCGTGTGTGCGCATGGAAACGTATTATACATGAATTCGGTGCGGCCGTGCTGCATGGGATAGTGAAATTTAAGCGAGGCAGAAGCGGTAGCCGATGCCCGATTCGGTTTTGATATGCTTGGGCTTATCGGGATCGGTTTCGATTTTCTGGCGCAGGTGGGTGATATAAACGCGAAGGTATTGCGTTCTTTCCTCGGAATTCGGGCCCCAGATTTCACGGAGCATTTGACGGTGCGTGAGCACTTTTCCGGCGTGATGAACCAATAATTTTAAAAGCGAATATTCGGTGACCGTGAGTTTTACTTCTTTGCCCCCGACACGCACGAGGCGATTTACGAAATCAACAGCTAGCTTTCCGTTTTCGAAAATAGGCAAATCGGGATTGTCCGGCGCGTGTCTTAAAATGACACGTAAACGCGCCAATAGCTCTTCCTGTCCAAAAGGTTTGGTCACGTAGTCATCGGCGCCGCTATCAAGCGCGGCAACTTTCTGTTTTTCATCGTCACGTACTGAAAGAACAAGCACCGGCGTTTGGCTCCATTCGCGGAGTTTTTTCAACACTTCTACGCCGTCCATATCGGGCAGTCCCAAATCCAGAATGATGGCATCGGGTTTTTTCTGAACAACTTCCATCAATCCCAATTCGCCGTTTTCGGCTTCCGCGTAACGAAAACCGCTTTGCTCGAGCGTCATGCGCAGCAGCCGTTTCATCTGGGGTTCGTCGTCGATGACCAAAACGAGCGGTTGCGGGTTCATGCGGTTTTTTCCTCTTTTTCTTCGTGAAAGAATTCCGCAGGCAGGCGAAACGTGAAAACAGCACCGCCGCTTTTTTGATTTTCTGCTTCCATGCTGCCCCCGTGAGCTTGAATAAAGCGCTTTGCGATGGAGAGCCCAAGTCCGAGCCCTCCCGGCCGCGAATGTTTTCCGCGGTAAAATTTTTCAAATATTTTGTCGAGGTCCTCTTCGGCTATGCCCGGCCCTTGATCGGCGACACTCACGATTAATTCATCGGACTCGATATGTATGGAAATCATAATTTCGGTACCGGCGGGCGCATAGGCGGAAGCATTGGAAATAAGGTTGGTTAAAACTTGTCTAATCATGGCACTGTCCACTTTAACAAGGGGCAGGCGATCGGGGTAAGCCACTTTTAACCGGTGGCTTTTGAGCGGCTCTTCCAAGATTTCAACAACGCCGCTCATGATATCCCGTATATCGTGCCATTCCAGATTTGGTTGAATGCGGCCGGAGTCAAGGCGCGTCATATCCAGCAGGCCGTTAACGGTCTGAAGCAAGCGCTGGCTTGCGGCGCGGATTTCTGAGACGAGCCTACGAATCTCCGGTTCCGAAATTTTCTTATCCAAATGTTCCGCCGAACCTACGATGACCGTAAGAGGTGTTTTTAATTCGTGCGAGACGCTGTCAAGGAGTGCGGCTTGAAGCTTTTCGGATTCTATCTTGATCTTAGCTTCTTCGGCCATTTTGGTGAGATTGTCTTTTTCTAAAATGACGGTAATCAAGGAGGCAAAAGATTCGATCAGGCTATGCTGATCAAGCGTCCATACCTGATTTTGCGAAGGCCGGATCGTCAGAATCCCAATCGTCTTATTCACCGAAACCAGCGGAAGATAAAAATTTTCCGCTTCGGGAAGAGTGTCCGTGAAACGGCCGGCGGGCTGCTGCTTCTGAAATGTCCAGGTGGCGACGCTTCTTTCTTTTCCGGATAAGGTAACCGCACCGCTCACAGGTTTTTCAAAATCCGGCCTTCCGGCTTCATCGGTAAGAAAAATGGTTGCTTGAATATTAAGCACTTCTTCCAATTTAACCAAAGCGTTTCGAACGGCTTCTTTCGGTTCGTGCGTCAGTGCCATAATGCGCGTAAGCCGGTAAAGCATATTGACTCTCTCTTCCTGCTTGCGCTCGGCTTTCTCGCGTTCGCGGAGACGAGTTGTGATTTGGCCCATGACCAGCGCTATGGCAAAATACATGGCGAACATCATAAAATCGTAGGTCTTTAGAATTTGAAAGGTAAATCTCGGCGGAATAAAGAGAAAATTCCAAAGGAGGGCGCTGAGCGCTCCAAGAAGCAAGACCGGCCAACGGCTTAACATCATGCCGGAAAGAACTATGGATAAAAGATAAACGAGCGATACGGAAGCATATCCCGCGATTTGTTCTACGCCGAGGCAAATAATAGTAACGCCTGCAACAATGCCGAAAACAATGCCGTATTCCTGAGGAGATCCAAAAGAGACCGGTCTCGGCCGGATTTTCGTTCTGTCCGGGCCGAGGGTTTTTATCCGAATCATATGAATATCGATATCGCCACTTTGTCTGATGAGCCGCTGCGCAAACGATCCGCCGCGGATCCATTCCCAGAGTGAATCTCCGGCAGGCTTTCCGATACAAATCTGACTGACGTTATTTTGCCGCGCAACTTGAAGAAGGGTGTCTGCTACGTCGGTGCCGGACCTTACAATAACTTCGGCGCCGAGTTGCCTTGCAAGCGTCAGATTTTTGGTAAGTTTTTTTTGGGTTTCTTCATCCAGCCCTTCTGCTGTTTCGACGTAAACGGCGAGCCAGGGCGCATTGAGCGCCGCCGCCGCGCGGCGCGTCCAGCGGATAAGGCTTTCGGAAAAAGGCGTCGCTCCGACGGCTACCATGAGGCGCTCGCCGGATTTCCACGGCCCTTCAATTCTCTGCTCGGTCATGATTTCGCGTAGTTCTTGATTGACGCGTTCCGCCGTCAGACGCAAAGCCATTTCGCGTAAAGCCGTTAAATTTTCTTCCCGGAAAAAATGGTCTGCCGCCGTTATGGCCCGTTCGCCCATGTATACTTTGCCTTCTTTAAGACGCTGGCGAAGTTGTTCCGGCGAAAGATCGATCAATATGATTTCATCCGCTTCGTCGAGCAGGGAATCGGGAACGGTCTCCTGCACTTTGACGCCGGTAATTTCACGTACCGCTTCCGCGCGGCTTTCTACGTGTTGGACATTCAGTGTGGAGTAAACATCGATGCCTGCGGCAAGAAGTTCGAGGACATCTTGATATCGTTTGGGGTGGCGGCTGCCGGGAGCGTTGGTGTGGGCAAGTTCGTCTACGATGACCAGCTGCGGCCGGATCATCAAAATGGTATCGATGTCCATTTCATGAAGAACGGTGCCCCGGTAAGGCCGTTCGATTTTGGAGGCTGTGGCAAGACCTTCAAGAAGCGCTTCCGTTTCTTTGCGGCCGTGCGTTTCCGCGACGCCTACTAAAACATCCAAGCCTTCGGCTTCGCGCTGCCGGGCAGCCTGAAGCATGGCGAATGTTTTTCCCACGCCGGGACACATGCCTAAAAATATCTTAAGCTTTCCCCGCGCCCTCTTCGCTTCTTCTTTTTGCACGGACGCGAGAAGCTCATCGGGATTCGGGCGTTCGCTTTTCATAATGAAATTATAACGAATTTCCCGGTTTCCGGCCGTTTATTTTCCATGAGCATCTAAGGCCAAATTAACCTTTAAGACATTCACAACCGGCTCGCCGAGCAGTCCGAAAAAGCGGCCTTCGGTATGTTTTTTTATAAATCCGTTTACTTCGCTTTCTGCAATCCCGCGGATGCGCGCAATGCGCGGCGCCTGATAATAGGCGGCGGCCGGGCTGATGTGGGGGTCGAGACCGCTTGCCGAAGCGGTGACGAGATCTACGGGAACGAGCTGCGTATTGCCGGGATCCGCTTCTTTTAAAATTTTAATTCTAACTCGAATGGATTCGAGAAGACTTGGATTTGAAGGTCCCAAGTTCGATCCGGACGAAGCGGCGCCGTTAAAAGTCGGCGCCGTTGCCGACGGCCTGCCCCATAAATATTTCGAGTCATTAAAAGTTTGACCAATCAGTTCCGATCCGACGGCTTGACCGTTTTGATAAATGAGACTGCCGTTTGCTTTGTCTCTAAAAAATGTTTGCGCCACGCTTGTGACGAGGAAAGGATAAAAAATTCCCGTAATCAGCGTCAAAATGATGAAGACGGAAAAAGTTGGTCTCGCTTGTTCGCGTATCATGGTATGTTTCCTTTCTAAACCAATCCTAGGGCGCTAAGGATCATATCGATTAACTTGATTCCGATAAAAGGCGCGATAAGACCGCCTAAACCGTAAACGAAAAGATTGTCCCTCAAAAGCCGGCTTGCCGGCGTTGCCATATAACGTACGCCACGCAGCGCTAGCGGAATTAAGCATATGATAATGAGCGCATTAAAAATGACGGCGGAAAGTACCGCGCTGGCCGGAGTTGCGAGATGCATAATATTTAATTTGCCCAAAACGGGATACGTTCCGACAAAAGCGGCAGGGATGATTGCGAAATATTTTGAAACGTCATTAGCGATGCTAAATGTAGTAAGCGCTCCGCGGGTCATTAAGAGTTGTTTTCCGATTTCAACGATTTCGATGAGCTTCGTTGGGTTGGAATCCAAGTCAACCATGTTTCCCGCCTCTTTAGCCGCTTGCGTTCCCGTATTCATAGCGACGGCCACATCTGCTTGAGCAAGGGCAGGCGCATCGTTTGTCCCGTCCCCGGTCATAGCTACGAGTTTTCCTCCAAATTGCATATCGCGGATTAATTTTAGTTTCGTTTCCGGCGTTGCTTGCGCGAGAAAATCATCCATGCCTGCTTCGGCTGCAATGGCGGCGGCTGTTAGCGGATTATCTCCGGTGATCATGATGGTTTTAATGCCCATTTTTCTGAGTTCGATGAAGCGTTCTTTAATGCCGCCTTTCACGATATCTTTTAGTTGAACAACGCCCAGGACATGCGTGTGATCGGTGACGACTAGGGGTGTGCCGCCGGCTTTCGCAATCGATTCGATCGCCAACCTCAATTTTTCTGGAAATTTTCCGCCTTGTTTTTGCACGTAAGCTTCAATGGCATCGACCGCGCCCTTTCGAATTTCCCGGCCGTCGGCTAAATTAACGCCGCTCATCCGCGTTTGTGCCGTAAACGGAATGAAGGTTGCGCCTAAATCGTGAATTTGACGTTCTCGAATACCGTATTTTTCTTTGGCGAGGACGACAATACTTCGGCCTTCCGGAGTTTCGTCGGAAAGGGAGGCGAGCTGTGCGGCGTCCGCCAATTTTTCGATCGCCACACCGTCGGTAGGAACAAACGCTACGGCCTGGCGATTACCCAGCGTAATGGTTCCGGTTTTATCCAAGAGAAGGACGTCGACATCTCCCGCCGCTTCTACCGCCCGCCCCGAAGTCGCGATAACATTGGCTTGAATCATGCGATCCATACCGGCAATTCCGATGGCGGAGAGAAGTCCGCCGATCGTCGTTGGAATGAGGCAAACCAAAAGAGCAACGAGCACCGTGACTGTGACCACGCTTCCTTGTCCTGCGGCAGAAACGCTGAATATCGAGAAAGGAAGCAGTGTAACGGTGGCGAGTAAGAAAATAATGGTGAGCCCGGCGAGTAAAATACTCAAAGCGATTTCGTTCGGTGTTTTTTGGCGCTTTGCGCCTTCCACCAAAGAAATCATGCGGTCCAAGAAACTTTCTCCCGGATTGGAGCTGATTTTAATAACCAGCCAATCCGAAAGTATCCGCGTTCCTCCCGTGACCGCGCTTCGGTCCCCGCCGCTTTCCCTGATCACCGGCGCACTTTCGCCCGTGATGGCGCTTTCATCGACAGTGGCGACGCCTTCGATGACGTCCCCATCCATAGGGATCGTATCTCCGGCTTCAACCAGTACGATGTCGCCCCTCCGAAGACTTGCCGCCGAAACGCTTTGATGGCGGCTTCCGTATTCGGGTTTCTGAAGTTTCTTGGCGGGCGTGTCTTTACGCGTACGTCTAAGACTTTCAGCTTGAGCTTTACCGCGGCCTTCGGCCATAGCTTCTGCGAAATTAGCGAAGAGCAGGGTGAACCAAAGCCAAAGTGAAATGGCCAGAATAAACCCGGGAGAAGCTTCGCCATGCCCAAATAGGGCTTGGAAATAAAGTCCGGTGGTCAAAATACTGCCTACAAGTACGACAAACATAACCGGATTTTTAATCTGGTGGCGTGGATCCAGCTTTTTAAAAGATTCCAAAACAGCGGGCCCAGCGATGGACAGGTCAAATAACGAACGTGATTTTCGAGTTTTAATCATATTAGGCTCCGGCAGTCATTAAATGTTCGACCATGGGTCCCAGCGCGAGAGCGGGAAAAAATGTTAGAGCTCCCACAATAAGGACGATAGAAGTTAGAAAGAAAACGAAAAGAGCGGTATGCGTCGGAAGCGTTCCTACGCTCACGGGAACGATTTTTTTCTGTGCGAGCGAACCTGCGATAGCCAAAACAGGAATAGCCAGCCAATAACGGGCAAAAAACATGCAGATGCCGAGGGCTATGTTGTAGAAAAAGCTGTTTGCCGTAAGACCCGCAAAAGCGCTTCCGTTGTTATTACCCGCCGATGAAAAAGCATAGAGGACTTCGCTGAAACCATGAGGGCCGGGATTTAAAATACCTGCTTTGCCGGCATTCGTTGCAACGCTGACAGCTGTTCCTAAAAGCACAAGAATGGGCGGAATCAAAATCATGATCGAAGCCATTTTCATTTCGTAGGCTTCAATTTTTTTCCCCAAATATTCCGGCGTACGTCCCACCATTAAGCCGGCAATAAAAACGGCGACAATAACAAAGGCAAGCATTCCATAAAGGCCGGATCCGACTCCGCCGTAAATCACTTCGCCCAGCTGCATGAGCCACATCAGAATCAAACCGCCGAGCGGCGTAAAAGAGTCGTGCATGGCATTGACCGATCCGTTTGAAGCCGCCGTTGTAGCGGCGGCCCAGATCGTAGAATTGGCAATGCCGAACCGCGCTTCTTTTCCTTCCATATTTCCGCCCGGCTGAAAAGCATTAGCCGTTTGATCGACGCCCATTTTTGTAAGGAAAGGATTTCCCGTTTGTTCGTAATGCGCACAAACCCACAAACAAGGAATAAAAATCAGAGTCATTACTATTAAAAGTGCCCAGCCCTGGCGCGTATCGCCGACCATGTAGCCAAAGCTGTAGCATAACGCGACGGGAATAAGAAGAATGGCCAGCATTTCGAGGAAATTCGAAAGCGCGGTGGGGTTCTCAAACGGATGAGCGGAATTTACATTGAAAAAACCACCGCCGTTCGTACCAAGTTGCTTGATGGCCACTTGTGACGCAACGGGCCCCACGGCCAGTGTTTGTTCCTGCGCAAGTTTTACGGTTTGACTCGGCCGGAAGGTTTGAACAACCCCTTGAGAAACCAACGTGACGGCCAGAATAAAGGAGAGTGGAAGTAATATGTAGAGAGTGCTCCGGACCAAATCCACCCAGAAATTTCCGATCTGCCGAACTTCTTTTCTAATAAAACCCCGGATAACCGCAAAAAGCGTAGCTATTCCCGTCGCAGCAGAGACAAAGTTTTGTACGCTCAAAGCCACCATCTGCGTAAAATAGCTCATCGTACTTTCACCGCCGTAACTTTGCCAATTTGTGTTCGTAGCAAAACTAACGGCCGTGTTAAACGCAAGATGGGGAGGAACGGCGGGCAGGGCGGAAGGATTGAGAGGAAGAATGTTTTGAAACCGCTGGATGGCGTAAACAACCGAAATCCCCAAAATGTTGAATAACATCATGGCTATGGCATACGTTTTCCAATCCATTTCGCGTTCAGCATGTACGCCGCAGATTTTGTATATCGCGGATTCCACGGGCCCAAACAAGCGATTCAGTCTGGTTTTGCCTTCCATCGCTCGTACCATATAGACGCCGAGGGGCTTAGCGAGCAGAAAAAGAACGGCCAAGTAGATGAAACATTGAATATAATTCATGAAAACATCTCCGGCTTAAGAAGCGCCAATAAGAGGTAGATCAAAAGCAGAAAAGAAATTATTCCACCGATCCAATAAACCGATTCCATGTTTACTCCTTAGGACATTCCTCGCCTAGGGCCCAGGCAACTTTTCCGGAACAATATTTTGCCGGCTGATTTTCTTCCCCAAAATAGGTTTCTAGTTGCTGTAATTCTTCTTTGATACTTGCCAGACTGTTTTTCCAGCGGGTTTGCTCCTCTTCCATTTCAGAAGAAATTTTTTGCAGCTTAAGATAAAGCTGTTCTAATTTCTCGGGATGCAGCGTAGTCCCGTCTCTTTTTACCGCCGTATCCGAAGCAGGAGGCGCAACTACGGCCCAACCACCGCCGGTTGAGGCGAGAATAAGGAGAATCACGATGACCCAGTTCCCATTTTGAATCCAATTTTTCATACGCACCTCTTTGAAAATTTTTCGTTGCACTTGATGTTCTAGGCCAAGCGTAACAGCGCCAAACCGGCAGGGCTAATTAAAATAGGGCAGGAAAGCGTTAAAATAAAATTAAAACCGATCTATAAGCAGCTCATGGAATAACGAGAAAACTATGCAGTAAACATCGCTTCTTTTTAGCCGATGTTTACTGTATAATGCGCCCGATAATTTAGCTGCCCTTGGCAAAGCCTTCGACAAGGTGGTGAGTTTCGATGAAAAAGCCGATCTCTATTAAAGCCGCAAGAAAATATTGGCGGGGAAAGACCAGGTTGGGTTCCAATAAAGGTTCGATCGGATCAAGTACGGCCCGTAAGAGCCGGGGTAAGAAATAATTTCCGCATGAGAGCGCGTTTTTTAAGTCTGAGTTTAATATTTACATTAGCATTTTCTAGTTCTGTTGCATCAGCGCAAAGTTTTCCTTTCCAGCTTTCCGCCCGGTCAGCTATTCTCATGGATGGGGATACTTCAAAAGTAATTCTTTCAAGGTCGCCCCATACCAAGCGGCCTCCGGCAAGCACCACTAAATTGCTCACGGCTTTGGTTGCGCTGGACCGTTTATCGCTGGATAAGACGCTAACGGCAAGCGCTTATGCGGCCAGTATGCCGCGCACCAATATTAGCCTCAGGCGCGGTGAAAAGTTTTATGTTCGGGATCTCCTGCGGGCGCTTTTGATTGCTTCAGCCAACGATGCGGCGGTGGTTTTGGCGGAAGGTGCGGCCGGTTCGGAACGGAAATTTGCGCGCTTGATGAATGCGAAAGCCAAGCAGGTGGGCGCGAAGCATTCGAATTTTGTAAATGCTCACGGGCTTCCGAATGCCCATCAAGTTTCTACCGCTTACGATATGGCCATGATTATGCGAGCGGTAAACCGCAACGCGTTTTTAATGGAAATTTTGCGTACGAAATATGCGACGATTCGGAGCATACGAGGCCGCACGGTAAAGCTGAAGAATCACAATAAGATGCTTTGGCATGACCGCCGGCCGCTTTATGGAAAAACCGGCTGGACTCGTAAAAGTCGCCATTGTTTTGTCGGCAACGTTAATTACCGGGGCAAAAATTATTATGTGGTGACGATGGGCGGCACCAAGCCCTGGCATGATCTCCGAAAAATACTCGACTATTTGTTTGGCTATATTCCGAAGAACCGTATCGGGCGGAACAATTCGATTTTATCAAAGTCGTATATTATGAAGATGCAGAATACGCTTAAAGCGCGAGGATACGATCCCGGACCGGTAGATGGAGTTGTCGGCCAGAAAACATTGGATGCGGTTATGGCATTTCAAAAAGCGCATGGCCTTAAACCGGATGGAATTGTCGGGAAAATGACTCAAAAAGAATTAGAAGCTTACATGCAGGAGTAAGCAAGGAGACTGTTTGAAGAATTCAACGATATCATGGCTCTTAATTTTCGCTGTTTCGTTTATGAATTTCCCATCGTTTGTACTAGCCGATGATGCTCCGGCGCCCGTTTCCGCTCCGGCTATCGAAAACCCACCTGCGCTTCAGGACAATGCAACACTATTAATCGATGATTTTTCCGACGGCGATTTGGTTAACGCACTCGGCGGAGAATCCGGTTCCTGGAATTTAAATCCCGACGACCCCAAAGCCGATGCCACGCCTTCCGTTATTTCCTTCGAAGGAGCAAACGGGCCGAATAGCGTACTAAAATTAGCATACAAACTGGAAAGCGATCTTCGTTCTCAAAACGGCTATTGGACAAAGCTGCGCAACCTGGATGCCTCCGGATACGATCATTTGGAGTTTGACGTCAAAGGCGATGACGCCGGCTTCACATCGTCTTTCATCATCGAAATAAAGAAATACAAGGACCTTGAAACACGAACGGAGAAATTAAAGGGCGGCTACCGCGTTGAAAACGTGACGGGGAACTGGCAGACCATTCGGATTCCCTTGAATCAATTTACGGGCATTTTGGATTTTTCCGATCCCGAAGCTTGGAAAAACCCGGCCGTTTCCCGTAAAAATCTTGACGAGCTTGTTTTTGTATTTCATGACCGGCACGTGACCCGAAAAACCGGCGCTATCTTAATCGATAACATTAAATTTATCCGCACCGGCAACCCGGGCCCGAGCGCCGTTGATTTTCCGCCCCGCGCCGCGGAAAAAACGCCCACACCTCTTTACGGTCTGGATTTTGCCAAGTTCCTCATTCAGCGCCTCAAAGGATTTCCTCAAACGCGGCTTGTCGCCAAGGAATTTCCCGAAGACGATCGCTTACTTTTTCAAGAAGTAGCCAAAGATACCTGGCGGTTTTTTGATGAAGTGGTGGATAAAGAAACGCACCTTCCGCTCGATCAAATTCGGATGGGTAAAGATGGTGCGGTTAGCGAAGGCGTAATGGTCGGGGATTACACGAATATTACGAACGTCGGCGTCTACCTGATGGTTCTTGTTTCCGCGTTTGATTTAAAATTCATCACCAAAGAAGACGCGGTCGAGAGAATTCGCGGCACGCTCGGCGAACTCGAAAAGCTTAAACGCCACGAAAGCGGTTTTTTCTATAATTATTACGACACGACGACTTCGGAGGCGACGAGTTACTTTGTTTCGTTCGTAGACAGCGCTTGGCTGGACGCCGGACTTTATGTGGTTAGAAATGCTTTTCCGGAAGAATTAAAAGAGCAGGCCGACCGTCTGCTTTCGAGCCATTCGTTTAAATTTTTCTATGACGATGTCGAGCAGCAAATGCGCCACGGGTATTACGCAAATTTGAAAGCGTATTCGAATTATAACTACGGCGCGTTTTATTCCGAGTCGCGAGCGGGGAGTTTTATTGCCATCGCACGAGGCGAAGTACCGCTTGAACATTGGTTTCATATCGAGCGTGTTTTTCCGGGAAGTTATACCTGGCAGAGAAGCGAGCCAAAACGTTTTCGTAATGTCACGCTAGGCATTGAACATGTCGGCGGATTTTACGAATGGCGCGGTATGCGATTTGTGCCGAGCTGGGGAGGTTCTTCATTTGAGGCATTTATGCCGCAACTTGTTTTAGACGAGCCTCGGTTGGCTCCTAAAGGTCTCGGTTTAAACGGCCAGATCCATGCTAAGGGGCAAATATCGTACGCTATGGAAGAGCTGGGTTATCCGGTTTGGGGGATGAGTCCCAGCGCCGTTCCGGACGGCGAATACGGAGAATTTGGCGCGGCACCGTTTGGAAGCAAAGGATATCCGGCCGGTGTGGTGACTCCCCACGCCTCTATTTTGGCGGTTGGGTATGAGCCCGCAGCCGTTGCGAAAAATATTCGCGAGTTGGTGAAGCGCTATCCCGTGTACGGCGAATACGGTTTTTACGATGCAGTATCGATGGAAACCGGCCATGTCGCCGAACGGTATTTATGCCTCGATCAAGCCATGCTTTTCGTTGCTCTGGGTAATTATTTGACCGACAATGCTATTCGAAAGCGTTTTCACCAAGACAGCGTAATAGCTACGGCAGAAAAACTTTTAACGAGTGAAGAATTATTTAAAACCGGGAAAGATGCGGCTCCGGAAGCCGGCTCCGCCGGCGGAAGCGACGACGGCGTTACCATGACGCCGGTTGCACCGCAAGAAAAGGTTTAGAAATCATGACAGCCAACGATTTACGATCGGGAAATTCCATCATGCATAACAATGCCATTTATGTGATCTTGGAAGCCGCTCACCGTTCGCCCGGAAATAAACGCGCTTTTATTCAAGTTAGCATGCGTAATTTAAAAACCGGAAAGATTATTCAGGAAAAATTTTCCTCAACGGAAAGTATCGAATCAGCGCCGCTCGAAGCCCGGAAAGCACAGTTTCTTTATAGCGACGATGCCGGATATCATTTTATGGATCAAACGGATTTCGAAACGCATACGATCGGGCCCGATATCGTCGGAGACAAAAAGAATTTCCTAAAAGAGAACTGCGAAGTCCGCGTATTTTATCATGACAATATTCCGGTTGATTTGGAGCTCCCGCCG
>Ga0209515_10006916_pt1 | contig 13905 bp, 19 predicted proteins | sample Subgroupgradi54m_FD_187454 | JGI IMG/M metagenome (GOLD analysis project Ga0209515, IMG submission 187454) | Subsurface groundwater microbial communities from S. Glens Falls, New York, USA - GMW60B uncontaminated upgradient, 5.4 m (SPAdes)... ...
GAGCCCGCGTAGCGGGCGAGCCAATGACTTCATTTCCTAACTGGCGGAGAGGGAGGGATTTGAACCCTCGATACCCTTGCGGATATACGACATTTCCAATGTCGCGCACTAGGCCAAACTATGCGACCTCTCCAAGTGAAGCTAATTATACATTAACTTAGGGAAATTTTAATGAGATATTCTTTGTTACCTCCACCGCCTAAAATTGGAGAATCAATAAAATCATGAATTATGAATTGTGAATCACGAATCTTTTGAATTACCTGATCTTTTATTTTTTCAGCTATTTCAGATGGCAAAACACCCTTAACTAAATCTTTCTTGTTGGCTTCGTAATGCGGTTTTAATAAAGCAATAATTATTCCATCTGGTTTTAAAAACTTTTTAACAATTGGTAAAACAAATTCCAGTTTTGTCCAGCCGGCATCAATGGTGATTAAATCCATTTGTTCTGGTAAAGACTCCAGATACAAAATGTTAGTTCTTTCCATTACTACTACCCTTGGATCATTTCTTAATTTCCAGGCCAGTTCCCCATATGCTGTATCAACAGAATAAACTTTAGAAGCTCCATTTTGGAGCAAACAATCCACAAACCCACCGGTTGAGGAACCAACATCCAGAACAATTAAATTGACAATGGACAATTGAAAATTGACAATTGCTGCTTGAAGTTTTTCACCACCTCTTGAAACAAATAAGCGAAGCTTTTCTGCGAATAAATCACTTGCCATACAACTCCAATGCTTTTTTAAGTAAGCCTTTATCTTGAGAAAATGTTAGTTGTTTTAAAGCATCTTCTACTTCATACCAACCTGCCTCTGAAACTTCCCAATCATGATCTTTTGGGTTCCCTGATATATACTTCATTAAAAAAAATGTGACTACTTTAAATATTTTTTCTCCATTTAAAGTGTAAATATATTTATTGTAACCAACTTTATCTACTATTTCTGCGACAACTCCACCTTCTTCCCTAACTTCTCTTAATGCTGCCTCCTCTATTGTTTGTCCTGGATCAATTAAACCCTTTGGAAAGCTCCAATGTTTATTTTGAGAATGTTGGGTCACCAAAACTTGACCTTGACTGTTAAAAACTATTCCTCCTGCTGAAAATTCTCTTTTCATTTATGATAAATATTCTTTCTATGATCAACATCATGAATTACCAAGATTTCATCTTCTACATCAAAGGCTAATCTATAGTCTCCTATTCTAAATCGGTATTGTCCCAGATCACTTTTGGTTAATGGTTCAGCAAACCCTAAGGGGTCCTGCTGTATACAAAAATAGTCTAATTTCGCAATAATTCTAACCTGGATTTCTTTAGGTAACTTTTTAAACCTCCTAAGAGAGTTTTTAGTAAATTGATAGTCAAACATTTATTCCAAGCATCTTCTTGACTTGGGAAGAAGAATACCTGACTTTATCTATTCTTGATTTTGCTATTCTTTTTAAATAGTTTTCAGAAGATAGCGCTTCCAAATCCTCTAAAAATGATTCCCAAACATTAACAGGAACTAAAAATCCTATAGGTTCACTATTGCGCATTACCCTGACAAATTTTCCATCTTTTTCAGCTTTTTTAAAAATTTTGGTAACTCCAGCTTGAACTTTCTGTACACTGGTGAAATCCTCATTAGTAATCAATTGTGTCATATAATAATTATTACAGAATCCTTACAGGATGTCAAGAATTAAAAATATTCATTAGCGGAGGGTGCAGGAGTCGAACCTGCTAGGGCTTTCACCCGATGGTTTTCGAAACCATTACCTTACCGTCCGGCCCACCCTCCTTATGACAGCTCTAGATATTTTTAAACTTGTTCAATAGCATATAGTCTTTTCTGTATATCCACTAGTAATTCAACGACAACATCTGTTTCACCTGCGTATTTTGCATTTCTTAGTACTTCGAAAAAACCTTCACCAATTCTAGAATTTATTACTCTTCTGACTTCGGGTAATAAATGAGGGTCAGTTTTTGCTCTTAACATAAATTTCATAAAGGGTTCACCATTAACATCTCCGCACAACTGTGAAATATCATCGGCGAACTGCATATATATAAACATACTGGATGCCCCTGCAAATAGACTACCATCTTTATCAAAATGAATAAATTTCTTATTTACAATTATTCGCTTAGATTCATTATCTGATCCTCTAGCTGAAAAAGAGTGCTTATCTTCATAAAATTCACGTTCTTGTAAATACCTTTGGCGCGCATCTATTTCGTCCTGAAACTCTTGTTGATATAATTTCACTACCTCCTCTATATAACAACCTTCGTAATAATAGTTTGGGAGTTCATTAAGTACTGCACCACGACCTTTTGTGTATAAACCAGATCTTCTACCTTCAACATACAAGGTACTTTGTGTGTTAGAAGAAATCTCTATATTGTAGACTCCTACGAACTTTTCTAAGTACTCATGAATTAGTTCGTGCAAAGCTGTTGCGCCTAATAAGTAATCAGTACGGTTATCTATCAAAGAAACAACAGCTCCAACTCCTGGAGTAATATCAAATCCTGATGAATATACTGGGGCGTCTTCGGATAATCCATACACGCCTCTGTATGCCTGGTTAAATTTGTCTTGTGGCAGATAAGAAACGGCCATTCTTCCCTCCTCTACTGGAGGCAGACCTATACTTATTCTCAAATTATTTACTTGCGTTCTTGCATAGGTTGTTGCAAGTGCAAGTCTTGGAGAAGGTGTAACTTTTTCAGCAGATATGAGTATATTTCTAGCTTGAACAGATGCAGCATAGTCTACAACAGATACCACATTATCTTCTCCAACTACAAGGTTACCAAAATCACCATCCATAAGAGGGGTTTTTATTGTTATTACTCGACGGGGAACACGAGTGTATTCCTTTAATCCTCCTTCTTCGCTCATAGATTTATTTTAAGAATTAACCCTTAAATGTGCCCCCGGTGGGAATCGAACCCACATTACCAGATCCGCAATCTAGAGGTTTATCCATTAGCCTACGGGGACTTACAGCTGATTTTAGCATAGAACTTGTGTTTTGTCTGAAGTCTGAAAACTGATGACTGACGACTATCTATGAGTATTTTCCAAAGGGAAATGTTTTTGGAGACCCTCTGACCATTTTTCCATCCAGGATCTATATGGGATTTCTATATAAGGAAGAAATCTGGAAACTGTCTTTTTGACCTTATCTTCATCCTGGCTACCTAAAACCAACATAAGTTGGCCTGGGAATCTTAATCTGGTTTGAATATGTAAAACTTTTATCCCGTCTTTTTCCTTAAACCAAAAAGAGTCTAAAAGATGCCAGAAATAAAAATCCTCACCAATAATTATTCCCTGGGTTGAAATTCTATAATTAAGCATTCCAGGGGGAACAAAAGCCAGAACATATGCTACAAATGTTAATGACAAAAGCACTCCAATAAGTAAGAATTCTTTTGCCAAAAGTGCGATTAAAACCAAAAGTATGACTATAATTGCAATTGTTGTGTAATAAGATCTATCTTTTTTTCTAAAAGGGCGGGCTGGTGCCTGCCAGGAAAACAAAGTTCTAATTTCTTCAGCTTCGCTCATTTTGGGAGTAAGAAAATCCGGCTGAGCAGATTCCTTCGAAGGACTTTCTTTAGAGGTATTTTTCCTTGGATTTTTACCGGGCATACCTTTTTAGTTTAACCCTAAAATGATCTGCTGTAAAGTAGCCGAGGTATCAGAAAAAAACATTTTCGTAATGGGTCAGGCGGAGCAGGTCATCAGAAGGAGACAGAACCACTGCCACCACGTCAATGCGGCAGGGTTTCAATTGACCTTTCATATAGACCGCAGCCATATTTTGCACTCTTTTTAATTTTTGATGATTAATCATTTCTTCAGGACTACCAAAATCCGTCCCCTTTTTGGCCTTTACCTCCACAAAAACCAGGATATCTTTATCCCTGGCAATAATATCAATTTCACCAAAACGGTTACTGAAATTACTTTCCAGTATAGAATAGCCTTTGTTTTTAAGAGCTTCAATTGCAAGATTCTCAGCCAGACGTCCGGTTTCGCGGTTTCGAAATTTCATATGATTTGCCTATATTGCAGCGCCTCGGCCATATGGACCGGTAAGACTTGCTCATCTGATCCAAGGTCGGCAATGGTTCTTGCTACTTTAATAAGCCGGAAATAGCTGCGGGCGGAAAAATCAAAACGGTCGGCTGCCAGTTTGAGGATATTTTCTGCTTCAGCAGTTAAAAAGCAATATTTTTTAACGTCGTTATTTCGCATTTGAGAATTAGTATAAAGAGAGCGTGTTTCAGCTTTGAATCTCCTGGTTTGAATTTGACGGGCTTTAATTACTTCTAGCTTGGCTTCCTTTGATGAAATTCGGTTGGCGCCTGTATGCGTGGTAACAGAGAGCTTCTCTGCATCTATCGCAGAAACAGCCACAAAAAGGTCAATCCTATCTAAAATCGGACCGGAAATCCTGTGTCTATATTTAATAATCTGTTTTTCAGAACATTTACACTCTCTTTTCGGGTGATTTAAGTATCCACAGGGGCATGGGTTAATAGCGGCAATAAGAGTAAATGAGGCAGGGTATTTAACATGCCCGGCAGCCCTGACAATCTCAACCGTCCCATCCTCCATTGGTTGTCTTAAGCTCTCAATAATACTTCTTGTAAATTCCGGCATTTCATCCAGAAATAAAACACCCAAATGAGCTAAACTGACTTCCCCGGGCATGGGGTTACTTCCACCCCCAATCATGCCCGCATTTGAAATTCCATGATGAGGAGATCTAAACGGGCGGAAGAATTTAAGAGCCTGGCCCGGAGAAAGCATACCTGATACGGAATAAATCCTGGTTACCTCCAATGCCTCAAGATGTGTCAGAGGAGGTAGAATTCCCGGAAGAGCCCGGGACAACATTGTCTTGCCTGTACCCGGCGGACCCCACATCAAGAGGTTATGCCCTCCTGCAGCAGCAATAATTAAAGCTCTTTTGGCCTGTTCCTGCCCGGCAATTTCCATCAGGTCAAATTCAACAGGTGCGTCTTCAAGATTTTCCTCAACCCTTGATGGAGTTAAGGGTAAGATTTTTTCTTTGGATAACAAATGGTTAACCAACTGGGAAAGTGAATCCAGGGCTATTACTTTTATACCACTAACAACACTTGCCTCACGGGCGGAGGGTTTCGGAACAAAAATTGTTCCTCCTCTGGTAAATTTCTGGGCAAAAAGTCCTAAAAGCAGGATTCCTTTGGTTGGACGAAGTGCTCCATCCAGCGATAGTTCTCCATAAAAAAATGACTTTGTCAAATCAAAATCAGGAGGCAGCGTTAACTGGCCGCTGGCCAAAAGTACACCGACGGCAATCGGCAAATCATAAGCAGCTCCGTCTTTAGGCAAATCAGCAGGAGCAAGGTTAACAGTAATTTTTCTTGGCGGAAAGTCCAGTTTAGAGTTGATTATGGCTGTTTTGACCCGTTCGCGCGCTTCTTCAACCGCTTTGCTGGCCAGTCCCACAATAGTAAACCCAGGGAATCCTGCCGATGCTACATCAACCTCCACATCCACAGGCACTGTTTCAAGACCGATATTGGCAATCGAGCGGATTTTAACTAGCATCAGTTATATAATATTTTCCATCTTTTTCAATCACTTGACCAGATAGCAATAATATTGAAAGTTTGGCTCCTACTTCAGCAATCGGTAACTGCAGGTTTCTGGAAAGCTCATCAGCAGTTAGCGCTTCATTGAGCAGAATTTCCATGATCGGATCATCAGTTATAAAAATAGGAGTTTGAGTAGCTGTCCCCAACCACATTTTTGCCAAACCCGTTGCGATCAGGTTATTGGTTCCAACTGAAGTCCTGCTGGTAATTGGCCCGGGTACTGCCCAAAGAGTCCTTTTTAGTCTATTTGCCAGTCTGGCTGTTATTAGAGAACCGCTTTTTTCAGCTGCTTCAACCACAATTACCTCTCTAGAGAGTGCTGCTACAATCCGGTTTCTGGCAGGAAAAGTCCAATGAGTAGGTTGTTGTGATTCCCACTCAGAAAGAAGAATTCCTCCTGTTTCGATAATCTTTTTTGCCAGTTTTAAATCTTCACCGCTTAATTTTTTATCAATTCCCCATCCTAAAACAGCAACTGTTAATCCTCCGCTTTCAACACAAACCCGATGGACATACTGGTCAACTCCGTACATAAACCCAGAAACAACGGTTTTCCCCTGTTGGATAAGTTGAGGCATAATTTTTTCAACTACACGCTGTCCATAACTGGTCATTTTCCGGCTACCAACTATGGTTGTGCAGTTTTCGAAAATTTTTGGGTTCCATTTACCTTGAAAAAAAAGTTTCTTGGGAGGCGTTGATAAATCAAGTAGTTTATTAAGCTCCGCAATTTCCTGCCAATTCTTAATTTCCTGATAGTCCATATATCCACCTTACATCTTCGGGTTTTATTTGTAAATAGGAGAATTAGTTTTGAATATAGTATAGCCTTTAACTTGTTATAATGCTACTTATGGAAGAACAATGGAAAGTAGTTTTATATAGAAGTCCAAGCGGCGATCATCCTGTCCAGCAATTCCTTGATGATTTAGAGATAAAAGCACAGTCTAAAGTTCAAGATGCTATTAAAATGCTTCGGGAGTTTGGTGTACGCCTAGGATTACCCCATGTTAAGAAACTTACCGGCACGAATTTATGGGAGCTACGTATTATTGGAGGTGACAGCATAAGGGTATTATATGTTGCAGTAGCAGGGAGAACATTTGTCTTACTGCATGGATTTAAGAAGAAAAAAGATAAAACGCCCCCGAAAGATATAAAAATTGCAGAAGATAGACTGGTGGAATATAGATCCAGAACAACAAAATTGGGGGGTTGATAATATCACAATACTGCTATATACTGTAATAAGTTAAAAGGAGGCACTTATGAACTACGATAAATATGATAAAGATATGACTTGGGAAGAATATGAGAAAATCTTAATGAAAAGGCCTGGTTTCAAGGAAGCACAAGAAGAAACAAGACTTGAATATGAAATTGCCAGGGCCTTAATTAAAGCACGAATTGAAAAAGGATTGACTCAAGCCGAAGTCGCCAGGAGAATGCATACCAAACAATCCGTTATTTCCAGGGTTGAAAATGCCAGAACCATGCCCTCATTAGCCTTTCTTAAAAGATTGGCAACGGTTCTTGATGCCTCTTTACAGGTGCAATTTAAACTATAAAATTTCTTATACACGACAACTTTAGGTCTGTGTTATGGAAAAGATAACTCTTTCAGCTAGTTCAACAAATGCCTTATCCTTTTTATTATCTTTATCTGCTACTTTAATAGCTTTTTTGCAATATTCAACTGCTTCATTATTTTGTCCGAAAGTCCAATAGATTGTGCCTAATTGAAGATGAGCCAAAACATTTTTAGGATCAATTAAAATAAGTTCATGGTATAAATTCACTGCTTCATTAAAGCGTTGTAAACCAATAAAAATACTACCTAAATTATTATAAGTCTCCACAGCCCTAGGATCTATCTCTAATGCTTTTTGATAAACCTCTATTGCTTCCTCTGGGCGATCGGATTTGACAAGTGCTTTGCCCAAATGCTCATAAGAGTCATAGTGCCTAGGGTCTAAAGCTATAGCCTGACGAGCTGCTTTAATTGCCTCATCATAACGACCCACGGAAGATAAGGTTAGAGCAAAATTTTTATAAAGATCAGCTATTTGAGGATCAACTGCTATTGCTAATTGGTAAGCTACTAAGGCTTCTTCTTTCATATCAGCTATATGCAACAAGGAAGCAGTGTTATTCAGAAGTTGGACTAGATGACCTGTTGAAGGTGGAAGAACGATCAAATAAGGAGACTGATCTTCTTTGACACCAGGAATTTGAGTCCTAAATGTTTCCAAATCAATATCTAAAATCAATCCTCCTGCTGTTGGATGATGACTGAAATCCCATACATCATCAACTCTTAATACCTTCCCATCTCTAGTAGTTTTTTGAATCATCTCATCCGTTAGTACTTCATTCGGGACATAATTCAACATATCCAACCAAATAACTCTTTTATCAGAAGTAGATAGCACCAATATTGAATGATCTGGTACATTTCCTACTAGATAATTGATACCAAGTTCTGAAAGGAAACCGCCGCCTTGAGCTGATGCACCAACGCAGTTGATATACCCTTCTGCTATCATCTCGGAAGGATTATTACTATGTTCTTTAAAAGGGAGAGTTCTTATATGATCCTGTACCCTAGAGGCAATTTCTAATTCTTTCTCACCGATCTTACCAACATCCCCAGTTCTTCTAACCTCTTCTAACTCTGCTTTTAGTGAGGGGATATTCAATACATTATAAAGCTTCTCCTGTTGAGCCATAAAATCCCCTCCTACTAGACTAAATAGCTCCTTAAATAGATTGCCCTCACCTTCAGGAAGTATATTGGCTCTCATCTCTTTAACTAAGTTTTCTAAACCCCTTCTAAAAATAGCACTTACCAGTTCTTACTTTGGAGTTTCAACAGCTTTTTGTATCTGATTCTCTATTTTATTTAAAAAGGCTTCTTTAATTGGCGTGACTTTTTCCCAAGGCTTTGCTTCGGCTATTCTAAAAAATTGAGCTAGACCTTTTTGTCTTTCCTCTTCTAGGATCTCATCTCTTCTCTCAGGATCTTCTAAAATACGTTTTTCAGCCTTAGCTCGTCTTGATTCATAAAGTTTATCCCCAGCTAACCACCTGTCTACTTGATCAACCCGATCTGTAGTAAGTTCTATCTCAGCAATCTCTGTTAAATTGGCTGGTTTTGGTCTCTCTCCAAGTGATAGAGCAGAACCATAACTGTAGAAATCTTGAGCTAAGTTTTTTGCAATACTTTTACCCTGATCTATACCATCAACCCTTTGAGCTATATAAACACCAGTATTCCTAAACATTTCACCTAAATTTCTTAACTCTTCTTTTTTTGATGTGGCGAAATCAGGATTAGAGGCATAAGTATCCCTGTCAACTTCCTCTATCACATCTACCATTTCCCAAAGCTGTAAATCTTTTGGTAGAAATAATGTATTCCCACCCTCTACATTTGGTCTCAAAAAATCCTTTTTTGACCACTCAGCTCTATCTACAAATTGTGGGACAATTGAATCATTTATCTCACACCACTTGGCAAAAAATGTTTGAATGGCTGGCTGTTCAAAATATTTTGCTTCGATTTTTATATTAAACCTTGATGTTTCTGTTAAATTATCCATATTTTATATGCTTATCCCGAAATGCGGAGAGGGTGAGATTCGAACTCACGGTCCCCTTTCAGGGACAGCGGTTTTCAAGACCGCCGCACTAGGCCACTATGCGACCCCTCCTGGCGGAGAGGGAGGGATTCGAACCCTCGATACCCTTACGGGTATGGCGCATTAGCACTGCGCAGCACTAGGCCACTATGCGACCTCTCCTTGCTGACTCATTCTATCAGAACTTAGCTTCACTATCTAGCCAATGTTACTGCCCAAACCTGTTTTGCACCAGCTCTTTTCAAAACATAGCAGCATTCTTTCATTGTTGAACCGGTTGTCCAAACATCATCAATAAGAAGTACAGAGTTCATAGTTGTTAGTTCGTAGTTGGGAGAAATTGCAAAAGCATCTTTGATATTTTGATAACGGTCTTTACCTTTTAGTTTTACCTGAGATTTGGTATAACGGATACGCTTTAACCCTTCACAATAATCTAAACCTAAGCTTTTGGATAACATTTGTCCCAGCAAAGAAGATTGATTAAAACCCCGATCATTCTCTTTCCACCAGTGCAAAGGTACAGGAATTACTACCCATCCTATCCCCTTATCCTTTTTAATTTGATCTAAAACAAATGGCTGAAACCTAGCCCAATATTCTATCAATATATCTACTAAAACAGGTGCTGCGGCGCTTACCTTACCATATTTTAACTGCTTTATCGCTTCTCTTAAAGGGTTTTGGTATACCCCTAAACTCCAAAGACCATCCAGTCCAAATCTTTTTTTGCAAAAAGGGTGTATCTGACCACCAAGCGCTAATCTATCACACTTTGGACAAACTAAATCTATTTGTTTAATGTTGCTGATACAATCCAGACAGAAATAGCTTCCTTCTTTTCTACAACCAACACATTTTTTAGGAAAAAATAGATCCAAGAGGAAGTTCACTTAATCATTCTAACAAAAAAGTCCGACATTACGTCGGGCCTATTTGGTGGAGATGGGGGGCTTTGAACCCCCGTCCAAAATTGTAACTTTTAAAACTTCTACAAGCTTATCTAGTTAATTTTTGTTCATTAGTTGTAACCAGCTAGAAGGAAAACTAATGAATGACCAAACTTTCTTTTGTTAATACTGATCGATCAGAATTGTATTAACAGCATTCTGACTTTGTACGTACCTTAGTGTTCCGTCAGAAAGAGAACAATTTCTAAAGTACCCTATTAGACGTAGGCTGGGACAGCTGTAAAGCTGCCTTGACCTTGCAAAGCCATAAGGCTTCGCATTTTATCCTCAAGGGAAGCGACAATTCTATTGCCGTTTGTGTTTTGAAACAATATTTAACGAATAATGTTTCCTATTCGGCTTGCAGTTTTTAAAGAGCAATCCTGTCGAGACTATACATCCCCGTACTTTGTATTATAACACAAAACCCTATTCTTTTCCTCTTAGTTCCTGTTCTACTCTACGATCATTATCTCTTTTCCTAATAGTTTTTCTTTTATCATATTCTTTTTTGGATTTTGCTAAACCTATTTCCACTTTGAATCTGTTATTTTTTTCATAAATAGAAATCGGCACTAAAGTAGTATTCTTACCTAAGATTTTTCCAATAAGAGAATTTATCTGCATTTTGTGCAGCAGAAGCTTACGGGATTTTGTGGCATCATATTCTTTTTGTGATATCTGATCATATCTTTGGATATGAGCATTAATTAAATACGCTTCTCCATTTAGTATCCGTACATGAGCTTCTCCTAAATCTATTCTACCAGCTCTGATTGATTTAACCTCAGAGCCTGATAAAACAACCCCTGCTTCCAGGGTTTCGAGAATATGGTAGTTATGGAAAGCTTTTTTATTGACAATTTTCATAGTCATCGTCTGACGACTATTTTAAATCCACGGAGTAAATTTTGCTACCATCAAGTAAATATACCTTTTTCCCTTTTTCATCTACAACCAAATCAGAAGCTGTTCCAAATTTCTCTCCTGTAATTTCTCCTTTATAGCCTCCTATTTTTGTTAAAATCAAAAGCCTGGAATTTCCGGAATCTAACAGATATAAATTATCCGTATCTGATGAAACAAAGATACTTTTAGGATTCTTAACTGATGTAGGCAATCCTGCAAGTCCAAAATTGTCTTTATCCCCTTTGGTAAATCTTAATATTTGTCCTCCGGATTTTAATACATAGATTGAAGACTCAATCTGCATTCTTAAAGCATCTGAAAAATCTGCGTTTGCCCCCTTAGCTAAATATTCTCTTTTATCAGAATATCCCTCACTGGTTGCCAAATACTTCCATATTTGATTCTTTTCTTTATCTAACATATAAATATTGCCCCCAAACCCATAAATATCTGCAATTGCGCCTGAATTGGAATCTTTTTTAGCAACAGTGGTAATTTTTTGATTTGTGGTATCAATTCGCAGTACCCCTTTGTCCTTTGAATATACAAAAGCCAGACCGCCATTTATAGAAGAAACATTTGCATCACCTAATGTTTCTGAGCCTGCTAAAATCTGGTTACTTTTTTTTGATAAATCTATAACAACTAAAGTTTTTACTGCTGGATCCAATAATAGCAATTTGCCCGAAGATAAACTCATCTGTAGAGCTCTAAAGTTTTTCTTAACCAAATCCATATCTAAAAATATTGGAAAATCAGATGCCTGAGATTGCTGTAAAATCGCGGAGGAATCTTGTTCAATTTGTTTTTTTAAGTTCGCTGCATCAACATTTTTAGAATCCATTGCAATTGCTTTATTAATTTTATCCTTAGCTGAATCTAACTTATTTTTAGCCTCAGCAGGATTTAGAGTGGCAAGCCCTTTGGCCGATCCCAGATCATCTTTTGCACCTTGCAGAGTTTGATTAAATAAAGCTTTTCTTTGTTGATCCTTGGTATGCTTATACTTATATCCAACTCCCATAGCAATAATAAGTATTAAAATTACACCTAAAAATAAACGCCCTTTATTACTGCCTGGAAAAAATGATTTTAATTTGACAAGGAAGCTTTTAAATTTGCTTAAAATAGTCTTTAGCAAAGATAATTTGTATTCATATATAGGTGTTTCCTCTTTAATTTGTACTGGCAGGGAGGGTATATCCTCTACTTTCGCTTCTACTTCCAAAAGCAAACCTGCCAAACCTTGATCTTCCAAATCCTGACTACCTATTCTATCGGAAACTTCATTCTCAAATGTCTCAATAGGCAAATTTAAAGATTTATGCAGATCATCTCCCAAGAATGATAATAAACTCTTTGTTGCAAGAAGTAATCTATCCTCTTCCTGCAAAAATCCGGAAATAAGCTGAGCAGCGATACCTACAGACAAAAGTTGTGATAATTTATCATTTCTTTTTAGATAGCTTTCGATTTGTCCTTTTCCGATCAAATACAAAACCTTTCCGGAAACGGATGAGAGCAACAAATCAAAATCACTTCCAACAAACTTTTTTTCTGCTTCCTTGAAAGTTTCAGTTAATTTTTCTGCTGATGAGCCTTCAAATTCAAAATAATGATCTGCAAGTTCTGACAACGCCTGTCTACCTTTGGTAAAAGCATCATCACAGGAAAGTATAAGTACTGCAAAAAAAGCATTATCAAGATCTTGTACAAGCGAGGTAACCTGAGCTGCTTTTTGATCTGTATTTAATCCTATAACTTGAGCTATTTTTAGTTTCATAGTATCCCCCAGGCCAGAACAATTAACCCGATGGCAAAACCTGCATGAATGATTACAAAACCTTTAACAATTGGCGATATACCGGTAATTAAAGTTTTGCCCATAAGACTAACTTGTCTTATGATTATTAATGAAAATATAGCGTAAAAGATTAAAATTAGCAAAATTGCACCTTTGCCAAGAATAAGAATATAGTCACTATTTAATAAATTGGTTGTTCCATCAATTGGCATATTTATTCTGTTATATGTTCATGTGGCTTTCCGACCAAATCCAAAACCATATCTGCAACCAGAGCTGCTTTTGGTACATTTTTCATTTCTATGGCAATACTGGCTCCGGCTGTTTGAACTTTAACATTACCAAAATTAAAAATCGTGCCAATAATTCCGGCAGTTAAAGAATCTGTTTCCTCAATTTTTGAAAGAGGTGCCAAATCAACTCCTTTATAAAGCAAATGATCAAAATTAATACCCACAATTTTTTGGTTAGTGACAATAGTCACATTAAAATACCAGTATAAAAACCCTTCAAAAATAATTGTTAAAAATAGAAGATAATTGATTATTAAAAGAATTAATATAAAATTTGCCGGAATAAAGGAAAAATTTAAGCCTGTAAAAGGTAACAGTTTTGGAACCAGGAAAGGCACAAAAAATACAAATATTGAAAAAATAATCCAGGAAAAGTTGGTGATCGGATGTGCTCTTAAAAGCAAAAGAATATTTTCCCCCGGGTCCTGACCTTCAAAACTACATTTTTGTGGACGCTCAATATAAGAGGAAAACATTTTGTAAAGAGTATACTCTTTACAAAGTCAAAATTCAAAAATCCGATCTAAATCAAGTTAATTCCTCCTGAAAGCCATTCATTAAATCAAATTAAAATCCTCCTAAGATAATGACAACATTTCTGCCTGTTAGGAGGTGAGCTTATGATAAGAAAAGATGTACATGCTGT
>Ga0209515_10006917_pt1 | contig 13904 bp, 12 predicted proteins | sample Subgroupgradi54m_FD_187454 | JGI IMG/M metagenome (GOLD analysis project Ga0209515, IMG submission 187454) | Subsurface groundwater microbial communities from S. Glens Falls, New York, USA - GMW60B uncontaminated upgradient, 5.4 m (SPAdes)... ...
CTTGACCAGTAATCGCTTGGGTTTTGGCAGATGGACCGAGAGCGTAGTTAATCTCCTGATGGGTACCATTGATCATCACCTGGGCCAAATTAGTAAAAGGCCTAAGGATAGTTGCGAAGAAGTTAGAGGTTAGATGGTAGATGTTAGATGGTAGATCTTTGATAGAATCGCGGATGCCAAGAGTTTGGCCCGAGTGAGGGACAGTATTTTTTGTATATATATGGTTAGAAGACGGTTCGGTTGTTGCGACCTGCAAAAAACTAGCCGTTTTCTCTCCGCCGAATTTAAGGGCTGTAGCAGTTAGCCCAAAAATGATAAAAACGGCAAGTAAGCTGGCTATCACGATTTGGGTGGCTAAGGATGTCTGTCGCGCGCGGCTAGCCTCCGCTGGTAGCAGCGGGGGGATGTATGGTTTTTGATCTTCTTGTCGCTCTTTTAACTTTTGGGCGATTTGCGGATAAGAATTTCCTGCCTGGGAAAGCCTAGCAACCCATATGAGTCTCTTAATTGTCCAAAGCGGTAGATGACCAATGGGGTTTGCTGATTTATTGTTCTGCGGCGTTTTTCTGCTGGCGTGGGGAAGAAGGCCGAGTTTGATGAAATAGCGGACGCGTTCTTGCGGGTCGCCGGGGCCAAAATCTATCCCCTGCCTTTTGGCAAGTTCAATGATTATAGTTGTCGGCAGAAGGTCGTCAGGAGAGTGATCGGTAGTTTGGAAGGATGGAAGTTGAGTTGGGAGCTTATCTTCCGGGGGATTTTTTATTGCGCTAAAGAATCTTCTAGATTTTAGATTTTGGACTTTGGATTTCGGATTGGACATTGCAGGCTTTTTTCCTGCAACTCTTCTGCCCTAAGTAGTGTTTCCCGTTATCTCCCGCTATGGGAAATACCTCTACTTCCATTAAAGTAATAATATACAGTGCTTGTCAAGAGGTTATGTGATCTATTTAGGATGTGTTTGGGTCCATGAAAATTTTTTGGCGGGCTATCGAATCTTTGAATGTGCTAGGTATAATTAACAGTCAATTAAAATAACTGCTAATGGTATATAGGCTCCAGTTTATTTTGTCCCAGTAGGCTTATATCCGTTTTTTGTTCAGTCAATTTACTCTCCTTTGGCAAGGAGGGCTTGAATTGGGGATTTACCCTGAAAGTTAGCTTAACTTAATTTAGCGGTCCGGGGATTTTTAGGAGGGCAGATATTTTGGCTAAAAAAACCGTGGCTAAAATATACAGTGCCATGCGGTCCGACAAGTTGGACCTAAGAGAATCTTTGTTTCTAATTGCATACAGTGCCATGCGGTCCTCGTCCTGCAATTGCAGGACTGCGGGCCTAAAAGAGGGTAAAACGGTTTTGTTTTTTGACTGCACAAAACAAATCCCCCTTAATTGTTGTGGACTCACCGAGAATATTTTCCTCGCTTCGCGAGCGATATTTTTTCGCAATACGAAAAAAGCGAACTCGTGGACCGTGGGGGAAATATCGTTTTGCTTCGCAAAAACGAACCCCCTTGATTGCTGTGGACTCACCGAGAATCGAACTCGGAACTCGGCAATGCGAATGCCGCGGTATACCACTTACCTATGAGCCCGAGGTTGTGGACCGGAGGAGATTCGAACTCCCAACCCCCTCCATGCCATGGAGGTACGCTACCGTTGCGCCACCGGCCCGCGTCGGAATGGTTCGTGTTTCCTTTCGTTTTGTTGACACAAAACTTCAGACACACTCACATTCCTTTTTTCAAAATTGCAGAAGCAATTTTGAGTTAACAGGATTTTAACAAAATTAAACGTTACAACGCTAGTACCTATCCGATTACACCAGCCGGATTCGAGTAAGTGACTATTATTGATATACTAATATATCCTTATGATTTATTATTCCGAAGCTGTTGTAAAAAACCCCGCAGTTTACCTTTTTGGCTCCCTGGCAATTAAGTCTGGCGGATTGATAACAAAAGAAAAACCTAAAAAGGATTGACTTGACAGTATAATCGTAAATTTTGACTTCTAATGGCCTTATTTTTTGTTTTAAGCGGAAATCGGTTTAATTTTATTTATGGGGAAGAGTTATTTAATGCCGGCAGAAGTGCAAAATTTGGGGGTCTATTTCAATTTTCCTGGAAGATACCATATGACTTTAAAATCCTTCTGGCTTTAAGTGAAAAAGTTCGTTTCTGGCCCATTTGGAAAGTTTTAAGATGGATGATATATAAAGATAACTTTTGATGTTACCTTCCAGCTTTGAACCGGTTTTTCTGAAACTAACTAAAGCCCCAAATTTAGCAATCAAAAATAATAGTCTGATAAGAATTGTTTTGAAGAGAAAAGATTATTAAAATAGGCGAATTATAGTGTTGTTGTAAATAGTTTAAACTATTTGTAGATTTAACAGTAAGGGAAATGTTAGTCTTGAATGGCTGTGGAAAATTTTAAAATTATCACAGTCAAGTTTATTTTTCATGGTTACTTTCACATATGTGAAATACGATCAGAACTAAAAATCGGTATGACTAAATATCATATAAATATATCAAACGTATTTAAACGTCATCATTTTATTTCTGTTCTTGACCTTTATTGCGCATTTTAAATTAAAGTTGTTAAAATGTTTTTGTCATGAAGAAATACATACCATCAGAAGTTGAGCCGAAGTGGCAGAAGGAATGGTCCGAGCGCAAAATTTATCAAGCCAGTGGTCAGACTGATAAAACTAAAGCCAAAAAGTATTATGTTTTGGATATGTTTCCGTATCCTTCTGGTGATGGTCTGCACGTCGGGCACTTCAAAGGTTATACAGCCACTGATGTAATTTCCCGCCTTTTGCGTGCTAAAGGATTTAATGTTTTGCATCCGATGGGATGGGATGCTTTCGGGTTGCCGGCTGAAAACTACGCCATCCAAACCGGTATCAATCCGGCCGTCTCAACTGCGAAAAATATCGCGCATATAAAAGATCAAATGAAAATGGTTGGTCTTTCTTATGATTGGAGCAGGGAAATTAATACAACTGATCCTGATTATTACAAATGGACGCAGTGGATTTTTCTGCAACTTTATAAGAAAGGTTTGGCGTATGAAGCTGAAGCACCAATCAACTGGTGTCCGAAGGATAAAACAGGTTTGGCTAATGAGGAGGTCGTCAACGGCTGTTGCGACCGTTGCGGCACGAAGGTCGTGCGCAAAAAGATTAGGCAATGGATCTTGGCGATCACGAAATACGCTGACCGTCTGCTTGAAGATTTGGATGGCCTTGATTGGCCACAGTCTATTGTTGAAATGCAGAGAAATTGGATAGGCAGAAGCGAAGGAGCAACGATAAGGTTTATAGTTGATAGTTCATGGTTGATAGATAAGAAGAAATCCATGAACAATGAACCAAAAACTAATAACTTCATTGAGGTGTTTACGACACGGGTAGATACGCTTTTTGGGGCGACTTATGTTGTTTTGGCACCGGAGCATCCGCTGGTTGAAAAAATTACGACTGAAAATCAGCGAAAGGCTGTTGAGGCATATGTAAAAAGTGCTTCCGAGAAGACAGATTTGGAAAGGACGGACCTTGCCAAAATCAAAACAGGAGTTTTTACGGGAGCATATGCAAGTAATCCAGTTAACAATGAAAAAGTTCCAGTTTGGATAGCCGATTATGTTTTGGAAAGCTACGGAACCGGGGCTATCATGGCGGTGCCGGCGCATGACGAGCGCGATTTTGAATTTGCAACGAAGTATAAATTGCCAATTAAGTACGTGATTGCCGCGGCGGGTCCTGCTGGGCTTCACCCCGCTCCGACGTCCTCGCTTTCCGAATCCCGTATCAAAGTGGATAGATCAGCTCACGCTGCGGGCGCTCGAGCGGGGACCCCGCGCCAGTCACCCGAAGCAGTCGTTGCCACCCGCGAAGCTTTCGTCGATTATGGAGCGCTTATCGACAGTGGAAAATATACGGGTTTAACATCGCAAGATGCGAAGATAAAAATTGTCGAGGAACTCAAAAAACAAGGGAAAGGAGATTTTAAGGTTTTATACAAGCTTCGTGACTGGATTTTTTCCAGGCAGAGGTATTGGGGCGAGCCGATACCGATTGTGCACTGCCCAAAGTGCGGTACGGTTCCTCTGGACGAAAAAAATTTGCCATTGCTATTACCAGAAGTTGAAAAGTATCAGCCTACCGGTACTGGTGAATCGCCGCTGGCGGCAATTTCAGATTGGGTTAACACTAAATGTCCAAACTGTGGCGGCCCAGCTAAAAGGGAAACCAACACTATGCCGCAGTGGGCCGGTTCATGCTGGTACTATCTTAGATTTATCGACCCAAAAAATAATAAACAGTTGGTTGACAGTAAAAGGGAAAAATATTGGATGGATAAGACCCCGACAAACAAAATTGGCGGTGTCGATTGGTATGTTGGCGGGGCAGAGCATGCGGTTTTACATCTTTTATACGCCAGGTTCTGGCATAAATTTCTTTTCGATATTGACGTTGTGAGCGGGCAAGAGCCGTTTTATAAGCTGCGGAATGTCGGTTTAATTCTCGGTCCAGACGGGCAGAAAATGTCTAAATCGAAGGGAAATGTAATTTCGCCGGAGGAAATGGTTAAAAGCTACGGGGCCGACACTTTGAGGATGTTTGAAATGTTTATCGGGCCGTTTGGGGATGTCGCTGACTGGAATCCGCGAGCTGTTGAGGGTGTTTTCAGGTTTTTGCAAAGGGTTTGGCTATTTTCCAGTCGAATAATCGAATCAAAAAGGGTAAAAAGTGATCCAGAGCTGGCTGTTTTGGTTAACAGGCTGATAGCTAAGGTTGAAAGAGATATCTGGGAGATGAAGTTCAATACGTCGGTGGCGGCAATGATGGAATTTGTAAATGGAATCTCGCCAAACCTTGATAAGGTCGGGACAGATGTTTTGGAAAAGTTTTTGCTTGTGCTTTCTACTTTCGCGCCACATATAGCAGAGGAACTTTGGCATAATTTGGGCCACAACGATTTTATTTGTCAACAGCCCTGGCCAAAGTACGATGAGAAGTTGGCCAAGGCCAGTATGGTGACAATAGTTGTTCAGGTGAATGGCAAGGTACGCGATAAACTGCTAGTTGAGGCTGGAGCGGATCAATCAGTTGTCGAAAAGTTAGCAATCGAGAGCGACAAAGTGACAAAATTTTTGGGTAAATCCAAGCCGCAAAGGGTTATATTCGTACCTGACCGACTGGTAAACTTTGTGGTTTAGGCAGTTGTGGGTTTATCTTTTATGTAAATTACGTTTGTCGGTTCTTCCTCTGGGTTTTCTTGCCTTTGTGATCTACTGCCTGGAATCGTGACGTTATCTACAATCAAATTATCAAGTTGATTTCTGAGTTTCCAAAGTTCATCATTATTTTCTCCGAAAATCTGTTTGTCTTGCGGGTTTTTTCTGTAAAACATGTCGAAGATAATTTGGGCCATTTCACCAGTGATAGTTTGGTTGAGAAGTCTTATCCCGAGTCTGCCGTTGAAGTTGGTTTGAACGTATACTCTTCTATTTTTAGCAATCGCCTCGCGAATTGGAGAAAAATCAACACCTTTTTTATCATCTTTTTCCATTTTGTCAGTCAGAATTTCCTCGATAGAGTAAAGAATGAGAGGTTTTATTTGGGGATTTAGGTTCAGCCTTTGGGATTTTACGTCGATTTCCCTAGCTTGCGATAGAATCTTGCGCCAAACTTTATTGGTGGGGTTTGTGGCTCCTTCTATGGTAGGCAGGGTGGAATCTGTGGCGACGAGGCCGAGAGCGGAATCGTTGAACGGCACGGGACGTGCGTCTGGAACGGCGACTTTGGTGCTTTCGTCTAGTCTTTTGATAAAGCCTCTGACCCGATCTATTAGCCTTATAGGCTGGTTCTCCATGAGTTGAATTATATCTCTACTTTGCCCTACAATCAAACCCATGCGAGATGAAAAGTGGCTTAAAGATAAATTAGAGCATCTGCTTGCCAATTACTTTAGCGATGTGGCGATTTCTAATCCTTTGGAGATTAAGTTTGGTAGGGAGGCCAAGTTTAGGTTCGGGTCGATTAAGCTTTTAAAGCCAAAAGGCCTGCGCTTTTTGACAAGCAGGTCAAAGCCGCAAAAAAGCGTGATTACGATTACAAGGATGTTTGCCCGAGATGATGTGCCGGCTGACGTTGTCTGCTTTACGATTTGCCACGAGCTTTGCCACTATGCCCACGGGTTTTCCAGTGCCAACAAGCGGCTGTTTCGCCACCCGCACCACGGAGGTGTGGTTAATGCCGAAATTAAAAAGCGCGGGGGGGAGAAGTTTATCGAGGCATACAAGAAATGGATCAGAGAATACCGCAGAAAAATTCTGGCCGGACGAACGGCGATTTAGCAGTAATTGATTGTTTTGCCGGCGGGAATTATATTGGTGTAAGTGGAATTACCTTCCGATTTCTTCGATCGTGACCACAGATTAAATTTTTTAATTCTTGGAATTTTTTTTGCCGGTCTGTTTGTGCTGGCTTTGGGCGCGGGTTTGTTTTTCTTCAAGAACCAAAAGAGCGATGATATCCAGATAATTTCGGCCCCACTCCAGCCCTCCGACTCCGCTCAGGGTTCCGCGGGGCAAGCGGTGGTGGATGTTGGCGGCGCCGTAGTTAATCCGGGGATTTATAAACTTTCGAGCAATTTGAGGGTTAACGATGCAATTGGAGCAGCTGGCGGATTGGCAAGTGGCGCGGATACTTCTAAAATGAATTTGGCGGCAAAGATTGGCGACGGGCAAAAGATATATGTGCCAACAAAGTCGGGACAAGTAACTAGCGGTCAGAGCCTAGAGCCTAGCCAATCGCTGATTAATATCAATAGTGCGACGGAGGCGGAACTTGATAGTTTGCCCGGGGTCGGACCGGTGACCGCAAATAAAATTATCACGTCGCGGCCCTACAGCTCGCTGGATGAACTTTTAGCCAAAAAAGCAGTACCTGCCAGTGTTTTCGCCAAAATCAAGGGAATGATAACGTTTTAATGCCTCGGCATTTTCCATTTTATACATTGGCAATTTTGATTTTGGGTTTGGCATTTCTTCTAAGGCTCCACTTGCAAAAACCTGCGGTGACTTTGCCTAAAAACCAGAAAATTACTTTCACCGCGATTTTGAAGACAGAGCCGAAGATTTCGGATAAAAACCAAATACTGACAGTTGCCGATTCTAAAATTTACGCACCGTTTTATCCGGTTTATGGGATCGGGGACAGGCTGCAAATTTCCGGCAAGATTAACGAGGGCGGCAAAATGTTTTTCCCGCAGATAGAAAAAGTCGGGGAAGCGCGGGGCGCGTTGGGGTTTTTGAGAGACGTGAGGACGAAAACTGCCCAAAATCTGGCAAAACTTTTGCCGGCGAGGGAAGCAACGCTTATGCAAGGAACGGTTGTGGGTGTTGATAATATCGACCAAAACTTCAAAGATCAGCTTATAAAAACGGGGACGATTCATGTGGTTGTGGTTTCCGGGCAAAATCTGGCGATTGTTGCGGGGATTTTTATGGCGCTGGCCAAATATCTTGGTAGACGGAAGTCGCTTTTGTTGGCGAGTGCGGCAGTGATTTTATACGGGGCGATTGCCGGATTTAGTCCGCCGGTTTTGCGGGCGGTAATTATGGTTTTGGTTTCGACTGTGGCAGTTTATTTCGGGCGGGAAGTCTGGCCGGTTTGGAATCTGCTTTTGGCGGCTTTGGTGATTATTTTTATAACGCCTTCTGCACTTTTTGAAGTTTCGTTTCAGCTGACATTCGCGGCAAGTTTGGGGATTATGACACTGGGAAAGTGGATGGAGAATATCACTCGGGGTCCTGGCGGCGGCTCGTCCCGCCCGACGTCCTCGGTTCGAGATAGATCGACGTTTGGTCAACAAGAATCAGTGAGCCTGCGGGCGCTCGGCGGGACGCCCTCCGCTGCCGCCACCCCTCGCTTGCGTCACATTTTTGGAATATTGGTGAGGGTTGGGGCTGTTCCGCTTTCGGCGTATTTGTTTACGGCGCCGATTATTTTTTTTAATTTCGGCAGAATTTCACTTGTGGCGCCTTTTGCCAACGTGCTTGTGGCCGAAGCGATTTTCCCGATTATGGTTTTAGGGTTTTTGACAGCCGGCGCGTCTTTAATTTTTATGCCGCTGGCGCAAGTTCTGGCCTATTTTGCCTTTGTGCCGGCGTTTTATTTTGTAAAGATGGTTGAGATTTTTGCTAATTTATGATGTCTAAAAATGCCCTTTTGATATATTTTGCACTAATCTTTTTGGGGCTGGGGCTCTTATTGATTTTCCAGTTAAAAGACCTGGGGAATTTCCGCATGATTGCCTGCGATGTTGGTCAGGGTGACGGACTCCTTTTGATTTCGCCCGGAGGCAAACAAGTGGTTGTCGATGGCGGGCCGGGGAAGAAAATTTTGGACTGTTTATCTGCCCATATGCCGTTTTGGGATAGAAAAGTGGAAATGATTGTGCTTTCCCATCCGCACGCCGAGCATATGGAAGGGCTTTTGGCGATTCTTGGGAGTTATAAAGTTGATACGGTGGTTACGACAAACGTTCCCAACAAGGACAAATTGTTTAGTGCTTGGCAAGGGGCGGTTAAAAAGTCGGGAGCGAAAGTTTACGTGCCGGGCGTGGGGGATAAATTCGCGGTGGATGGTTTGGCTTTCGACGTATTGTGGCCAACAAGGGACAAAATCGAGCAGTGGATGATTTCACCGGCGGCGGACCTTAACGATACGTCGATTGTGATGCGCGCGAGCTATGGCAATTTTTGCGCCTATTTGACCGGTGATTTGCCCAAGGAGATTTTGCAAAGGATTATTGATAGGCAATGTGACGTTTTGAAAGTCGTGCATCATGGTTCCAGAACCGGGACAAACCAAGAAGTTGTCGATGCGATCCGTCCGAAATTGGCCATAATCCAAGTTGGGGCTAAGAACCAGTACGGCCATCCTCATAAAGAGGTTTTGGATGTTTTGGCGGCAAACGGGGTGAAGATTTTAAGAAATGATTTAAATGGGGAAGTGGAAGTGGACAGCGATGGGAAGAGTTTTAGTTTTAAATCGGCGAGATGATTTAAACGCTTACTTTATCGGGGCTTGGGAGCCAGACGAGTCTCGGGTCGGTTTTTGCGATTGAAATTGAAGTTCGCGGAATTTTCCAGCCGATAGCCATCCGGTCTCTGACCTCTTCGCAGACTCCTGTAACTATAGTGTCATTGATGCTGGAAATGTGACCAAGAGCCCAGCCTCCCCTGATCTCTAACATGAATAGATCTCCCTCTGCAAATTCTTTAGGCATTTTGATTTGTTGTTTAAATTATACGCTACGTGCGCAACACTGTATATTAAAGCTTTTGGCTTTGATATACTTTATCCATGATTTACAAACAGATAAAAAAGGACATCGAAGAAGTTTGCAAAAAGCTTGGGATCAAATATGACAGTATAGAGATTTCAAGAAGCGCCAGTCGAGCATTTGGGGATTTTTCTACCAATATAGCGATGAAGTCGGCTGGTGAAAATAAGCAATCACCGATGAAGATTGCTGAACTTTTAACTGATAGTTTGAAAAAGCAAAGCTACTACAAAGAACTACAGGTTGCAGGCTCTGGTTTTATTAACTTTTGGGTCGATGACAAAGTTTGGCAACAAGAGGTAGAGAAAGTACTCAAAGAAAAAGAAAAATTCGGGTTAAGTGATGTTGGTAAAGGCAAAAAAGCCAGAGTAGAGTTTGTCAGCGCCAACCCAACCGGGCCGCTGCATTTTGGTAACGCCCGCGGCGGGCCAATCGGCGATGTTCTGGCTGCGGTTTTGGAGTTTTCTGGTTATAAAGTGCTTAGGGAGTTTTATGCTAACGATATTGGCGGACAAGTGCAAAAGCTTGGGCAATCAATTCTTAATGTGGCAAAGGGCCAAAAGTTAGAAGATCAAGAGTATAAAGGCGAATATGTGGTTGAGCTTTCAAAGAAGATCAGCGAGAAATTAACGGTTGAGGAAGTTGGGGCGGAGGCTGCTGATCTGATGCTGGCGCAAATTGAAGAAGATTGCCGTGACATGGGCATTAATTTCGACGTTATTTATTTGGAGAGCCATTTTATTGCCGATGGTCACACAAGGGCGGTTTTGGAAACTCTGGAGAAGAAAAAAATGCTCAAGAAGAAAGAAGGTGCTACCTGGTTTGCCCCCAATGATGAGTTTTTGAAGGACCGCGAAACGGTGGTTGTTAAATCGGACGGCTCTTACACCTATTTTGCCAACGACATTGTTTATCACGGGCTAAAGTTTGGCGAAGGGTACGATTTAGTTATCGACGTCCTTGGTGCCAACCACCATGGTCACGTGCCTCGGCTGCAGGCGGCCATTAGCGCGCTGGGGTTTGAGGAGAGGAACTTCAAGGTAATTTTATATCAGTGGGTAAGGTTTAAGAGTAAGGGCAAGATTTTGGGAATGTCCAAACGTTCGGGTAATTTTATAACCGCAAGGGAAGTGTTGGAGTTGGTAGGGAAAGACGCTTTGCGGTTTTTTATTTTAATGCACGATGCTTCTTCGCATATCGATTTTGATTTGGATTTGGCGCGCGAGAAATCGAGCAAGAACCCGGTTTACTACGTGCAGTACGCGCATGCGAGGATTTGTAGTATTTTAGGGAAAGCTTCGGGTCCTGCCGCCAAAGCAGACTACGGATTGTTGACTACCGACTATGAACTTGATCTCATCAAACAAATTTCGAGACTGCCGGAGCTGGTGGAGGATATCTCCCAAAATTTTGCCGTTAACACGCTGACGACTTACGCCATGGAGCTGGCCGATTCTTTCCATAAATTTTACGAAAATTGCCAAGTGATAGGGGAGAACAAAAAGCTTTCTGGCGCCCGTCTGGGGCTTGTGACGGCAACTAAAATTGCTCTTGAGAATACGCTCTCACTTCTTGGAGTCTCCGCGCCGGAGAAAATGTAGCCACGAATTTATCCGAAAACCTTGCACTCAAATTGCGGGGCTGCTAAGAAAAAGGCTTATAGGGAGAAATTTAGATTTGCTCAGGTTTTGAAAAAGACACCGGAGCGGCTGGGGAAGGTGTTTCGAGAGGACGACTTGCGGGCGTCGCTTGCGGGTTTTGGTGATATTTACTTCTCACGTTATCAAATAATCTTGCGCCGGCCAAAATAGTTACACCAGCTGCGAATGTCAAAAGAGAACTTGCAATAATAAGCCTTGCTCTGGCATTTAGAGCAAGTATTTCTTTTTGTTTTGGCCCAGCGCCACCAAGGAATCCTTCGGCTTCAGTTTGTGAAAGTAACAAATGGTTTCTTTCCACTAAAATATTCTACTTAAGACCCCATAGTAAAGTCAAGTGGTAGCTTGATATATAATTGGATAAATGAAGACACTTCTAATATTTCTTCTTTTGGTCTTTTTTGCCGCTTTTGGATTTTTTTACTTTAAAGACAGCTCAAAGCAGGCCATTTCTTCGCCAGACCAGATCAAGGGCGAATCGATTGTGGCCAAGCGGCCTATTATGAGAATCGGGCTGGTGGCTGACAGCGAAAACGATAACGAAAATTTAAAGAAGTCTTTGGTTCAAGTTCAAGGTTACGGGGTTAATTTTGTAATTGGGCTTGGGGACTGGAGCAATGTGGGAACGATTGATGAGCTGACTCGTGTAAAGGAGATATTAGATGCCAGCAAGCTCCAATATTTCTTAACAGTCGGTGATCATGATCTTTGGGATAGCAGAAATCGCGGCAAAGAAGCGCTTAGCAATTTTAAGAAAATTTTTGGCAGTCCAAGCCGGGTGTTGGAAGAAAAAGGGATAGAGATTGTTATATTAGATAATAGTGATATATATTTAGGAATTTCCCAAAGTGATTGGGAAATTCTAAACTCAAAACTTAAAATTCTAAACTCAAAACTTACCTTTGTTTTTGCTCATAAAACACCGTTTCATCCGGAAAGCGCGCATGTGATGGGGGAAGATAGCCCAAGTGTGGCAAAGCAGGCGGAAAATTTATTGGCGCTTTTAGAGGAGAAGAAAGTTGATGGATTCTTTAGCGGAGACCTGCATTTTTTTGCTAAGTTCAAATCGCCGGACGCTTCTGTTAGAATAACGACCATCGGCGCCGTTTCTGCCGATCGGAATTTTCAAGGCCCCAGATTTGGGGTTTTGACAATTTTTGATGACTGGAGTTGGGAAGTAGAAGACATAGAGATACGGTGAAGATTCGGTCTTGCGCCACTAAAAAACGCTCGACGGCTGAATTTTTAATGAGATTTTTGCCCGTCTCGCTCAAGCCTTCGTCGGCAGTGTAGCAAGGTTTAAAAAAAGAGGTTTTCGTGAGCCGACTCCGTCATGTTTTTAATGGCCGCAAGACCTCACCTTTTTGATAATGGAAAACAATAATAAAGAATTTGAAAAGATAACCTTAGACAATGGCCTGCGGGTCATTTTGGCGCCGATGGCCGGTTTTAAAAGCGCCTCGGCGATTGTTTTATTTGGTGCCGGCAGCCGCTATGAGACTAAAAAAACCGTCGGCCTTTCCCATTTTCTGGAGCATATGTTTTTTAAAGGGACGAAAAAGCGCCCGACGGCAATTCAAGTGGCCACCGAAATCGACGCCATGGGCGGAGTCAATAACGCTTTTACTTCCAAAGAACACACCGGTTACTTTATTAAAGCGGCTAGTACCCACATCGAGCATATTTTGGAGATTCTTTCCGATATGCTCCATAACAGCCTTTTTAAAGCTGAGGAGTTTGAGCGCGAGCGCAATGTAATACTTCAGGAGCTTCATATGCGCCATGATGATCCGAAAATCCGGGTTTTGGATTTGGTGGAAGAGGTAGTTTTAGGGGTTGATCAGCCTTTGGGCTGGGACACCGGCGGTTATCCTAAAATTATCGCCAAGCAAACCCGTGATCAGATGATTTCTTACGTTAACGAGCGTTACTTTCCCAATAATATGGTCTTGGTGGTGGCCGGGTCGTATGAGCGGGATGCGGTGCTTGAGGCGATCAAAAAATATTACGGCCAGACGAAAGAAAAAAAGGTGACGAACTTTTTGCCGTATGTTGATCGCCAAACTAAACTGCAGATTGAAGTGGACAAGCGCAAAATAAGGCAGGCGGCGGTGGCGGTGGCTTTCAAAGGGCTTTCGCGTTTTGACGATGACAGGTACGCCCTGGACGTAATGACTGCCATTTTGGGCGGCGGCATGTCTTCGCGCATGTTTGACGAGGTGCGCGAAAAGAGGGGGCTGGCGTACTACGTGCGGACCGGCTGTGAGTATTACCACGACGCGGGCGTGTTTGTAACCTACAGCGGTATTGATCTGCCAAAAGTTGAGGAGGCCCTCAAAGTAATTGTGCACGAGTACGCGCGCATCCGTGATGAGCGGGTAGGGGAAAAGGAACTTAGCAAATCCAAAGAAAGCATTAAAGGGCAAATGGCTTTGGGGTTTGAGGATTCGCTGAACGTTGCCCAGTTTTACGGTTTTGGCGAGCTTTTGGAAAATAGAATTGATACATTTGAAGAGGAAATTGCCAATATTGATAAGGTGACGGTTGCGGATATTGCCCGTGTAGCCAAGCGGATTATTCGTCGGGATAAGATGAGTTTGGCTGTAGTTGGACCATTTAAAGAAAAAAGCGAATTTGAGAAACTCCTAAAACTCTGAATTAAGTAGTAAGTAGTATGTAGTATGAATTGAGGATCAGAGTTAAGAACAGTTATTTTCTTCGTAATACATACGACTTAAATTTGGTCTTTGTTTGGCAAATGCCCCAAAAACCCTGCTAATGAGTGTAGATCCGCAAACGAATCCCACCACTTAGGGTAAAATCTACGCCTGAGAAAGGTGGTGAAATTGTTGAAAAAGTTTAAGCATTTAAGCTTGGTTGA
>Ga0209515_10006919_pt1 | contig 13901 bp, 15 predicted proteins | sample Subgroupgradi54m_FD_187454 | JGI IMG/M metagenome (GOLD analysis project Ga0209515, IMG submission 187454) | Subsurface groundwater microbial communities from S. Glens Falls, New York, USA - GMW60B uncontaminated upgradient, 5.4 m (SPAdes)... ...
ATCCAGACAGCTCAAAAACAAGGCCTGGATATATTTGCCACTCTCCATGGATTACTTACAGGCCAACTCCCACCTACAATTTTAACTGCTAATATTTCCTAATCTACCCCCATTATTGAGTGGGTACTATTTTGATGTATTGCTTTACTAACTAATTTAGGATATATTGCTAATAGTTAAAAATTTTATGCAAGGGGGTGAAAATAATATATGAGTCGTCCAGAACAATTAGCAGAGTAAATGGGTCGTGGTATGACAGATGCAAAAGAGTTTCAAGCACCTCAACCTCAGGATATAAAGGGAGCAAGGGCTTTTTTGTGTACACCACAGCCACCACCGCCACCAAGGTGTAGACCGGGCCCTCCACCTTTGTGCAGCCCTTGTCGTAGAGGTAAATAGATTACGCGGTGGGGGTTGATTAGTGCAATGAATCTAACGCCAGTTTACACATACGGTATCTTTTTGTTCAAACCTGCGGTTTGTCTTGATTATGTTGGGATAACCTGTATTTCAAGGCTAATGTCCTTGAGGGTAACTAGGTTTGAACAATAAATCTTTTGTTATATAAATTAATTGTTGTACTTAGAAGTTAAAAATGAACGTAAGTAATTTTCTTGATAGAATAAGTAGATTCGTAGTTGATAATCCCAAAATTGTAAAAAAGATATATAAAATTCCAAATTATAATGATGAACCCCAACTATATAATTACTCTGCGCAATTTATAGACGGTAATTCATTAAAAGTGTCAAAGGATTCAATAGCTTCGGGAGCATCATTTTTAAAAAATAATGCGTTATTGAAGCTAATAGGAGAAACAGCAGAAAGGTATTCCTTGAGCACGTATGATAGGAATGTACTGGTTCATAAGAGTTTTAATCAATTGGTCAATAATAAAGAAGATGTTCTTGATCTATTTCAGTTAGCCTTACTTCCTGAGTTTTTTGGAGAAAGTAAAAGAGAAACGCTTAAGGAAAGAAAATTATCTTGGATTATGGGTAAATCTTTAATTACCGATACGAAAATTATGGTCCCCGCGCAGCTTGTTTATGTTCCATACTTGTATTATAAATCTGAGCCTATTCTTCAATTACCAATCTCAACAGGAGCGGCAGCGGGAGAGACCATATATGATGCAATTTATAGGGGCATATGTGAAGTAATAGAACGTGATTCTTTTATGATTCATTATTATAATAAATTGGATTCCACCCAAATTAGTCTTCAGTCTTTAAGGAATAAGAAAATCTCAAAAATAATCAGGATATTCGAAAAATATAATTTAGCATTATGTATTAATGATATAACAACTGATATTAATATTTCTACTGTTGTAGCTACTGTTATTGATAGAACTGGTATGGGGCCTGCAGTTTGTGTTGGACTTAAGGCGGGATTTGATATAAGTCAAAATGTGATTGGTGCTATTGAAGAGGCTCTTATGGTTCGTTCATGGGTTAGGGATGAATATATGTATTTGAGACCTAAACATACTCCTCCTCAGATAATTAGTAGCATAGAGGACAGAGCGATTTTTTGGTATCCTAAGAATGCAATCCATTATTTGGATTTTTGGCTAAGTAAGAAAAAAAATAATCATCCTTATAAATTATACAAATTGAGACACAATTCTAATCAAGAAAAAGTTAGGGAATTGATAAAGATATTTGCGTCTAAAGGGTATGACGTTATTTATGTTGACATAACTGCTCCCATGATACATAAGTATGGCATAAAGGTGATTAAAGTGATAATCCCTCAGTTACAGCCCTTACATTTAGATGAAAAATATTCGTATTTTACTTTCTCAAGATTATATAATGCACCCATAGATATGGGAATAGCAGGAAAACCTAAGACACTCAAGGAGCTTAATAATATTCCCCATCCATTTTTATGAAAAAAAATTATCGAGAGAAATTATTGAATATGGTTGACGGGAGGGAGTATTTATCGGATAAATTTCATCGAGCTACAAATAATAAAAATCTCGATGCACAAGGTCTTAAAAAGATTCCTGAGTCATGGATCAAGATTCATTTTAAAACATACCCACGCCTGAATAAGATTAAACTAGCAAAAGTTTTTCCAAATAGGAAGATATTTTTAGTAAATGTGTTGAAAAATAGACGCTCGACTAGAACTTTTTCAGGTGAACCTATTTCTATAAATGATTTATCTTTTTTATTGTTATATTCAAGTGGAATAATAGATTCTGGGTCAGGACAAGATGAAAGTAAAAGGCCGTATCCTTCAGCGGGAGCGCGTTATCCGCTTGAAATATATGCGTTAGTTATTAATGAAGGTGAGGATATAAAGGCAGGATTATATCATTATAATGTTAAAGAGAATTGTATAGAAATTCTTTTGCAAGAAGAATTAAAAAACTGGTTGCTTGATTCTACAGGTAAGTTTAAGCCAATCCTAAAGGCGAGCGTAGTTTTTATCATTACAGGGGTTCTTGACAGGAATCGGATTAAATATGATGACAGAGGATATAGGTATATATTGATGGAGGCTGGGCATGTAGCTCAAAATTTACTACTCCTTGCGACTGGTTTAGGTATGGCAAGTTTGGCAATTGGGGGATATATTGATTCTAAAGTTACTGAATTATTGGATCTGGAGTTGGTAAAAGAGTCACCGTTATATATGATTGCTGTGGGGGGATATGTCTAAACATACTTTAATTAGATTAAAAAACGGTTTGACAGTAGTTACACAGCAAGAATCTGGAGTTCGTTCTGTTTCTGTTTCCGTCGGTGTTAAAGCGGGTTCCCGTTACGAAACAAAAGAAACGGCAGGCTTGGCGCATTTTCTGGAACATATGTTATTTGAGGGAACAAAATTATACCCAACTGCTAAACAATTGGCAGAGCAAATCGAAAAAGTGGGAGGTTACTCTGGTGCGTATACAAACCGGGAGCACGTTATTTATAGTGCTAAAGTTTTTGAGAAATACATTGAGTTAGTTTTTAAATATCTTTCACAGATTATCTTTAATTCTATTTTGGACCCTAAGACAGTTGAAAAAGAGAAAGGTATTGTTATAGAAGAAATAAAGCGAACGATGGATTATTCTGAGCGGGCAATTTGGGAGGAATGGATGAAATGGATATGGGGTAATGATCATTCACTTGGTCGTTCGATTTTAGGAGACAAAAAGACAATCAAACAAATTACTAAATCAAAATTGCAGACATACTTAAAGGATTTATATGTACCTCAAAATATGATACTTACAGTGGTGGGAAATTTCTCTCAGTTAGAAGTAGAGAGATATATTCGAAAATACTTTAACGTAAAGAAAGCAGGGAAAACTCCGGTGTTACAAAAGGTAGAACTGCCCAAACGCAAAATTCAAGTTAAAATTGTGCAATCAGATACACAACAGGTTCAACTACTTTGTGGATTTATTACTGATGTTTCTTATTCTCATAAAGATAGGTTCGTAATGTTGTTGTTAACAGAGATTTTGAGTGGAGGAGTGAGTGCGAGGATATTTCAAAAACTTATTTATGAGTTGGGAATTGCTTATTCCGTCGGATCATATAATATGGAGTTTAAGGATACGGGAATATTTTTTATATTTGGTGGATTTGCTAAAGAAAACATTGAGAAAGCCGTTAGGACGATCTTTGATGAACTAAGAAAGCTTCAAGTAAAAAGCGTCACTTTCGATGAATTGGCAAGTGCAAAAGAGAGAGGTATAGCCAGATTATATTTTTCTACAGAAAAACCGGATTATCTTTCTGATTTATATGCCACACAATTTATTATAGAAGGAAAAATAATGACGATAGAGCAATTATCAGAGCAAATAAATAGAGTGAGCTCGTCCGATATTAAGAGAGTTGTACAAAAATACTTTGATAATTCAGACGCATATATTATGTTACGTGGTTCAGTAGGACAGGATCAGGTAAAGATAATTGACGCAATAATTGGTAAATAGCAAATAATTTCATAAAGAAATGGTTTTGTACCGGTGGAACTCGGAATACTAGCAAGTAGTAATAGATTCTGCAAAATGAGGCAAATAATCGCTTATTTTTTCTTGGATGACAGTTTCTTTTTGGTCTTGTTTGTGGTAACTTCTCCCTGCTTCTAAATTAATGACTAAGTTGAGCAGAATCAGTAGCAGGTTGTGGAGTTGGAACATATATAACAGGAGCAGGTGTGGGTTTATTATCATCAAATGAGATAACTTCTGATACTTCTATTAAATTAGGAGTTGATGTTAGATTACCTTTAATCTGAACATTTTGATTCACATAATCTGCCAATTTTATATTGGCTGAGGCAGATTGAAGATTCCAGATGGTTTTACTCGAAGAGGAGCTTCGCTCATTTTTATCATTTGCCTGAAGGAAATAACCTTTGGATGATTTTTGGATTATACCCTGTTCTGTAATCTCCCTATGAAGCAAAGGGGAATAATTAGGAAATAGTTTTGCCAAAGCCCAGGTAGTACCTGATTGAAAACCTATACCAAAACCACCTATTCCCACCATAAATACAATAATTGCCAGAACAGGTATTTTTATAGTGATAGCTTGTCTTTTGATAAGTCTGTTTAAGAAAGCTTTGAAGTAAGTCACAGGATTAGTAAGAAAGAAGCCAAATAATGGTGGGTCTTTTTTACTTGAGGGTTGGGTATTTTGATTAACCTCAATAATAGGAGGTAGAATTGAGGGAGGATTAGAGGGTTGAGAGGGATTAGGGATATTAGGGGTTGTAGGGGTAGTTTGGGAAGTAGAGGTTTCTGTGTGGATAAAATGTCCATGTTCATCCCTTAATTTATGCTGGGCTGCTTCTGAATAATGCTCATGTTTAATTTCATCAGGGTTATTGTTAGGGAGATCGGGGGTATCTGGGGAATTAGGGGGATCAAGGGTTGGGGTTTGAAGAGGTGAAGAATATGGATTGTTTGGATCTATCGGATTAGTATGAGGGTTAAAACTAGAACCAAATGGAGGAGGTGTTGGATTATTCTCATCCGGTGGATCTTTGGGCAGATTATCCATGAGATCAGTATATCATTTTCATTTTGTTTTTTGGCGGCTTTCCTGCCCCCGCCTGCTCAGGTATATAGTCCCAAAAAAGGAGGGCAGCACCATTAAAAGGAAACTCTGGAATTAAAAGAAAAATATAATTGGGTGCTGCCCGACCTCCGCGAGCCCCGCAAACTTTACTTGGGAATTTCACCTCGCGGGGCGAGCCATCGGAAGGCGATAGCGGTTGGAAGCGGATAGGGGTATAAATAAGAAAGGCGGGGGCAAAAAGGAATTACCCCCGCAACGGCAGGAGGTATTAAAACAGAATAAAAGGGAGCGAGGGTGTATGCCTTCATTATAAACACATTACTAAAATCCCGTAGCGGGGTAGAGACTGTAAAGAGTAAATAAGAAACCGAAGATATCGGAAAGTCGCCCCCTAGGGCGACCTCTCGCCCAAAAGCGGGGGTGCCGCCAACAAATATTTGGGTGGGTGGGTTGCTAAGGATATAAACTCACTCCACAATTTACCACAACACCACAACTTGTGGACATTTGAGCTCGTTAACCACAATTGTGGTCTACAATTATCCATTGTGGCGATTAGGTTGCTACAACAAGCTAATTGTGGCAAGAATAAAAATGTGCATTGTTTGAAAATATTGTGGTCTTCCCGTCCCGCCTCAGCGGGACTATAATATAAAAATCGCGCGCATTCTGTCTTAAAGCAAAAAATACAAAGAGCAAGGGAAAAGGTAGGGTTTAAAATAAAAGATAGGGAAATAACGTGCGCTTGGCGCCGATGACTAATGCGCCGGTTGAAATTGAGTTCGAGCTTTTACGTAAACGAGTACTTTGAGCGACTGTTGTTTTGTGGTAACCTGTGCCTAGCAAGGGTGTTTGATAAGAATCCTTTAAAAAGTACAATCCTTTAGGGAAGATCGAACACCCTATCTTATATTTACCCTCTGCTGAGGCTTTCAACCAAACTTAATCTAATCGGAAATGGCAGAAGACGTCCTTCTCTTAAAGTGCTAGAAAAGTTAGCCAGGGCTTTAAAAGTAAGGCCTTCAGAACTACTATAGTCTACCTGTAAGGTTAGTAATCTTTTCTTTCTCTTATTCTTCCGTCAATACCATGTATAAATACCGTTGTACCTTGGTTACTCGCAACTAAATGACCAAATTTAGAAGCCTCTTTTTGGGTATCAAATACTTGACTTGCTTTTTCAGCTCCTGCACGTTTAACAATCCAAGAATTTCCTCTAGGAAGAACATGCTGATTTTGTTTACCTTTCTCAACAGCTTCTCTATATTCTTTTATTCTTGGATGATTCTGATTAGTTTTGTACAGTACCTTATTCATATTAATCCTTTATAATTTATCCTCTAATTGCGAAATTATATCAGTTTCTGTAAGTTGAAAGCTAGTTATAAAATTAATCAACTGTTGTTTGTCTTCAAATGAATATCTAGCGAATTGAAGCTTTTGATCTTCTGTGTAGGAACTTTCAATAATATTTAGTTCAACTTCAGGATGATTTTTAGCAATAAAAAGTAAAGTACTTCTTGAACCAGAATGAGTTTTATAAAAATATGTATCAGGAAATTTTCTATCTCTGTTTAAAAAGGCTAAAAAAGCTCTTTTTAAATCATCTGGTATAACTGCATAAATGATAAGTTTTTTCTTACTTTTTCGAGTCTTACTAATTTTATTTTTAGCCGTTTCTTCGGTTGATAGAGTAGCATCAAAAATTATACATTCCCTGCTACTAAGATGTGTTTCTAAAAACTCTGTCTTTCCAGAAGCAGCTCCACCACAGAATAAAATTACTTCTTTTAAAGCACTTTGTTTAAGTTCTCTCTCGAATAAACTATCTGCTTGTCTTGTTGATTCTCGATGAAACTGTTCAGCCTTATCTGGTGAATAATCAGGAAGTACTTTTTTAATTTCGTCCGCTGAAATAATTATGCTCATTTATAGTTGTTACTAGATTACCATGTCCTAAATATATTGTGAATGTATCGTTCTAAGGGTAGCTATATCAATAATTGTCCTTTGATCTAATATACATTAACATATGGATTTAATTCATTATAAATATTCTGATATGTTAATATTGTAGCCTCAAATAAATCATACCCAAACGGAAATCGGACTATAAAAGTTTTTCCATCCATACCTAGTAAGAGGAAATATTCATTAGAGTTCTCCCATAGCATGTGGTTATAGCCAAATAGGAATAGTAAGTTAAATTTATTAACTACGACTCCCTCTGTAAGCTTCCTTTCGTAGGGAAACTTTAGATAAAGAAAAGGAAGTGCCGTTCTCATAGTGCAGTTGTATCCTGTATTTACCAGCAACAGCCCTGTACATATCTTCTCCTTCTGTGTCATCTGTTAATTTTGTAATCCTTATGCCTCCTCTTTCAAGTCGGTCAATTGTTTCCATTACCCTTTGTACATCTTGATTTCTAACCTTCCCCATTAATCTCCTAACTAAATCTTCATCATGATCAACGGTATAAGAACGCTGAAAAGTCTGAACTGATTGTGGCAACTCGGGTTGTGTGATAACCGAATCAAGCATCTGTCTCAACACTCTTCGCTTAATAGGTTTTATTGATTCCCCCGTAAGATCCGCATCTTCTGAACCAACTATCAACAATGGCTTGATAAAACTGTCAGACGCACTTTTTATTCTGGTAGGCGCTATTGGAATTTGTTCAGGATGTTGTAGCTCAACTTGTTTAATAATCGATCCAATAATATCCCTGACCAGCACCTCATCCATATGAGGGTACTTTTTGGATAACTCTGGAGGTAAACCATAAACCCTGTTATTTTTACCATTAACCTCCAGGGTTAAGTGTGTTTGCTGATCATTAAAAAAGAGCACAAAGAACAAATTTTTATTATATTTACCTCTATTGCCTCTCAATGCAAGCGCAATCTCACTTATTGGAGTATCCGATCCAAAAGTAAATCGTGCATATTGTGCACCTGAAGATAAAATATCAGCATTTATTATCTTTCTGAGTTTTCTTAATGATTCAATTGAATGATCCGCAGTTTGATTTTCAAAAGGTTCAACTAGAGCATTTAACCGAGAATCTCTTTTAGCATAATGGCTAACTAAAAGATTGGCAGCTTTTTTATCCATATATGGGTCATATTGCAAGTAATGACGTAACTCTGCAGGAATAGCGTCAACACCATCAGTTCGATAAGCATGTTGAAGCTCATCCTGAATAGGCTTAAGAGTGGGGCCTAATAGCCAACCAATGTTTGTTTTTAATGCACGCTCTTTAAACAACTTTATAACTGAACTAGGGGATAAACCCATTTCTGCCGCAACACATAAACCTAGCGCTTTACCAAATGCTGACCCCCCCCATAAGAGTGCTTGGGCAAATTGCAGATTCTGATTACTATCAGAATGCTGAGTTGTAAGAAGTGGTGTATAAAAACCAAAAAAAGCTGACAGTCTATCTCCTAATGGACGTAAACCTGTACTTATCGGTATTTCTGGATGTACTAGCTGTTCAACAGCAGTGTAAGTTAAGATCTCATCAATTCTTCCCCTATTCATTCTGTGGTATAAACCAATTAAAGGTCTATGAAATAAATTTAAAATTCTCATATTATCTTGCTGTGATAGAGGTAATGGCATTTGCTCAATATCTGCTAATGACACATTTTTAAAAGGATATCTGTAAATGTCAGTAAATTTTATATCTGCAAGCCATTTCTGATGAGGTTCACATAGATCTACCTGATGTGCATATTCCATTGCCATAGACTGATCACGTATAGCCTGTACAAATGCTATTCCTGTAGCCTCACCTTGGAATATTGCCCCAGCAAAACTCCTACCTGGTGCTCTACGGATATTTTTTACTTTATTCCAGTATGATGTATCGTAAGCTGTAAAAGCATCTATAACTCTATCCTCAACCATCTGGTCAGGATTCACTATTTTATGCTTACGTCTGTATTCACGATTATGTGTTTCAGTAGAAACTTGTAAACGTTCCGGAATCATATTTATACGAGTATTATACCAGAAAATACCCAAAAGTCAAACTATAGGTTAGTGTCGTAATTTACCATTTTTCTCTATCTTTCTAGCAGATTAATATTTTTATGCAGAATTTGAGGGATTTTTAAGAAATTCAATTAACTTTCCCAATCCATCTTCCAATCCTATTTTTGGTTCCCAGTTTAAAATTTGCCTGGCTTTTGTAATATCCGGACAACGTTGCAATGGATCATCCGTAGGTAAATCCTGTACGTATTCCACATCCGATGTGGAACCAACTAAAGATTTTACTTTTTCGGCAAGTTCTAATACAGTAAATTCTTCAGGATTCCCAAGATTAATAATTTCCCCGCTTTCTACCTTATCCATAGCAGCAATGATTCCGTCAATTAAATCAGATACGTAACAAAAAGAGCGGGTTTGTTTACCATCACCAAATACAGGGAAAGGCTCATTTTTTAATGCAGCTTTACAAAATTCAATTACTACCCTACCATCATCTGCCATTCTTGGCCCATATGTATTAAAAATCCTGACAATTCTGCCATCCATTCCTTTTGAACGGACAAAGGCAGAAACTATTGTTTCCCCAAATCTTTTTGCTTCATCATAAACAGAACGCGGACCAGTTGTGGAAGCATTACCATTGTATGTTTCTTTTTGCGGGTGTTCCAGAGGATCGCCGTATACTTCAGATGTAGAAGCAAATAGAAATTTGGTACCAAATTTTAAAGCCAGTTCACAAAGATTCCATGTCCCTTGAGTATTAATCTGCATTGTCTCAAAAGGATATGCGATATAACTTTTAGGATTGTATTTATTTGGAGAAGCAGGAGAGGCTAGATGGTAAATATAGTTAATAGTTGATAGTTCAGAGTTCAGAGTTGATGGAAATGGTAAAGTTACATCATGATTATAAAATTTAAAGTTGGGATTATTTTTAAGATGTTCAATATTTTTCTCAGAACCTGTAATTAAATTATCTATACAAATTACTTCGTGTCCTGTTTCAATTAACTTATCACACAGATGTGAACCTAAAAATCCTGCACCACCAGTTACAATTATTTTCATGATCCCCCCCTTTTCTTATTCATTTTATATTTTTGATAAGCTAAGATTGCCCAAAATATTCCTGTTGAACCAACAGATATACCGGTTACCCAAAGCGATAAACTAGCATAGACAAATACATATACAAATATTACTGTGGCAGTTATCAAACTGGTTGTAAATGCAGGTTTATCTTTGCCAAGAATTGACGGAAGAAGAGAAATATTAAAAATCATTTGACCAATTAAAAAAACTATTTCCTGCCAATGCATAAGATAAATATATCATAACTTGAACCTTCTGTCAGAAAGAAATGGGTTGGGCTGTGGAAAATTCTTATTCTGTAGAAGTTCTTCTGTTTTTTCTTCTATGATGTTCTATAGCAAAAGCAGTACCTACTCCTGCAGCAGTCAGTCCCATGGCAGTTGCTAAAGCTCCACCTACCCAAATCCAAGCTCTATGTTTTATAACAATACTGTTATGTTCACCATTAGGCGTATCAGTCATCTCAGCTCCTACTATTGATGCTACATTTTTAACCTCAGCCACCTCCACAGCAGATTTCTTATTACCATTGCCATCTACATGAGAGTAACTTCCAATAGGCACTGCAGGTACTTCTCCCAAAGGATTATCATAAATTGATAATGGATCTTTCTCGCTGAAAAATTCTGCACTTCTTTCTGCTGACATATCACATAATATTATATAACAAGTACCTTGACATATTAAAAGTTATTCAACTTAACTGATTCAATGGTAAAATAAAACCCGATGAAAATTAGTAGTAAGTATTATGTATTATGTATTAAGGGATTCCTAAGTCTATTTTTATACTTAATACTTAATACTTTATACTTTATACCAACTGCTCATGCCATATATGATCCCCTATCTGTTCCCAATAACAAGTTTGGTATTCATATTATTTCAGCCTCAGTAGATGAGTCTGCTCCGGCTGCAGACTTGGTTAATAACAATGGAGACTGGGGTTATGTCACTGTGTTAATGGAGCAAAAGGATAAAAAATTGGATAAATGGCAGGAATTCTTTAATGATTTGCGAAGAAGACACCTGATACCGATTATCAGACTGGCAACAGAACCCGAAGGAAATAATTGGAAAAGACCTGATATAGATGATGTAAACTCCTGGGCTGATTTTTTAAACTCTTTAGTTTGGCCGGTTAAAAATAGATATGTAGTTGTTTTTAATGAACCAAATCATGCCACAGAATGGGGTGGTCAGGTGGATGCCAAAGGGTATGCCAAAGAATTGGATAAAATAATAACTGCTTTAAAATCAAGAAGTGAGGATTTTTTTGTAATGAATGCAGGTTTTGATGCCTCTGCTCCTAACCAACCCCCTAACTTTGAGGAGGAAATTTCTTATTTGCAACAAATGAATCAGGAAGTCCCGGGAATATTTGATAAATTGGATGGCTGGGATTCTCACTCTTATCCTAATCCAGAGTTTGTTGGTTCTCCTGATGCTCAAGGTAGAGGAACTGTGAGAGGATATCTTTGGGAACTAGGTCAACTTCAAAGTTTAGGAGTTACGAAAAATCTACCTGTTTTTATAACAGAAACCGGCTGGAAACATGCGGAAGGATTAAACTATAATTCCTATTTACCAAATGCAGACACTGTTGCTTCATACTATAAAAGCGCTTTTGAAACAGCATGGAATGATACAAAAATTGCAGCTGTAACACCATTTTTATTAAATTATCAGGAACCCCCTTTTGACCATTTCTCTTTTAAAAAAGTAGCAACTCCCCTACCAGGACCTGAGGTGTCGGAAATTAAATCCCCCCAATACTATACGCCTTATCAAACTTTAAGCCGTTTACCAAAAGTAAGCGGTAAACCAATACAAGAAATATCAGCCCAGCTTACCAAAGGTGAAGTTTACACATCCATTATTGCCGGTGAAAGCTATAAAGTGCATTTAACTTTTAAAAATACAGGGCAATCTATCTGGGGAGATCCCGCACCAGGCGGTGCAGGACAAGTGGTTAAATTAATACCTGTCAAAGGTGCTCAAGACCTTGGAATTATTGTTTCTGATATTCCCCTTGGTGAAAAAGTAGAACCTGGACAATCGTTTACATTTGATTTGGAATTTAAAGCACCCAAAACAGGTCAATATCAAGTTACATTAAATTTGTTTCATGGTGCCGATGAATTTCAAAGTCAAAGAATTGTATTTACAACAGAAGTTAAATCTCCGGTTATTTTAAGGATAAAAAGTGTATTAGGTTGGAAAAATGACCCTTCTGGAAATTATTTACTTTCTATAAAAGGACCAACAGGAGAAAATTTACAACAGGTAAGTTTGGATCATAATGGGTATTCTAAAGATTTTGAAGCAAGAAATTTATTACCGGACTATTCTTTTGATTTTACTCTGGAAAAACCATTTTACCTCCCCAAAACCATAAACCAGATAGTTTATACCGGAGCAAATACATTAGACTTTGGTGAGCTTAAACCAGATATATTATCTGCCTTACTTAACCCTAAACAACTCTGGAATCTACTCCCCTTTTCTAACTAGATATTCGGGTATATTGATGGGATATGACCCAGTTTGCAGGCATTTATCCCTTGAGCTCACCAAGGATAAGAATACCCATATTCAATAAAATTAAAAGTAAGATTAAAAAAGTTGAATACCTAGGTAGCTCTTCATAAAAGTATATACAATCGCAAATATAATACATGCAAGTATTATTGTTAATATAAACTTAATAGGTGAAGTTGAAGCCTTCGCAAATTTTTGATTAGGATTTTCTGGTATGTATATCCACATCAAGATATAAATTAAAGTTAATGGCTGTATAAATAGAAAGAGTAAACGAAAGAAGACTGGAGTAATACCAAAAAATTCACCTAACCCTCCACAAACTCCGGCTATTATACGATTAACCTTTGATCTGTATAACTTTTTCATGGAGAGTTTAAATATTATTTAAGAGTAAACTGGTCGATTGCTAGGTTTAATTTCTCTGCTTCACTGCTAGAGGCATTAGCATAATATGAAGCTCTTACAATATAAAGATTATCCTGACCTACGTTCCATAAGACTTTAAGAATATTTACACCTGAATCATTTATCCCATGTCCAATTGGAGATTTTATAGTAACTTTACACCCCGCACCCTTACCCTTTGCAATTCCTCCTTGTGCTACTTCTACCTTAATATCATCGTCAGTCTTTTTCCTCAATTCCTCTCCTTTTTTAACACAGTAATCATAAGTCGGGGCATCTAGCTTAGTATCTGATTTTCCTGACGGAAAAACTCCGATATCCTCAGGGCTAACTGCTTTACTATTTGGATTAGCATAGTATGAAGCTTTGGGATTCCAGTCAGATGGAGGATCTTTTTTAATGTACCCCTTTGGATAATAGAATACGGAAGAATCAGTTTCCAATTTATCAAAATTTTCATAACCCACTTTTTTTTCCGTAGATTGAGTAGGAGTTGAATTTTGTTGAGGGGTAGAGCCGATTCCTAAGAAAACTTTAGCTACAGGAAGAACTATGACAAGTACTAATATTGCGACTACTATTAAAACAATGAGTAATATTGTAGATAATCCTTTTTGGGAATTACCTTTATGGGCAGTTTTCATTAGCTAACTTAAGTATTATCTCTGAAGATTTATTTGTCAATATCCCGAATTGACTCACTAAGAATCACCTTCTAGAATGATCGTTGCCTCACGGGTAATTCACCCTCTGGTTTTAACAACTCTTGTCCAGTTAGGGGGTGATTGAATGATAACTAAAGCTGATAGGAAATAT
>Ga0209515_10006922_pt1 | contig 13894 bp, 11 predicted proteins | sample Subgroupgradi54m_FD_187454 | JGI IMG/M metagenome (GOLD analysis project Ga0209515, IMG submission 187454) | Subsurface groundwater microbial communities from S. Glens Falls, New York, USA - GMW60B uncontaminated upgradient, 5.4 m (SPAdes)... ...
GGCGTCGTCGGTGCGCTGGCACTGGCGACCCCCGCGTCGCCCGCGGACGCGGCCGCCGCTGCCGGCGCCTTCACGTCTTCCTTCGGCTTCGGCGCGACGAACAATTGCCACGCGACCACCAGGATCATGCAGATCCCGACGGCCAGCAGCATGCGTTTACCCTGGTCTTCCATCTTCAATCTTCCTTACGGGATCGAGCCCGCCAGCGCAGAACGGATGACAGCGCATCAAGCGCCACAGCGCCATGGCGCCTCCGCGCCATGGCCCATGCGCAACGATGGCGTCGTGCGCGTATTCGGAGCAGGTCGGCAAGAACCGACAGGTTGGCCGACCCTTGAGCGGGGAGAGAACGCGGCGGTAGAACGCCACCAGCGCGAGCAGAACCGGCGAGAACATCAGCGAATTCCCCGCGCCCGTCGAAGCAGCAGCGCCAGGTCGGTATCGACCGTGGCGTGCTCGGCTGATGCGACGCTGGGCTTGCCGACGATCACCAGCTCGCCGGTGGGCCATTCCGAGCGGTGCCGGCGGAGGTATTCGCGCGTCCACCGCTTCACGCGATTACGCACGACGGCGTTGCCGACTTTGCTCGAGATGGTCACGCCGATCCTCGTTCTGGTCTGGCCCGGCGCCAGGAGCAACAGAAAGTGCTCGGAATGGTGCTTTCGTCCGCGCTGCTGTACCGCGAGGTACTCGGTCCGCTTGCGCAACCGAGACGATTTCGGAAACGACTCGGATGGCAGCGCGCTACTTCTTGGCGATCGAAACCGTGAGGCGCTTGCGCCCCTTGGCGCGGCGACGCTTGAGCACCGCCTGGCCCTGACGGGTCTTCATACGCTTGCGAAAACCGTGGACCCGCTTGCGACGCTTGTTGTGGGGCTGATAAGTCCGCTTGCTCACGAGAAATCTCCTTGCCGATCCGAGAGGCGCGTATCGTTAGCCTCGCCTCATCGGCCTGTCAAGCCTGATCACGGGAATGCGACAGCCGCGATCACCGTCGACCAATCGCTCAAAAACACTCCCGCGCCTGATACCACAAATGCCCCGAGATCGACACAAAGTGTTGTCACGCGCAAAGCTCTCGAAAGCGATCCGTGACGATCGCGCTGAGCCTAGAGCGGTGCGGCTTCTAGCGATCGGATCAGCGCTGAGCCGCTTGCCACCGGCCTCTGCCGTGATCAGTTCCGGGCTGTTTCCGAAACCGCGCGTGATCTCGAACGCTTGTGGATAAGTGGGGCGGCCGAGCCTGTGATCAAGTCCCCGGCTTCCACCTGACACGTCACGCGATCGTCGCGAGATTACACGCCAATTCACCTTATCTTTTTTCACGCTTGCCGAGCCTTTGCGGCGTTTGCTACTCATCATCCCCGCGATTGTGACGCGGCCGGTCGTCCCAAGGATGACCGCCGAACGACAAAAGGTTGGGGGACCAGTTGGCGTTGTCGTCGAGTAACGAGTCGGACATGCGATCAAGTCGTCCATCGTTGCGGTGCGTCTCTCTAACCACCTGAACTCGCGGGCATAATTGTCGGTTTTGGCCATCCACAGCATGTGGATGGATTGTGGATTCTTTTCTTTTTCGATTTTCTCGCGGGTCGGAGGTTCGTTCGTGACCGCTCTCTGGAACAGCGCACTAACCCGTCTGTCCAGCAAGATCGCGCCGCATAACTTTGAGCTCTGGCTGCGACCCATCGAGTGCCTCGGCATCGACGGCGACCGCCTGCGTCTGCGCGCTCCTAACCATTACGTCAAACTCTGGTTCGAATCGAACTACCTGGCTCATGTGCTCGAGGAGCTGCGGCGCGAGGACGACCGCACCTTCAAGGTCGAGATCGACATCGTGGAAGTCCCCGCGACCATGCTCGCCGCGACTCCCATCACCCACGAGGACACCAGCGGCGCCGTCATGGCCGCCGTCGCGCCGCTCCTGAGCGCCGCGATCAACGTCCCGCCGCTCTCGCCCGCCGAGCTGGGCGTGCTGGCGACGGCCGGCGCGACCGGCCTGGCCGTCGGCACGGCCTCGGTTCCGGTGGTCATCGACGACACCGGCTCGTCGAGCATCCCGTCCGGTCTCAACATCAAGTACCAGTTCGAGACCTTCGTCGCCGGCCCGTCCAACCAGCTGGCGCACGCGGCCGCACGTGCGGTCGCCAGCCCCGACCCGCCCAAGTACAACCCGCTCTTCCTGTGCGGCGGCGTGGGTCTGGGCAAGACGCACCTCTTGCACGCCATCGGCATCGAGATCCAGCGCATCCGCCCGCAGGCACGCGTGATCTACCTGTCGGGCGAGCGCTTCATGAACGAGTACATCCACTGCATCCGCAACGGCAAGATGCACGAGTTCCGGCGCAAGTACCGCGAAGAGTGCGACGTCCTCCTGCTCGATGACATCCAGTTCATCGCCAACAAGGACGCGACCCAGGACGAGTTCTTCCACACCTTCAACGCGCTCTACGAGCAGCAGAAGCACATCGTGCTGTCGGCCGACCGCAAGCCGCACGAGATTCCCGACATCGCCGACCGGCTGCGCACGCGCTTCGCCTGGGGCCTCATGGCCGACATCGAGCCGCCCGAGCTCGAGGTGCGTGTGGCCATCCTGCGCAAGAAGGCGGCCGCCGAGAACATCGCCCTGCCCGACGAGGTGTCGATGTACATCGCCAGCGCGGTCAAGTCCAACGTGCGCGAGCTCGAGGGTGCGCTCATCCGCCTGGCCGCCTACGCGTCGCTGTCGCGGCGCGACATCACGCTCGAGTTCGCCCGGCAGACGCTCGAGGGCTCGATTGCACGCCCCTCGGAGCAGGTGACCGTGGAGCAGGTGCTCCGGGCCGTGGCGAGCTATTACCAGGTCAAGATGGCCGACCTCAAGAGCGAGCGCCGGCACAAGAGCATCGCCGGTCCGCGCGCCGTGGCCATGTTCCTGGCGCGCAAGCTGACCACGTCGAGCTACCCCGACCTCGGGCGCGCCTTCGGCAACAAGCACCACACCACCGTCCTCTCGGCGGTCGAGAAGATCGACGAGAAGATCAAGACCGACGCCGGGCTGCGCAACGAAGTGCAGTCCATCGAAGCCACGCTGGTCCGCTGAGCATCCTGCCCCCCAGCCCATGCACGCCCCATTTCCGCTGTCAGACTTCCGTGGTAGGCCTGTGGAGCAACCTGTGGGACACCCTGTGATCGCAGCTGTGGCGACTTCTGTGGATAGCCAAAAGGGGCGACTTATCCTCTTTTCGTGCACCTCCACCTGCATGCCCCGTACACTGCCGCGCAGCTTCGATTGGGCAGCGATCACAGCGGACTCCGGAACGTCTCCACAGATTCACAGCTGCTACTGATCCTACTGATCTTTCTTTAATAAGAGATCAGATCCAGAAGAGAACCAGGACGAGAACCAAGCGCAGGCGTACGAAGCAAGGAGAAGGGCGATGGAGTTTCGAATCCAGAAGAGCGAGTTCCTTCGTGGCCTCCGGCTGGCGCAGGGTATTGCCGACCGCAAGAGCACGATGCCCATCCTCGCCAACGTCCTCCTGCGGACCGATGGCAAGTCCAAGCTCGTCGTCGCGGCCACCGACCTCAACGTCTCGGTCTCGGCCGAGCTGGCGGTCAAGGTCGACAAGGAAGGCGGGCTCACCGTCGGCGCCAAGCCGCTGCACGACATCGTCTCCAACCTGCCGGGCGAGGACATCGTGTTCCGGCGCGCCGACAACCACTGGGCCGAGGTCCGCGCGGGCAAGGTCGAGTTCAAGCTCGTCGGCATGCCCGATCGCGACTTTCCCAAGATCCCCGACCATCGCGAGGTCAAGTACTCCAAGGTCGAGGCGCCCGTCCTCCGCGAGATGATCGACAAGACCCTCTTCTCGGTCTCTCACGACGAGACGCGCTTCCACTTGAACGGCGTGCTGTTCGAGTGTGACGGCGCCAAGGGCCGCATGGTGTCCACCGACGGCCATCGGCTGTCCAAGGTCGAGCGCAGCCTGGCCGGCCCGCCGCTGCCCAATGGCGTCATCATCCCCAAGAAGGGTCTGACCGAGATCAAGCGCACCATCGAGGGCACCAACGCGCAGTGTGAGCTGGCCGTGGCCGGCAACATCCTGTTCGTGCGCGCCGGCGACCTGGCGCTCGCGGTCAAGCTCATCGAGAGCCAGTTCCCGCCCTACCAGCAGGTCATCCCGGCCTCGAACGACAAGGCGGTCGCCCTCGAGCGCACCTCGCTGCTCGAGGCGCTCAAGCGCGCGTCGCTCATGTCCTCCGATACGCGTGGCGTCAAGCTGTCGCTCGACAAGGGCATCCTGCGTGTCTCCAGCGAGAACCCCGAGCTGGGCGAGGTCCACGAGGAGATCGACGTCGGCTACGCGGGCCCGCCGCTCAGCATCGGCTTCAATCCCAAGTACTTCACCGAGCTGCTCTCGCAGATGACCAGCGAGCAGCTCACGCTCGAGCTGTCGGGCGAGCTCGACCCTGCCTTGCTGCGCCCGTCCGATTCGACCGACTACCTCGGCGTCGTCATGCCCATGCGCATCTGACCCCAGCCTTCCGGCTCGCGGCGTGCTGCTCCAGGCTCTCCAGCTCCAAGGCTTTCGCAACCTCGCCCCCACGGTGCTCACGCCGGGCACCGGGTTCAACGTCTTCGTCGGCGACAACGGGCAGGGCAAGACCAACCTGCTCGAGGCCATCTACCTGGCCGGTACGCTGCGCTCGTTCCGCACCAGCCACACCGCCGAGATGATCGTCCACGGCGGCGACGAGGCGCTGGTGCGCGCGCGGGTCGAGCGCGGCGGGCTCGAGCGGCTGTACGAGCTGCGCCTGCAACCCCGCCGCAAGGAGACGCGGCTCGACGGCAAGGTGCCGCGCACGCTGTCCGAGTACTTCGGCGACTTCAACGTCGTGCTGTTCGCACCCGAGGACCTGCGCGTGCCACGGGGCAACCCGCAGGGCCGGCGGCGCTTTCTCGACCGCTCGGTGTTCAACCGCGAGCCCTCCTTCCTGGCCGACGCGCAGCGCTACGCGCGCGCGCTCAAGTCACGCAACGCGCTCCTGCGCGCCGACCGCGTCGACGACGCGCAGCTCGACGCCTACGACGCCGAGCTGCGGCGCACCGGCGCTCGCATCCTGCGCTCACGCCGTCGCTACCTGGGCGAGTTCGCCGACATGTTCGCCGAGGCCTACGAATCCATCACCCACTCCGGTCTGGCCGCCGAGCTGGTCTACGAGGCGCCCGAGGCGCTCCTGGCCGCGGGCGACGACGAGCAGGCGCTCTCGTATCAGCTGGGCGGCGCGCTGGCGGCCTCGCGGGCCCGCGACCGCGCGCGCAAGCTCACCAGCGTGGGACCGCACGCCGACGACCTGGCCTTCGTGCTGGGCGGCCAGCCGGCCAAGGCCTTCGCCTCGCAGGGGCAGCTGCGCGCGCTGGTGCTGGCCTGGAAGACCGCCGAGATGCGTCTCCTGCGCGCCCGCCAGGGCGACGCACCGGTCCTGCTGCTCGATGACGTGAGCTCCGAGCTGGACGCCACACGCAACCGATTCCTGTTCGATTTTCTGCTCGGGATCGAGTGTCAATGCTTCGTCACCACGACGCACGAAAAGCACGTCGTCGTGTCTGATAATCGCCTGGATTTCCGAGTAGTTGCGGGCCAGGTGGAAGGCTCGGAATCGACCCGGTAATTGCTTTACGCTGACCCCTCAGCGTGGTAGAAAAACCGAGCCCTTTTCCTGCGCTGACCCAGCGGTCACGAGAGCCCGAGAGTTCATACAAACCATGGCTGAAGTCGACTCCCCGCGCACTGCGAGCGCGTCCGATTACAACGCTGACAGCATCACGGTCCTCAAGGGACTCGAGGCCGTGCGCAAGCGGCCGGGCATGTACATCGGCGACACCGATGACGGCACCGGCCTGCACCACATGGTCTACGAGGTCGTCGACAACTCGGTCGACGAGGCGCTCGCGGGCTTCTGCTCGCGCGTCGACGTCATCATCCACTACGACAGCTCGGTCACCGTCGAGGACGATGGCCGCGGCATGCCCGTGGACATGCACCCGACGGAGAAGCGGCCCACGCCCGAGGTCATCATGACCGTCTTGCACGCGGGCGGTAAGTTCAACAAGGACTCGTACAAGGTCTCGGGCGGCCTGCACGGCGTGGGCGTCTCGGTGGTCAACGCGCTGTCGGAGTGGGTCAAGCTCGAGATTCGCCGCGAGGGCAAGGTCTACTACCAGGAGTACCGCCAGGGCGCGCCGTCGACGGAGTTCAAGCCCATCGGCGTGACCGACCGGCGCGGCACCAAGGTCACCTTCAAGCCCGACCCGGCCGTGTTCAAGGGCACCGATTACTCGTTCGAGATCCTGTCGCAGCGCCTGCGCGAGCTGTCGTACCTGAACAAGGGCCTGCACATCACGATCCGCGACGAGCGCGCGCCCGACAAGACGCACGACTTCCACTTCCAGGGCGGCCTGGCCTCGTTCGTGAAGGATCTCAATACCAACAAGACCGTCATCCACGACGAGCCCATCACGGTCGTCGACGAGAAGGACGGCATCGGCGTCGAGATCTCGATCCAGTGGAACGACTCGTTCCAGGAGCAGCTGTACTCCTTCACCAACAACATCAAGAACAAGGACGGTGGCGCGCACGTCACCGGCTTCCGCCAGGCGCTCACGCGCACGGTCAACGCGTACGGGCAGGAAAAGAAGCTGCTCAAGGACGCCAAGGAAGGCCTGTCCGGCGAGGACCTGCGCGAGGGCTTGACCGCGGTCATCTCGGTCAAGCACCCCGACCCCAAGTTCAACAACCAGCCCAAGGACAAGCTGGTCTCGAGCGAGGTCACCGGCATCGTCGCCGCGGTGGTGAACGAGAAGCTGGGCAAGTTCTTCGAGGAGCACCCGCGCGAGGGCAAGCAGATCATCCTCAAGGCGGTCATCGCGGCGCGCGCGCGCGAGGCGGCGCGCAAGGCGCGCGAGATGGTGCAGCGCAAGGGCTCGCTCGAGCTGTCGTCGTTGCCGGGCAAGCTGGCCGACTGTCAGGAGCGTGACCCGGCCAAGTGCGAGCTGTACCTGGTCGAGGGTGAGTCAGCCGGTGGCTCGGCCAAGCAGGGGCGCGAGCGCAAGTACCAGGCGATCCTGCCCCTCAAGGGCAAGATCCTGAACGTCGAGCGCGCGCGTCTCGACAAGGTGCTGGCCTCGCAGGAGATCGCGACGCTCATCACCGCGCTCGGCTGCGGCATCGGCCAGGACATCGACCTAGCCAAGCTGCGCTACCACCGCATCATCATCATGACCGACGCCGACGTCGACGGGTCGCACATCCGGACCCTGCTGCTGACGTTCTTCTACCGGCAGTACCCACAGTTCTTCGAGAAGGAGCGCGAGTACCTCTACATTGCGCAGCCGCCGCTCTACAAGGTCAAGAAGGGCAAGAAGGAGCTGTACCTGAAGAACGAGCAGGCGCTCGAGGACTTCGTGGTGCGCTCGGCGGTGGAAGAGATTCGCGTCGGTGGCGGCGGCAAGGATTCGACCCAGCTGCTCGAGGGCGACGCGGCCGCCGAGCTGGTGCGTCGCGTGCTGCGCTACGTGCGCGTGCTGGCGCTGCTCGACAAGCGCGCCGACTCGCGCATCGTCGACGCGCTGGTGCAGGCGGCCGACCTGGCGCGTGGCGACCTCGCCGACGCGGCGCGGCTGGAGAAGACGCTGAGCGGCAAGGTCGTGCCGTACCTGTCCAGTCGCTACACCGACCTGGCCAACGTCAAGTTCGAGCTCAAGCCCGACGCCGAGCACGGCGGCGTGGTCATCCGCGTGCCCGCCCGGCTGGGCAGCGCACGCAAGGCCAGCGACATCGACTTCGCCTTCCTGGTCACGCCCGAGTACGAGGAGCTGCGGCGCCTGCGCGAGGAGCTCACCAAGGTGGCCAGTGCGCCTTACGTGCTCGAGCGCGGCGGCGAGCGGACCGAGTACCTGCTGCTCGAGAATCTGGCCCGCGCGATTGACGAAATTGGCCGCAAGGGTCTGCAGATCCAGCGCTACAAGGGTCTGGGCGAGATGAACGCCGAGCAGCTCTGGGAGACCACCATGAACCCGGCGAAGCGCACCTTGCTCAAGGTCAGCATCCAGGACGCACCGGAAGCGGAGAAGATCTTCACCACGCTGATGGGTGACCTGGTCGAACCGCGCCGCGAGTTCATCGAGAAGAACGCGCTCAACGTGCGCAACCTCGACGTCTAGCCTGCCAATACCTCTGGACTAGCCTCGAACGAGACGAGAAGTACTGCGAAAGTGACTGCAGGACGGTCGCGGCGGCCAGGACCGCAAGCGACTTGGAGGAATGGGAATGGGCCAGCGTCGATCGAAGATCCTCGGGCTCGGCACGTATGTGCCGGAGCGCGTGGTCACCAACAACGACCTCAAGCAGTGGATGGAGACCACGGACGAGTGGATCATCGAGCGCACCGGCATTCGTGAGCGCCACTGGGTGGAGGAGGGCAAGGGTATCGGGTCCTCCGATCTGGGCGTCGAGGCGGCCAAGAAGGCCATCGCCAACTCGGGCCTGGCCCAGGACAAGATCCAGATGGTCGTGTTCGCGACCCTGTCGCCGGACATCGAGTTCCCCGGCTCGGGCGTGTTCCTGCAGCGCAAGCTGGGCCTCAAGCCCATGCCCGTGCTCGACATCCGCCAGCAGTGCACCGGCTTCATCTACGGCCTGTCGATCGCCGACATGTACATCAAGAGCGGCATGGTCGACTACGTGCTGGTGGTCGGCGCCGAGGTGCACTCGACCGGCATCGAGGTCACCACGCGCGGCCGCGACGTCGCGGTGCTGTTCGGCGACGGTGCCGGTGCAGCGGTGGTCGGGCCGTCGCCCGACGAGAGCGGCATCCTGTCGGCGCACCTCTATGCTGACGGGCAGTTCGCCGAGGAGCTGTGCCTCGAGGGTGTGTCGTCGAAGCGCAAGCCGCGCATCACGCCCGAGCAGCTCGACGACGGCACGCTCTACCCGAAGATGAACGGCCGCCAGGTCTTCAAGCACGCGGTCACGCGCATGCCCGAGGTCGTGGTCGAGGCGCTCAAGACCAATGGCTTCGAGATGAAGGACCTCGGCTGCCTCATCCCGCACCAGGCCAACCTGCGCATCAACGAGTTCGTGCAGAAGGCGCTCGGTCTCAGCGACCGCCAGGTGCACAACAACATCCAGAAGTACGGCAACACCACCGCCGCGACCATCCCGCTGTGCCTCGAGGAGGCCATCTCCGAGGGCAAGGTCAACAAGGGCGACCTGGTGTGCGCCGTGGCGTTCGGCGCCGGCTTCACCTGGGGCTCGCTGCTGATGCGCTGGTAGCGCATCGCGATAGCGGCGTCACTGTAGCGGCGTCGGCACGAGCTGCCGAAACGCAAAGAGGCGGCGGGCCCAGGGCCTCACCGCCTCTTTGTATTTTCGGGCGTTGCGACTGCTAGCTCAGGCGCGCGCCTGCGGGCCGAAGATCTTCTCCAGCTCCTGCTCGATCTTGGCTTCCTTGGTGCCCTTCGCGATGGCGAGCTCCTTCACCAGCAGCGTGCGCGCGGTGTCGAGCATCTTGCGTTCGCCGAAGGACAGGTCCTTGGACGCCTTGAGCAGGGACAGGTCGCGCAGCACTTCGGCGATCTCGAAGACGCTGCCGGTCTTGATCTTGTCCATGTACTCGCGGTAGCGGCGGTTCCAGGTCTGCCCCTCGACCGCGATCTCCTTCGACTTCAGGATGTTGTAGACTTCCTTCACGTCTGACTGGCTGATGATCTCGCGCAGCCCGACGGCCCCCACGTTACGCGTGGGGATCATGATCTTCATCCCGGTATCAAGGATCTTGAGGATGTAGAAGGTGGTCTTGTTGCCACCGATTTCACGCGTCTCCATGCCCACCACTTCGGCTACACCGTGGGCTGGATAGACTGCCTTGTCGCCGACGTTGAAAGCGGTATCCATTCGTAGCTTCTCCTCGTCCTCGCCCTGGCGGCGCGCCCCACAGGGTGGAACCGGGCGCGACTGACTGCCGCGCCTCAAGCCAGAGTACGGGACGCGGATACGCTACCATGGGGGTCTGCCATAGTCAACGCAGTGACCCGTGGAAAAGCGGCGATAAATCGCACACTTCACGCTTTTGGCGAATTTTCATTTCGCACCGCGTCGTGACGGCTGACCGCTGTGACCGAAACGGTGACCATGCGATGACCCGCGGGTCGTCGTTTGAGAGTCTCCGTCGGTGAGCGATTGAGTAGCTGGGAAAGCGAAAAAAAGAGCGAGAGTTACCCGCGCGGGGCCAGGTACTCGACCATGGTCGAGACGGCGAAACCCACGCCACCCTTGGAGATATAGCCGAACTCCTTGTCCGCGGAGGCGGGGCCGGCGATGTCGACGTGGACCCAGGGGGTCTCGCCGACGAACTCCTTGAGGAACAGGCCCGCCGTCAGCGCGCCGCCCCAGCGCTCGCCGGTGTTGCGCATGTCGGCAATCTCGCTCTTGAGCTGGTCGCGCAGGCGCGGCGACAGCGGCAAGGGCCACATGTCCTCACCCGCCGACTTGGCGGCGGCGAGCCAGGCCTTGGACAGGTCCTCGTTGTTGCCCATGACGCCCGCGGTGTGCGGACCGAGCGCGACCACGCATGCGCCCGTGAGCGTGGCAAAGTCGAAGATCTCGTCGGGCTTCTGCTTGAGCGCGTAGGTGATGGCGTCGCCCAGGGTGAGACGGCCTTCCGCGTCGGTGTTGTTGATCTCGACGGTCTTGCCGGCCATGGAGCGCAGCACGTCGCCCAGCTTGTACGAGCTGCCCGACGGCATGTTCTCGGTCAGCGCGGTGAAGGCGTGCACCTCGTAGGGCGAGCCCACCTGCGCGATGGCGGCGATGGCGCTGATGACCGCGGCCGAGCCGGACATGTCGACCTTCATGTCGAGCATGCCTTCGTTGGGCTTGAGCGACAGGCCACCCGAGTCAAAGGTGACGCCCTTGCCGACCAGCGCGACCTTCTTCTTGGGCGTGCCTGCAGGCTTGTAGACCAGGTGGATGAAGCGCGGCTCCTCGACCGAGCCCTGCGACACGGCCAGGAACATGCCCATGCCCAGCTCGCGGCACTTCTCGGGGCCGAGCACGTCGATGGTGAGGCCGTGCGCCTTGGCCAGCGCGCGCGCCTCTTCTTCCATGCGCCGCGGCGTCATGTAACCGGCCGGTTCGTTGATGAGGTCGCGCGCCTTGGCCACCGACGAGGCGATGATCTCGGCGCGCTTGGCGGCGCGCGCGAAGGCCTCGGCCGACTTGGCGCTGGTGACGACGGCGAACGCCTCGACCGGGTCGGGGCGCTTGGCGTCCTCGGCGGTCTGGTAGCGGCCGAACTTGTAGCGACCGAGCAGCGCGCCCTCGACGTAGAGCTGCAGGAAGCGCTCGTCGTCGCGGCCGGTGGGCGCCACCAGCGCGAAGCTCTTCGAGTTGGACGCGCCGGCCAGCTTGGCGGCGCGCGCGGCCAGATGGCGTGCGTCGGCGGCGTCGAACGCGGCGGCCTTGCCGATGCCGAGCAGGACGACGCGCCTGGCCGCGAGCTTGCCGTGCGTGTGCAAGGTCAGCGACTGCCCGGCCTTGCCTTCGAAGCGCTCGTCAGCGGCGGCCGCGGCGAGCAAGCCACCCAGCTTGGCGTCAGCCGCCTTCGCGGCCTCGCTGCCAGGAATGCCGTCGTCGAAGACCGGAATGGCGAGCAAATCGGTAGCAACATCGACGGGTGCCGAGGAAGCCGCAGAAAACTTCATGCGGCGTGGTATAGACCGCCGCCACGCCGGTGTAAAGGTCCGGCATGGGCCTGGCGAACAGGCCAAGCGAATGAAACGATTGACAGATTCTCGCCGAGGCTTCTAGGCTCGAAAGTGGGGAGGCCCACGAATGGCCAAGAAGGAAAAGCCCAAGAAGGCCGCAAAGAAGGCGGGCAAGCCGGCCAAGAAGAGCGCGAGTGCCAAGCCCGCTGGCCGCAAGACCAGCGCAGCTAAAGCCGCGCCGCCCAAGAAGAAAGCAGCCGCCAAGGTCGCCCGTCCGGCGGCCCGGAAGGCGGGTGCGGCGAAGGCGAAGGCAGCGCCCGCGGCGGCCAAAAAGGGCGCCGCGAAGCCTGCGGCCGTGACCAAGCGTGCGGTGGCCGCGAAGCCTGCGGCCGTGACCAAGCCTGTGGTGGCGGCCAGGCCTCCAGCCGTGGTGAAGCCTGTGGTGGCGGCCAGGCCTCCAGCCGTGGTGAAGCCTGTGGTGGCGGCCAAGCCTCCCGTGGCCGTGGCCAAGCCTGTGGCGCCCGCAGCACCGAAGCCAGCAGCGCCCGTGGTGGCGGCCAAGCCGGTCATCGCCGCGGTGCCCAGGCCTCCGGTCGCTCCGGTCGCGGCCAGGCCTCCGCTGCCGCCGGTGAAGACGCAGCCCACGCCGCCCGCACCGGTGCGTCCGGTGGCGGCCGCACATCATGCTCCGGCTCCAGCGCCCCGGCCGAAGAAGCCGGTGGAGATGGAAGAGATGCCGCCCGCCGTGCTGCCCACGCCGTCCTCGACGTTCACGTTCTAGGTTAGAGCGTCGGCGCTCTGGCTGAGCCAGCTACTCCAGGTCAGACGGCGGCGCGAGCAGACGTGCGAGCCGCTCGGGATCCATGCGCACGCGCAGCGTGCGTGCATCCGATACGTACACCAGCCCGGGCGGCGCGCCGCGCGGTTTACGCAAGTTCTTCGCCGCGGTGTACGTGACGTCGACCTGCGCCTCGCCGCCCAGCGGCGAGTTGTGCGCGGCCAGCGTCGCCGCGTCGAGCATGGTCGCTTCCGACAGCCCCGTGGCGCCGGCGGCGCTGCCACGTCGGCGCACGACCACGTGGGCCCCGGGCGCGTCGCGCGTGTGCATCCACAGGTCGTTGCCGCGGGCGACGCGAAACGTCAGCGTGTCGTTCTCGCCGGCTGACTTGCCGACCAGAATCACGTCCCCGGCCAGTGAACGGTACTCGCGGTAGGGCAGCGCAGCGGCCTCGGCGACGTCCTCGTTGCGACGGCGCGCGCGCGCCCGCGCGGTCTCGCCCGGCGTCGGGCGCAGCTCGGGCGGCAGCGACGCGACCAGCGCGCGCAGGCCGGCCAGGTCGCGCGCGTGCAGCTCGGCCAGACGCGCGCGCGCGTGCTCGAGCGCCGTGCGCGTCGTGGCGATGCGCTCGTGGATGCGCTTCTTGCCGCCGGTCAGACGCTTGTGCTGCTTGTAGAAGCGGGCCGCGTTCTGCTTGCCGTCCAGCGTCGGCAGCAAGGTGATGGTCAGGGGCGAGCCGTCCTCGAAGTCGTCGCTCAGGGTCACGCTGGTGGCCCCGCGCCCGGGCAGCTCCCACGCGTGCGCGAGCAGCAAGTCGCCGTACTTGCGGTAGATCTCGGCCTCGCCTGCCTTGGCGAGATCGGCGAGCATGGCCACCTCGCGGCGCTCGAGCCGGTCGATGCCCTTGCGCAGCGTCGCGCCCAGCTGCTCGCGGAGTGCGGCCTCTTCCTCGAGCGCCAGCTCACGGCGGCCGGCGCTCGGAACAATCCCTTCGAGCCCGAAGCCACGACCGCCCTCTTCCATCACACCCGGGGCATTCCGCGCCTGGTCCAGAACGTCGCCCTCGCCGCCATGCTCGGGGCCCTGGAGGCCGGCAAGAACACCATCGACGCCGCCACGGTCCAACAGGCCGTGGTCGATCTGGAGACCGTATGACCCGCCCACGGCTCCGCCTGACCCTGCCACCCCTCTCCCTGCAGGAAGCCCTGGCCCTCTCCTATCTCTGCGGCAAGATCGACGACCTGCTGTGGCTCCACTACGGGCAGGAGATGGTCGAGTTGCTCAACAGCGACCCGCCCGCACCGGGGGCGTGGTGGTCCAAACGCCGGGATCAGTTTCCGTAGAGCGGTCGAGACCCGCCGGCGTCA
>Ga0209515_10006923_pt1 | contig 13893 bp, 14 predicted proteins | sample Subgroupgradi54m_FD_187454 | JGI IMG/M metagenome (GOLD analysis project Ga0209515, IMG submission 187454) | Subsurface groundwater microbial communities from S. Glens Falls, New York, USA - GMW60B uncontaminated upgradient, 5.4 m (SPAdes)... ...
CAGAAACAAAGCAAAGGAGGAAACAGACAGTAAAAACCAAACATTAAGATGAGCATTAAGGACCCAAACTCCTGCGTAAACCCGCAAGACAAATCCTGCTGCAATAACCAAAACATCAAGTAAAATTATCCTTTTAAGATAAGAAGAATAAAAAAGCTGCAATAACAGATAAGTTAAGCAGGCAAAGAAAAAGGCTGGAGAGAGTTTATAAGCAAGAGGTAGTGAAATTATAATTGCCCCTAAAGCTAAAATTATGGCCAGTGTTGAGGGTAACATGCCTGAGGCAATTGGACGCTTTTTTTTAAAAGGATGAAGGCTATCTCTTTCAATATCAAAAACGTCATTTAACAAATAGGTACTTGATGAGAAAATGCAAAAAAGTGAGAAAGCCTCCAAAGTTTTAATCTGAGACGATCGATCAAGTAAATTACCGGAAAAAATTAATGCTGCAAAAACGGCAAAGTTTTTTATCCATTGTCTGGGTCGCGACGATTTAAGAATTGCCCAAAAAAGTTTAACCATAAGATGACTCCCAAGATTGCGCTTCCAACCAGCAAGGCGGCAAATAACTTGCCACCGGAGGATAACTTAAGAGCTGCTGCCCCCAGGATAGCACTTCCAAATATGTAAAACAAGGAGATTTGTTGATGAGTGAACCCTTGTTCTAAAAGCCTGTGATGCAAATGTCCCCTGTCTCCCCAGACTGGAGATTTGCCCTGAAGGATTCTTCTTAAAAAAGTATAGGCGAAATCTGTCGCAGGAATTATCAGTACCAGTCCGGCTGTGGCCACTTTTCCTCCGGAAAGAATGGCTAAAACCGCTATCATAAAGCCCAAAATGGTTGAGCCGGAAAAACCGGGAAAAATTTTTGCCGGATACCAGTTAAAAATTAACAGCCCTAAAGAGGCCCCGGCGGTGATAAATGCTAGCTTGGCCACGTTGGCTTGGGTAGGATCTTGCATGAAATTTAGTTTCAAGGATAACAAACCTAACACAAAGGCGGCCACTGTGACAATTCCCGGCATTTGACCATCCACTCCTTTTGACCAGTTAATCATATTCATGACCCAAACAATCCAAGCTATGGCTAAAATATCAGGTAAAAGCATCGCAATATCAAGATGAATAATTCCTCCAAAAGGATTAGTGACAAAGTTGATAGTAGTACCGGTAGATACCACGACTACTGCTGCAATAAATTGAGAAAAAAGCCTAAGGTAAGGAGATAATTTTTGATACTTATCATCCAGCAGACCGACGCAAAGAAGGATGGTTAGAGAGACTAAGATGCCGGCAATAGTTTTATTGAAGGGTATAAAAATTAATATTGAAGAAATAAGTGTAATAAATACAGCCAACCCTCCAGCTCTTGGCACTGTTCTTTTTTGGGTGTGGGCTGGGTGAGGTCTCAGTTTTGGGTCATCTAAGAGATTAAATCTTCTGGCAAAGCTGATAGTTGGGGGTAAGCACAAGACCGTGATTAAAAAAGAAATAGCTGCTGGTAATATAAACTCCATTATTTTTGTTTCACAGGAATATGAAAACTATTTTAATAAATGTAATAGTTAAGATTAAGCTGATAAGCATTGAAGAAAAAATGAGTATTTTTTTAAAAAAAAATTGGGAAGGATGAAGCTGCCAGGAAATAATCAGATTAGACAGGGTAATCAAGACAATTATGGCCGGGAGTATTAATAACTGCTCTTTACTGCCAAGTTGACTATCTCCCCAGGGGAGAGAATAAAAAAGTGGTATTTTAGGAGGCAAAAAATTGGCAAAAATTGCAATAAACAGAGTGATAAATAAAGCCAGTAGGATGGGTACGGTAGTTACCCAGGAATGTGTCATTAAGTTAAAGAGTTTGTTCATATTGATACTTTTTCTAAACTTTCTCCAGCAGTCTAGCCTTATTAGTAACCCGGAACTCAAGTTTTTTACCAAACATTAAAGAAGTTTGGGCATCTATTGCTGGAAGGGAGGAAATAGTAATCAGGATTATTGGTACAAAAAGCCATTGTAGATATGACCAGACTATTTTAAATATGGACCAATTTTTAGGCCTTTTGGGAGCGGTTTTCTCATGAACGAAAATAGTCACAAACAACCCAAAAAAAGCAGTGGTTAGTATCCAGGAAGACACTATGGGTAAGTTGACAGACAGAACAGAAGCTTTAAAGTTGGGGTTTACCAGGGGAATGAAAAGAGAACCAAAGGTGACAAAAATAGCTAAAAATCCCCATTTTAAATCGCCCCAGATTTTAAAAAGCAGCTTATCGGTTTTATCCCAAAAATCAATCTCTTTTTGAAAGTATTGCTTAATAACAAAAGGAATGTGTTCGACTCCATAAGCCCATCTTTTAATTTGCAAATACTGATTTTGAAAAGTTTTAAAAAGAGTTGTATCTTGAACCGCATCACCGGAAATAGGTAAAAAGTGTGGGATAACTTTATAATCTCCATTAAAATGAAAGTAGGCTTTCCAATAAAAACCATTATCGTCATTGACTTTATCTGGTATCCAAAGGCCAATATCAAGTAAGGCAGAAAGAGAAATAGACATGGAGGAATAGTTCATATATTTATCAGAGCCTGCCATTTCAGCTAATTGCCAAAATGAAGTACCAGCAGCCATCAGCCTCATTGGAGTAGGGGCTTGCCAGTAGTTATTATGATATAGAAAAACTCCAGTAAAGGTACGTTTATCTCGTTCTGTATCAGGTAGAGATAAGTATTTGTGTAAGGCGCCGGCTAAAAAGTTAGGATGGATGACAAAATCTGCATCAAGAGTGGTTACGAAAACTTCTTCTGGATGTATACCCCTATTTTTAAGCTGCGGTAGTATATGTTTGATCATCCAATTTTTGTTTGATCCTTGACCAGCCACCTCACCCGGTAAACCATAAGGATGGGTCGTAGTAAAAATACCAGCTATTTTTTTAAGTTTTTTGAGATAGATTTTAGTCTGTTCTATCTTTTGCGGATCATCTCTTTCCTCAAATCCCACAGCCAAAAAAATTTTATCTTTAGGATAGTGACAATTTACAATTGCCTCAAAAGTAGGCCCAAGAATATAGAGTGCTTCTTTGTAGGTTGGTATTAAGATCAAATGGTAGTATTTATCCCAAGTCCCAGGGAAATCTTTTTTAAGATTTTCCTGCCAATCCTTACTCTTTGCCCACTCCATTTTTTTATACCCGATAATGATCAAAATACTAATTCTTAAAGAGGATAGTAGCCAATACACATCTGCGATCAAAATTAAGTAGGCCACTGCATAAGGCAGAGCAAAAGAAAGCCAGATTGGTGAGGTGATAGCAAGCCAAGTTAAAGCCCCGGGTAAAATTTCTAAAAACCTTTCAAAACCATCTTCATGTTTTAAAACAAATTGTTGTTCCATGGCCTTAAAAAGAATAAATTTTCTTGACAGCAGATGGTGAGAGGTTATTCCCAAGCCGCCACCTATTAAAAAGAAAGAGGTTAGAACATTTACTCCACCCCCCAGCAGTCCGCCCCCAAAAAAACCAACCAGAAACCCCAAAACCACGAAAATAAATCCGATTAAACTGTATCTGATTTCCTTAATTAGTCTTTGAATAACCTCAGAGATATAAAAAAAGGACAGAAATCCGATAAAAAAGATCAGAATTATACGCATAATTTTTTCTTAAAAATTAACCGGTCCTTATGTTTATTTTAAAGATTGAACATCATTTTAACATTTTTGGTACTTTGTGCACTAATTTCTGTGAATGCGACTCCTTTTAAGTTTGCAATAAGCTTTGCTACCTCTGCTAGATTAGCTGGTTCATTACGCTGACCTCGTTTACTTTGTGGAGGTAAAAAAGGGCAATCAGTTTCCAAAACCATTTTGTCTAAGGGCAAAATTTTGGCAGCTTCTCGTAAGTATTCATTTTTAGGGTAAGTAATAGTCGCTGCGAAAGAAACTAAGAAATTAGTAGTATGCAGTAAGTAGTTGGTAGTATGGGGTAAACCACTATAACAATGTAGGATGGTTGGATGATCTCCGACCATTTTTATAACTTTATTCCAAGCCTCAGAATTTTCTGGATTTTTAGAACGATCATCACGGCAGTGAATAATCAAAGGTAAATTTAATTTTTTGGCCAGATCAATTTGAGCTTGAAAAAGTTTTCTTTGTAAATCTTTTTGCTCTTTAATTGATAGAGAAGAAAGATTATGGTCTGGGTTATTGTCAAAGAAAAAGTCCAGACCACATTCACCAACAGCCACTACCTTTGCTGTATTAGAAAGATATATTTGTTCTAATTTGTCTATGTCTTTTTGTAGGGATGCATCAGAATAATATTTAATGGATTCGTGAGGATGGATGCCAATAGTGGAATAGACTAAAAGCCCTGGGATATTAGTTAATTCTGCTTGCCTTAAGGCTGCCTTAGATTTTTCAATATCAACTCCGACATTAATAATGGTGGTGACACCAGCATTCACAGCGCGTTGGATGACTTGATCCAGATCTTTTTTATAATCTTCCCAATAAAGATGAGCATGAGTATCAATTAGCATGGTTTAACCCTAAGATTGTAGCAAATCTAAAATCTTCTAAATCTTGGTTCGCAGCCTTTCTATGAGAGAAATAATCTGCTGATTCATAAGTACAAATTTTTAAGTTATCAATATTTTTGTTTAATAATCCACAATCAATAAGCTGATTTTCTGCATCAGCCCAGATATCCACTGGGTAGTGACAAGGTCCAATTGATGGACCAAGTTGAACTAATAAATCTGAGGGCTTAGTTTGATAATTTTTATTCATTAATCTAATTGCTGCTTTAATAATACCTAGCTCCAAACCTTTTCTACCGGCATGAATTAAACCAATAGCAATATTTTGAGGATCAAATAAAGCAATTTGATGGCAATCAGCACTTTTAATAATCAAGAATAAATTAGGTTCGTTAGTGATCATTGCATCAGCCTCAATGATATCTTTATTGGGGAATGCTCCAATTCCTCCAAAGTTCTTATTTACAATAAGTACCTTGTTGCTATGTATTTGTTTTAAAGACACTGTTGATTTTGGATTGATCTTTAAAGAAGATAGAAATCTATTCCTATTATTGAAAGCTTCTACTGGATCACCGAAAACAAAAGACATATTCCCATCTTTAATTTTAGATCTGGCAAATACTACATTAGGATATTTTTTAAAAATCATATTCTGGGAAAAAGCAAATCTGTGGATTTAATTTTTCCAGAAAACTGTTTTCTGATTTTTTCAGAAGTTGCTGGTAAAAATGGTTGTAGGTTATATGCTATGTGTTGAATTTTAGAAACTAAATCTTCCAGGATCTCCTTTACTTTTTCTCCGGTCAGTTCCCAGGGTTTTTCCTGATTAATTATTTTATCTACACTTCTAATTTCACCCCAAATATGGAACAGGGCTTCATTAAATTTAAATTCTAATAAAGGTTTTTCCATCTTTGGATCAAATTGAGTTGGTAGTTTTAAGGCATTAATATTATTTTGTTCACAAAGCCTGGCTACTCTGGCCACTAAATTACCTAAACCATTGGCTAAATCCGCATTATAAACTTCTCTAAATCTCTCTTCAGTAAAATCACCATCAGTATCAATTGGTATTTGCGATAGCATATAATAACGTAGTGATTCCAGTCCAAACTCCTTGACAAAATCTTGAGGTGAAATAACATTTCCTAAAGACTTACTAATTTTTGCACCTTTAAGATTAACAAAGCCATGGATTAAAACCTGTTTTGGTAAAGGTAATCCAGCGGATAAAAGCATGGCCGGCCAATAAATAGTATGGAATCTATTAATGTCTTTGCCGATAATATGTAAGTCTGCCGGCCACCATTTCTGCCAATTTTTCTCATTCCATCCAAAACCAATGCCTGTCATATAAATATTTAAGGCATCAAACCAAACATATATTTTCTGGTTGGGATCGTCTGGGACAGGTACCCCCACCCCTCTGGCTCGCTCGTTCGATCTGGAAATACTGAAATCTTCTAAGCCTTGTTTTATAAAACTTAGAGTTTCAGCCCTTTTATTTTCAGGAATTATTTTTAATGTATTACTTTCTATTAACTCAACTAACTTTTCCTGATACTTTGACAGTTTAAAAAAGTAATTCTCTTCTTTAACAACCGCAGGTTTTATTTGATGTTCAGGGCAAAGTCCGTTAACTAGTTCACCCGCAGTTTTAAAAGCTTCACACCCGGTACAATATAAGCCCTCGTATGCCTTTTTATAGATATCTCCATTTTCTTCACATAATTTCCAGAGTTTTTGTACTCCTGGCCAATGTTTATCTGAATCAGAACCCCGTTGAAAAACGTCTAGGTGTACCCCGATAAATTCATAAGTATCATGCCAAATTTTGGAGTTACGATCTAAAAATTGCTGAACAGGTAAACCTTCTTTTTCTGCAGCCTGAACATTTTTTAGGGCATTTTCATCAGCACCTGAAAGAAGTAAAGTTTCGTATCCTTTGAGTTGATAATATTTACGGATGGTATCTGCTTGAAAATATTCAAGAGAATGTCCAATGTGTGGTAAGCCATTAACATATGGGATAGCAGTGGTTAAATAGAATTTTTTCAAGCTTTATTTCTCCTTAAGCTTGTCAGTTTAGGGATTTTTGGTAACTTAGTCAAATTTTTAAACCCTGAACTTGGTGGGGGGTCATGCCTTTTTACTTTTCTAAAATAGCTGATTAAAAGTCCAACGGCAATGATAGTTAAAACCCCAGTGACCAAATTTAACGAGTCCAAAGCTTTAAGCGTAAGTAAAAAAATTAAGCCTAAAGCAATAGAAGAAGATATAAAAATATTTTTCAAAAAAATATTAAGTGCAAAGACAAGAGTCAGATATAAAAAGATAAAAAATGGAGTAATTTGAGTCCAATTGGCTTGAGTTAAACTTTCAGGATAAGGGATATATAATATAACCAAAGCAAAAATCCCCCAGAAAAATACCACTGATCCAACAGGCAAAATAAATTTCTTCATTAATCAATTGTAGCTTAAAGGTAAACTGGTTCCTAGTTCCCGATAACTTCAAAGGTTGAGCCGCTGGCGGTTTTGGAGACCTCAATACGAGTGGGGAATTCTTCTTTTAATTCTTCCAGATGAGTAATAATTAAGATTTTTTCAAAGTCATTTTTGATGGCATCCAAAACCTCGACAATTTTTGTTCTACCTTCCACATCCTGAGTACCAAATCCCTCATCAATGACCAAAAACTGTAGCCTAGCCCCGGCACGACGGGTTAAAAGTTTCGACAGAGCTAGTCTAATAGCCAAGTTTACTCTAAAAGCTTCCCCTCCAGAATACATCTCGTAAGGTCTCTCTCCCATTTCATCGGAGATGATAATATCTAGAGTTTCAACCATTCCTTTTTCACCATCAGCCAGTTTTGTCTTGGTTTCTCTTTGGGTGGCCAAGGTAATCCTCATTCTTCCATCAGTTAGTCTGGCCAGTAATTTATTAGCTTCGTCTTCTATTTCCGGAATGGCAGTTTCAATAATCATGGCTTGAATCCCTTTTTTCCCAAAAGCTAAAGCTAGTTCCTCAAAGCTCATTTTTTCCTTTTCCAAATTTAGTTTTTCCTGTTTTTTTTGGTCAAATAATTTTTCCAGTTGCTCGGATCTACTGATTAGTTCAGTGGCCTGTCCCAGTAAGTTTCTGGCTTCTTTTTCCTCTCCTTTTAAAATATTTAGCTCCTGTTCTTTTTGGTTAACTTGTGAACCGAGTTTTATTAAATCACCTGCTAGATTAGGTAGTTTTTTTACCTCTGCCTCAAGTTTTTCAATTTGGGACTTTTTATTTACAAAAAGAGAGCGGAGTTCCAAAACCACTTTTTTCTCGGATTCTAGCGTGGCCTGGGCAGCAATTAATCTCTCTCTTTTTTCTTGTAAGGTAGAAAGTTCCTGAATTTTTTGAAGAGTGGCTTGGTATTTATGGTCATCAAGTTTGATATTGTCCACTTCTGTTGCTAGCTTGTTAATTTGGTTTTCCTCATCAGTTGTTTTTATTTCAGAAATTTGCTGTGTAATTTTTTTCTCCTGCTCTAAATAGTCTTTTGTTACTTTTATCTTGTGATTTTTATCAATTTCTTGTCCGCAGGTGGGGCATTTGGCAGAACCTTTTTCCAAAGTTGCCAGATGATTTTTTATTTCATTTAAGTTTTTCTGCAAATTCTCCCTTTCCTGGCTTTTCAGGGCAAGAGAAGATTTTATAGAGGTTAGTTTGTTTTCCAGCTCTAGCTTTTTTTGAGAAAGTAAAGAAAAATCCTCTTTTTGTTTCTCTAAAATTTTTAATTCTTTTAATTTTTCATCAAAAGTTGGCAAAGCCAGCAGTTCGCTTTCCAGCTGTTTTATTTTTTCAGCTCTGGATTTTCCTTGAGATAGAATTTCATTTAACTCTGTTTGCAGGCCGGTAAGAGTTTGATTTAACTTATTTTGTTGCTCGTTAGTGGCATTTAAAGCAGCTTTAGTTTCAGTTAGGCTTTTTAACTGTTTTTCCAAAGAGGTAATTTTAATTTCAATCTCTGAAATTTTTTTCTCTGCTAAAATTTTCTTTTCTTGACTGGTTTCTTTTTGAGAAAGCTCTGCTTCAATTTCTAAAAACTGGTATTCTAAAAGTTTCAATTTTGCAGACAAATCTTTTATTTTCTCTTTTGCTTTTTCTTCTAACTTGTCATAATGAGAAAGACCCAAAATATCTGCCAGAATTCTTTTTCTGTCAGTAGGGCCACTGAGGGTAAATTCGTCTGCATGACCCTGGCGCAAAAATGAAGAATTGGTAAAAGTTTCAAAGCTCAAATGTAGTGTATTGATAATTTTTTCCTGAGTGGTTTTTATAGTACCTTCTGTCAAATTATGTTTCTCACTCCAGAATTCAAGTGCAGTTACCCCACCGTGTTTTAAAGACCGGGCTCTTTTAACAGTAAACTTATGTCCACCCAGTTCAAAAGAAAAATCAACAGACATATTTTGACTGCCCAAATGTATCAGTTGATCGGATGAATCCCCAGCGCGGGAAGTCCCCCAAAGACACCAAGTGATTGCATCCAAAAGAGAAGATTTCCCGGCTCCGTTTGGCCCGGAAATTGCAGCCAGATGAAATTTAGTAAAGTCCAATCCTGGGACATTATCACCATAGGAAGTAAAGTTAGCAAGTTTAAGAGAAACAGGAATCATGATTGTAGATAATTTTTTAAGATTTCAACTATTTTTTTGGTCGGTTTAACTGGGAGGATATTTATCGCTTTATCAATTGATACCCATTCTAGAGGATATGGATCTTTTTTATCCAAAATAAAATTAGGAGTCTCTCCCTGCCAGGCCGTTACTATAAAAGGTTTAAGAATATTATTATGTAAACCGAGGATATCCTCATCAGTTAAAAGTTCGAAATCAGTTGGAATTATTCCCAGTTCCTCCATCATTTCTCTTTTTAAAGCATCTTCCAATTCTTCAAACTCATTAATTGCTCCACCGGGAATAAGATATTGATTTTTATCAAATTCCTTAATCGGGCGTTTCTCAAGTAAAATTTTTTTTTGTTTTATTAATGCAAATAAAACTACGCGACTTGATTTTGCCATAGCTAATTTTCTAAAAGTTGAGCTGCAAATTTTTCTAATTCTTTTTGTTTTGTTAAAGGATATTTTTTTGCTTGAAAGTATTTTTGCAGAGCCTCAACAGGAGTTAATCTTTCAACTTCTGCTTGGCCATCAATTTTTAAACGCTCTTTTCTTTCTATATTTCTGGCTATCCCGGCAATATAATGAGCTTTTGACAGAGCCCTTTTAATTTTATCCATCTCGATAGTTTCTTCTAAATCAGTTGGAATATTTATTGTGACACGAACTACTTTGTCACTGACCTCATGCTTGGCAATTTCATCTAAAACAGTCTGGGTAGGGTTTGGGTTATTTGGATTTAGGTCAATATCAATCGATAGAAATTGGCGGCAAATAGTGGGAATAAATTTATAGGTAGTTTGGTAACTATTTTTGTCACTGGCAATGATATCAACAAGCATAATTCCCTTTTCTTCTTTTTCTTCCCCAAAGTCAATTCGGTGAGGGGAACCAGAGTATACAACTAACGGATTTTGAGATAAAACTTGATGTTTATGAATATGGCCCAAGGCGACATAAGATAATTTTTTATTTTGCAAAAGAGGTAGAGGAACAGTCACATCACTGCCAATAGCCATGCCTTTTTCTGATCCGAAACTAGCCCCTTCAACTTCACAATGAGATAGAAATATGGCCGGGGAACGGCTATCTATTTTGTCATATAAAGCTTTTAGTTTATCTCCCACAGCTTTGTATTCATCTTTATGTAGCCAGGGTAGGGTGACAACTTGCAAAGTTCCTGAGTTAGTAGATACCTCCAGCAGTTCGGGTTTTCGGGATACCCAAACATTGTCAATCTCCAAAGCGGAATAAATATCCAAAGTATTGGCTTTGCCCGCTGCATTAGGAGTATCATGGTTTCCCACCACTAAAATAACCGGAATTTTTTTAGCCAGTTTTCTTATTCTTTCACCAAAGCCACGTTGTTGGGTTGGATTAGGATCGCGGGTTTTATAGGCATCACCGGCAAAAACTACCGCATCAGCATTTTCCTCAAAAGCCTTTTCAACAATAAAGTCAAAAGTCTTAAAAAAATCCAGTAGTCTGGTGGAGAGTCCGGTTTCCGGATCAAGTTTGGAATAATTTTCCATACCAATGTGGATGTCAGAAAAATGAAGTAGACGCATATAATGGGTACTCGCGATTTTATCATAAGTCCATGCTACAATGTTAGCCATGTTTGAGCTAACATTAAAAAATATCAGGCAAAAACTTATCGATGCAAACCTAAGTGCAGTTTTTGTTTCTTCTGTTGCCAATATTACATATCTGACAGGTTATGCAAATTTCTCCAAAGATGAGAGAGAAGCATATTTATTAATTGGTAAGGACTTTGGGTATCTCATTACCGATGGGAGATATACAGAAGCTGTAAAAAAACAGGTGATGCATCTTAGTATTTTTGACAGAGGACAGGGCAGGTCAACCAAAGAGCTTTTTAAAAAACATAAAGAAATTAAGACCCTGGGGATCGAGGAAGATAATCTAACTGTACAGGAGTTTAAATTTATTAAAAGACATTTTAATAAAACAAAACATTTTCAAGTTAGTAAAATACGGCAAATTAAAAACCCTGATGAGATTATAAAAATTCAAAAAGCTTGTGAGATTGGAGACCAGGCCTTTGAGTTTATTGTAAAAGAAATTAAAGCAGGTGTAACGGAAAAACAAATATTAGGACTGATAGAAAAATTTATTAAAGATCGAGGAATGGAAATGTCTTTCTCAACAATTGTGGCCTTTGGGGCTAATTCTTCAATTCCTCATCATCAGACAGGCGATAAACAATTAACGATTGAGGATAAAATGATTCTTTTGGATTTTGGGGTGAAATATGAAAACTATTGTTCTGATATGACCAGAACAGTTTTTTTGGGTAGTCCAAGCGAAAAACAAATAAAAATCTATAAAACAGTTTTAGAAGCACAGCAAAAAGCTGTGAAATTTTTAAACAAAAGTATAAAATCTGGTAAACAAATTAAAGCATCCCAGGTTGATAAGATAGCCAGAGATTATATTATTAAAAATGGTTACCCATCAATCCCTCATTCTTTAGGTCATGGAATTGGTCTGGAAGTACATGAAAATCCTCACCTTTCATCTAAAAGTAAAGAAGAACTGACACAGGGAATGGTGTTTTCAATTGAGCCAGGTATTTATATTCCAGGATTTGGAGGCGTAAGAATAGAAGACTTGTATGTTTTTGAAAAAACCGGTTTAAAACAAATAACCAAATCCCCAAAAGAGCAAATAATCATTTAGCTAAATTTATCTCAACAATTCCATGATCCCTTTCAAATTTTATCCTAAAGCTATCAAAAAATCCTTCTTGTCCTAAAATTGCTGCCACTCCACTACTATTGACAAAACCAGCCATAATTGTTATTTCCTCATTTATCCCAATAACTTGCAGCTTCACTTTTTGTAAACTAGCTTTCAGATTTCCTCCTTCAATACCACCAAAGTTTTCATCTTGACCCTTATCTAAATTTAAACCAATCTTTTCTGCTATTTGAGTATTAAAAAGGGAACGATCAGCTCCTGAATCTATTAAACCATAACCTTCCCAAAATTCATTTGGTCCAGTCAGTTTAATCGGAACATACGGACGGGCAATCCATTTAAAATTAGGATCAAAAGAGGGTAATTTAAGATAGGGAAATTTCATCTAATGGAAGGAGCATAAGAGATATCAAAGGGGGGAACCTTTAGGAAGAGATATCTTTTTTTTGTTTTTTCTGCTTGATTTGCTGCTTCTTTTAAGGTTTTTCCAGAACCCAAAACCTTTTTTTGGTCTTGAGATAAAGCTACCCATTTATTTTCAAAAGGTAAAAGTACTTTAGTTAAATCAATTGGTTTTAGAGCCTTTTGCATATGAGTATTATACCATGCTAAGCTAAAGATATGTCTCAAAAAGGTTTTGCTCCAATAATTATTTTAGGTATATTAGTTATTTTAGGCTTAGTGGGTGGAGGATTTTTATATTACCAAAAACAGTGTGGATCAATTGATAGATTTGACAGATTCAAAAATAATCAGTCTGCTGATCCATGTAGCGGAACTGGTAGTATAACAGTCACAGATGTGCAAAGAACTACTAACTATCAAAATAATGATTTAACAGTTACGGCGGTTAACGGCACTCCAGTCATAAGCCAAACAGCAAATTGGAAAGCATATACAGATACCAAAATAGGTTACAGCATTCAGTATCCAGCTAATTGGTCAGCTAAAGAGGGAGTTTTTGCTACTTCTGGTACTCCTGATTATGGATATAATAATGATGTATACGTATCAATCCGCGAAAAGAAATACTCATACCATGACAATACAAAACCAGTAGAGAATTCTTTAGATAGCTATATCAAGTATATTGAGAAAGGTGATGTATCGACTATACCATCTCGTATACCTGAGTCTATAACAAAAATTACCACGAAATATGGTATTAATGGCTATTTAATTGAATGGAAGAAAACAAGCGGCCAATTTGGACCTACTGCAATATTTTATTCTACCTTTTTTGCATTACCAAATGATGCAACTTCTGTATTGCAAATAGAAACTAATAAGAATCATAACCAGACAGAGATTTACAATTTAATGGTTTCCACTTTTAAATTTACACAGTAAATATAGATTGCCACGTCTTTTGATGCCTCACTCCTCGCAATGACGGGATAATTTAACCTCGTGATTGGCCCCACTTAGCCATTTTTTTGAAAATATCATCTAATGAACGGCCTTTTAAAGTAAGTGAGTACTCAACATGAAGTGGTACTTCGGCAAAAACTTGTTTGTTAATTATCTTTTCTTTTTGTAGTTCTTGTAGACGAAGGGATAAAGTTTTAGTACTAATACCAGTCAGCAATTTTTGTAGCTCCCCAAATCTTTTTTTACCATTGAATAAATTATGGAGGATATGCATGGTCCATTTACTGCCGATAATCTTTAAGGTTTTATCTACACCACATTTTTTATGACAATCCATACTTTCTAAAAGGTAACTACTTTACTTAGTAAAGTATTAGTAGTATTATACTGTCATGAGTCAATATGATCAACTGGCAAGTAAAGAAACAATAGATAAAATCATTGAAGCTTTAAAGGCCAACGGCATTGAGGCCAAATTTGTCCAAACCGGTGAAGATGCTAAGGCAGAAGTTTTCTCCCTAATCCCAGAAGGCGCTGAAGTGATGAATATGACCTCAGTAACCCTTGATACTATTGGTGTTTCCAAAG
>Ga0209515_10006925_pt1 | contig 13886 bp, 17 predicted proteins | sample Subgroupgradi54m_FD_187454 | JGI IMG/M metagenome (GOLD analysis project Ga0209515, IMG submission 187454) | Subsurface groundwater microbial communities from S. Glens Falls, New York, USA - GMW60B uncontaminated upgradient, 5.4 m (SPAdes)... ...
CCAACCAATTGCGCTAATAATTATTTGTGGCCAAGTAATTGTATCAGTTAGAACACCTTGAATAATGGTATCTATGATTGTCCCAACAGTCGTAAGACTTCTTCTTACACTACTCTCTTCATCATTTCTAAGCCAATAAGAGTTATTAACAGTATATTTAAATCGCTCATTATGTTTATTATCTATTTTTAAATAATAAGTTCCCATTAATTTTAAATCATCATTTCCAAAAGAGTTTAGAAAAAGATGCTCAGTATATTCGCTTGACTCCCGCATCAACCAATGATCGTGCATATATCCATTCTTAAAATTATATTTTTCTATTAAATAATTTTCTAATCCTGTCGCTTTCTCTCGAAAAGAAAATTGATCAGAAGAAACGTTACGGATACTCTCACAAAGTTTCCCAATATCTTTTTCCTTTACAGGTAAAGAATATAATATCGCCATAAATAGAAGAATAAAATGAAATTATATAAAAGTTACGCAAAAAAGTGAAAATGAATAATTAATTACTGAAAAAAAGAAAGATCCATAATAATAAAATCATAAAAATTGCTGGTAAATTAATTGCTAAAGCAATTATGGCTTTTACCAAGTTCGCAATTTTTAATTAACTAAAGCTGCTTCCGCATCCACATCCTGATTTCGCTTCTGGGTTTTCAATTTTAAATCCAGAACCATTCAATGAGTCGACAAAATCAATTGTTGCTCCTTTCATGTGGCTTAAGCTTTCTTCATCAATACAAACAGTTACGCCATTCTTTTCAATGACAATATCCCCTTCTCGAGCGCCATCATCAAAAGCAAGATCATAACTCATGCCAGAGCAGCCGCCAGGGATAACTTGCACACGTAAAACTCCAGAATCTTTACCTTCAGATTGCATTAATTGCTTTATCTTTTCAACTGCTTTATCAGTTACAATAAGCGTGCCTTCAACTTTTTTCTGTTCAGGTGCTTGAGCTGCTCCCTTATTTAATTCAACAAGCATTTCTTGAAACATTTCATCACTCATACCATGACCCATAGTACCTTGTTCAAGAGTTTCCCATGTAGAAGCATGACAACCAACACAATGCAAGCCATAATCAAGCATGATTTGAACACACTGTGGATATTTTTCAACAACTTCTCCAACAGTCATATCTTTATGAATTAATTGCTGCGAATGAGCTACACTTTCTGAATTATGCAAATTTTCTACTTTTTGTTCTCCATGTTGTTCTTTATGTTCCATTAAAATCATCTCCATTTCTAATCATAAATAATTTTTAAATAATTTTCTCATTTGTCGTTAAATTTCGAATATGAATAACATTCACAGGACACGCATCTGCTGCATCCTTATTTGTAACAAAATCAGCTTCTTCAATATCCTTCTCTTCCCAGCCATCATCCCTTTTAATTGAATTCTTAATATCTGACTTGCCATCTTCATGCATCTCCCAATGCTCAGGAGAAATTGCAGCGCAAGCAGCACAACCAATACAATCAGGACGATTATGTTCAATTTTAAATTTAGTCATGAACCCCACCAATTAAATCATTAATAGTAACAACAATAATACTTATATAATGATAATTTTAATCAATATATAAAGCTTTGTGTTATTTACTATAAGAAAATTTATATAATAGTTTATTTAATATAACTAAAAGAAGATAATTAATAACATTGGGGGAATAATTATGTTAAAAGAACGATTAGGTATTGACGAAAAAGATAGTAAAATTCTCAATTGGTTTATGAAAGATCCATTTCTCTCGCAAAATGAAATAGCAGAACGATTAAAATTATCCCAGCCATCAATTAATGCAAGAATCCAAAAATTAAAGACAAAAGGAATTCTCAATTTTGATGTTGGCATGAGTTTTAATAAAACAAATTTATTTTTATCTCGTATTGATTTTACAGCAACTGACCCAAATAAAGTGCTGGATAACCTCAAGAAATGCACATTCTTTGCAAATGGATTTATCATGTCAGGAAAAAATAATGTTTCAGTTTTCTTTATCAATGAAACAATGAAAAAAGCAGATGAAATCATCAATGAGCATCTTCGATCAAATCCATTAATCTCCGATATTAATGTAAGTTTTATTGTAACAGCTGCAAATGATTATTTATTCAAAATGGACTTAGAGCAAGCAACTGCAGAAAAATGCTACAAACCAAACAGCTGTTCAATCTGTGAAAACGTAAAAACAGATAAAAAAATACCCCATGACCACATAGAAAAACAGCAGACATACAAACCAAGTAATTACAAGAGATATAACCCAAGCGATGATAATTATACATCAGTTTAAAGAACAGTATAAAAAAGGAAAACAAATGAAAAAAAAAATAACAAAAGAAAATGAATTATTAGAAGTAATTGCAATGAACACAAAAGTAGTTGACCTCTTCGAAGAACTTGATATTGACTGTTTTGGCTGCTGCGGTGTTTCAACTCAGACAATTGAACAAATCGCAAAAGAAAAAAACCTTAATCTAAAAGAATTATTAACAAAGATTAATACAATTATCAACAAATAAAAATCCAGAATCGCAGCAGAGCTGCGGGGTATTTAATAACGAAATAGGGATTTTTATTCTTAAAAATGGGTCGTAGCAGAGCTACGGGGCATTATACCCATCTTTTTTGAGTAAATAATTTACAAAAATATTTTAAAAAAATTTTGATGACCAAAAATTGATGAATTTCATGAATCCGCTGATGAGTGAAATTCATCCTGATTGAAAAATAAATGCATTAAAACCCCATTTCCAAATCGATCAACAGAAACTTGGGCATAAACAATGATATTATCAGTTCGATTGTTAATTGCCTGCTCAATCTTTTTTCCTTCACCTTCAGGAACAAAATAACTTTCAATGCCATATTGCACATTAATTCTATTATTATAAGCATACTGCACTTTTCCAACAATAAATAATCCTTCTGCTGGTTTCTCATGAGAATAATTCTTGATCACATAAGCAGTATCATTTGCAGTAGTATTTTTTTCAAGCAAAACATAAATTGTATCGCCTGACTGATAGCCACCACTATCCTGCTGAATATTAGCATTACCTTCAATACTAATATCCGGCATTTTACCATCTTCTTTCTTTTCAAACTGATTTACAGCAATATTCGAAATTTCATAATTCAAATAAACATAATCACCGCGAAAAATATCTCGTGGGTCAACAGGCACAGTTTTCAATAAAATTTTGGTTCCAGTCTGAATAGAATATTCTTTAAATCCAACAAATGCAAGTATTAAAATTAACCAAAGAGCAAAAACAATAATAAATTTGTATTTATTTTCCACGTTGCATCTCCCCTTGTTTCATCTGCTCAATTGTTGCCCTTCGTCGTTTTTCAAGCACAATTGATCCAATGATCATAACAATTCCACCAACGATAAAAAATACTGATCGATCAAGTAATTTCCAAAAAATATCAAAATACCTTGTTATAATAAAAATAACAAAAAACAATATTCCTAAATTAAAAAAGATTGCTTCTTTTGTTTCAAAGCCATAAAATAAAAGTGCAAGAGCCAATGCAAAAATAACACAATTCATTAAAAAAGTGTCAAGCACGGAATATTGTGATAAAAATAATACTGCAAGTGAAAAAAGGAAAATTCCAAGAAGCATAGCGATCTCAAGTTTTGATTCAGGCGAAGAAAATATTTTATCAGTAATACTAAACATTAAAAAGATTAAAAAAACAACTGCAAAAAAAAGAGCTCCAATAATAACAGGATTAAATTCAAAAAGAATTTTTTCTAAAACAATTCTATCATCTAGAAAACCTTTAAAAGAAAGCAAATAACTTGTAATCACAATACCAATGAGACCAATAATTCGAAGAACATTCGAAAACCATTGCACTGCAAATTTTTGTTTAAAATAAATACCAATTTGATACAATGAAAGACAAACAAAAAGATTCAATAAAAGATAAGCAGCAAAACTTACATTTTTAAAATCAAAAACTGCTGCAAATGCTGCCACATAAAGATTCACCCACAACACAACTGAAGCAGATGCCAATGTAAACGTTGCAATTGACTTTTCTTGAAAAGCTAAATAATAAAATAACACCAGTACAGCAATAAACCAATAATTCGGAATTTTATCATAAACTGAATAAAAGCTAATACACCACAAAAATTGAATTGCAACTGATAAAATAAGATACAATTCTTTTAATTCAGTTTTAACAATGAAATAATAGATTAATGAAGCAATACTCCAAACTAAAAGAACCCAGTGTTGCTGATGAAATAATGCAAGCAATTGAGCAATACCAATCGCAATAATAGTAATGATATTATAATAATTTTCTTTTTTCCAAACTAATGGGATCATAATCAAAAAAACAATAAAAGGATAAAAATAATTAGGCAATTTCTCACTTGCATAATAAAAGAAATTCCAAACAATAAAAATAAGAGAATTAAAAATATACAAAGGCAATGAATTAAAAAAATACGTTAAAGGAAGAATAGATAACCCCCAAAACAAAAGCAGCCAATGAGCATTTGCATTGCTATGATAAATCTGTGCAATTAAAAATAATGTTGCGCCATAAATAAAAGCTGATAACACAAACAATGATTTCCCCAAATGTGGATAATCTGTACGAATAGCAGTAAAATAATAAGCAATTGAAAGCGAAGCAAGAGTAAGAACAGTAAACATGATTATTTTAATCATATTCGAAATTTGACCCCAATGCGCAGCAACAAATAAAATAATCCCAAGTCCCAAAATAATAGCGCCAATCATCGATAATACTTTAATGACATTAACCGGTTCTTTTTCAGGCAATGCATATGATATGTCATATTGATCAAAAATTTCTTTAGTCTGCCTATCAGTAATAATATTTTGTTTATTCCATGAAATAACTTCTTGCGAAAGCCATTGCTTTTGCTTCAAAGATAAATCAGAAGATTGATTTAATACATTTGATGCTTGTACTGCTGTTTGAACAGCTTCCGATTTCTGAAGCTTTTGAACCATGTATATATTAGAATTAACTGATTAATAAAGATACCCCTTTTAAGGGCTCTGTGAAAATAGAGTTTTACCATCTCTCTTGTGAAGTTCTTAAAGTAATAACATCATGCAATTTTCGGAGTGCCAGAGAGAAAATTGCAATGAGGAAACAGATCAAAAACTGAACTTGATGGTAAAACCGAAGCTTTGCTGAGATTTTCTACAGAGCCCCATTTAAGGATACTCTAAAGGAAGTTCTAATCCGATAAAATCATTATCATAACTTACAATTGAAGAACAATTATTAAGCAATGCAGTTGTATAATGAATAAGATCAAATATTTTTAATTGAGAGTATTTTGGCTGCCTCTTTAATGATTCAAATAACAAAAATTGATCAAGATTAATAATATGAATATTTTCTTTTTTAAATAAATTTTTAACTATTGATTGTGCATATTCTTTATTAACAATTGTACTTAATTTTGCAAATGTTTCAACAAGAACAAGTGTATTAATAATACATTCTTGAGTTTCAAGAAGAGAAATACATTTATCAGTTTGATTATTATGAGTGAATGCAAAAACAAGAATATTTGAGTCTATAAATTTCATTTTAAATCACAATTCTGTCTTAATAATTCTTTTTCAAAAAAAACATTAAGCTGTTCAACAGTGTAATCATGTTTAGGCATTTTTTTTACTCTTGCATATATCTTTTGCCAATCAGGTTTCCCAAACGGTTCTAAAATAATTTTATTATCTTCAACTTCAAGATCAATTTTACTTCCAATATGAACATCAAATTTCTTTCGTATATTTGCAGGAATCGTTATTTGATATCCCTTACTTACTTTTAAAACAGTCATAATGCATCAACCTCATGAGCTAATGAATGCATGAAGAATATAAATATTTTTCGTTTTCACAACATTTATATATTACTTCATACAGTAGTATACACATAAATATACTAAGCTATACTATTTGCAAAGTATAATCAGGAAAAAAAGAGCTAAAAAAGAAAAAATAGGTGAGAGATCATGGAAGCAATGGATATAACACGATTAAGAAAAATAAATGAATTAGCAAATACACTCTCAAGAAACAGATTAGTTTCAAACAAATTTGAAGCTGCTGAAATGGCATCATCATTAGCAGGAAAAAGATCAGAACATCAATTAAGAGAAAGTGTCATTGATAAAAATCAATATCTTGTCCATGAAGAAGATAAAAAAAGAGCAGAAAGAGCTGAACTTCTTGAAGCAACTGCAAAACAAGAATCAGCAAAGCAAGAATCCCATGAATCCTATTCAAAAGAAGAAATCAACAATCTTCTAAACAGTTTATCAAATAAATTAGAGATGCAATCTTCTCTTAATAATAGCCAATTAAAATCTGCATTACAAAATGAAAACGAAACAGCAATGACAGAAATAAAATCACAATACCAATTATTACAAAAAGAACTTGTTTCAATAAAAGAAGAATACAGCCAAATAAAAAATGACTATGATGCCCTTTGCCAGCAATTAAAACAAGCTGCAGAAGAATCAACTGAACAATTGCAAGAAACAGAAGTTTCAGTTGAAGAAACAATGCAGCAAGAAACAGAGCAATTAACACAAGAAGTTTCTTTTGAAGAATTACAGCAAGAAATAGAAGCAACAACTGAAGAAACAATACAACTACCAGAACAAGAATATCAAGAAGAAGCTTTTGTTGCAAATGCAGAAAATGAAGAACTTCCACAAATGGAATCATTAACAGTTGCAGAAAACATGGAGGTTCAAGAAGAATTACAAGCGCCATTACAAGAACAATATGAACCTGAATCAATAAGTGCTAATGATCTTGAATTAAATAGCGTTGAACTTGAAACTCTTCAAACAGAAACAATTTCTCTCGATGATTTACAAACTGAAGAATTGCAAACAAACACATACGATGAAGTGATTAATAATATTCAAGAATCTGAAGAAATAATAGAAAATTCACAAGAACAAAGTTCTGAAGAACAAATCCCATTAACAAACGAACAATTAGAACAATATAATGAAGTAAATCAAGAGCAAGCTGAACAACAATTAGGAGAATATAACGAAGAACTGCAACAGCAAGCTGAAGAACAACCTTTGCAAACAGTCGAGCAACCTCTTGAAAAAGTAATGAGTGAACAAACAGAAACAATAAATGAAGAAAGAATAACAGCTGAAACAATTGAACAAGAAGCAAAAAAACAACAAACAGAAGAAGACGAAATCCCTCAATTTGACGATGATTTCATTGTAAAACAAAATCAAGAACAACAACAAAAAACAAATGAACAAAAAGTAGTAAATGTCTTTATCAACGAAGATGCAATATCAGAAAATGCTGAAGAACAAGAAAAAGAAGAAGTGCAAAAAAAATTATTCAGCAATAATACAGAAACACCAAAACGAGATTTCAACCATAAAACAGGCAATTTCGATTCAAATGATGTTAATGTTGAAAAAATGTTTTATTACGGAAGTTAAATTTTAATTTATTTTTTATTTTCATTTTTTCTCAATTTTTCATATCAATGGGTTATAATTCTCATTTATATTTTTGTCACAGTTGATTATTCTTAATCACACTCTTCTTTATTAATATAAATCATTTTAATGAATATACAAGATATTTGTGTGACGTGATAATTATGGGTTTTTATCAATTTTGGCATCCAATGGTGAATGAACCTGGCAATGCATATCATCCTTTGCAAAGTTATGAATCAAAAGAGCAATCAAATCGAAATTATAATATAGCTCTTGGAACAGATTATGTAAGCAAACAACAATCATCATTCTCAAAAAATCCATTAGAAACAATGAACAAATTAATGAACAATAATAGAGAACCTATTTTTAATTTCAATTTAGCATTAAATTATTCTAGTAGCTTAAGAAATAAAAAAGATTTTAACTATCACCCTAATGAACCATAAGTTTGTCAAGAACCACAATCAATAGACAGGTGGTATGTTTAATAAAATAGTCATGCCACCGGAGTCTAGGATAGTGGTTCTTGAGCATGTTAGAAATTTTCCATTATGTGAATTCACATTGTGGATCCTCCATCAATCAATAGATCGAATGGTAAATTTCCAACATATTTACAATAATCTTCAACATAATCTTTTTGCCAAACTACAACAAAGAAAAACAAATCCACCAATTTTATTACCGAAACATTTATAAACAATTTAACTACTCTACGATGCTATACAGGTATTACTCATAATTATACCTAAGGGGGTTTAGGAAAATGAAAATGAATACAGTTGGAAAAATACTCTTATTCTTAGTATTAGCTATGCTAACAAGTTATATGGCAGCAGCAAGCGTCTTTATCGACAAAGTTGATTTAGGCGGAAACGTAAATACAAATCAAGATTTAACTTGCAAATGGACTTTATCTGGTTCAGAAAACAGTTACAAAGCAAATGTAACCATTTTAAAAAATGGTCAAGTATTCAAAGATTTACAAAACCAAGACAGCTCCAAAGGTGACAATACAGTATCAGCTGGTGCAAAAGCAGACACATTCATTGGTAATACATGGACTTGCCGAGTAACAGCAACTGACCTCAAAGGCGCAGTAGTTGGTCCAACAGATTCAGCAACAATCACAATTACAAACCAAGTGCCAATATGGGTGCAAAGTATTTCTGCATTAACAGTTAACGAAAACTCAGGCGATAATCTTTTTGCTACATTAAACATTCCAGCAAAAGTAAAAGATGACGATGGAAGCAATGATGAACAATTAGAATTCACAGCAACATCTTCAAACGCTGACAAAATTGCATGTACTATTTCAATTGACGGACAAACATTAAAAATCACTCCAGTAACTGATGCATTCACTTCAAAAGATGGTTTTCAAGTTTCAAGTCCAGCAGTTTGTAAAATAACAGTACAAGACAGATTATTATCAACAAATTCAATTTTATCAACAGCTGATACTACAGTAAATGTAGTAGTAAACAATGTTAATCAAGCGCCAGTATTTTCAACAGCAGCAACATTACCAACTGCAGTAGTTAATCAAACAACTACAGTTACAATTACTGCAAGCGATAAAGATAGTGACAAATTAACATTTTCATTTGATGGTGCAGCACCTGCATTCATGTGCCCTAATGGTGTTAACAATTGTTTTTCAGCAATTACTGATAACTCAGTTACATTATCATTCATGCCAACTACAGAAGGAACATTTAACTTTAACATAAAAGTAACAGACGGCAAATTAACAGCAACAAAAACATTCGCTTTAACAGTAGCAAAAGCAGCTCCTCCAACTGCAACATCAGCTAAATACTTAGTCTTTAACACAATCAGCGCTTATGTAGACGCTAAAAAAGATAAGAGTGTTGATGAAACAGGCGGAAGTGTTGATAAAGTTCGACCAGGAAGCAAATTACGATTACGAGTAAAAGTAGAAAACTTATGGACAAACACTGATAACAAACACCGGATCAACAATGTTGAAACAGCAGTTGCTATAGCAGATATGGGTGGCGATACAAACAGCCAAGATGAAACATTAACTTACAAAGATCTTGACCCAGGCGATAGTGATACTGATGAACTTACTTTTAACATCGATAAAACAGCTGAAGAAGGAACATATAACTTAAAATTAACATTAACAGGAAGAGACGACACAGACGGTACAAAATATGAAGTAAACCAAACAATAACAGTACGAGTTGAAAAAGAATCACATAATGTTGATTTTACAAGATATACAGTTGATCCTTCAACAGTAACTTGCACAAGAACAGCTACATTAAACGTAGAATTAACTGATTTAGGAAGAAACGACGAAGATATTCAATACACATTAAAAGCAAACAAAGAACTTGGAATTGAAGAAAAAATAGAACTTGTTAAATTGCAAGAAGGTGTTTTAGGAGACGATGGAACAACATTCAAAAAGCAATACACGTTTAACATTCCAACAAATGTAAAACCTGGTCCATACTCAATTGATTCAGAAGTCTATTTTGATAATGATCAATTAAAACAAACAAAATCAGCAATTTTAGTTATCGCTGATTGTGGAAGCACAACAACGACAACTGACAATTCAGTAGCACAACCAAAACAACCAGTAAAAACACAAACAGTTGATGTAGTAACAACACAAAATACGCCATCACAAACACCAATTACAACACCAACAACAGCAGTTGCAACATTACCAAGCCAAAGCTCAGGATTGTTCGACAACTCAGGTTATATTGTATTATTAGTGGTTGCAATCGTTGTAGTGCTTTTAGTGATTATCTTTTTACTCGTAGCAATTGCACGATCAGGAAGAAAAAACTAAATTAGTTTTTTTTATTTTTTATTTATTAATTCTTATAAACTATAGAAAATTAGATTAAAAAGATTAGAAATAATCAATTCAATGCTTAGCCAATTCTTTTAAGAGTTTAATATCTTCTTTAATTACTACTTTCCCTGCTAATTCAACTAATTGAAGGAATTCTTTTTGTTCTGTAGTTAATTTATCCATGTTTTTTACCATATTATTATGTAAAGAGTTTAGTATTTAAATAATTTGCTAAATCCTCATATGATTCAATTTTTTTGCTATTTTTTTCAGCCCATTCCTTTATTTCTTGAAAAGTAACTTGACTATTATGTTCAGCAATTTTCATAATAAATAAAGTTGCAAGTTTATATTCTAATTTAAAAACATAACCAGATAAATAAAGCATTAACTTTGCATAAACATGAGCAGTCCTTTTATTACCGTCAACAAAATGATGTTTCCTTGCAATCTCCTGATATACAAATGCAGCTAATGAAAAAGGATCATTTGCATATTTAATTCTCGATTTTAAAATTTTATAAACCGATTGATATAATCCTCCTTCATCTCTAATCCCCAACTCACCACCCTAACTAATTATTATATGTTCGTGCAGTGATGAGAAAAGAACTAACGTTCCTTCAACAAATGATTTTGGAATAATTATGTTCTCCATCTCCCATTTATAGAACTTACCCATTAATAAACCTTTACAAAGAATTTCCAAAAATCGTTCAATAAAACAGAAAGATTTTCAACATAAACCAAAACATTTTCAAAAAAAACAACAAATTCTCAAATCTTTTTCAACAATCCAATAAACTTTTTAATTCTTTCTAAATTACAAAGTAATTTTTTATTAGCCTCATCAATTAAAAATCCAAGGTATTTTTCATCAGCAAACAATTGTTGATCAAAAGCAAGAGGAACATCAAGCCGATCAACACCAGCAATCTCCATCATAACTCTTTTTTTTGCACTCGTTATCCCGCCGCGTTTAAACCCAACTTGCCGTGCAAGGTCCAAGAATTGTTCAGCATCTTCAACACTTGCTGCGCAAACATGTAAAATTAACGGCTCATACCGCAGCCAAACAACACCTCTATCAGCACCTTCATCACGAGCACCTTTACCACTAACTCTTATACCCTTATTTTCAGCAAAAGTATTCTCATCATGAACAAAAGAATTCTCATTCTGATCAAAAGAACTCTGAATCAAACTAATCAATTGTTTTTTCTGCACTTTTTTATGACTTACATATATCCATTGATTATCGCATTTCTTAGAAGTTACAGCACGAAATAAAATAATTCTACCAGCGCAAGAACTCGTCGTATAAAATTGATCCAATTGATTGATTGCAGTAACTAATTCTTTTACTTCAAAATCAAGAAAACCTTTCTTTGATTTATCTTTCTGATGCTCTTTTTGCTGAAACGCTAACTGTTCAACATAACGTTTTTTTTCAAGATTAAAATCCATTTTATTTCACAAACTCAACATTTACTCTGTTCTTGAATTGCATATCTCCTGTTAAAAATTTAATTCCACGTTGATTTGCAATACAATAACCTAAACAATCCGCATACGATAAATTGAATTGTTTATTTTTACTTTTAAAATCCATCGCTTTTTTAATTTCTTCTTTAGTTGGTTGAACTACATAATAAGGATATAATTTATCCATAATTAAATTTGCTTCTGACTCACCAGCATCATTAAGAATAGCATAATATATCTCAAGAATATTAAAAAGCGTTAAAATACCATCATTTTGCTCAAAATAAAAAACATAAAGAGGATTATTTTTAAAATATTCTATAAATGCATAAGTATCATAAAAATATAATGCCATGATTATTCCCAACTTTTTCTCATTTCATCTTTAAATTCTTGAGCTGATTTTTTTGTTTTTAAAATTCCCCGTAAACTTCGAATATCAGGCATGAGATTAATCTCTACAATAATCTTTTGATTTTCTCGAAGATGAGATTTTTCAATGATATTTTTAGGTATTGTAATTCCTAAAGAATTACCCCATTTTCGCGTAATTGTTTCTATCCTAACCATGAAGTATAATTAGACTTAATTATATATAAACTTTTCGACTAAAATTGTATTTCCTAAACGAGCAAATGCATTATTTACTCTGCTTAATACTATTAATTTATACCATGATAATACTCAAATTAAAACAAGGGCAATAAACGAAACAAAACAAAAAAAATATTTTAAATCGATTGAAACAATAATCAATAGACAAATAATACCACAATTAGAAAAAAGTATCATCAGTATTTTTAAAACTGACTTACCGCTGGCAATTGCCTATAACTATAGAGGATTATGCCAAAGAAATAATAATGAAAAAAGAGCTGCGCAAGATTCTTTTGCTATGGCAACAGGAACAATTGTTCATTTAAGACTAGATTCTAGAATAACTAATGATGATAATAATCATAATGATATTTTAAGAATGTACCCACAATTTAATGCTGTAAAATTAATAGCAGAAAACAATCCAGAAATTGCAGAAATTCCATTTCAAGCGATAATAAAATTAAGTAGAAAAGTTGCTAAAACTGCTGCACAAAAATATGAAAACAAAAATATTTTCAATGCAGAATATGGCAGAATATGTGCTGATAACGCACTCTTTTTGTTAGAACAAGGAAATTTTGATAAATCTGGAAGAACAGAAAAATACCAATCATTAGTTGCAACAGCAAGAGAAATATTTCAACCTCTTGATCCAAAATTAACAGCAGCATGGCGAGAATATGCACGAATGGAAATTGCAATCTTTAAAGATAGTGTCCAAAAAGCAATCCCTTATGATAAAGATATAAATCAAATCAAAGAAAATGCAATAATCGCAAACAATCAAGCAACTGCTTCCTATTGGACACCAAAACAATTACTTCCTTTTACTCTCTAAAATAAAATCGTTGTTTTAATCTGTATTATTTATCACTTATTATGTATCTTTACTTCCTTCCACTAACCTTCTTCAAAGTATCAACAAAATCTTTAACTTCTTCAAACATTTCTTGATACTCTTTGCCAGAAACTTCACGAATTTCTCGATGCAATATCTTCCGAGATAAATTATACATTTTTTCCATTGTTGCAGGATACTTTTTATGAATCTTCCCTGTTTTTACAAATCGCTCGTGTAATACATGAGATACTTCTCGAGGTGAAGTTGGAATTTCACCTAAATGCATAATAGCAGCATGCGACGCATCAATTGACGCCCAGTATAAATCGAGTGTCGCTTGAATCAAATGCGACTGTGATGATAATAAAGACGATGTTGTTCTCCCAAAATACGCAGAAACACTTTCAGGAGAAGGTCGAATTCTTCCCTCAAATAAAAGTAACTGCATTGGATAAATAAATCCAGTATCAATGAGCGCAATCCCTGAACGTAATATGTTAATGCCAACAGGATCGCCTACACGCATATATTCCCAAAAACTGGTAATTCGTAGGGTAGTAATATGCAATCGCTTTGAAGTTTCAA
>Ga0209515_10006926_pt1 | contig 13880 bp, 15 predicted proteins | sample Subgroupgradi54m_FD_187454 | JGI IMG/M metagenome (GOLD analysis project Ga0209515, IMG submission 187454) | Subsurface groundwater microbial communities from S. Glens Falls, New York, USA - GMW60B uncontaminated upgradient, 5.4 m (SPAdes)... ...
GCGCAGCCGTATCGGCTGCGCCGGTTGAGCGAGTGTACGATGACGCCTCAGCGCGCTCGAGCGTCGCCGCCGAGCTGCTGTGCTGCGGGGTGTGCGCGACCGCCGTCATGTCAATGTGCGGCCGCCCGGGCATTCGCCAGCCGGCCTGAGCCGCGGGAAGGCCTACTGCGTCTGCGCCGGCTGCTCGTCTTTGTAACGAAGCTCAACGCCGTGGTTCGGGCAGTACTTGACGTTTTCAGGATATAGCTCCCCGCCCACCGGGCAGAACTTCATGCGACCCGTCGTCGTGGCGGCTGGCAACGGCGTCGTGGCGGCCGGCGTCATCACGGTGCTCTGCGCCGCACGGTCGCGCTCTTCCATCGAGTTCCCGATCAATCCACCGCCAAGCGCGCCAAGGCCGGCACCGATCGCCGTTCCGGCCCCGGCATGGTGACCCATCTGGTTGCCCAGAAGGGCTCCGGTCCCGGCGCCGAGCAGACCTCCAAGCACCGCGCCCTGGTTTCGCTTCGACTGGGCAGCCGTTCCGATCGATTCACAGCCGCACAGCGCCACGGCGCTCAGCAAGCAGACCACCATCCCGATCTTGCGCATTACCCTGTCCTCCTTGTTTCTGGCGTGCCGGATGGCACGGTTTTTTGAGTCTATCACGAACGCCGGTGGGTCGCAAGCCAACCACCGCTTGACCCCCCTAGTGCAGCAAGCGGATGCGGTTCGGCGGCCAAAAAATGCAAACGGCCTTGCCGATGATGAGCTTCTTCGGCACGAACCCCCAGAAGCGGCTGTCGTGTGACGAGCCTGAGTTGTCGCCGAGCATGAAGAAGCTCTTGGCCGGCACGTCGGTGCTTTGCCCGGGCTGCGCGTATTGGCCTTGGTTGTAGTAGTACGTATGCTGCATGACGTCGGATTCCTCGGGCTTGCCGTTGACGAGCACCTGGCCGTCGCGGATCTCGACATGGTCGCCACCCACAGCGGCGAGCCGCTTAATGAATGGGCGCTTCGGGTCACCGGGAAATTTGAAGACGACGATCTCGCCGCGTTGCGGCTCTCGGAACCGGTAGACAAACTTGCTGACGAGGATTCGGTCGCCCTCGACGAGCGTCATGCGCATTGAGCCGGACGGGATCTTAAAGGGCGCGATGATGAATGTGCGGATGACCAAGGCGATGACGACGGCCCAGATGATCGATTCGATATTCTCGCGTTGCGCCGATTTCCGGGACTCCGAGGACGATGGAGTGATGGGTGTGGAGGGGCGGCTCATGAAATCTTCAGCGCCGCAAGGAACGCCTCCTGCGGGATTTCCACCTGACCGAACTGCTTCATGCGCTTCTTCCCTTCCTTCTGCTTCTCCCAGAGCTTGCGTTTGCGGGTGATGTCGCCGCCGTAGCACTTGCCCGTCACGTTCTTCGCGAGCGCGCGGAGCGACTCGCGCGCGATGACGTGGCTGCCGACGGCGGCTTGGATGTTGAGCTCGAAGAGTTGGCGCGGGATCAGCTCTTTGAGCTTCTCGACCAGGCCGCGGCCCTTTTCGTAGGCCTTGTCTTTCGAGACGATCGACGAGAGCGGCTCGCAGAGTTTGCCGTTGAGCAGCACGTCCAGGCGCACGAGCTTCGAGCCGCGATAACCGATGACATTGTAGTCGAACGAGCCGTAGCCGCGCGTGAGCGATTTGAGTTTGTCGTAGAAGTCGATGAGGATCTCGGAGAGTGGCAACTCGACGACGAGCTTGATGCGCGTTTCGCTCAAGAATTCCGTCGAGCGATGCGCGCCGCGCTTCTGCTTCACGAGCTCCATGAGGCTGCTGATCGTCTCCGCGGGGCCGAGGATGACGGCCTCGACGAACGGCTCGAGGATCTCGACGATGTCGGGCGACGCGGAGAGCTTCGCGGGGCTGTGCAGTTCGGTCAGCTGGCCGTTGGCGTGGCGCACTTGGTAGACGACGCTCGGCGTGGTGAGGACGAGGCTGACGCTGAATTCCCGCTCGAGCCGCTCCTGGACGATTTCCATGTGCAGCAGCCCCAAGAAGCCGCAGCGAAACCCCGGGCCGAGCGCGTCGGAGTGCTCGGGTTCGAACTGCAGCGCGGCGTCGCTGAGCGAGAGTTTTTCCATCGCGGTCTTCAGCGTGGAGAGCTCTTGCGTGTTCGCGGGGTAGACGCCGGCGAAGACCATCGGCTTGAGCCGGCGGTACCCGGCGAGCGCCTCCGCGGGCCGGCTCGTTTCGGTGACGGTGTCGCCGGCGACGACGTCGCGTGGCGTGCGGATGTTGGCCGTCAGGTAGCCGACTTCGCCGGCCGCGAGCGACTCGATGGGTGCCGGGCGCGGGTTGAAGACTCCAACCTCGGCGACGTCGAAGCGTTTGCGGTTGCCAAGCAGTGTCACGTTCATGCCGCGGCGCAGCACGCCGTTGATCACACGCACGAAGATCACCACACCCTTGTACGAATCGTAAGCGGAGTCGAAGATGAGGCCGGAGAGTGGCGCGGCCGCGTCGCCCGACGGCGGCGGGACCTCGCGCACGATCCGCTCGAAAAGCTCGTCGACGCCGATGCCATCCTTCGCGCTGATCAGGGTCACGGGCACGTCGGGCTGTTGCAGCAGCTGGTGGATTTCGACCTTGGTGCGCTCGACTTGCGCGTGGCCGAGGTCGATCTTGTTGATGACCGGTAGGATGCGCAGGCCGTGTTGGTGCGCGAGCAGATAGTTCGCGACCGTTTGCGCCTCGACACCCTGTGCCGCGTCGACGAGCAACAGCGCGCCCTCGCACGCCTTCAGGCTCTTCTCAACCTCGAACGAAAAGTCGACGTGGCCCGGCGTGTCGATCAGATTGAGGATGTACTCGTCGCCATCCTTCGCGTGGTAGTGCAGCCGCACGCACGACGCCTTGATCGTGATCCCGCGCTCGCGCTCGAGGTCCATGTCGTCGAGCACCTGCTCGCGGAACTCGCGCCGCTCGACAGCGCCGCAACTCTGCAGCAAGCGATCGGCCAGCGTCGATTTGCCGTGGTCGATATGCGCGATGATGCAGAAGTTGCGGATATGCGTCCGGTCCATGTCGGTCTCGGCGGCTTACGCCTTCTTCAGCAGCTCGACACCGTAGTCGAGCAAGCGCGTGACCCGCGAGGCGGTGAGGCTTTCGGCGTACACGCGTACGATCGGCTCCGTGCCCGAGCGGCGGAACAACAGCCAGCTCGCTTGCTGGTCGATCAGCTTAATGCCGTCGATGGTCTTGACCTCGGCGACCGGCACGCCCGCGAGCCGCGCCGGCGGGTTCTTCGAGAGTGCTTCAAACAGCCGGCCGCTCTGCTCGAACGGTACGGTCAAATCGCGCCGCGCATAGTGCCACCGGCCGTAGCGTTTTTCCAGGCGGCGCAGAATGTCGAAGAAGCTTTTGCCCTGCATCGCCATCGCCTCGAGCAGCAGCAGGCCGATGAAAATACCGTCGCGATCCGGCAGATAGCCGCGCACCGCGATGCCGCCGGACTCTTCGCCGCCGATGATCACGTCGCCCTCGAGCATCAGCTTCGCGATGTACTTGAAGCCGACGGCCGTTTCCGCGAGCTTCAGGCCCAGCCCGGAGGTCATGCGCTCAATCATCGACGTGTTCGACACCGTTTTCACGACGGTGCCGGTCCATCCGCGCGAGGTCATCAAGTGGTCGAGCAGGACGCAGAGCAGCTGGCCCGGATTGATGAACTGCCCGTTGGGTGCCACGATGCCGATGCGGTCCGCGTCGCCGTCGTTGGCGATGCCGATGTCAAACTTGTGCTTCTTGATCCACGACGAGAGTTCCTTGAGGTGGAGCGCGATCGGTTCGGGCGCGTGGCCGCCGAAGCGCGCGTCGGGATCGGCGTGCAGCGTCTCGACGCGGCATCGCCCACCCTTCAGCAGCCCGGCGATGATGCTGTCGGCCGTGCCGTGCATCGATTCCGCCACGACCTTCAGGCGCGATCGGCGAATCGCCTTCAGATCGATCGTGCGACGCATGCCGTTGAGGAACGCGGGCATCATGTTCACGGATTCGACGAGGCCGTCTTTCACCGCTTGGTCCAGCGGCATGCGCTTGAGCGGGTGCGCCTGGATGCGGTTCTCGATGGACGTGACGGTCTCAGTGACCGCGGAGCCGCCGAACGATTCTTTGACCTTGATGCCGTTGTAGAGTGCGGGGTTGTGGCTCGCGGTGATCATGATGCCGGCGGTGAGCTGTTCGTCGACGACGAATCGACTGACCGCGCACGTCGGAACCCAGCGGTCGGTCAGCAGGACGTGCACGCCGTTGGCCGCGAGCACTTCGGCCACGGCCTTCGCGAAATAGTCGGACAAGAACCGCGTGTCGTAGCCGACCGCGAGGCGGCGGTCGCCCGCCTTCGACGACGGACCCGTGTCGAGGAAGTGCTCGGCGATCGCCTGTGCCACCAGGCGCACGTTCTCCGCCGTGAATTCCTCCGCCATGATGGCCCGCCACCCTTCGGTGCCGAATTTGATCGTCATGCGTGTGTCTCCTGCGGAGCGCGTAGCGCGCGAATGGCTTGTCGGTAATCGCGAGTGCCGAAGACGGCCGTGCCGGCGACGAGGACGTTGGCCCCCGCGTCGCGGGCGAGTGCCGCTGTCCGCGGGTTGATGCCGCCGTCGACCTCGACGTGGCCCGCGAACCATTGCCGAAATTGCCGGACCTTGCTGAGCATGTCCGGAAGAAACGCTTGGCCGCCGAAGCCGGGCTCGACGGTCATGACGAGCACGAGATCGATTTCATCGAGGAACGGGCGCAGCGCCTCGGCCGGAGTCGCGGGCCGCAACGAAAGACCCGCGCCGATGCCGCGGCTGCGCAAGCGGCGCAGGACGTCGACCAGGCTGCCCGGCTGTTGCAAGCCGGTGGATTCCACGTGCACCGTGATGGAGTTGGCGCCGGCGTCGATGAAGGCGTCGATGTACTGCTCGGGGTGCTCGATCATCAGCTGCACGTCGAAGGGCATCGCGGTCGCGCGGCGCGCGGCCTTGACGATCGCGGGCCCGAAGCTGATATTCGGCGCGAAGTGGCCGTCCATGACATCGAGGTGGAGCCAGTCCGCACCCGCCTGCTCGACGGCGCGCACTTCTTCCGCGACGCGGCCGAAGTCGCACGCCAGCAAACTCGGGGCGATGAAGAGTTGCGGGTCGCTCATTGCAGTTCGGCGCAGACGCGCTGCAGGGTCGCGGCCTGGTGCACGGGCACGGGCCCGACGATGGCGGCGAAGAGTTGGCGGCTCGTGAACAGTCGGCTCGCGGCCCGTTGGATTTGCTCCGGGGTCACTTGTTCGATGGCTTCAGCCAGCGCCTGCGGGGTGCCGATCCCGCCGACGGTGATCGCTTGCTCGCCCATCCACAACATGTGCTCCAAGGTATCCTCCAATGCCATGACCAGCTGGCCCGCGTAGAAATCTTTTGCGCGGCGCAGCTCGCGTGGGCTGACCGGGTGGCGCTTGATCTCGCCGAGTTCGGTGATGATGGTGCGGATTGTCGTGGTCAACTTCGCGGCGTCGCAGCCGGCGTAGACGATGAAGGCCCCGGCGTCCCGGTACCGCTTGATCTGCGTGCCGATTTCGTAGACGAGGCCGCGGCGCTCGCGGACCTCGTGGAAGAGGCGGGACGACATGTTCGCGCCGAGCAGCACGTGCAGCAGCTCGACGGCGAATCGCTGCGGGTGCATGCGCGCGATGGCCGGCGTGCCAAGGCACACATGGGTTTGCTCGGTCTTCTTGTGCAGCAGCCGCACGAGCGGACCGCGCGGGCTGCGGGGCGCCGGGCGGCTGCGCGGCAGAGCCTCGCGTCGGCCCGGGCGCACGAGACGGCCAAGTTGCGCGATGACGTCGTCGGCGACAAAGTTGCCGGCCACCGCGATGAGCATGTTGCGCGGCTGATAAAATCGGCGCCAGTAGCTGCGGATGACGCCGTGGCTGAGCCCGCGGACCGATTGTTCGCTGCCCGCCAGCAAATTGCCGAGCGGATGGTTCGGCCACAGCAGCTGGTTGAACACTTCGTGCACGTGCTGCCCCGGCGTGTCGTCGTACATGCGGATCTCTTCCAAGATCACGTCGCGTTCTTTGTCGATGTCGCGGGATGCCAGCGACGGATGCAGCGCCATGTCGCACAACACGGCGAGCGCGCGGGCGAGGTGCTTCGCCGGCAGCTTCGCCATGTAGCACGTGAATTCTTCAGCCGTGAATCCATTGAGGCTGCCGCCAACACCCTCGACGGCCCGCTTCAACTCTTCGCACGTGCGGGTGCGGGTGCCCTTGAAGAGCAAGTGCTCGAGAAAATGCGAGACGCCGACGATCGCCGGCGGCTCGAATCGGCCGCCCGCGCGGACCCAGATGCCGACCGACGCGGACTCGGCGTGCGGCATTTCGCGCAGCACGACGGTCAAGCCGCTCGGCATGGTCACATGCCGATACGGCGCGGGTTTCTTACGACGCGCCGGCATCAAGGTAACTCTGCAAAATCAGTTGCGCGGCGATTTGATCGATCAAGCCCTTGCGCTTGCGGCGGGATGTGTCCATCGCGATGAGCAGTCGCTCACCCTGCAGCGTGGTCAGGCGCTCGTCGAGGACGTGGACCGGGCACGACAGCCGCTGCTGCAGCGCCTCGACGAAGCCGAGCACCCGCTCGGCTTGTTCGCCGACGTCGCCGCGCAACGTCAGCGGCAGCCCGACGACGACTTCCACGACCGCGTGCTCGCCAACCAGCGCGGCGATGGTGTCGATGTCGCGCGTCGTGCCTTGGCGCTCGATGAGTGTGAGCCGCTGCGCGCTGATGCGCAGCGCGTCGCTGAGCGCGACACCGATCCGGCGGTCGCCGACATCGAGGCCGAGGACGCGGCCTCGCGGCGTGTGGAGCGGGCTCATGGATGACTCATGTGGTTCCAAGCGTTCATGAATGGTCGGTGACTTTCGTTGTCGCGGTGGCGGTCGCTGGCATGATCCGGCGAGTGTTCGTGGCTACAAATATCGTCGCAGCGCGCGGCGCGTTCCCAGCTGGCCCACGGCGGCGCGGACGGCTTGCGCCTGGTCCGCGCGGCAGACCAGCGTGGCGTCGGGCGTGTGCACGACGATCACGTCGTCGACCCCGACGACGGCGACCAAGTGCGCGCGATCGGTGCTCAGCGCGCACGCGTTGCGGCTCTGCACGGCGACGAGCGGCGCGTTGAACTGGCTCATGCGCGCGAGGCTGTCCCAGCTGCCCAAGTCTTCCCACGCGTAGCCGCCCCCGACGACGAACCCCTCGTCGACGTGCGCCATGACGCCGTGGTCAAATGAAATCGGATCGACTGCCGGATACACGGCGGCGGCGCGGCGCGTGAGCGTGCTGCGCGGTCCCTCGCCCAGCGGAAAAATCCGCTTGGCGTGGTTCGGCAGCCACTGGCTGATCAGCCGCTCGAAGGTTTTCACCCGCCCGATGAAAATCCCCGCGTTCCAATGCACGCGATGTTGGGCCATCAGCTGCTCGGCTTGCTCAACGGTCGGCTTCTCGACGAATCGCGTCAGCTCGAAGACATCGCATCCGCGGCGCGTCGTGGCGTGCGGGCTCGTGCACAAGTGGCCGAGGCCGGGATGCACGCGTGTTGGTGTGAGGCCGAGCATGACCATGCGGTCGTGCGCCTTTGCGAGGTCGATGCCGACGTGCAGGCTGCGGCGAAACGACGCGGTCGGTGTGATCCAGTGGTCGGCCGGCAAGACCACGAGAATACCGTTGGGATCTCGCGCGCTCGCGAGCGCGGTGGCGAGCGCGATGCAGGCGGCCGTGTTGCGCGGCTCAGGTTCGGCGACGACCGCGCGGCGATCGGCGGCGGTGACGGCGCGGCTCACGGGCCGGGCCTGCGCGGCCGACGTGACGATCAGTGTGTCCTGTCGCGGGGCGACGCCGCGGACGCGATCGAGGGTGAGTGCTAAGAGCGAGCGCGATCCGTCGACGGGCACGCAGACCTTGGGCGCGGCGGTGCGCACGAGCGGCCACAGGCGCTCGCCTTTGCCGCCGGCCATGATGACCATCGTGACGACGGGCTGCATGGTTAGACGACCTTTCGGAACGGCCGCAACCACGCGGTCATGTGGCGCGCGAGCGAGTGGCTCGACATCTTCGCGGCGGATTCGATCGCGCGGACCACGGCGCTGCCGATGATGACACCATCCGCCTCGCGGGCGACTTGCGCCGCATGCTGCGGTGTCGAGATACCGAAGCCCACACAGATCGGCTTACTCGTGACCGCGCGCAATCGTTTGACGCCGTCGGCCCACTCATTGGAGAGCGCGGTGCGCACGCCCGTGGTGCCGAGCAGCGACACGTAATAGACGAAGCCGCTCGACAATTGTGCGATCCGCCGCAAGCGGTCAGGCGAGCTGGTCGGTGCCGCGAGAAACATGGTCGCGAACCCGGCGCGCGCGGTGTCCCGGTGCCACGAGACGCCCTCTTCCGCTGATAGGTCCGGCACGATCGCACCGGCGATGCCGGCTCGACCGGCTGCCGCGACGAACGCCGACGGTGATGGCGCGGCGTGGCCGTTCGAGAATTGCAGAATCGGATTCCAGTACGACAGCAGGACCACCGGTGTGTCGATGCGCGCGGTGACACGGGAGAGCGCCCGCAGCAGGCGGTCGGGCGTCGTGCCGCTCGCGAGCGCGCGGTCGGCGGCGCGTTGGATCACGGGGCCGTCGGCGAGCGGATCAGAGAACGGCACGCCGACCTCGATGATGTCGGCGCCGGCGAGGCTCAGCGCTTCGACCAGCGCGCACGTGCGCTTGAGGTCCGGGTCGCCGCCCATGATAAACGGTATCAACGCGCGCTGCTTGCGCGCGCGGGCGCGGCGGAACGCGTGCGCGATGCGCGTGGTGCCGTTAGCGGCCATTGCGTGCGGTGCGCCGCCGTGTCTCGGATGACAAATGCGCGGCGACGGTTTCCATGTCCTTGTCGCCGCGGCCAGACAGGCCCACGATGACGATGGTGTGCTTCGACAGTGTCGGAGCGAGCGTTTCGAGGTAGCCGATCGCGTGCGCGGGCTCGAGCGCCGGAATGATGCCTTCGGTGCGCGCGAGCAATTGGCAGCCGCGGAGTGCGACCGTATCCGACACGGCGACGTAGCTGGCTCGCTTGATCGATTGTAGATACGCATGTTCGGGTCCAACGCCTGGGTAATCTAATCCCGCCGAGATCGAATGCGTCGGCATGATTTGGCCGTGCGCGTCCTGCAACACCAGGCTGCGCGTGCCGTGCAGGACACCCGGTCGACCTTTGACCATACTGGCCGCATGCTCACCGAGGGTCAGTCGCCGCCCGCCGGCTTCAACACCGAGCATCTTGACGCGAGCGTCGCGCGCAAACGGCATGAACAGTCCGATAGCGTTCGATCCGCCGCCAACGCAGGCGACGACGTAGTCCGGCAGCCGGCCTTCGCGCTGCAGGCACTGCCGCCGCGCCTCGAGGCCGATGACGGACTGAAAATCGCGGACGATCAGCGGATACGGATGCGGGCCGACGGCGGAGCCGATGCAGTAGTGCGTGGTGCGCACGTTCGCGACCCAGTCGCGCAGCGCTTCGCTGCAGGCGTCCTTCAGCGTCTTGGTGCCGCTCGTGACGGGCACGACGGTCGCCCCGAGCAGCCGCATGCGCGCGACGTTCAGCGCCTGGCGGCGCATGTCCTCTTCGCCCATGAACACGTCGCATTGCAACCCCAGCCGCGCGGCGACGGTGGCGGTCGCGACCCCGTGCTGCCCCGCCCCGGTTTCGGCGATGAGCCGCCGCTTGCCCATGCGCACGGCGAGCAAACCTTGGCCGAGGCTGTTGTTGATTTTGTGGGCGCCGGTGTGCAACAGGTCTTCGCGCTTGAGATAAATCTTGGCGCCGCCGAGCGTGCGGGTCAGATGCTCGGCGAAATAGAGCGGTGTCGGGCGGCCGGCGTACTGGGTGAGGTCCTCGCGCAGCCGGTTCTTGAATGCCGGATCCCGTCGCGCGGCGCGATACTCCGCCTGCAGCTCGTGCAGGGCCGCCATGAGGGTTTCCGGAACGAACTGGCCGCCGAAGGGCCCAAAGTAGCCGTGCCGGTTCGGGCCGATACGGGGTCGCTGTGGGTTCATGTCGTCGACAGAAACTCCATCATAGCCCAAAACGTGGGGAGGGTCAAACCACGCGGGCCGGCGGGTTGGGATTGCCCGGGCGTAGCGGGATCGAGGCCGCGTCGCCGCGCGAGGCGGTCATGCGCGCGGATTGAAAAATTGAAACGTGCGGCCGCGACGGCGTCGAATGGCGGCGCGGAACACGGCGGCGGCCAGCGCGACATCGTGGACCGCGATGCCCGTGGAGTCGAAGACCGTGATCTCGTCGTCTCGCGTGCGCCCGCGGACGCGGCGGAGCAGCACATCCGCCAGCGTGCCATGGATCGCGTCGGGCGAGAACAGGCCCCGGCTGATGGGCACGTTGAGTTCGCCGCCATGGATCGCCTGCTCGCGCTCATCGACGACGATCGTCGCGTCCCGCAGCAGTGCCGGATCGAGCTCTTGCTTGCCGGGCGCATCCGCGCCGACGGCGTTGACGTGCGCGCCTGGTTTCACCCACGGGCGCATGACGAGCGGCGCGCGCGAGGGCGTGATCGTCACGATGAGATCAGCGTCGGCGACGCACGTCTTGATGTCGGGCGCGGGAACGATCGGACAGCGCGCTACTCGGCCGGCCGCTCGCGCGAATCGAGCCGCTTCCCCACTCGCTGCACCCCAGACGGCGACGCGCCGCAAGCGGAACGCGTGCGCGAGCGCCTCGAGCTGCGTGAACGCCTGTGCGCCGCAGCCGACCAACGCCGCGGTCCGCGAATCGCGGCGTGCGAGCGCACGGGCGGCAACACCGGCGGCAGCGCCCGTGCGGAGGCGCGTGATCGAGACGCCGTCGATGACCGCGAGCGGAAACCCGGTCGAGGGGTCGTTGAGGATCGCGAGCGCCATGACCGTCGGTAACCCTTTGGCGCGATTGTTCGGATGGACGTTGACCCACTTGATGCCGCTGGCGGGCGGATGGCTCATGGCCGCGGGCATCGCGCGGAAGTCGCCGCCGTCGGGCAGCGTCAGGTACACCTTCGGCGGCATCGAGATCTGCCCCTGCCCTTGCGCGCGGAACGCGTGCTCGATAACCCGCATCGCGGCGCGCATGTCGATGAGCGCGTCGACGTCGGCTTGCGAGAGCAGCCGCGTGGCGCGCAGCTGAGATCGGATGGCTGGAGGACGAGTGGTGTGTGGGCGCGTACTCATTGCGCGTGTCGTCATTCTATCACAGCGTGCACGATGGGCCGTGGCGTCAGCGGCGCAACAGCAACGCGCCCACGACGACGAATCCGGCGCCGAGCAATCGCGGCACGGTCACCGGCTCGCGGAGCACGAGCCAGCTCAACACGGCGGCGACGAGTGGATACGTGCCCGCGACCGGCGTGACTTGCGACACCGGGCCGTGCCGCAGCGCGTGGTAAAACGCGAGCTGACCGAGAAAACTGGCGAGGAGGCCGCTGAGCGCGAGCAGCGCGAACGAGCGAGTGTTCAATTGACCAAGCCCGCGCCACGGCGACCAGATCAGCCCGAAGATGACGATGCCCGCGACGATGCCGAAACTTCGCGCGAACAGGGCGACGGTCGGATCGCCGCCGCTCAGGCCGATTTTCTCGATCAGCGGCACGATGCCCCAGATGACGGCCGCAACCAGAGCCCACGCGAACGCGCTCATAGCGCGGTCCGATGGCGGAACTGGTCCCAGAGGCGGCGAAACCGGCGCTCGTGCAGCATCGCGAAGACCGTCAGCTGGTCGGGCATCAATTGGCGCACGGCCTCGCGCAGCCGCGCCTGTTGGATTTCAATGTCGACGGCCGGGATCTCCTCCGACACGATCATCTCGCAGATTTCATCGGCGTGCCGCTGGACCTGTTGCACGGGCGCGCGATCGTCGCAGACCGCGCGCAATCGCAAGCTGAGCTCCTCGTGCACACTTTTCCACGTCGACGCGGAAATCGGCACGAGCTCGACGTCGCGGCGATGGCGGACCGCGTCGAGAAACGCGTCGTCCTGCAGCCCGGCCGTCATCACGAGCCGTGGCCCGTGGGTGAGTGCGTGGTCGAAGGCTTGCCGCAGCGGATGATCGACGAGGCCGACGCGCTCGACCTCATCGATGAAGACGACCCGCGTCTCGGATGTCGCGGCGCGTTGCAACACCGAGGCGGCGAGGTCCTGCCAGGCGAGCGGGCCGGTGAGCGCCGCGTACGACGGCTTGCCCACGGGCGCTTCGCGGCCGTCGACGCTCGCCAACCACGCGCCCGCGCGCGGCTCAGGCTCCTGCAGCGACTCGATGACGTACCCGTCGACGCCTTGCCCGCGCAGTTCCGCCATGAGGCGGCGCAGGAGCGTGGTGCGGCCCGATCGCGCCGGACCAACAACGAGCAGGTGTCGCATGGCGGATGAGGATCGGTCGGCCATCGCCGCGCCGAGGCTACTCCTCTTGGTCGTCGGTGTGGCGGAAATATTCGAGCGGCGGGAGAATCGGCGCGTAGTTCTCCGGATACGGGATCGCGCAGGTCACGGTCTCGTAGACGCCGACCGCGGTGCGCGCGACGCCTTTCAGCAACCCGTACGTCAAGCCGGTGAAAATCGCCGTCGGCGCATCCTGCGGCGTGTACCGCTTCTCCATCGTGGCCGGAATTTCCATCCATCCGGTGGCGATGTTGCCGATGCCGCGGCCGAGCTTCTGCGCAGCCGGGTGGAGATTGTGCCGAATGAAAAAGTCGTCGACGCGGTCCGTCGGCGGCGGGTTCTTCTCCTCCGCTGCGCAGGCCGTCGCGGCCGCCAAGAGACCGACGAGTGCCATCAGCCATCTCCAGCGCGCCGAGCGAATCATGACTCCTCCCTGTTCCGCGTGTTCGTGTGTGATGATCGCGCCGGTGGATTGGCGCGACGCGTCGCTTCACCCGACGGGGTGAGCAGCCCGAGGCCGCGCAAGCTCGCCGTCTCGCTCGAGCCGATGACGAGATGGTCCAAGACCTCGATCCCGAGCAGTTGCCCGGCCTCGACCAATCGGTGTGTCAACGCCACATCGTGATCCGACGGTGTGGCGTCGCCCGAGGGATGGTTGTGCGCGAGGATGACCGCGGCAGCGGAGGCGGCGATCGCGTCCTTGAACAGCTCGCGCGGATGTACGAGGCTGGCCGAGAGGCTGCCGATCGAAATCGTTGCGCGCCGGATGAGTCGATGGCGCGTGTCGAGCAGTAACGCGACGAAATGTTCTTTCTTCTTATCCGCCAGCCACGGCCGCACGATGGCGGCGGCCTGCTCCGCGGTCTCGACCAGCGGCGACGGTGTCGCGCGCAGCGTCGCCAACCGGCGCGCCAGCTCGACGGCGGCCTTGAGCTGTGTCGCCTTCGCGATCCCGATGCCGCGGATCGCGCAGAGTTGCTCGAGCGAGATGTCGGCCAACCCGCGCGCACCGTCGCACGCCGCGAGCACGCGCTGCGCGGTCACCAGGACCGATTCACCGGCGATGCCTCGGCCGAGCACGCACGCGAGCAGCTCGAGCTCCGACAACGACTCCGCGCCGACCGCGGCGAGCCGCTCTCGCGGCCGCTCCGAAACCGGCAGCGCCAAGAGTCGCAGCTGGGGATGACGAGGAATCGGGTGCTCCATGGGATCGTTCAGCGAGGCGTGTTGCCCTCGCGCGCGCCACTGAATCGGTCGGTGTGAGATCACGAGTGTGGGTGTGTGGGACGTCGGTGCGTGATATGTCTGCGACGATTTCGCTATCTTACCGGATGCCACATCCGTTGTCGAGGCGCGGCGCTACCACGATCCGCCGCCACCGCCGCCGAAGCCGCCGCCGGAAAATCCGCCCCCGCC
>Ga0209515_10006927_pt1 | contig 13879 bp, 7 predicted proteins | sample Subgroupgradi54m_FD_187454 | JGI IMG/M metagenome (GOLD analysis project Ga0209515, IMG submission 187454) | Subsurface groundwater microbial communities from S. Glens Falls, New York, USA - GMW60B uncontaminated upgradient, 5.4 m (SPAdes)... ...
AAGAGGCGCCGGCCCAGCAGCGTCTTGCGCGGCGGCGGGATTCGCTTCGTTTCCAGCAGGTAGGCAAGCTGGTACCCCTTGATCCCCAGAACCTCCGCCACTTCCCCTGTCGTCAAAATCACCGGCCCCTGTTGGGCCGGCCCGTCTGTAGTCCGTTCTGCTATGTCCATGAGACTTGCCCTCCTTTGGGGCCAGCATGGCACAGGGAGACGGGCGTAATCGAATGACGGCTGATAACAGGGTTGGCTCGACGGGGAAACGTTATTGACAGAGCATCCCGGCCGCCAGGAAAATGCGGACCTTGGAAAACTAAGGGAAAGCGGCCTTACGAGGGTAGAGTCAGGTTGTCCGGATGGATCGACAGGCGATAAAGACTTCGCTTCTTGATAGATGACGGAGCGCCGTTGTCTATGATGCGGAGGGGCTCGGCCTCACCCCCAACTTCCTGAATCAAACTGACGAGCCGCCTGCGAAGCCGCAGAATAAGCGTTCCAAAATAGGCGATGGCGTTTCCCTCGGACTCGGATTTTCCGGCAATAATGGCAACAAGCGCATCCCGTTCTACCCACCCCCAGTTTTTGATGGTAATGCTTCGGCGACGGCCACTTGCGCGCATCGCCCGGGCCAGCCGGAGGAGGATGTCGTATTCCGCTTGTGGCAATTTTCGCTCCACGTGGCGGACCCCGGGCCGGCTGATGATGACGGAAGGATTATTCTTCCCAGGCATGAACCGCAGTGTGACATCGGTGAGAAGCTGGTCGGAAGGAGCCACCTGGGCAGGAGCAATTTCTTCGTCCCGTTTCTCTTTGAGAGGTTTACGTTCCTGGATCTGCTCGTCGTAAGTTCTGGGAGCAACCGGCTCTCCCAAAAGGTCCCTACGCATCAAGCTGCGCATGGGAAGCGTGCGCTGGAACTGGGGCAGGTACGGCTCAATCCCAAGATCTCCACCCATCCCATACGGCTTGAGCTCAGAATTCTTTCGGGGAGTCTTGCTCTTACGAGGTTTCTTCACCATCTCTGGTTTCTATTGTACTTCGCAAACCAGAGAACGAGGGGAACGTCTTGTCAAGCAGGCAACGAAAATGGGTTCGCCAGGATCTTCTCCATCGGGATCACGCCATCCCAATCATGATTGCCTGAATACCTCATCCATTCTCCAGATAAGTTTAAGGGCTTCTGGCCAACCGGCATCTGCAAAGATGTCCAACAGCGCGAGGATGTCCTGCAAGATGTTCTCCCGCTGCCTCATTTCGGTTCTGTAGTCTGCTAGTACACGCTCGACAAGTTTTACGACTTCCTCAACGGCCAATTTGTCTAGGTTGTAACCTAACGGAGAGCTAGCCCTAGCAACCCCGGCTGCCATATGCACCACGCCATCCAGATCAAAAACCAGAGCAGCTGCCAGGAGTTCCATGAAATGATGTGCCGTAGGCGCAAGTAAGAAACCGTTTTTCTGATCGCTAGCAAGTGCAAGCACTTGTTCGAGCAAGGGTTTTATTCTAAAGTAAAATTCTTTATATTCTTCATCCGAAACAGGTGCTTCATCCCCGTTTGGTGTTTTTTTACGATCTTCAATCGCAAAACGCAACCGCGTCACAGTTTCATCAGAAACGGCGTAGAGATCACGAAAGGTCACCTGTCGTTCTTCTGATAAAGTCTGCCCACGCTCTTGCCGACTCAATCTGGCCATCTCTTTTCCTGATGCTTCAATCGCTTCTCCCAGCCAGTGCAAAGCCCTACCAAAGGACGCTGCTTGTTCTTGTGACCTGAGTGCTCCAGGTTCCAAACGTCTCAGTGCATCAAACGCGGCGTGTCTAAGGGCAGCGTGATCCTCATTAGGTCTACTCAGCCAGCTATCTGACAATTGTCTCGCCCAAGGATTCTCGCGAACCAAAAGGAGCCACATCACGATGTCACAGAAAGATTCGAGGATGTCCGAGGGCGGACTTGTCTTGAGCACTCTTTCGTGCAGCTTCCCTAACACTTGAATTGCCAGAAGCTCTTCCGTGGCTACAACCTTACCAATCGTCGCAAGGAGGGCCTGCTGTACTACGACGTTGTTCTCCTGGTTGGCAAGGTGCTCAATCAGTCCCCAGAACGATTCTCTGGCAACCTTAGAAATGCGAAACAACTCGTGGGTAACGAGAAACCGAACCTCTGGTACCGGATCATGCACCAATCTGTCGATGGCTTCTAAGACCTCTGCACTAGGATCGCGCAGCCCAATCCACGGAAGTGCTTGGGCGGCTTCCGTCCTCGGAGAGGGGGACCAGCCAGCTGATTTATAGGTTGCGTCGTGCTCTGGATTCGGTATTGGGTACTCGTGTTTCGAACAGATAAGAGCAACTCTCTTACAGAGATCGAATTCCTCAGCTTTCGGATCGTCAAGGCCTCGACACAACACCTTGGCCGCTGACCCCAGAGTTGTCCATCCTTGCGTTACAACCTCCTTATCAGCCTGCTGTGACACCTTGAGATGATCAAAAAGTTGCTTTACTGACGGAAAGATCTTCCGAATTGTGCCCATATCGGGCTTAGCGTCCTGCAATGGCGCTGTTGCCTTCTCCATTGCGCCATACAGATCTCGCAAGCTTAAATTTTCTGGTTTATTGGGGTCAACGCCCTGTTTTTTAAGCCATTTTTCCTCGGTATAAGGTTCTGACCAACTCCTGAACGATACTAGCGGGTCATTCTTTGGAACCCTGTTCGCCTTTCTCAAGGCAGCAATGATTCTCCTTCCGTGCTCCGTTTGCAATCTATTGAATGGTAGCCTTGCCAGTAGGCGATTCCGCTCTTCTATCAGAACCCGCCTTTTTGAACCCTGTGTCATTCCGAGAATAGAATCTTCGATCCGACCGAGCTCTACGTCATCTAGGTCAGGTGCTGCGGCCTCTATGAATACGCCAAGTTCACGGATTGTTTCTGCGCCAAGTTGTATGGGGCGCGCAAGGCAAAGCTCAAAGAGGCGGTGCGCAAATATCTTGGGATGTTTTGCCCCTACACGAAGAAGCCGTCGCCAGAAAAACGCCATATGGGCGTGATCTCTGAAGACTTCTAGTAAACAATCTATCTCTTCAACCCGTTCCTTCTCAGCTGATTTACCAAGGAAATCGCACAGATGATCCGCCAAGCGTATTGGCTCCTTTTGAAAGGTTCCCTCATCCCAGATGTAACTATTGTCTGAAAAAAAATGGGCTTTCTTTCCGAGAAAAGTAAAGACCTGTATCAAATCTCCTGCCTTAACGCCCTTTTTCAAATGCCCGTTGACATGCTCTTGCATGATGAAGGAATCTAGGCAATCAATTGCAACGCTGGCGGCAACTTTCGGCGATGCTCTTAAGAAGTTGGGGTACGCCTCAATGAGGATAAAGCGGCAATGTTCATAATCTTGTCGCCTCGTGCTGGACATCGGCAAGGTTGGAGTACCGAAATTGGTTTGCTTGTCGCTCGTTTCATTATGGCCAAACACAGTAAGATATACTTTTGCCACCAGCTCAGGATCGTGTGGCCATACTCTCTTCGCACTGTCTGATAACCGATAAATGTAGTCGATTGGGAAATCTGGTTCATTGGTTATGGCCAGTACTGGTTCCAGTAAAGAGCGTGATGCGCCGGGATCTGTTCCGAATGTTCTGGCAACGAGCGGAACGACCAGTCTGCCCCCCAATGAATCAACCCAGGTGTCTCGTCCTAGCCCCCGCTCTTTCCATACCCAAGCCAACATATTGCGGCTGGCATGTCCACAATTATTCAATACAGCCTTGTTTTGTGTTAATTCCGCCCGTTCAATCAGCACAGAAAGCACGAGGGCAACATCCCACGCAAAGCGACGGCGCATTTGTTCCGATAGCGTACGGAGCACTTCAGACCATATGCCTTCACGCTCAATCCCTTCTGCTCGCAGCGCCTGCAAAAGCCGAAGGATGCTCTCTTCGCCGAGATTCTCTTGTTCCATCAGCGCTTGATAAAGTGGAGCGAGATCGTCTGGCTGGCGGAGCTCTGTGCTGATAACGCTCGCGGGTATAAGACGCCCTAAAAGCCGCAGATTAGTTACATCGCTACCAAGCGCGGCCCTGAAAACATCCCAGAACACATCCCGCCTGTCGAGCCACAGCCGTGCAAAGTAATACCTAATACTTGGCTGAAGAAATAGCGATCGGGCAGGATCCTCTAAAATGAAGCTGATGAATCGATCCGCATCATCCTCGATCAAGAGAACACTTACCGCATAGTCGAATAGCAGCGCATGAGAAAAGCCAATGCGTCTGGCTGATTTGGTTTCTTCTGACAACACCGCAGCGCTGAATAGTTCGTTCCAAAGGTTTCCTGCGCTTGCTTCATACACATCTTCTGTCTTGACCGATAGTGTGTGTTGATTGGACATGGCCCTGGCTATCTTGGTAAGCAGCGCTTCTCGGCCCACACCATTTGGCCCCTCTGCTACGCGATGCCTCCAAAAAAAACCTAACAATTGAACTTGAGAGCTTACCGCGCCAAGATCGGGGACGTCGGCGATTCGTTCAGCGAGCCAAAGGTTGAATGGGGTTCGGAGGATCTCCCTAAACTCGACCGATCCATTCTCATGAAGGGCCAAAAGGCGGGGCATCGATCGAAGTGCATCTCGAACCTCATCGTGAGTCAGAAGAGGGATCAACAGATGTCTACACGCCACTCCATTTAACTGCAACTGCTCATCGGGAACTTCATCCTGATGTTTCGGAAAGAGTTCTTGGAGCTTCTGCGATTTCTTCGCGTCGTAATTCCTCACGCTGACTATTACGCGCCAACTTTCACCTAACTGTTGAATGACTCGAGATACAAGGCTTAGATACAGAGTCCTCGCTGATTCGGAACGCGCAGCATCGAATGCATCAAGAATTAGAACCGAGGGAGTATTGCGACTGCCGTGAAGTCGCTTGAGGTACGATAAAAGATTGCCATCGATATTAATACCGGCAATCGCTTCTATGTCTGCTTTGAGACCCGATTCCGTCTCAGCACCCAGTTTGTCAATGGGAAGGTAAAGGCACAGAGTTCCTTTGGATCGGAAATCCTTTTCCAATTTCTGCAGGAGGTATGTTTTCCCGACGCCTGGCAAGCCGATCACTAATCCGTGATCGGCAAAGCAGAACACCTCAAGTTCCTGACGAAGTTTATCGCGGCCGATTTCCATAGCTAACTACAATGATGTCATGCTTTCGTTAATTCGGACTACTGTCTCTGCCCCAAAATCAACTCCCGATAAACGCCCAACGTCTTCAACCAAAGCCAATAACCCTCTATGGTCAAGCGCTCCGGCGTCGCCATTTGCAGGAGGGGCATGGTAGAAAACGGGGCTGATCCCCTTACTTTGCCATTCTCTTGTCGATGTCTCCCGATCATCTTCGGACGTATAATGCGTCAAGATGTAGTGGATTCCCTGCGTGCCGGATTTAAATGCATCCTGTACATGTCTCAACGTCTCCAGAAAGTATTCGTCTCTACCGCCAAATCCAACAAAAAGGATCGGATGCATCGTTGCAAGGGACCAGAGGACCTTGTAGTGTCTCGCGCCCTCTACCGGGATCGAGCCCTGGAAACCACTTTGCAGGGAGCTATCCGTCGGCATCCTTATCCCATAATTCTTCGAGAAGTCACCTCGAGAAAGAACGATCTGTCCTGGATCCTTCCAGTGACCGTGGAGATGCAACACGAAATCAGGTTTCCCATCTCTGTTCGACAATGAGCGTAGAAACCGGAGGACATCGAACATATCTTGATCACTCAGATCCAACGGGCTGAATACTCTTCCGAGTAGCGCTGTTGCCGCCGCCTCCAGACAAGATTCGTAATTCGTTGTAACGATCCCAGCGTAGCCCATTCTGACAAGGCGATCATGGATTTCGCAACGCTGTTGTCCTTGGTTATTTAACTGGAACCTGTCTCGGAGGAAATTGCAATAATCTTGCTCTCCCAACGTGCCAGACAACGCTTGCATTTTTATCCTGTCGGCAAAAATCAGTATTGATTCACTGTCGCCCCTAGAGAAAGTAGGGGCAAATTTTCTACGCAATTCCTCTATGAGACCATCCCAGCTCGGATACAGCGGAATACTACAACCCGCTCCGACCATCAAGATGATGCGCCTCTCACGAAGAAGAGAAGCCAAACCACTTTTTGCTTTATTTTCGTCGTACACCAATGCTCCGATGTTAGTGGGAAGGAGCTCCGTCTGCAGAAACCAGCTCGCCGCGGAAGGCCTTGGCGAGGATGGATTGGGTCAGGTTGTCCGCATGTGTTTTGACTCGGGCGCAGCGGGCTTCGATCTGGTCGGCCAACGCAAACAGTGCTCCTACTTGGCGAACGATTTCCCGCTGTTCGACAAACGGCGGTAGAGGGACTGGTAGGGCAGACAGCATTGTGAGGTTTATTGATGCAAGGTTGACCGTCTGACTCGCGTTTTCGAAGAAATACCACCGAGAGAATTCAGATTTCGTCGTTAGCGAAATGTATTCCGGTGTTGTCAGACCACCCGTGAGACGTGCTCTGAAAATGTGGTTTTGATGGATGCAGTCCGCGATCTCGCCCCGCCAAATACTTCCTCTGCCAAGTTTGTCTCGATCCCCTCCCTCTGTAAAAAGCAGGTCGCCTACTTTCAGCGCAAACCTCTCTCTATCCTCAGGCAAAACCTCGATAAGCTTGATTTCTCTGAGATCTAGATAACCGTCTTGAACATTGGCTACGCGCAGATATGGTAATCGGATCGTTGATTTTCCATTAAATTGACGGCCCTTTGTCACTCCTCCCCTTATCTCAGAAATTTCGGATAACTGTTTCCACTCCCAGCTTTCCGGAGTCTCAGGCGTGTCCTCAAAAGCACGCTTGCTTTTAACGTCATGGGGATTCTCTTTTCTCCAGTCGGCGGTGAGGCGGCCGGAGCAAGCGGCGGCGAGGACGGATTGGCGGAAGCGTTTGAGGAAGGTGGGAATCTTCCACAGCCGCTGCTGACAGGTGTCCACGTTGGCCAGCAGTTTCTCTAGCTTCGCCACGATGTGGCGCTGTTCGGGAAGCGGAGGGAGTGGGATTTCGAGCTGTTCGATGAAACTGGTTGGAACACGTGCCTGACCAGCGGTACCAGTGAATTTCTCTTTTGCCATTCGTCGAATTGAAGGTTGGGCTAAGAAACGGTAGAGGTAATATGGGTCGATCCGTCCTTGTGGCCGGAGTACGTGCAACTCGGTCGTTCCGCATCCAAGACCGTTGCGAAGACCGACGGCCACTGCACCCTTACCGTTCTCCATGCAGGGAGTGATCTTGGCGAACAAGACGTCGCCCTCGGCGAAATGAGTGAATCCTTTGCGAACCTTACCCAGAGGCCGTTCTTCTGAGAATTGGAATTCGGGCTTGGATTCACTAATCGCCGCCATGGGGGCGAACGTCACCGGCATGGAATCATCGATCCCTTTGGGATGCCGTGGATTAATCTCGGTGATCTCGCTGAGTGGCGTGATCGTCCAACCTTTCGGAAGACCGCTCCTCATTTCTCCGCGCCCTCTTCCTTCTCAAGCAGTTCCACGATGTCCTTGAGATTGGACACCACCGCTTCAAGCTCGGTGATGGCTTCGCCGGCCAAGTCCTGTGGCTCCGGCAGCTCGTCGCTGTCTTCGAGGGAATCGTCCTTGAGCCAGGTGATGTCCAGCTTGTAGTCCCGTTTCTTGATCTCCTCGATATGAAACCGCCGGAAACGGCCTGATTCCCCGAGGTCTGTTCTCTTGCTTCGGCCGTTGGGGTCCAAGCCGTAACATTTCTCGAATTCCTCGAAGTGCTTAGTGGAAAGGGGCCGGTCCTTTTTGGTGATCCCCGGTACATTGGAGCGGGCGTCGAAGATCCAGGCGCTTTCGGTCGGTAGCCCTTTTTGGAAGAAGATGACGTTGGCCTTGACCCCTTGGCTGTAGGGGGTGAAGGTCCCTCGGGGAAGGCGCAGGATCGTATGGAGGTTACAGTCCTGTATCAGGATCTTGAACACTTCGCCCGCTTTGTCCTCGAAGAGGCAGTTATCTGGCAGAACAACCGCCGCCCGGCAACCGGGTTTGAGAATGTTCACGACGTGCTGGATGAAGTTAAGCTGCTTGTTGCTGGTGGCGATGGTGAAGTCGTCCCGGTCGGGCGCCTGGTTGGCGCCCTTTGTGCCGAAAGGAGGATTGGTCAGAACACAGTCGAATCGCTCGCTTTTCAATGGTTCGTAGATCGAGTCCGCGAGGCCGATGTTACCGGTGATTCCATGCAGGTACAGGTTCATAAGCGCCAACCGCCTGGGGCGGGCCACCATCTCGGTCCCGTGGTAAGTCTCCCGGGTGATCCGCTTGACCTCTTCGCGGGGAAGAGATCCCTTGCACTCTTTCATGAGCCATTCATAGGCCGCCACAAGAAAGCCGCCGGTGCCGGCCGCTGGATCACAGATAGTGAATTCTTTGGATTTTCTAGGGTCGGGCTTCATACAACGGACGATCGTCTGGATCAGCACCCTCGGAGTGAAGTACTGCCCCGCGCCTTTCTTCCCCTCTGACGCTGACTTCTCCAGCAGACCCTCGTAGGCCTCGGCCTTCACATCGACATCGAGGCCGGTCCACTCCACCTCATCAATGAGGTGGATCAGTTTCTTCAGATTGACCGGGTTGTTGAAGCGGGAGATCGCCCCCGCGTAGATGTCGGCCAGGGTGCCGTTGTGCTTGGCCAGTTCCCGGAGCGTATCAACGTAATGATCCATGAGTTCGGTGCCGGATTTCTCTCTCAAAGCGGGCCAGGAGTATTTTTTTGGAATGTCGGCGCCCTTTTCCTCAGCCATCTTGAGGAAGAGCAGGTAGGTCAACTGCTCGATGTAGTCCCCGTAATCCACCCCATCGTGCCGGAGGGTGTTGCAGAACCCCCACAGCTTCTGGACAACGTCGCTCATGAAAGCACCGCCTGGTTCAGTTCATTGATGATTTGGTCGAGTTTCCCGCCGAAAATCTCGTTCAATTTACGGTAACTGCCGCCCGGGCGGGAAAAGATGGGGCAGACATCGAAGTCATCCTTCTGCAAGAGGAGGTTTTCTACCATATGATGGTGAATCAAACGCAGCCAGTTTTCCTGCTCCGGCGTAAACGTCCTGGAGGCCTTGAGTTTTTCAAGAGCCCTGTCCACGCGTGTCTCAGCCGTCAGAAGCGGCTCTCCCCTGGCGGCATGGCGGATGATCGAGATGATGTCCGCCAGCTCCCTGTGATAGGCGCGGCGGAGATTTCGCTCGGTGAATTTGTCTCGGAGGTCATCCGGCCTCTCAGACAGCGCCCGGCGAAGCTGCTCCAGATCCTTGGTGCTGAACTCTTTGGGCTTGTTCAGGAGAATCTCGATCGCCTCTACGTGCTCCGGATTTTCCCGGATGAATCGCTCGAACTTCTGAAGGTAATCCTCCGGCTTGAGCGGCGAACCGTCCCTGGCACGGAACATCACCTCGGATTCCACCTGGTCTTCCGGCGTGACGGCAATCATGAAGACACGCGGCGGCCTCTCGTAATCCTCGCAAAGTTCGAAGAAGCGGTCGCTCTGGAACAGCCGAATCGTTCCTGCCCAGTCTTTCTCAAGCTTTTCCTCCAGGGACTTGGCGAAATCGGCAATGTCCTCCTTGAGGAAGGCGTTAAATCCGTAGCGGCTTTCGGCGGTGATGTTCCTGGAGATCCTTAAGATCCGTTTTGAAAGAACCCGGACGTTGTACCGGCGGTCCTTGTTGTCGGCGATGTCCTGAACAATCTCTCGGATCGTCCGGTTGGGCTTGTCCGGCGCTTCGGCGGTGATCGACGTCGCCTGCCTGAAATAGGCCAGCAGGGTTCCGCCAAAGCAGTCGAACACGGTAAAGTGCGTCTTGCCGATGTCTTCGCAGAGCCGAGTGCCGCGGCCGAGCATCTGCTCGAACAGGATTCTGGATTTGACCGCCCGCATGAAGACGACGTTCTCGATCCGGGGAACATCCACCCCAGTGGAGAGCATGTCCACCGTGATCACGATGGCCGGCTCCGGCCTGTTGCGGAAGCTACGAATTTTCTGAAGCGGCCGGTCCACGGTGGGGCTGCCGGTGATCTTCTGAACGAAATCCTCGCCACGGCCGAACTCCCGGCGCAGGATCTCGGCAAGCTGATCGCAGTGGGAGGTGTGGGGCAGGTCGTTGTCCGCGAAGATCAGGGTTTTTGGGAAATAGCCCCTCTCCTTCTCTTGTTCCAGTAGATACTTCTTCAATTCTTGAACGATTTTCAGGTTCCTATCGGGAGCGGTCCACTCGGTTTCATCCGTCTCCGGGGGAAGTTCTCTTTCATCTTCCAGAATGTCGAACGCAAGCTGCCCGGTTTCGGTGTTCCTGATGCCGACTTCCTCTCCCTCTCGGAGGAACGCTCCATGAACCGTGATCTGGGAGTGGATCGCGATCGCATCGTAATCCACCAGGTATCCTTCCCTGACCGCCCGCTCGTAATCGTAACGGTAGGCGATCTCTTTGAAATAGGCCGTCGTGTGGGCGGCCGGCGTGGCCGTTAAGCCGACCTTGACAGCATCGAAGTGATTCAGAACCTCCCTCCACTTACTTTCCTCCTGAGAGGTATACCCCCGGTGGCACTCGTCCGCGATGACCAGGTCGAAGGCGTGGATGGGAATGTCAAGCTTATCGGCGTCTTCCTCCTCATCGAGGTCGCCGGACTTCCGGCCGAACATCCCCTCTTTTCCAAACAGATTGATCCGCATCCTCTGGATGGTACAAACGTAGACAAAATCATCCCCGACCTTGGGGTCCGTCAGATAGCTTTCGGGAAGGACCTTCGGATCATACTTGATCTCTTCTTCGAGATCTTCCCTGCGGAATTTCTGGCTGAAAACCTCGTAGATTCTGTCGAACTTCTGCCCCGGCTCCGCCTCGAAGGAGGCAAGTTCCCGGACCGCCTGCGCCGCCAGCGCCCGGCGATCCACCAGAAAAAGGATTCTCTTGGCCAATCCCGACTTCATGAGCCGGTAGATCAAGTTGACCGTCATGAAGGTCTTGCCCGTACCCGTGGCCATCGCGACGAGCATCTGCCTCTTCCTGTTCAGCAGAGCTTTTTCGATGTTCTCAATGGCCTCCTTCTGGTACGGTCGCAGCGGCTTCAGCTTCACCGGATTTTCCCTGAGCCAGACTCTTGCTCTTTCTTCATCCTTTGCCAGGAGTTCCTCGAGAGCCGCCGGCGTGTGAACCCGGGCAACCTCCCGGGAGAGATTCATCGGATGCCGAAGGTCCCTGAACCAGATCACCTTGCCGTTGGTGGAGTAAGCAAACGGGACACGGTGGCCGTCAAACAGAAAAGGGCTATTTCCCAGGGTGCGTGAATAACGCTCAGCTTGTTGGATGACATTCTGGGGGCCGACTGCAACCTTCTTGCCCTCTACCGCCGCCAACGGCCTGCTGCCATTGAAAAGAATGTAGTCCGATGGGCCGGACGCGGTCGGGTATTCCTCGACCGCGCCGCGCGAATAGCTGCGCCCATCCGAGTGCCCGACAATGGGACTCCAGCCCGACTGGGTCAGCAGCTTATCGATGAACTTCTTTCGGGTCTCTTTCTCGCTCCAGTCGTCCGGCATGATTCTAAAGGTCTCCGTGCTCTTTGAAACTGTACGCGCAGTTGTCGCCGATGATGAAGTGATCGAGGAGTTTGAGCGAGAGCGTCTGCCCCATCTTCTTGAGTTCCTCCGTGAGAACCCGATCCTCCTTACTGGGCTCAACCCTTCCGGAGGGGTGGTTATGAGCCAGAATGATTCCAGCCGCGCTTTTTTCGACCGCTCGCCTCATGATGGCGCGGACGTTGATCAGCGCCTTGTCCGTGTCTCCGCCCGGGAAATCTTCCTCCCCGATCACCCTGTTCCCCTTGTCCAGGAAGATCACCTTCAACACTTCGGTCTTTTTGTCCCGCAACCCCATGGAAAGATAATCCACGACAGCAGAGGGATCCCGCAGAATGCTCACCCCCATGAGGTCTTGCCTCAAGCAGCGCTTTGCCATCTCGGTGATCGCAATCAGAGCCGTCACTTTGGCCTGACCAAGACCCTTTACCTTCTGCATCTCGCTTTGATCGGCTGAGAGAAGCCCTCTCATCCCGCCGAACTGCGCCAACAACTCCCTGGCCAGCGCGGTGACGTCTTTCCCCTGCACCCCGTTCCTCAAAATGACTGCCAGCAGCTCCGCATCCGACAGAGCACCGGCCCCTTGACTCAAGAGCCGCTCCCGCGGCCGCTCCGACTTGGGCCACTCCTTAATCGATCTGGTCACGGTTAAGGATTTCCTCTATCCCTCTGATTCTTTCTTTTGATCGCTTCCCTGAAACCCTTATCCCGTTCTTCCAAAAGCTCAAGGTACCGGTAAAACACTTGAGTCGCCTTGCGATGGCGGATCTCGCTCATTTTGTCTTCAGCCCGTTTAAATTTTCCATAGACAAAATAGAAGGGAAACCGGTAATGCTCTCGACCTTGCCTCATTTTTGCAAGGCCATGATCAGGACGGTCGTCGCCAGCCATCGCATCCGAGACATGATGAAAAAAGAGGGTAAGGATGGGAAGAAAAGCGCGAGGAACACTGATCCTCACACTGTCTCGGGTCAAAGCGGAACAGACTCGTTGCCATTCGGTATTTTTCTTATTCTTTTTAGCGCTCAACCCCATTTTGTTTCCACATACTGGCCGTAGCTGCCCGAGCAGGGGTAGCCACCCTTGCTTTTGTGCGGTCGCAAAGATGTATCCATGGTCGTTTTCGTAACTCGTTTTCCGCAAAGGGAACATTGGACAACATATTTAGGTCCGGCAACCCTGCCCATCGATCTACGCGTCGAGAAACCTTTGCCAAAGGGTGAAGACGTGCTACTCCGTGTCTGGAGAGGTGCATTAATCGGTCCTCCAGGCGTCAGCTCAACGGTATAGACCGGTGTAAAGCTCTTCTGCAGAACCTCCGCACTCTCGATTTTCTCCACCTTGTAGGTTCGGTGTTCTCGGTTATCGATGCGAATGGCATGAAGGAGTATGCTCCCTTCTTTCGTCCGCCGCAGAGAATATGGTTCGATGATGCGCTTGGTCCCTTCATAACCCAGATTCACACAGAGATGGTTTGATCCCGCGAATCGGATGACCTCCAACGGAACGTGCATGCCCCAGGCCTGCGCAACCGGCGGAGGGGTCCACTTAGCATCCTCTTCATAGCCCTGGCTTACAGGAACCCGTTCCAAGACGGGCGGCACCGAGATCCCGGCCAGCCAATCGAAGACATGTGACAGCTCATTCCAAAATTCCTCGAAAGGCGGCAGGGCCGGCAGTTGATGGGCCAACATGTTGGCCCACTCTGTTTGAAGTTCAGTTCTTTGGGGTTCTTTTTGTTCCAATGATCTGAGGGTGGGAAACGAAATGCCTTTAAACCGGCATTTCTCTTCCAAGACTCGATGAACCGCTTCGCGATCTGGGCGCATTTCTGTGTGACGGTACAGATGAATCACGTCGTATAAATCACGCGGCCGTTCTCGCTCCGCCAACGCCCGCATCTTTTCGGCGAAAATCTCGACGAACGGGTAACAGAGAACCTCCATGCCATCCTGCGGAGCATCGGAATATCCGTGATGGACGGGTCTGCGGATCGGCTTCAGCACTACCTGTTCATCGTTGGTGAGGTCCAGCTTGATGCGCGGCAGCTCTCCTCCAGGGGCGATTGGGCCCCGATAGCCGACTCGCCCCTGTACAGCGGTTTTTCCGCGGGGATTCTGGAACACCTCGAATCGAAACGTCTCCGGGTGCAGTTCCAAGCCGCTGCGTTCATAAACCCGTTCGCCAACCTCCTTGAATACGCGGATCAAAAACGGTTCGTCCAAAT
>Ga0209515_10006928_pt1 | contig 13879 bp, 13 predicted proteins | sample Subgroupgradi54m_FD_187454 | JGI IMG/M metagenome (GOLD analysis project Ga0209515, IMG submission 187454) | Subsurface groundwater microbial communities from S. Glens Falls, New York, USA - GMW60B uncontaminated upgradient, 5.4 m (SPAdes)... ...
AGGTTGCTCCATTATAACTTATGGAGACAAGGTTGATAATGTCACGCTTTGCGGGAGAAGGGAGTTTCTCGGTGTAGGTGAGATTGGTGATATTCCCTGCCATGTCCTTGATCGTGACGGTTGTGGTCGCAATGCCGTTGTATTGTTTCTGATTCTTTTTGAGGGTTGGATAGGTGGTGGTACTTGAGAGTGTTGTCGTTCCGCTGTCGTCAATTCCTTGAATGATTATTGCGTTTGTTGAGGTACTGAACGTGATCACTGCTTCGGGTGGGGTGGCATCAGATGGAGCAGGAGGAGGAACAACAACAGTTCCCGGAGCAATGACGGTTTCAATCACTCCATCACCGTTTTGGTCTACCGCAAGTCCGGAAAGTCTTGATGGGGTGGTATTTGCGGAAACATCCATCGTGACCACCGTTGAAGTGGAGACGGGAATGTTGGCAAATGTGGTCGTTGCATGTTAACGGTGCCTGACATGGTTTACGGTTTACCAAAATTTGAACCAACTTACTACTCGTGACCAGAGTGGCTTCGGTTTGAATGTTGGAGATGGCGGGATTTTAACTTCTTCTGCAACTGGTGAAACTTGCCCTGTTGTAGTTCTAGAAAAAAATACCTGCGGAGTTGTAGTGCTCGATACTTCGACGGACTTCTCTATCGCCACTATTTTTGGTTTTTCAGAAGTGATTTTAGGCTTTGGTAATGTTGGAACTGGTAGCCTCGGTGTGTCTAAATTATTTGTGGGTGTGGGCAGTGATAATATGCCAACAAGAGGGGCTACAGGAGGAAGTTTTTCAACTTTCCACTCATATTTTTGACGAGTAAATGGATTATTATATTCATCACAAATTTTAAATTCTTCTGGAGAAAATTCGAGATTTGACGAGCATTGCACACTTGTCTTTGTGTAGTTGTTATCCACCCATTTTTTTACGTTGGTGGGAATCATTTTCACGGGCTTTGGGTCGACAGCGCAGTGCCTACCATTTTCAAGATGGAATCCATATGCACAGGCACACTCAGAGTATGTTGAGGGTATCCCGCCTTCACCGTATTCACTCGTGCAAACATCGCCAGCGGGCATACACTGCTTAGCACTATTGAACATGTAATTATCTTTGCAGGTGCACGTGCTACCACTTAAAACGGAATTAAGGCCATGATCTTGAGTACAAGACTCTTTTGTGAGACTGCTGAAATTTGATGTTGCACCACCACTCATCAGCGAGCAGGGATTATTTATTCCCACTTGCTCACTTCGCAGTTTTTGATCTAGGAGAGTAGCTTCGTAGACCAGAGTAGTAACTTCGTTTCTATTAGTTCTCTGGGCAGCACTGACCTGCCCTGCAAGCGCCGCAGTTGTCCACACCCCATTTTGGATATCTTGCTGAATTTTAATTTCAATCATTGGATATTCCAAGTTGAGAGTATTAATTCTGGTCACCAAATCTGAGAAATGAGCTCGGTCAGCTACCATTTTTGAAGACTGTGATTTCTGTTGCCACTGATCCGCCATGCATGCAAAATTACTTTGACATACTGCTTGCTGAAAATATCTTTCTCCGCTTTCAGTCCATCCGTCATTACAAATTGCGCTTGTATCCCAATCGGGACCAGCAGAACAATTAACACCCCCATGCCAAGAACAGGTTCCCTCAGTGGCAAGAGATGTAGTGGGCAAAATGAGGAGGGATGTAAATACTGAAAAAAATAGGATCGTTGCAATTATAAAAAGTTTTTTCATCTCAATCAGATATTAATATTAATACTGGTTTTGAGGTTGCGTCTGCATACACAAAGCCCGCCACCAGGAGGCCTTGCGGCCCTACACAAGTTTCCTCGTGCAACGTAAGCCACGCCCTGAATGACGGGTTCTCTATGGCTTACGGTTTGCGACCATGCTACACGTGTCACCATTTATGGGTACTACGTGGAGTTTAGGTCTTTTATTAAGTTGTCACTAAACGATACCATTTCAACGAGAAACAGCAACGTGTGGTGGGATACTGAACGCCTCATCTACCAGCAGATGAGGCGTTGGGGTTTTTGGTGAGGTACATAAGGCGGTCTTTGGTGGAACGCATTCATAAATAGTTTTTGCCAAATGCCCACTAGCAACATTTTTACTATTTTTTTGAAATTCTAAATGACTTCCATAAAATAATACAGAGAGAAATTATAAAGAAAAGGTAAGAAAAAAATGTTGCGTATTCAGGTCGATTATATGAAATATATCCAGGACTAGAAGAAGGGGTATTAAAAACTATAAATAAAGAAAGTGCGCCAACAATTACTGCTGGCAAAAGCCACGCATGAAAAACTTCTTTTCTTACAAAAAAAAGTATGAGTGACGTAGTAAACAATCCAAGAGAGAGAGAGAGAGTTGGGAAACCAAGCTCACGAGGGACTACTGACGAACACCATGTGTGCATCCCATTTGTTTCAATATTTCCTGGACAAAAACCAAAATCAAAAGGATGACTCATCACATACCCCGCAAGCACGCCAATAAGTGCAGTGGTGAAAACGGCGATCGGCCCGCGTTTGTTTTTTAAGAAATGAAGAATTTTTTTCATAGATAGTTTTTGGAATAATTTTAATAAGTGACATTTATCTTTCCTTGCTTCGTCACAATTGATGGAACAACAAATCCGATGAGTTTGGTCTTGATTGGTCTTGTGTCAACATCATCCCCCTCCTCTGCATCATTATCACTGTCATCCATATCAATCGGCTTGTTCATGATAACCGTGATATTTTTCTTGGGTCGAAAGTGAGACTCGATGACGACCGATGATGTGGCAAATACAGAAACGAACTTCTTGTACGTTCCATCATTCTTCGTTCCCCATGCGTATTTGAGTGTTGCAGGAATTGAAGAGGTTGCTCCATTATAGCTTATTGCAACAAGGGTGATAATGTCGCGCTTGAGCGGTGATGGAAGTTTCTCGGCGTAGACAAGAAGAGTGGTGTTCCCTGCCATGTCCTTAATTGTGACCGTTGTGGTCGCAATGCCATTGTATTGTTTCTGGTTCTTTTTGAGGGTTGGATAGGTGGTAGTTGAAGATATTGTTGTTGTTCCACTTTCGTCTATTCCCGTGATACTGATAGCGTTTGTTGAAGTACTGAACGTGATGAGTGCTTCGGGTGCGGTGGTGTCCATGGGGACAGCAGGAAGTGTAACCACTTCACCCACTTTCGGCACCAGTGAAAAGTCGTTTGTACCATCACCATTTTCATCAACATGAAGTGGCGAAGAACTTGCGATACTGCCATTCATGTCCATGGTCACTTTTGTGCTTGGTGAAGTTGGAACGTCTGCGAATGTTGTGCTTGCAGTTACCACACCGCCTGTCACCTCTTCAATATCAAGCGCAAAAGTTCCCGTTGCATATCCATCAAGGTGAAGCTTGAGTGGAAGGTCTGCAGGAACAGTAACATACTTCACTTCGCCAAACTCTCCGTATGAAACTCCGGGTATTTGTAATTCGATCTGTCTTGTTGTTGAAGAATAGCCTGATATACGACCTTCACTATCAGTAACTGACAATGCGAGTGGGGAGTGGAGGAAATAGTGAAGGCGTTTTTGGACATTAGCTGCAATTGGGCGAATTGATGTTATTAGCGCGGGTAATGACTCAGGTTTATTTTGAATAATATTTCCAACAAACTCCCTCAGTGGATCAAATTTTAAAATATCTCCGTGCTCTTTTTTACTATCAAGCAAGTTTACCCAATACCTCTGTACATTCGCACTCTCCAAAATCGCAATCGCACTTGGTGTCACCACGACACTGTCCCCATCTTCCGTAAGTATGGGTTTATAAGTTGCCGTGGGAACACGTCCAAACTGTGCACACGATGATTGACCTTGAGCGATACATCTTGTTTTGAGCTGATCATAATAGTCGATTCCTGCAAGGGTATCGTTCCCCCACCCTGCAATTTGATAAAGTTGCAGTGATGCAGGTGGTATCCACTCATCAAGAGAGGAATGCGTCGAAGTACCGAGTGCAATAAGATTTGGGTTAAGCACATTTGGCACACTAAGATTTGTTTCATCAGGCTTGACTCTTCCGCCATCACGCGCAAGAAGAAAATCATTCATTTCATTTGCTGTATCAATAGTATTTCCATAGTGCGCCTGTTCTTGTTGGTAAAGTGTTGCAGAGTTAAAACGCACGACAGGAAAACGCGGGTCGGCAACATCAGAAAAATATTTGAGTGAAGGAAGAAGGTTGTATGCAACCGGAGCATTTTCTGCAAGTGTTCGTGCGGCATGTTCGGTCAAGAAACGTGGCACACCCGGCACCCACTCAGGAAAAATACCAGGCAATCCCTCTTTGTATCCGTGCAACAACACTCCGAGCGCATGCGGAGTCCCTGATTGTGGCACTGCGACAAAAATCACCTTATCAATTTTTTCGAGAATGGGATCATGTGCATCTTGAAGTTTTTTGATGAGCGCCTTAGTGACCAATCCCCCGTTGGAATGTGCGATGATCGTAACCTTTCCCGTTTTTGAACTTGCGGCGAGACGTTTTAATTCTTGGATGATGTATGGTGAGGTTGTTGCACTTAGTCCACCATCATAATAAATACGCCCGTTAATTTCTGCTCCATTATTAATAATTTTATCAACAGAAAGTCGCCAATCGTAGGGCACTGCTTCCCAGTCTTTTATCGTCCCACTTGTCTTTAGTGCATCCATGTCATCGATAAATGCCCCGTAAAACACTGGCGCGATACCAAATGCAGCACCGATAATATCATTCTTTTTTACATAAATATCTTCACGCACACTGGAGCCGTCATCAGGACTGAGACGAAGGTCAACCGCATCTGCATCACTGGTTGGTTCCCAAAGCTGATCATAACCTCCAGCATAGTTCGGACGATACAACCGACTTCCTTTTATCCCCGGCAAAAACAACACATTCGAACTACACTCATGTGCAGTATCGTTTCCGGTGGGATCACATCCGCTCCACGGCACAAACGCCACATGATCGGACACACGGTTTCCAGTTCCCGTCGGATTGATTGTGGAGTGGAACGGTCCCGTCGCACTTCCCCACCAGGTATTGCGTGCATCAATGATGGAGCCGGAATTGAAGATACCGTAGCTTCCATTGTTGGTGATTGCGGAATCAGTGAGGGAGAGGTTGCCATTGGTATGGAAGATGCCGTATTGATTATTACGGAATGTGGAGTTGGTCACCGTGGTCGTTCCTCCAGCAAGGTGGAGTCCCGCGAGTGAGGACGATGCACTCGTCACATGATCAAGGGAAAGGAGTCCGCCGTCATTTCTCAGTTGGGGAAATTGATAAAAGGTGGAGCCAGACCAGTATGAAGCACCACCGTGGGAGAGATTGACATGGGAGAGCGTGGTGCTGCCCGTGCTCGTGATAATGATCCCTCCCCAGTCACCTTCATGCGGAGTGAGTGCGGATGATGTGAAGGTGATGGGTGCGGTGCTTGTTCCTTTTGCGATGAGTGTACCTGCGACAGTGAATGAACTTCCGCTTGTTCCCTTGAATGTGGCACCGGGCAATATGCTGAGTGCACTTCCTTCGGGGACATTGACCCAGTTCTCGATGAGATACGGAAGGTCTCCGGCAAGTGTGGTGCTCCCAAAGAGATTCACAGTATTCATGGTGATAACACCACCCTGATTGCCTCCTTCGTTATTGAATGAGAACGGTGTGAGATAGTTGGAGAGAAAGAGTGCTCGAGAGACGGACGTGAAGGTGTTGTCGGAAATGGTGAGGGAGCCCATGTGGGTGGTGCCAACACGGGTTTCAGCGTGAATTGCGTCGGCAAGTGTGCTGAACGTTGTTCCACGCACGGTGGTAGTGCCCGAGTTATGGAGGATGCCTTGTTGACCTGCGCCGTTTGAAAGTGCTGCATCGGTGATGGTGAGTGTGCCACCGTTATTCAATATGGTGCCGCGATATTGATAGCCTGAGTCCCATACACGGCCTCCATAGCGAACATGCGTATTGGTGAGTGTGACCTGTGCGCTTGGGCGTATTTGGATATTTCCCCAACTGCCGGGATATGCTGTGGTTGCGCTCCCGTTACCGTTGGAGTCGCCGCCAACGGAATCATCGGTGAGGGCGGTGATGGTGATGGGAAGTGCTGCGGTTCCTTGTGCATCAAGTGTGCCGCCCACCTCGAGCTTGGCACCGTCGCCCAACTTCACGATTGTTCCCGGGAGAAGAGTGAGCGAGGAACCTGTGGGAATGTTGATCCATCCGTTGATGAGATATGGGCTTGCGGAGGGAGTCCATGTGGTGTTGCCGGGGAGAGATTGGTAGCCGAGGGAGGTGGAAGCGGAGGCAAGAGTTGGGAGAATAAAAAAGACTGAGGCGAGGAATACTGCACAAAAGAAGAGGGTGAAGCGATTATGCATAAAATTAATTGGGAGAAAAAGCTACGTTCGTAATTTTTTCATGCTAGCAGAAGTTGCAAGAAATACAACCTGAATATGGCTATCTATCTAAAAGAAAAAAACCTGAGAGTCTCTTAGATAGCAGGCTCTGAGTGATTGTTATCCCTTTATATAGAGTTCAAAATTGTCGAGATCCTCGTCGGGTCCGGCTTCGATAAGATTCAATGTGATTGCCTGGCCATTCAATGTCGCACTGATGTGTGCATCCTTATTGGCTTTTGCACTCACCTTAAACCGTGCAGGTGTTATGACTTGCGCACAAAGTGCATCTCCCTTCACCGTTGAGGTGAGTGCGAGTAATATTTGCGACTGATCAGAGGAAACCGTCATTTGCGCATCGAGAATATGACAAGGCGTAGGGAGAGGAAGTTCTCCTGCCACGATATGCGCCCCTTGCTGATAGGCATGCTTTGCCGTGAGTATGATCTGCTGATTCCCCTCGGGATTTTGAGCGGGGGTATTCACCCAATCATCGGAAGAAGTGGCAATGTTGGTTTGCCCCGTTGGTACACTTGTATCCAAGGTCGACTTTTTCGTCAAAGAAATAAATATAAAACCGATAACAGCGAGAATGAGAATTCCGGCAATGATAAGTGTGCTTTTGCGGTCCATGTATACAGTATACGCTAAAGCAAAAGATGAACAATCACGGAAATTATCTTCCAGAGTATAAGCAGCAGTAAAATGTAAAAAAGATAGACATGTGCCGTAATAAAATGCCAAACGAGGAGGAGGAAAAGTTTTACATATTCAAAGGGGCTTTTCCATGCTTGCCCATGCGCAAGACCCGTTCCTAGCGTTACCCACCCTGAAGTAATATTTCCCGCATGAAGTGCGGCGAGCGTGGAAGAAGCCAGCGTCGATGAAGCGTTCACTTCCAACGAAGTTCTCAATTCTTCACTTAACGCACCAACACGCGTTCCACTCTCCACGCGTGCCCCTTCGCGAAATTTTTCAATATGACCGATAACCGGAATCGCCTTTTCCGATATGGAAGACGGGAAAGTATCGGCAATATCTTTTTGTACTTCCGCTACCGGATCGGCGGGAAATCGCACTGTTGCCGAATCAATAATTGAAGAAGATGCCGTTTCAGTTTTCTTTGGCGGCGGAGGAGGCTCGTTGCGATCGGGAATACCATTGTCATTGGCATCAATCTCCGCAACGCGTGCCTTTGCAACGGTTGCAGTATCTTGAATATAGGTATCCGAGGGAATAACAATGCCGCCCTCCCCCTCTTTCCGCAATTCACTGTCGACAATGACGGCGGCAAACAAATGTTCCCCTTGAGTAACTTCCCATGGGAAAGAAATTATTTGCGCTCCGCCGCCCGACGGAACGCTAAATTCTTTTTTGCCGATGGTGGTCGTGCCGTCACGGAGTTCCATACTTCCGCTTAAGCGATACGGCGTGGAGTTATAAACAATAGTGAAGATCGTGATGCGATCACCGACAAAAATCGGGTCTTCCGAAAACCAAAGCGTATCCTTGGGAACTCCCGCAGGAACCGTCGCGGCAAGAATTTTTAACGGAAAAAGAAAACCAAAAAGAAGCGAAAAGATAATTACCGGCAATGACGAAAAGATTTTTAGGTGAAGGAAAGACATATGCTACATATATTGTACAAAATCTTTCCCCCATTGTCCGTGAAAGATTTGTTGAAGCCAGACCGTTAATATTCCAAATTGCCCCAGAAGAAGCAAGATGCCGATTCCCACCAGAAACACTCCGGTGAAACGTGAAATGAGAGGCATATATCGCGCCATACGCCCAATATACGTAAATGCGCTTCCATAGAGAATCGCCACAACTAAAAACGGGATGGCAAGTCCGAGTGCGTACATGCTTAACAAAAATCCTCCATACAATACTGTCCCTCCGGAGACCGCAAGTGTAAGGATTGCCCCCAGCACAGGGCCAAGACACGGACTCCACCCCAATGCAAACAACAAGCCCAATAAAAATGCCGAGAATGGCCTACCCGGTGTAAGCCATGCGGGTACTGTTTTCCCTGCAAAAAACCTTGAGAGCAACTGAGGGAGCGGGACGATATCCAAGAGAATGAGGCCGAACAAAATGAGCAGTGCTCCTGCCAATTGCGAAAAGAGTATGCGATGAAGAATAAAAAATTTTCCCAATGCACCCGAAACGAGGCCAAACAGTACAAAAATTATGGAAAAACCGAGAACAAAAAAACATGCATTCAATACAATACGCCGACGTACTGCGGTTCCACTGAGCGAATCCACACCCGTGCCACCAAGAAAACCCACATAAGCCGGTATAAGCGGCAACGTGCAGGGAGCAAGAAAAGTGACGAATCCTCCCAATAATGCAGAAAATATGCTCACGTCAAACATGAGTGTATTGTATCACCTTTTATTTCCCCGCTTGAGTTTCAATACGGCGTGTTACAGGAAGCGTAAGCGGGAGTTGTGCCAAAGAGAGTGCGCGGGGCTTTGTCATTATCGATTTTCCTGCTGCGGCAATTCGAGTTTCTTCCAAATGTTTCGCAAGGTAGGCATTCAATGTTGTTGTGGGTGCATTGTGCGCAAGAGTTCGTTCTTTGGGTTCTTTGGCGTTCAACATTTCGTATACGTACATTACTTTTTGCACATACCCATAGTCTTCGGGAGAATATTGAGAAAGCCATCGTCGTGCACGCGAAGGACCCATATTATAGGCAACGAGAGCTTCTTCTGGAGAATTAAAACCGTATTGGCCTTCAAGTTGCTTTAAATATTTCGTTCCCGCAAGAATATTTTGAAACGGATCATTCGCATCCTTTACGCCCATCGATTTTGCAGTGGGGGGCATGAGTTGCATAAGACCTTGCGCGCCGCGATGGCTTTGGGCGGTCTCTTTTCCTTCCGATTCAACGACAATGACTGCGGCAATGAGGTTTTTGTCATAATCATGAAGCAATGCGGAAATATTAATCATTTCACCGTAGTCATTTTCGATCTTTTCGAGAAAATCCGGAGCATTCTGGCGGAGGTAGGTCAAACTTGCCGCAAATGTGGTGAGCGGTACACTGAAAATGAAAAGCAGGGCAATAAAGAATGCCTTGGATGCGCCAGCTTTTAATCGAGGAAGGGATCGGGTTGTTTTGATGGCCGAATGGACACCAAACAACGCAGATCCCGATTGTTCACCAACTTCAGGCGAAACCGAAATATCTAAATTCATGAGATGAGTCTAAGTTATGTGGGATAAACCGAACTTGAATCCGATATATAGCCAATCGGGGTGGGTTTTCAAGCACCAAACCATTGTACTGAGGGGGCTTTATAGGGCAACTCCCTTTCTCCACATTCAAAAATATCCTTATTTTTCAACGTAAAATAAGAAGGTCGATGAAAAGATTTTTTTTGTCGCACCCGATAAATTGCGCAACAAACTTTGACAACAAGTAAAAAATATTATAAAATTTCCCTCAAACCCTTATAAATTCAGCTTTATTGAGATTTTCTCACTTTTCCCCCGATTTCCCTCCAATGGACGAGGGGGTAAAAATGAGAAAAAACGCCTTTACTTAAGGTTATTTTTGTACTATTATTCCCGACAAGAGCCAACTTTTAATTAAAAAAAATGGACCTTTTGACCCAAATTCCCACCTATATTCTGCTTTTTCTCACCCTTTATTTTGAGGTCTTCCTTTTGCTTACCTATTTTGAAGAGTATCCCAAGTTCACTTTGACACTTGCCACTCCCCGCGACAAAGAATCCTACCCGACGGTGACAATCATTGTTCCCGCATGGAACGAAGGGCACACCATTTTGGGAACCGTTCACTCTCTCCTTGCCCTCGACTACCCGAAAGACAAGCTTGCGGTCTTTATTGTCGACGATGGTTCGACAGACGACACACTTGCTGTAGCAAAAACTTTCGAGGGGAATCCTCAAGTCAGGATCTTCACAAAAGAAAACGGTGGCAAGCATACTGCGGTCAATCTTGGCATCGTGCACGCAACTTCCGAACTTATCGGTTGTCTTGATGCCGATTCTTTTGTCGACTCAAAAGCCCTCCGGGAGATTATCCCTTTTTTCGACAACCCTGAAGTGATGGCGGTCACTCCTTCGGTGCAAATATGGAAACCCGACAACATCATTCGACGCATTCAAGCCGCAGAATACATGATCGGTGAATTCACTCGTAAACTCTTCAGCCGACTCAATGCACTCTACGTCACCCCCGGACCTTTCTCCATTTATCGCCGTGATGTATTTAAGCAGATCGGGAACTTTGTCAAAGCATACAATACTGAAGACATGGAAATGGCGCTCCGCATGCAAGCAAATCACATGAAGATCGAAAATGCGCACAATGCCCTCGTTTTCACCGTTTCCCCTCCCACCATCCCCTCACTTTACAAACAACGCGTCCGTTGGGTCTCCGGCTTTTTGAAAAACGCCTTTTTCTCTTATCGTTTCATGTTTTTCAAAAAGAAGTATGGTAACCTTGGCATGCTCACCATGCCTTTCGCCTTTTTCTCGATCTTTATCGCACTCTTCTTTTGTGCGCTCTATCTCAAGAACATCTTTACTTTCCTTACCGCAAAATATTTCGAATACACGACACTGGGTTTTCATTTTGGACTTCCCCTCAACGAATTCGACTGGTTTGCCATCAATCTTGAATTTCGTCGTCTGGTTATCTACCTGCTCTTCTTCTGTACGATCTTCTTTGTGGTCATGGGTTCACGCATGGTCCTCCGTAAATTTTCGCTCTCGCGCAATCTCTTGTACTTTATTTTATTCTATGGACTCATTGCCCCCTTATGGCTCGTTCGTTCGCTCTACAACTTGGTGAGCGCAAAAGATGCGACATGGCGGTAATACGTTTTCTGATAATCATTTTTCATTCAATTCATGCAACAACAACAATTTAATTCTCGAAAATATATTCTCGTGTTTTTTATCACACTGGGTATTTTTGCCATCGTTTTTCTTTTTTCAGACTTTCTTTACCGTACGCGCATTGCGCAAGTGAAAAACATTGAAGACAATATCAACCGCAACATTCTTGAATCAGAAATCCAGTTTGCATTGCTTGCAGATGCTTCCTGTGAAACAAGTGGGAGCAATCCCCTTTTGATCGATGAGATCAACACATTGGCAAAACGCCTTTCCCTTATGGAAGAACAGCGCGGAACGAGCGACCCGGAGGTGATGAGCTTAAAAAAATACTATTCACTGCTTCAAATCAAAGATTATCTTTTGTTGCGCGAGCGCGCAAAGCAGTGCGGCGAAAAACCGCTGACGATCCTCTACTTTTATTCCAACGAAGGAAATTGTGCGGATTGCCGCAAGATTGCACTTGTCCTGTCGAAGATGCGTGAAGACTACGACAATCTCCATGTCTATGCTTTTGATTTCAACTTGGGACTTTCCGTGATCGAAACACTGAAGTCAATTTATAGTCTTGAAAACAAATTCCCCGTTATTGTACTCAATCGCCACCCTTACTACGGTTTTAAAACTCGCGAAGAGATCGAAGCACTTATTCCGGACAAAGAACTCCTCCGCCTCAATGCGACCTCGACCAGCGCGACAACAACAAAAAAATAACCGACACTTGTCGGTTATTTTAATTACAGTGAGATGTTGAACAGACTCTAAGACAACAACATCGTAAATCCAAGCGAACCAAGCATTGCAAGTCCCCATCCTATTTCACTGAGATGGAAAAGTACGGAAATTCTCCCTTCGGTTTCTCCAAAAGAGCGGGCGACAAAAACATATCCCGGTGTCATTCCGTTGACAAAACGAAGCACCCCTGCCTCGCGCACATCCGGTTCAGGTTCCCATGTAAAGCGATATTCCCCGTGCGCTTTTGCATACTCAAATACCGCAAGAGGAAGTCGTGGCGGCTTTCCATGAAGCATACCGTTGCCACCCACCGCCTCATGGTCGGGAGTATAAATGACGAGATACGGCGCAAGACTTTCCGTGATCTCAACCGGATTCGACGATTGAAATGCCTCGTAAGGAATCCCTTGATTCATCGCATTTGCAACATCATTGACAATTGAAATCTGGGGATCGTTTGCATTTGCACGTAACTCAAATTGATTCGTTGTATAAACAAGACCGCAGATAATGGTGATCGCAAATCCAAGTGGTAACCATTTGGAAAAGCTGGCGACTAAATTTTTCTGAAACTTATGAAATTTATTATGAGTCATATAGATGTTAGTATAGCTCGCTTTTTATTTTTTTCAAAAAAATAATAAAGTTATTTGATAACGAGGCTCATAAGATGATCAATGGCGGCATCAAGAGAAAAAAACTGGGGGAAACCGTATTTTTCACAAACGATGTCCACGTTCCCCTTACGCCAAAATCCTTCGGGGCAAACGACAAAAAGTTTCCCGCTTTGCGCATAGAGTCCCATTTCAAGAAGTGAGATGGGAGATTTTGTCGCAGGATCAAGATACAGAAGTATGTAATCACTTGCGGCAAGTGCATCAAGCTCCCATTCAACTTGTTCACGAAACTGTGGATGATCTTTACGTTGTTCCCAAGTGCTATCCCAATCATCGCGCCGAGGATTAAGGAGCACCACCGGCTCTTCCTGTAATCGGTCAACAACAATTTTTTGCCAGTCCGATGCCATGCCCATTTCAATACTTCCGGCAAGAAAAATTTTTACTTTATCACTCTCTGGAATCTTCTCCGGTGCTTTTATTTCAATCATCATAGTTGAATGTTTAGGATATTTGGTGGTTATCAAAATAGTCGATGCTTTCAAGATAAAGCCCTGTTTCAAAGCCGCCTTTTTTTAATTTCTTCGCATCACGGATAGCGAGCACTTCTTCGAGGGTAAAATTATTATGGTGGAGTATTGCATCGATCACCTCGATCACATCGGCAAGTTCTTCCTTGAGTGCCGATTTATCTTCACTTCCATATGCATCAAAAACTTCCTGCGCTTCTTCGAGTAGCTTATCTTTTAACTGCTCAAGTGTTTCTTCGCGAGAGAGGTATCGTACCGAATAATCACTTGCACTGATCTTATTTGCCACATCGTGCTTATAAATATCAATCATCTTATCTCGCACAAGCTTGTTATATACTTTTTTCATTTTTGTTATTGTATCAAAGTATTCCATTCATAGTAAAACAGTGATCTTTCCGGTAGAGATAAGTGTATGCTTTTTGGCTGTTGGTAATTTTTTAATTTCAGCTTCACGTTTTGAGGCACTGCTACGGTCGTTTTGTTTTTCGGTATAGACAATGCGTATTGCTTTGTGTGTACACGTATAGTGCCCACCCTTCCCCGCTTGGTGTTCGGCAAATCGCCGCAGTACATCGGTCGTGATCCCCGTATAGAGTGAACCATCCGCACATTCAAGTATATAAACAAAATACATAAATTTACATAGGACGGTCCTTGTACTAAACATTTTACCATGTCAAAAA
>Ga0209515_10006930_pt1 | contig 13874 bp, 6 predicted proteins | sample Subgroupgradi54m_FD_187454 | JGI IMG/M metagenome (GOLD analysis project Ga0209515, IMG submission 187454) | Subsurface groundwater microbial communities from S. Glens Falls, New York, USA - GMW60B uncontaminated upgradient, 5.4 m (SPAdes)... ...
CCACCCCCGCCCCCACCACCACCTATAGTAGTCGCTGTAGCGATTGAAACCGCGCTGCTTGCTCCTGATTCAACGTTGTTGCTATTCAGCGCGCTGATTTTAAAGTAATAAGTCGTGCCAGCGCTCAAACCGGTCGCTGAATAACTATTGGTTGAGGAAGAAGCCAGCAACGGGAAGCTTGAGCCGTCGGTAGATCGATAGACGTTGTAAGTTGCTGCACCGCTTGTGGCAGTCCAAGTCAAATTAACAGTCAGACCATTCCCAGCAACTGCCGCTGCAAGTCCGGTTGGTGTATCAGGAGCGCCTGCTCCACTAGATATGGGCGCAAAATCAGAAAAGTGAGAGACGGAAGCTGTCAAGGTATTGTTAACGGTATCAACCGTGGTTGAGAGAGTATCATAGGTTTGGGTCGCATCGTTCCAAGTACCGATAACTAAGTTGGCTTCCAAAGCGCCAGAAGGCAAGTTGGCTTCATCATAAGGAATAACAATCGTTACACTGTCATTCAAGCTTGAGACTTTTGATCCTGATGAATCAACAGCCGAAATGGTGACCGCATTTTTGGATAATATAGTACCGCTCGGAGGGTTGGGCATGCCTGTATTAACTTTAGTCGTGACTGTTGCCGCGTTAGACCCCGTGCCTAACGCATTGGCTGGAATGTTTAATTTGAAACCACTACCAATATCAGTGTTAGTCAAGAACCCTCCAGTATTTGGAGAGACTGTTTCCGGCTTTTCCGGCTTAACAGTGAAGTTAGCAATGGCGGAGAGCGCGATGTTCTGACTAGAAGGACTGTTGTTAAGAACTACTACCGGAAGAGGACCTCCTTCGTATCCCGGAGCATGCGCTCTCAAGGTCCAGGTTCCGTTGCCCACTGCCAGTGAATAAGCGCCAGCGGCATCTGTTTGCGCCACCGCATATCCTCCAGCTCCATCTGACGCGTCGACAAAGGCATTGGATACAGCTCCTGTACCGGTAATACTAATTGTTCCGGTAATGGTCCTGGCGGCAGAAGTCAAGGTGATTGTACCGACAGCCGTAGCAGCTGTTACTGTAGGAGTTAACTCGGCTGGAGACGTGTATCCCGGTTTGTCAACTCTTAATCGGTATAAGCCGGCTGGGACGCTGACAGAGAAAGTACCGTTGGAAGCCGTTTGACCCCCGATAAAAACTTTATTAGTAGAACCGGTTGGCGTACCTATTAAAGATACCCAAGCACCGGAAAGATTAGCTGCTAGAGCGTCCTTCACAGTGCCAGTTACGGCAAAGGTCGCGCCGGCGCTGGCAGTATAAGTAATAGTTCCGTCGGCGCTGACGTTAGCTGTTTCGCCAAGCTTTCCATAAGCCGGGTGCCCTGCTCGGACTGTATAAGTGCCCGGAGGAACTTTTACAGTATAGACAGAGTAAATGGTAGAAGTAGTGCTGACATTAGTAGAGTTGCCGCGCCCGTTTGAGTCGCGTACATCTACTCCAGCTCCACTAATACCAGCCGCTCCATCGGTAATCCTGACCGTGACTGTAACAAGTGTGCCGGCGGTACAATTGCGAACTGCCGTAGTAGTACTGCTACTTAACGTAACCGCTCCCCCGACGGCCGAGCTGTCTCCCACTCCTGGAAACATACAAGAAACATTATAGGTACCATCCGGAACTTTGACGGTATAAGTGCCATCGGCAGCTGAAATGGCCATGTTGCCGGATGAACCGGTGGAAGTTTCGGCTCGGACCATCACACCCTGCGCAGGATTTCCCCCGCTGGTGGCTGTTCCGGTAATCGTTCGGAAGGTTGTATTTTGGGCGGAGAAATCCTGACCGGTAACCGCGCTAGTTCCAACGGAAATTGTCTTGGTGCCAAGTTTACCAAATCCGGGAGCGAATGCTTCCACAACCCAAGTCGTGCTGGCAGAAACATAGAGAGTATAAGCGCCGTTGGCATCAGTTGGCCCGCCGACAAAGTTTGAAGAATCGCCGCCGATGGCATTAGTATTTGAAGTAGAAACCACCTTGCGTCCGGAAACACCGGCATAAGGAATGGCATTACCGGAATCATCTTTCACCGTACCGGTGATGGTCAGACTGGAAGTGTTAGCAGCCAGTACGAAAGCCCTGGTTCCATTAAAATCTACAGGGGTGTTGGCAGAAGCTCCAACAGTAATTTGCTTTTCTGGTACTGGCGGCATGCCCGGTTTGAATACGCCACAGAGATAAACTCCAGCGACTGTCTTGAGTGAAAATACGCCACTGGTATTAGTTTGTCCGCCTGTTCCAAAGCCCACGGTGCTTCCACCAAGAGTAGAATTGGAGACCGGACGGCAGAATACTCCGGCCCCAGATACACCGGTACCGGCAGAATCAACTACCGTTCCGGCAATAGTTTTGTCAGCCGAGGAAAGCGTAAAGTTCTTACCAGTTATGCTGATAGCCGCTACTACCACTTGAAGATTCGGCGGCGGCATAAAGGTGAAGTCTGGTGGAGGTGGAGGTGGTGCGCCTGGAGTGAAGAAGGTTTCCGGCATAGACGGACCGACTCCGACATTGTAAGTATTATTCGGACTAACCGGTAGAGAATAGGCATTGGTGTTAGTACCATTTAAGGTAACTGTAGTTTTTGCAAAACCGTTTGAGCTGCTAGCAAACACATCTACTTTAGTTCCATTGGCCAATCCAGAACCATCTATATTGCCCCCAATAGTAATAGCAGCTGCGGAAGATAGAGCGAAATTTTTAGTTAGGTTAGTGGCAGAAACAGTAAACGACTGAGGAGCGGAGTTGAAAGCGACATTGATCGCGGCAGTCGGTTTGATACCGATCATATAATCGCCGTCAGCTAGATTGCTGAAAGTGGCCACCCCAGCAATACCGCTTACGGTAGCCGTGGTAGCTTCCTGGCCCCCAGTGGCGGGAGAAAATAAGAATACAGTTACGCTGTTAACTCCCTCGCCAGCATCGTTGGTATTGTTTGAGTTAGCATCCTTGAAAACATTGGCAGTTAAAGTCCTTGTTCCTGCCTGGCCCAGGAAGAATGGCGCTGTGGTTATATTTTGCAAAGTTGCTCGGTTAAGAGCTGCAGTAGTTTTAGTTTGGACGGTCACGGTATAACCACTGCTTGAAGGAACTGTTGAGTTGACAATACCCGAAAGATCCAAGCACAAGAATCCGTTGGTTCCGGTGTCAGCGCTGGCTGTAGTGATGGTGACTGTGCCCGCGTCGTTATTGTTGACAACCGAGTTGATGGTCGGCGCGCCCGCGGCCGGACCGTTTAAGTCAGCGTTGCAGAAACTCAAAGTACCTGCGGTTACGGCTGCGGCATTAGTCACATTAAAGCCGGCTGGGAAACTTAGGACAATTTGGCCGGTAGAAGGAATGGATGTGCCAGCCAGAAAATTAACATGATAATTGGAAGTAGCTCCAGCCCCTCGGCTCATTGGCGTTACTTGGCTTGGGTTCATGCCTTGCATGCCAGGATTAATCGTGCCGCCACCCGGACCAACCTGGCCACCAGTAGTAGCAGAATCGGCTACCGTGCCAAATTGCGTGTTCTTGGGAGGAGGAACATTAGTATCATCCATAATGTTGCCGGAGAGATCTTGAACAGCGGTGGAAACCGTTACTTTATAAGTGCTAGTGGCGCCATTTTGCAGAGACAAACCGGTAATGCGAGCAGTCTTGCTTCCCGCATCATATGTTACGGTCTTTCCGCCCAAAGAGATGGTGGAACCAACAGGACTTTCCAAAGTATAATTAGCAATATTGTCAGCGGCATTGAAGCCCCCGCCTGACTTGACTTGTTCGGAGAAAGTCACAGCCACGCTGAAATTATCTGCGTTAGCGAAGGTCAAAAATGGCTTAACGTTGTCGGCGCTGACAGTAGTGGTAAAAGTAGAAGTGAAATTAGAAGCGAGGGCGTTTCCGGAAAGATCTTTAACCCCGCTCACACCGGAGACAATGGTAAATGTATAGCCCGTGCCAGCTGTAAGCGCAGTGGACGGAGCAAAGGAAGCGCTGCGACTTTGAGGATTGTAAGTCACTGTACCTGCGACCGTCGCAGTCAGATTTGAAGTCAATGCCAGTTTGACTCGGCCAGTAATAATTGTTGACGGATCCATATCTTCGGAAAAACCAGCCGTTACTACTGTACCTAAGGACGGACCGTTTGGGTCGGCAGCGCCGTTGGCTGGAGAAACACCAAGTACTGTCGGTGGAGTGATATCCGCAGTTCCTGAAGCAGTTTTGAATGATAGGAAGTAGGGCTGTGTGCTTGGACTGTTTAAGGCAGTTCCGGTAGCAGAAGTGGCGGTGATATTTACTTTAACCACATAACCAGTGCTAGCGGTGAGCGTCGCCGGCGTTAAAGTTAAAGTTTTGGTGGCTGAATCATAGGCTTTAGTCGTGGTAACTGCAGTGCCGGGCGCGCCGAAATTGTCCGTAAATAAACCAACATTGTTAGCAGATGTAATATCTCCCCCACCAGAACTAGCCATATCCACCGAAAATGTCAATTTAATCGGGGCATTAATAGGATGGGTTTGGCTGCCGGGTTGTGGTTGACTGCTTTGGACAAATGGAGGCGTGGTGTTCGTGCCACCTGTAGAACCAGTCGTGAAAGTTAAAGTACTGTTGGCGAGCGCATTGCCAGCGGTGTCTTTGACGCCAATGCCTGCAGTAGCCACATAAACAGTGGAGGGAGTTAAGCTACCTGGGAAGTTGTCCAAGCGCAAACCAGCAGCCGTGATGCCGGTTCCGCCTCCGCTAGCCATATGGAAAACGTAAGAACCATTATTGGAAGCATTGGCAGTTGTTTTGGCTAGAATCAAGTCACCGGAATTAAGGGCAGTTGTATCAGTACCATCACTTGGGCCTTGCGCGCCGGGGGTAAGTTTGGAAACCTGGGAAGATACAGCAAAAACTGGCAGAGTTGCATTGCCATCTAGACGCAAAGTGGTACCTAGGCTGTCAGTTGTAATATTTTCCGCTGCGCTAACGACATGCCAGGTGTAAGTGTTCAGGTTGTCGGCATTAGCGGTAATTTTAGCAAAAACCAAATCACCGACTACAAAGTTGATACCACCGCCAGCCGTACCCACAACTTTGCTGCTAGCGTCAACAGCTGAAGTGTCGGTCGGGGTGATGCTGGCAAATCTGGAAACTCCACCGCCCGGATGCATTGCAAAAGTTGGCGCGGCAGTGGCACTGTCAACTCGGAGATTGGTGCTGTTGATATTGGCGCCAGTGGTAACTAGGTGCCAGTTATACCACATGCCAGTCGGATTGGTGGTAATAGCAGCTACAATAATATCGCCGGTCGTGGTGCTAGTGGCTTGGTCAACTGCACTTTGAGCTGCCGGTGCGGTAACAAACTTAGTAATTTGCTGACCGCCGAAAGCCGGCATGCCATTAATAGCAAATGTGCCAGAAGTTAAGGTTGCGGTACTGACGATACCAACCTCCGGCGGAAAAGTTTCGCGCTGGCTAATGACAATGTCTCCGACTGATGGCGCGGCATAACCCGAAGGTGGTTGGGGCACTATAGTATTGGTTCCGGACATATTAAAGAAAGCTGTAGAGGTAGAACCGACTTTGGCAAAGCGAGAACTAGCGGCAAAAGTTGGCGGAGCTGAAACCACCACATCAAAACCATTGGGGAAAGGTCGAATGCCTGATGGAACCACAACTGCGCCCGCGCCTCCGCAAGCAGCCACCTTGCAGAAGGTAACGTTGGTTGGATTAATAGTATTGAGATCAATATTTTCACTAAAACCGACGTGAATAAATCCCGAGATCGGAAAGCCGGTAAAGTTGTTGGTCGGACTGGTCGTACTCACATTAACCGTCGGCGCTACCGTATCAATAGTTAAAGCCTGGACTGCGCTAGCTAATAAGACAGAACCTAAAGTTCCCGCGCTATCCCCGCCTACAGTGATGGCATTGGCGGCCATAGTTGCTTTAAAGGCGTGGCCATCTGCCGCTCCAGCCGATGTGCTGGCCGTCACGATATACCAAGAAGCGGCGGCACCCAGAGTGTCACTGACAGTGATAGTAGTGGTGGAACCAACATTAACTGTTGTCTGTGTACCTACAACTGTATCTCCACCATCTAGCGTATTATCAGCAGATTTATAAACTTTAAGATTGGTAAAATCACCCGTTACAGTCGGACCGGCAGAATCTTCAATCTTAACCACGACTTGTGTCACCGTGTTATTGGCGTTATTTCCAGTTATCTGAAAACGGATAAGTGGTGTATCTGCGCTACTGGCTTTAATTCTCTGGGCGGGGTTCACTACACCAGCTGGGGCAGTGGTTTCCGTAACCGCAGCATGAGCAATTATATAAAAAGAAAAAATACTAACGACAACGACGCCCATTAGTATTGCGACCGGAGAAAACATTTTCCTAAGAGAATAAGAAGTTTGCATAATAAAAATTTTTTACTCCCGACGTAAAGTCGGGACGGGTTAATAAATAAAACTCGACAATCTTTTTTTCATAAAGATCGAGTTAATTATATCAATAAGCGAGGAGCATGAGCAAGAAAGTTATCCACTTTTTTGCTTAATGTCCAAACATTATACAAGAGGAGGCAGTTCTATGACGATTACAGTACGAGTGGCGGTCGCAGTATTACCCGACAAATCAGTGGCAGTATAAGTAAGAGTGTAGGTGCCGAGAATTGCGGTATTAACAACACCACTAGTTATAACTGTTCGCGCGCCATCAACGGCATCAAGCGCGGTAGCGCCAAAATCGGTGTAAGAATTATTGACAAAGACGCTGAAAGGATTGGAGTCAGGTTCTAGAATAGTAATAACCGGAGGAGTGGTGTCAGCCGGAGGAGGTGGAGCAGAAAGAGATGGGGTTGATGCTCCACCTCCGAGGGGATAGATATTTCGAGGTTCAATATGGACTGCCTTTGGATCTGAATTGCCACTCCCACCCTTATCTTCAACAACCCTCTGTGAATCAAGGGGAATTGCATCCTCCCCTCCTGGTGGAGGAGGGGTTGGGGTGGTGATTATGGGAAAATTGTTAACGACCGACCACGGAGGCGAGGAAGAAATAGGTTTGGGTAAAACCCCCTTTTGTTCCGCCTTGTCAGGGGGATTATTCCCCTCTTGAGGGGTGCCTTTAGGCGGGGTGGAAATTGGGAGATTGGGAGGGGTTTGATTCTCAGAAAGTATAACTGTAGCACTGTTTTTCCCTGCCAAATTTTTTACTGTACTGGCCAGTGCTTTGGCTGTTTTCATTATTTTATTCCCAATTGCCAAACTAGTCTTGTATATGGCATTCGCAACCGTAGCCACAACTTTCTTGGTCGTGTCAACAGGATGATCAACAATGGCGAGCAGATTAGTCTGTAATTCATGCTTAAAGGTAACCGGAGGTGGATTGATACAGGGCATATAAATATTTTGCGCGGCATTTGTTTGCAGCCGATTGAGCGAGGACTGAATGTCGGAAACAATTCTGGCGCCCTGATACTTTAAATACACATCCGAGAAGCTGTGCCCATCTGGATCATCCGATGGCTGGAATGAAATATGAGCATTGGATGGCAGTGTATTAAACACCCGCCTCACAACACTGGCGATGACTTTATCTGTATCAGAAGTAACATAATTCCCTCCGCCGGCGACACGACTCGCCGGAGTAGCCACTCCATACACACCTAAAGATTTTCTCGGCACTCCGCCGGTTTTATCCGCCAATAAGTCGTAGAAATTGTTGGCGTAAAAGTTGCCCTGCGAATGGCCAACCAAAAGAAGTTTTTGAGTTGCAACCTTCTCGCTGGCATCATTTAGCATTTCGATCAAATCATAGTCTGACTTTTCGTCAAAAAGCCCCTGCTGTACGGCGTCTATAAGATCAAATGCTCCGCCAGCGTGGGAAGGGTTTAAAAGAAAATCGACGGTTATTTTTTGATTATTATATTGAGATGATTGATAAAGAAGTAAATTTTTTAATGCATTTCTGTTTTTTACAGCACCATCTTGATCAGTATGTATACCATTTATGGTTAAGACCGTGTATCCATTTGGAGAGCAAGTATTAGCTTGAGCAAAAACAAAATTAGGAAACAAAAAGATAATCAATACGAGAGAAAGTAGTTTATATTTATTTAAAAACAATTTCATTACTTTAGTTAGATAAAGTAGAGTAATCAATATCACATACTTGATTTTCTGATTCAGAATAACTTCCTATCTTCGCAACAAAATCTTTTCTTTGTTGTTTTCTTTCTTCTGTATTTATTTGTCTTGTTTCAACAAACGAACGTAATGCATCGCCATCTTTTACAAATTTACTTAAACTAACTCTGGGTAAAATCGCACTTACACACTCATATGCCCTGCTCTGTTCCCTAACAACTTCAGTCACCGTTTCTTTATTCACTATCGGCTGGGTAAATTCCATTTGCAAGGCTAACGCATACTGCAAAAGCACAGCTCGGGTTTTGGCGGAGTTGGGATAGGAGGCGAAGATGGCTAGCTCTACGTCGTCACGGATGCCGTTTTTATTGGCATCAATGCCGGCAACAGTTTTGTCCGCTTCGGCGCCGGGGTCTGGTGGAAGATTCTTACCCATCACGTCGTCGAGTTGCAATTTCGTTGCGTGAATCTTCGCCACTTGCTCTTTGGTATTTTCTTCCCGCACCCGAAAAGGCAATCTGATAATCTCCGCTAGAATAAATAAACCAACCAAAACAATCCCTGTCCACTTTAAAATTTTTAATGTTGTATGCATCTGCAAATTATACAACTCAAATAATAATTCTGCTAAAAAATAAGTGGAAAACTATTATAAATATGTTCGCACGAATTAGATATATAAAATATTGTTCATCATATTACTTGCATAGATATTTTTCATCATTAGTTGGATAACACTCTTCCTGATAAATTTGTAAAAGTTTATTGTCCTTCCAAATATAATATCTTACGGGTAAATTGTAGTCGAAAAATCCATCATCTGCTGGGTCGGTAATGATCAAAGAGCTATTTATCTTATAATTTCTCCCTCTTGCTGTGGCTTCAGAAAATACGTCATAAACTTTTCCCGATATAAGATCGAGAATCATTCCGTCCTGACAGGTTGAGCCACATCCCCATTCAACTATAAGATAATTGGTGGCGAAATTTACGTTTTGATTTTCCTTTGCATGGCGAAGAGCCGATCTAAAAAAATTTGCTCTAGGGTTACTGTAAATGTCCACCTCTGCTCGTTTGTACGTGAATATTCCGTAGCTTGGAAAATCTTCAAATCTTGGTGCACGGTCTAGATTCCAAATCTCTGGGTGTGGGTAACGTAAAGTATTTTCTAACATCACGTTTCGATTTACAAAAAAGTTGAAAAGGGCCACCGCAGCAAAAGAAAAAATGATTAGATATAATTTAAGATCCTTTTTCATGGTCTTCTAAAAAATCTGGTATTGCCAATCTGTATAATAAATTTATATTCATCAGCCCATTTTGGTTTTGATAATTTACCTGGCGCATAATAATGATTTGATCCAAAAGTCGGATCACTGACTTTGTCTCCAATTATGTCATTTGCTATTCTGTAACAATTCACCCAAGCTTGTTTATCAATTTCATTATTTCTCCGAAGTGGATTTTCAACAAAGAACCTATTGTCGTCATCTAAATTAAACGCGCTGAAATGTTTTGGTTTTAAGATTACTTGATGATAAGTCCTACCCCATCTATTTCGTTTATCTTCTACTCTGTTTCGTATAGCCCAGCCCATACCGATTCTTTCGTCGTCTCCTAAACGAACGTCTCTACCCTCCCCATAAATAGCTCGCGCCAATAACATTAATTCAGTATCGTCATAGAAACTGCCAGTCCAGGCTGGATTATCTAAGGTCGGTTGAGAAAATGGAATTGGTATAATTCCAAAGTTGATTCCTAAATCATGCAAAATAGGCATCCTATCTGCCCAAAACTCAATGATGTGTATACCCACAGGAGCATTTAAAGAAAAAGTTTCAGTTTCGGTTCTACTATTTTGCGTCCATGGCAATAACGATCCAATATATTTCCATAAATAGTGTTTGGCACCTCTTGCAAAGCTGCTTTGATTTTTTCCATCAATTAAAATTTTAACATCATCACTATCTCTTTTTCTTCTGGCATATGAAATGGTAGTTGTTGTCGCTTGAAGCGGCAATCGATCTGTTATAACCGTAATCCAAGATCTGCGATCACCATCTTCAGCCTGATTTTCCAAATCTATTTTAAATGTTTTTTCAAGGTCAATAATGGAAATAGAAATATTTTCGAGAGTAGCGATTCCATTTAGAGCCAATGTATGAGCTTGGCCTCGAAGAAATGTAATTATATAAACAGTTTTAGATAAATTATTTAATTTATCTCCATCAAAACCCGCTGGACTACTTATCAATTCTTTCTGTGCTCCCTGATCCGGAAATGTTTTATCATCAATTTTTATAAATAACTTTTCACTCTGCAATCCCACATCAACTTGCTTTTTGCTTTTGACTCTAACAGTAACGCATATCAAAAACAGACCAGAAAAAGCATCGAAGTTAATTATTTCCTGACCGTTGATTATCCTCCGGCGAGTATCATTTATTATTGAATTCATAGTTCAATTGTAACAGTTAACGGAATTAACTCAAATAAAAGAATTTAACGACGGACGTTGGACGTCCGAAAATTACGGAAGCGGATCTTCTTCTAAAAGGGAAGTTAATCCCCTTTCTTCACGAATAAATGAAACAACATCTAAACATTCTTTTTTAAAGTTTTCATTACCTCCATAAAAATCCAATAGCGCTTTCGCTTCTGCCTCTGAAACAAGAACAAAGTTATTCGTATCATATTCTTTTTCACTTGATAAAACTAAATGCTTTTTTTCTTTTGGAATGTTGTGTACTAAATAATTTAAATGAGTATATGGACGAATTTTTAAAAAATAAGCATCGTCATCGATCAAATTGGACTTAAACCTACCTTGAAACAATGCTCCATTTCTGTGGTGTATTAAATTAAAATATTTTGTATAACCACCCAACAAACGTTTAAAAAATTCTGAAATTCCTCCATCTGCCTCTTGCTTCACAATAAAATGAAAGTGATTCGGATTAAAGCAAAAACAAACAATAGAAACAAGGGGATTCGGACGTCCAACGTCCGAATCCCCTTTCCTTGCAATCATTAAATCTTTAATGCTCCCTATAGGATTCACTGTATTGAATTCTTTAACACTTAAAGCGAACCTATCTAGGTCAGCTTTATTCATAAATATATCTCTTTTATCTACGCCCCTATTGTAAATATGATAATAAAGGTCATTTAGTAGTGGATCTTTTCTCATCCTTAAATTATATCACACTCCTGTCGGACGTTGGACGTCCGACAGGAGTCAACACAAAAACCCGCCTTTTCGGCGGATTTTTTGCAAACTATGCCAACGCCTTTCTCTTCCCTCCCTTGACAAGGAGAGGGGCAAAGGGGTGAGGCCTGAATTTCTATTTCTCCGCTTCGGCTTTCATGGCTGCTTTGGTTTTCGCGCCGACCAGACCATCAGCTTTGAGACCATGATTCTTTTGCCAGGTTTTGATGACGGTAATAGTCTTCGGGCCAAGCTGACCATCAACTTTCAGACCAAGATTCAAGATTTTATTCAAGACTCTTTGAAGTTCCTTGACATCATTGCCCTTGCTCCCGTTCTTAAGAGTAACGGTGCCTAAGTTGTAGGTGTTTGGAACAGCTGTCACCGTCAGAGTAGTAGCTGGAGTGGCCGGAGTTGCTGGGGTGGCAGGCGTAGCCGGGGTAGCTGGTGTTGCAGGTGTGGTATTCGTGGCACAAGACTGACCATTTACAGTGCTGAAGCCCACCTTGCCACTACAGCCCGGAATCGCAGATGGAGTAGCTGGTGTAGCGGGAGTTGCTGGTGTAGCGGGAGTTGCTCCCCCACCACCACCTCCTCCGCCGCCACCAGAACTCAATCCCGCGCCACCACCAACTGGTGTACAAGCAGTCGCAACCGGCGTGAAGATTACCGTCGCTGAACCAGAAACCGTTACTGCGCTTCCAGTACCGGTACAAGATTGAGTGATGTTAGCGTTGTTGGCCAGAGAATATCCGGAAGCATTTGAAATAACCCATGACTCAGATGCAGGCACCACAACAGTGAATGTTGTATCACCGGTTCCGCCCACCGCCAGCGAGCTTCCCGTTGAGCCGGAGTGAATCGTGAAAGTCATACCATTGACAACTATGTTCACGTCATTGCTGAAAGTTAGGTCACCCGCATAAGCAACGCCGACTCCAACCAATCCCATCAGAGATAAGGTCGTAAGCGACAGTAAACCAATTTTTAATTTTTTAATCATTTTGTTTTTAAGATTATATATACGGGATTCGACCTAGAGAAAGTTTCGCGAAAAATCCCGTATATTTATTTGTTAATAATTTAAGACTTAAGAAACAAAATAATTATTGTATGACCATGTAAGCCCAAGATGGTGTTGCTATACAGTTAGCCCCATAGCTAACTCCAACTACGAAGTTGGTAGCAGCAATAGTGCTAACATATGCGTTACATCCGCCTGTCGCGCCACCTGTTGGTCCGCCTGCAGCTGCCCTGTTCTGCGCAGTCAACATGATACCTTTCGGAGCAGTTGTGTAAGTTTTACCAAATGTAACCGTAAAGGTACTATCGGCAATGTTGTTTTGCGTACCTGTGGTTGTAATAATACCAACCGTATCAGTCGCCCCAGCAGTGAGCGTTGCGGCAGTGATGCCTTGAGCCGTTGTTGAAGCGGCTGAAGGAGCTACCGCGCTGGCTACTGAATGAAGGTGACCGTTGGCTCCAACACCAAACACTTCTACGCTACCATCGTTCGCTGAGAAGTAGCGACCAGTAGTCATCGTCGCCTGCGCGGCTGTAACCAAAAGTCCTATACCACCAACTAAACCAGTGCCAGAAACTCGAACAAGACCTGTAGAAGCAGTAGAAGAGTTAGCTGTTACTGTCAAACCAGCTCCACCTGCGGCGACAACTCCTGAATCAATAATAGCAACTGTCGTTCCGGCAGTAGTTGCGTCGTCAATTTGCAGACCGTTGCCACCATGGGCGCCGGAGAAGTTAAATCGAGATAGACCGTTGGTGCCAGTACCTGTGGATGCCACAGCGACATCTAGGGCGTGAGCAATAGAGGAAGCGCCGGAAGAGCTCAAGGCCAGAAGGTTACCGGTGTTGGCAGCGTTGCTACCGGAAAGAGTGATGCTCTGAAGTGCGCCAGTGAAGGCGGTGGCAGAAGAGGCAATCGCTTCTCCAGTACCTGAAGTCAAACCGTTTGCATTAATCCTCACTAACCCCGCAGCATCCGTAGCTGAGTTTCCAGTAACAGTCAAAAGATTACCAGCACCAGTTAGAACTCCGGTTCCGATAATACTTACGCCTGTACCTGTCGTAAGAATGTTGTCAAAACGAGCAACCGTTCCTGCAAGCTGTCCAGTTGATTTAACATCAAGAAGCGTACCATTTGTGGCGCCGCCGGTGTCAGTTGAGGATGATGAGAGTTGAACTAACGAACCTCCGTCAGCAATGACCGAAGTGGTGTGAGCTATTTTAATACCTACTCCGGTCGTCAGAGCTTGCAAAGCTCCCAAGTTAATTCCTGTTCCGGTGGTAAGACCAGAAGCAGTCAAAGTAACTAGGTTGCCGGTTGTTGCAATTACTCCTGAAGAAGCTACGGCCAGGGCAGTACCGGTCGTAAGACCATTGCCATTAATCCTCACTAACCCCGCAGCATCCGTAGCTGAGTTTCCAGTAACAGTCAAAAGATTACCAGCACCAGTTAGAACTCCGGTTCCGATAATACTTACGCCTGTACCTGTCGT
>Ga0209515_10006931_pt1 | contig 13874 bp, 9 predicted proteins | sample Subgroupgradi54m_FD_187454 | JGI IMG/M metagenome (GOLD analysis project Ga0209515, IMG submission 187454) | Subsurface groundwater microbial communities from S. Glens Falls, New York, USA - GMW60B uncontaminated upgradient, 5.4 m (SPAdes)... ...
CGCATGTCATCGATTATCTTGGCGTAGGTGTCGCTCACGTGGTTGCAGGCCTCTTCCAGGGTGTGCAAATCGTCGCCGGGGCGGAACTTGAGGCGGAAGGTGAGATCGCCGCTGGTGACCACTTCCGCCCATTTGGTGATGCGATAGATGGGCACGGAAATCTTGCGCGAAAAATACAGGCTGAGCCACATACCGATGGCCAGGGATACCAGATCCGCGATCACGAAGGCCGGGACGATCACGTCCATCAGGTTCTCTTCCACCAGCACATCCATGAGGCCGGCGTTCACCATGTCGACGCCGGAGGCTTCCTGCCCGCCCAGGGGGCTGCCGCTGTAGCGCAAGTAGAACAAGGCGCAGATGGACGTCGCCATCAGCACGCCCGCCAGGTTCACGATCGCCAGCAAGCGGATGATGTACGGCCATTGCAATTCCGGCAGGATGATGAAATTGCGGATCGGGTGGCGTTTGTGTTTCGGATAGGTTTTTTCGGCCATGCAAGATTATAGTCCCCGGCCTTGACGGGTCGGCAAGTCCGGAAAACCGGGAATCGGGGCCGGTCCGCCCTGCGTCATCAAACAACCCAAATAAGGAATACCAGACGGGCGCAAATCGGATGGAACGCCGGGGAAAGCGTTTAAAAATCGACAGTTCGGATCTGGCTGCGGATCAAGCGCCGGATACGACGGCGGATTGAAAAAGGCCGGAAGGTCCGGCCCCGGAAGGGGAAAGCGGAATAGAGGAAAGCCGGGACGCTGGGAAAGGCCCGTCCCCGTAGGCTTCAGAGCCGCGCGGGCAAAGCCAGGAAGATGCCTTGAGCGCCTCGCGCCGCGCCCTCGGCCGCGGTTGAAGAAGCCGCCTTGGCCGCGCCGGTTCCATTCCCCTGGGCGCGATCGTTCCACAGCAGGCGTCCCTGCAGGTCGAAGATGGCCGCGCCGGAGGCGGAGCCCAGGTAACGTTCCGGATACGCCACCCCGTTCCACAGGAGGCCATGGCCCCGGGGACGCGGACGCGCGGCGGGGAGCACGGCGATGGTGCGCAGGGGGCCGGTCTTGCTGACCTGGGTCCGGGCGGGCACTTCCATTTGGAACCCGTCCATGAAAACGACCGTGGCCGTGGCATCGCTCGCATTGTAGGCGGTATAGGTGCGGACTGCCGCCTTGTCGAAGACGGCGAACGAGGGGACGCTGGCGCCGATTTCCACGTTCAGCCTGCCGGCCGCCTGCAGGCTCTTGATCAGATAGGTGGCGTGCGGTTTGGAATCCCCGCCCTCCGGTCCCACGCCGTTCCCGTATTTCGCAGCGGCCTGATCGGGATCCGCGAAGGCCAGGTACTCCAGGAACAAATCCTCCCATTGGCCCTTGTTGCCTTCCGCGAAATTCTTCAGCACATGATCCGGATGGCGGCCCAGATAAAGGCTGCCCGCGGCGATGGGCAGGATGTTGATGCCGTGGATGGCGGCGACATCGGACGAGAACCAGGTGGCGAAGGCGTCGCCGTTGGACCAGAGCATGCCCGTGGACGTGTGGTTGAAGGCCGGAGGGAAGACCGCTCCGTCGACGTCCCACCAATATTGCTCCACCGCGCGCGCCTCGTTGGTGTACATGAAGATGCCCAGGTCGCGGATGGTCTTGTTGCCGGTGTGGATGCCCCATTGGATGATGCCGGCGTCGCAGTTCATGGCCTCGGACGAGGACTCCTGGTTGTTGCCGCGATCGAAGCCCATTCCGTCGGCCCAGCCATGGCCTTCATATGCGTCGAAGTAGCGGAAGCGCCCGAACATGGGATCATTGTCGTCCCAGGAATTCACTTCGCGGATGAGCATCTCCACCATTCCGCCCCACTTGTCCTGCTTGGCCCAGGCCGGATCGTACTGGGCGATGACCGCCGCGCCCATGATGAAGTAGCCGTAATGGAAATGGTGATCGGAAAGGCGCGTGTCCGAATTGTACGAGGCCGGATAGCCGACCAAAGTGGACCAGGTCTTGTTGTACCAGAGCTGCTGGCCGCCGCCGGCCGTGAGCCAGCCTTCCAGGCCCTTCTCCAGGCTTGCCACGATGGCGTCCCGCTTGGCCACGTCCCCGGCCAGGTCCGCGATGGGGGCCATGGCGGCCAGCCGTCCCATGCTCTTGCCGCTGCCGTAGGAATCCCCTCCCGCCACCTCGCCGTTGAACCCGGCCACCAAGCTCTTTAGGGCCGCCTGATCCATGCCTACCTGGGGCATGGCGGGGAGGATGCCGTTGAACAACATGGAGGTGGTGAACGACGGCCCCGCGGCCACCTTCATATCGCCGCGCACGCTCTTGTAGCCGTACTGGGTCAAAGGCGAAGCCACGTCCAGCCATTGATGGCGGAACAGGGCGAACAGGGTGCCGCTCTCCGTGCCTTCCTTCACTTCCGTTTCCGCCGCCCAGGTCGAAACCATGCGGGCGGTGTTCTCCTGATAGTACCAGGTTACGCGCGTCTTCTTGACGAAGGAGAACGCGTACTTGCGGTAGAAGGCCAGGGTTTCCGCGGTGCCGTCCGGCAATACGGCCACGGAGAGGTAATCCTTGCCGTTGAGGGTGGAGGTGATGGTGCCCGCCCCGGCCCAGGAGGAACCCGAGGGCGCGAAAATGGCGTAGTTGCGGCCCGCTACGGTAACACCCAAGGTACCATCCTTGTCGTACCAGGGCTTTCCGGCGGAGGTGATGGCGGCCTTGCCTCCCGTGATCTTGAAATAGGCGAAGGGCAGGCCATGCCCGATGGTCGCTTCCATGACCTTGGCTCCGTCGGTCCAGCGCGAAGTGACGGACCAATGGGAATAACCGGCCAGGCGCGCGGCTTCCGCATTCATACCTTCGATGCCGATGGTGAGGTCGGCCGCGTGGACGGCGGAGAACCCTCCCGCCTCCGCGGTGGTGGGAGCGCCGGGATAGCCCATCTCCATGCCCTTGGCCGTGGCCCGGAACGAGGCGGGCTGGGCGTATAGGCCGTCCGAAAACTGCTTGGTGATGAGAGTGGCCCACCACTGGGCGGACATGTGCTTCTGGGCGAAATCAGGAGTGACGTAGGGCTTGTCGGGAGGGACGGCGAAATTCCCGTCCGTGGCGTAGGTTCCCAGTCCCACTGTCGCTTGCGCGGAGACGCGACCGGCGGCGCAAATGATCAGGAACGGAACCAGGGTAACGCCCAGGATACCTCGGAAAAATGCGGCGGGAGGAACGGAAAGAGCGAAGGGAAGAGCGGAAAGAAATACGTGCGGAAAGGGCTTTGGCGTTTCCATATCAGCTCCCTGGAGTGTGTCGCGGCCCGGATTTGCTCCAACCGCATTTCAGGCCCCCGCCGTCAGTATAAAGTACGGCGGCCGATCCGGGCATAGGGGAAGTATCCGGAATGCCCGGGGTCAAAACCGCCTCAAAACCTCCCGGGTAAAATCGGACTTGACCGGCGCGGAAGGACGGGCGGAAGGGTGCGGATTTGGGAAGGGGAATGGGTAGACGAGGGTCGCTGATGGTCGCTGATGGTCGCGGAATTTGGGGCTGCGGCGCCTGGGGGGTAACCGGGCCGCGACCGGGCCGCTCGCGCCGCGACCAGGTCGCAATCAGGGCAGGACGGATCCGAGGAACTTCTTCTGCAGGGCCGACAATTCCAGGCAGCCCTTTTCGGCCAGGTCCAGCATGGCGTTCAATTGGTCGCGGGAATACACGGACTCCTCGCCCGTTCCCTGCACTTCCACGAAATGGCCCGAGTCCGTGCGCACCACGTTCATGTCCACCTCGGCTTCGGAATCCTCCACGTAGCACAGATCCAGCATGGGGGTACCACCCACGATACCCACGCTCACGGCCGAGACGAAGTGCTTCAGGATGGGCGCGGCGGGAGTCGCGGTGGCGGCTTGGGTCGCCTTCATGCGCTGCAAGGCTTTGGCCAGCGCCATGAACCCGCCAACGATGGAGGCCGTGCGCGTGCCGCCATCGGCTTCGATCACGTCGCAGTCCACCACGTAGCTGCGCTCGCCGAGGGCTTCCAGGTTGCAGACTCCGCGCAGGGCGCGGCCGATGAGGCGCTGGATCTCCTGGGTGCGTCCGGAGGCGCCGGCCCGTTCGCGCTTGACACGGGAGCCGGTGCTGCGCGGCAGCAGGCTGTACTCGGCGGTCACCCAGCCCTTGCCTTTACCCTTGAGCCAGCGGGGGATTTCCTCTTCCAGACTCGCGCAGCACAGGATGCGGGTCTTGCCCACTTCGATCAGGTAGGACGCTTCCGCCGTGGAGACGAAGTCTTCCGTGATCTTGATGTTGCGCAATTGATCGTTGTTCCGGCCGTCTACTCTGGCCATGCTATGCCGCCTTTTCTATGGGATAACTTTTCAATGGAGGAGATTTTTTAAGGGCCAGGCTTTTCCGTTGAATAAAAAAAATCCGCAGATCCGCCGCGGATGATATCGGGATTATTTCGATCGCCCTGAAACCGCCGGCGCGGAAGCGGGATAGCTGCCCAGCAGCCGCAGCTGCGAGGCCATACCGCGCAATTGATCCAGCGCCTGGTCCACCCGCGATTCACCAACACCGCCCGCGAAGTCCACGTAGAACCAGTATTCGAATGGCGACATGGGATTGGGGCGCGATTCGATCTTGAGGAGGTCGATGCCCCGCAAGGCGAACACGCCCAGGATGTTGAACAGGATGCCCACCTGGTTGCGGTCCGGCATGAAGGCGATGCTGGTCTTGAGGGAGACGCCCGTGGACGAAGCGGGCTTTCCGGACTTGCGGGAAGCGGCCGTCACCGGATTCAGCGGCGTCTTGGCCACGGCCAGAAAGCGCGTGAAATTATTGGGCTGATTCTGAAGGTTGCGCTTCAGCACCTTGAGGCCGTACAGTTCCGCCGCATAGGCGCTGGCGATGGCGCCGATATGCGCGGGAGCCTCCTTGACCAGGGATTCCGCCGCGCCCGCGGTATCGAAAAACACCACGGGTTTGATGCGCTTGTTCCCTGCGAAGAAGCGGCTGCATTGGGCCAGCGCCTGGGGATGCGAACGCACCTGGGTCAGCGCCTTGAGCGATGCGGAGGGATGGCACATGAGCACATGCTCGACCTTGAGATGGGTTTCCCCAACAATGTGCAGATCCCGCGCCAGCAGCAAATCGTAGTTCTGGTGGATGCTGCCCGCCAGGGAGTTCTCGATGGGGAGGATGCCGCGATCGACCTTTCCCGCCGCCACGGCTTCGAAGACATCTTCGAAAGCTTCGCGGGGAAGGGTTTGCGTGCGGGGTCCGAGCAATTGCTTGCTGGCCAGTTCGCTGTAGGCGCCGTGGACGCCTTGAAACGCGGCTTTCATCGGCTAAAAATAGGCGATAAGTGCGCGGACGCCAAGGCGGCCCGTCATTTCGCCGCGACCAGTCGGCGCGCGCCCGCATAATGATCGCCGAAATAAGGGGCGGTAAGGGCCGAATAGGCTACGCCCACGCTGGAGGCGGAATGGATGAACCAGTTCCGGCCCATGTAGATGCCGCTATGATCGATGTAGCCGAGATTCTGGAAGAACACCACGTCCCCGGGCTGCAGATCCGATCTGGAGACCTCGGCGCCCATCTTGTAGATGGCGCTGGAGTTGTGGGGCAACTGCACACCGTAAACGTCCGCGAAGATCTGCCGGACGAAGCCGGAGCAATCGATGCCGGAACGGCTCTGGCCGCCGAAGCTGTACGGCACGCCCAGCCAGGACTCGGCCGCGCGGCGCACGCCGGTTTCGTCGGTCTTGACGCCCTTGAGCGACACGGGCACCTTGGCGGTGGGGGTGGTGGACGGATCCGGTTCCAGCCAGCCGCCGATGTCCCGGTTGTAGTAAGGCCGCACCAAGGGACCGCAGCCGGAGAGCAATGCTCCCGAAAAGACCAGCGCGGCGATGGTGAAACGAGCCGGAATCAGACTTGCCGGAATAAGGCGAACCGGAAAACGGAGTGCCGGGAACTGGAAGGATAAATGAGGGCAGGATGAAGATGCCCAGGAAATGGGAGTGGTCGGCTTCACTTCCGACAAATCTAACCAATTCGCGGCCATCGCCGCGGATGGGTCAGACGACGCGCCCTTGGGTTCAGGCGGCGCAGAGCCTTTCGGTGGCGCCCGCCACCTGGAACAATTCTTCTTCCTGGAACGCCTTGCCGATGAACTGCATGCCCACGGAAAGCTTGCCCACGCGGCCCACCGGCTGCGACAGGGCGGGCAGGCCCGCCAGGTTCACGGCCACGGTGTAGATGTCGCCCAGGTACTGCGCCATGGGATCCGCGTAAATGCCGCCCACCTTCTGCGGCAAGGTCGGCATGGTCGGCGTCACCAGCACGTCGCAGGACGCGAAGGCCTTGTTGAAATCGTCCGTGATCAGGCGGCGCACCTTCTGGGCTTGCATGTAATAGGCGTCGTAGAAGCCCGAGCTGAGCACGTAAGTGCCGAGCAGGATGCGCTTCTTGACTTCCTCGCCGAAGCCTTCGGAACGGGACTTGGCGTACAGGCTGAACAGATCCGTGACGTCCTTGGAGCGGGTGGTATAGCGCACGCCGTCGAAGCGGGACAGGTTCGCGGAAGCCTCCGCCGTCGCTATCACATAGTAGGCGGCGATGGCGTATTGGAAGCTGGGGATGGACACTTCGCGCATCACCGCGCCTTCCTTCTCCAGGGTTTCCAGGGCCTTCATCACCGCGGCGCGCACTTCCGGCTGCAGGCCCACGCCAAAACATTCCTTCGGCAGGCCGATGACCTTGCCCTTGACGCCCTTGGACAGGGACGCCGTGAAATCCGGCACCGCCACCTGGGCCGAGGTGTTGTCATGCTTGTCCCAGCCGCAAATCGCCGTCAACAGATGCGCTGCGTCCGCGACCGTATGGCCGAAGGTCCCGATCTGATCCAGCGACGATGCATACGCGACCAAGCCGTAACGCGACACGCGCCCATAGGTCGGCTTCACGCCCACCAGCCCGCAGCACGAAGCCGGCTGGCGGATAGAACCGCCCGTATCCGAACCCAACGACACCGCCACGGTCCCGGAGGCCACGGCCACGGCCGATCCGCCCGAGGATCCGCCCGCGATCACGGATTCATCCAGAGGATTCTTGGGCGCGCCGAACGCGCTCGTCTCCGAGGTCGAGCCCATCGCGAACTCGTCCATGTTGGTCTTGCCCACCGGCACCGCGCCCGCCGCGATCAACCGTTCCACCGCGGTCGCATCGTACGGGGATTTGAAAGCGCCCAGAATTTTCGATCCGCAAGTGGTCTTCCCCTGCGCCGTCACGATATTGTCCTTCACGGCCACGGGAATGCCCGCCAGGGGCCCCAGCTTTTCCCCGTTCTTGACCCGATGGTCCAGCGCCCGCGCGCGATCCAGCGCCTCTTCCCCCATTACGGAGAGATAGGCATTCAACCCCTTGGTCGCCTCGATTTTGGCCAAGGCGGCTTGCACCAGGGACTCGGAAGTAACGGCTCCGGACTGGACTTTGCGGGCGGTTTCGGCGACGGTTGCCATGGGAAAAAGCCTTGTAAGAGGAGGCAGGGAATATAGAAAAAGGGGTGGGAACCGAAGAAGGGGTTAGGGGCTAGGGATTAGGGGTTAGGGTGGGAAAATGCGAAGAGGATGGGCGGCTCGGCAGCGAACAGCCCAGTGGGCTGTGAGCCGGGACCGAACAGTCCAGTGGACTGTGAGGCGGGAGTGAGCGTTAGCGAACGGTTATTTACCCAGAGAACGTGCGCTCGCGAGCGGTATCGGCCACTAGGTCGGCGGAGCGTTCGCTGCCGCTTCTAAGCGGGCCTCCGCAAGACCGCAGGCGGATCGATGAGGGACGGAACGTCGATGATGTCCCTAGCCCCTAGCCCCTCTGGCGAGAGACTCCAGGGTAGCCCCTACCAAAGAGAAGACCCTGCGTACTCTATCCCCTATTCGACCACTTCATGATATACATGCTCAATGCCATGCCCAGGATGCTGCAGGTGTTGAACTTGAAGCCCAGTCCCAAGCGGAACTTGACCATGTACAGGTCCAACGCCCAGCCGTCCCGGAAACCGAGATCCAACTCCCAGGCCTTGACGAAGAAGTTGCGGATCGGGTTGTTCATGTCACCGCCGCTCATCACTCCGATCTGACCCAGCACCAGGCCCAGCACTTCGCCCAGGATCCCGCCCAGGATCAGGCCCAACAGGATGAAAACCAACAACCGTCCGATTCCGGCGCCTCTATTCATCTTCCGCTCCCCTGGGCGACGCGCGCCCGCCTAAAAACTGTGTATCGCATCGACGCCGAAAGACCTTTGCACATTATCATTTAAAAGAGTTTCCGCCGCTTGGCTTTTTCCTCGAGCAGGATGGACGTCTTCTTCTTCTCCTGCCCGCGCAAGTAGAGGATCTCCACCGACTCGCCCACCTGGAACAACTTGAACACGTCCTGGACATCCTGCAAGGTGTTGATGCGTTTGCCGGCCACTTCATAAATCAAATCGCCCACGCGCAGGCCGGCCTTCGCTCCCGGGGATCCCTCTTCCAGGTTGGCGATGGACACGCCAGGGCGGGACTCGTCGATGTTCGGGTCCGCATAGATGCCGGTGGTGAACTCGCGGATGCGGCCGTACTTGATCAGTTCGTCCATCACCAGCTTGGCCTTCTGCACGGGGATTGCGAACCCCAGGCCGATGGACCCCTGGGACTGCCCGCCGCCGGTGAAGATGAAGGTGTTGATGCCGATGAGCTTGCCGTCCGCGTTGATCAGGGCCCCGCCGGAATTGCCCGGGTTGATGGACGCGTCGGTCTGGATCATGTTATGGTAATGGATGTCGCTGGTGCTGCTGAAGGTGCGGTTGAGCGCGCTGATGACACCGACCGTTACGGTAGGTTTCGTGTCCCCGATCAGATAGCCGTAAGGGTTGCCGATGGCCACGACCCATTCTCCGATCATGTTGTCCGGCTTATCCTGGATCTGGGCCACGGGCAGATCCATTCCACCCTGCACCTTCACCACGGCCAGATCGTTGGCATTGTCCGCTCCCACCAGTTTGGCCGGAAACTGCCGCCCGTCCGCCAAGGTCACGGTTATGGCTTCGAGCTGTCCACCGTCCGGCCCCCCGTTTCCGCCACCCACCACATGGCTGTTGGTCAGGATGTTGCCGTCCTTGGAAACGATCACGCCCGATCCCAGGCTGCTCATCTCCTTGCGCCGGTACTGCGGCCCGAAGAAATCGAAAAACGGATCCTGGTAGAAGTTATTGCCGTAGGCCACCACGGCCGACCGCCGCACGGTGATGGACACGACCGACGGGGCCGCCTTCTCCGTGGCCACCACGATGGCGGTGCGGCGCGCGTCGGAAGGATTGGATCCATTGGGATTGACGGACCCGTTCGATCCGTTGGGAATGGCGACGCCTGCTCCGTTGGAGGCGCCGGCGCCATTGGACGCGCCGGGGATGACGGGAATCGGCACTCCCACGGCAATCGCCGAGGAAACGGCCGCTGGCGCAGCGGCCGACGCCTGGCCGTAACCGGCGCTTGGAACGCTTGAAACAAAAGGGAGGAAAAGGACCAGAGCGACCATGGCGGCAAAGACCGCGCCCGGGAGGACCGGCGCCGATCGGAAAAAAATAAAAGTAACGTGGTTAGTACGCATAGTCCCTGTACTTGACTTGTTCCAGGCAAAGCCCTTGGGCCGGAGCCCAGGTGCGTTCACCCTGATAGGTTCCCGACAGGATCTCCCGCATCAGGGATCCCGGCAGCGCTCCCCGCGCCACATCGAAACAGGCGCCCACGATGGAGCGCACCATCTTGTGGAGGAAGCGATTGGCCTCCAAGGCCACGGTGAGGAAGGCCTCGTCCGCATCCGCCTCCGCCCGCAGGACTTCACATACGGTGCTTTTCCCATCGTTCCTGGGCACGGAAAAATTTACAAAATCGTATTGCCCCACCACATCCTTCAATGCGCCGCGGAAGAGTCCGAGATCCATCGGCATGCCCGGATGCCAAGAGATGCCGCCCAGCAAGGCGGTCGGTCGCAGGGCGATGCGGTAACGGTAGAGTCGCGAGATGGCGGAGTAACGCGCATGGAAATCCGGAGGGCAGGCCTCCAGCCGGCGGATGAAAACCGCTTCCGAGGTCAGGGCATTGACTGAGCGTTCGATGCGACGGACGTCGAGATCGGCCTCGCATTCGAAATGCGCCACCTGGCCGGAAGCATGCACGCCCGCATCCGTACGGCCCGCGCCCACCACCAAGGCCGGCGCGCGCAGGCAGACCTCCAGGGCCCGCTCCAGCTCCGCCTGCACCGTGGCTTGACCCGGCTGCACCTGCCACCCGGCGAACGGCGTACCCAGATATTCCACGGCAAAACGATAGCGTCCCATCGGAGAGGAAAGTTAGCAAAGAGGGGGAAGGCTCAGCCGATCAGATCGAGATTCGCCCCGTCCGAAAGGCTCGCGGGCCGCGTCCAGCCGGGATCCGCCTGCGTCGGCGCATCGTTGGGCAACAACTGATAGCTCCAGGACGTCACTTTGAAGTCGAGCAGGGACAGGCTCTTCTCCAGTTCGGGCAAGGACTTGGCGAGCAGATCGCGCACGTCGTGATGCTGATTGCGGAAATCCAGCTTGGCGCCCTTGGGCTCCCAGGACACGGCCACGTTGACCTGCCCCATGTTCTTCGCCTTGGTCTCCACCCGCACCTGCAACGGGGCCTTGGGCCCCGCCTTCCCGCGCCCCTGGCCGCCGCCCTCGCGCTGCCAGGTCACCTGCAGGTTGCGCCACTCCTGGCCCTGGTAGAAATAGAACTGCGTGGGCTTCCCCTCCGGAATCTGCTCCTCGCGCGGCAACCCGTTGGCCACCGCCTGCAACAGGAACTTGGCCGGATCCTGATCCTTCCCCGCCTGCGTCAGGGGCGATCCGTCCGCCGCCAGCTTCAGCAAATCCTCCGACCGGAACGCCTCCGGCAACATTTTTTTCAGCCACGCCCCCGTCGCCGGCGCGCCTTCGCCCTTTCCGACTTCCGCCTCCAGGGCCGCATTCCCGTCCCCGGCCAACCGCAAATCCGTCCCCGATCGGAGCAAGGACGCTTCCTGTTCCGGCCGCAGCGTCTTCAGCAACCGCATCAAGGCCTGGGGATCCTTCAAAGCATCGCCCCATACCTTGGCTTGCCGCTCCGGATGCTCCATGTCCCGGGGATAGGCCACGAACAATTTCAACAGCGCGTCCAGGTCCTTCCGCTCGGGAATCTCCGGCTGCCCGTGCACGGACCGCGCGTTAATCACCCCGCTCTGGGCCAACACCCCGCCGAACTCCTCTACCAGCTTTCCATAATAGGGCTCGCCCTGGAAATCGTTCAGGTAACGGGAAGCCAACACCATCCCCTGCCGCAGCTCAGGCGAAGCTCCGGCCATCGCCGTCTTCAACCCCGCCGGCAACGATGCCACCGGATCGGTAAACCGCGCCTGCACGCGCCCGCCCTGCCGCTGCAACTCGAAATCCGCGAACGACCCCGCCTCCAGGGACTGGGAGGAAAAGACCTCCATGGTCCGCCCTCCCATATCGATCGTGTACTTGTAATTGGGATCGTTCTTGGGCGCGCCGCCCGTCCCGCCGTACTGCAACCGCTGCATCGGCGTCATGAAATCATCCGCCCGCTGCTTATCCATGATCCGCCCGAACCAAGGCTCCCCGGCTCCGCCCTGGCCCAACATCGGCGCCTCCGCGCCCGCAGCCTTAGCTCCCGCCTGTCCCGCCGCCGACCCGGCGCCTGCCCCGCTTCCGGCTCCGGACTTCCCCAGGGTCTTCAACAGATCCAGCAACGAAACCTTGGCGCCTGTATCGCCCACCGACTCCTGCACCGCATCCATCAACGCCGACACCACCCCGCGATGCAACGCAGGCAGGTTCATCTCCAGGAATTCCTTCCCCCCATCCTCACCCATCGCCTGCAGCAACAATTGCGGCATGGAACTATTCTTCAGCGCCTGCATCTCCTGTGCCTGCTTCGCTCCCGCCGGCGCGCCCGGCGCGTTCTTCGCCGCGATCCACTGGGACACGTTATCCTCGAAGGCGCGCAGATCCTTGAGCGTGGACATGTTCTGCGGCAACGTATAGCCCGCCCCCGCATCCCACTGCCCGGTGGCTGCCGGACCCTTCTCCACCTGCACCGAACCGTTGCCCGGAAAAGTGAGCCGCACCTTCTCCCCCACCTGGAAATCCCCATCCGCCTGGAACCGCAGCTTCCCCTGCGAGTACTGAACCTCCAGACTCTGCTCCCCGTTCTCCTTCTTCACCCCCGTCACCGTTCCCGCAAAAACGGTCGGCACCGCGGTCCGGTCCGAACCGCCGCCCTTCACAGGCTGAATTTTTTCCGACGAATCCATAGGCTCTCACCTCCCCGGATGGAACAGGGGGCTGTCTATTATACGGCACAAAGATGCCCAAACTTGAATCCTCCCACCCCGCCAAACCGCCGCCCCCGCACTCCGATTTGCGCTTCTTGAGTGAACTGGCCTACTTTTATGGGGATGGGAGAGTGATCGCGGTCTCACGACATGGCCCACAATGCATAAATTCGGCGATTGCAAGCCCATCCGGGGCAGCTGAAGCCAAAAAAACCAAGCTGCGCACTCTGTCATCAACGACTCTCCAGCTCCTTCCGGAACCGGATGCGTTTTCGTCCTCACGAAAGTAGGCCAGTTTACGCACTCTTCGCCGAAGGTCCGCAGCCAAAACCAAGACCCAATGCTAACCACCCCCATCGCCAAACGCCCACCCTCAAGCCTGACGCCAACCCTGATCGACTTGCTCCCGCGCGCCCGGAATCCGCCCGCCGAAAGTAACCGGCGAGATGAGGAATCGTGGCGTTCACCGTGGGTACGGAGCGTCCGCGCGCCCAGACTTTACCGTCCAAAAGACTGTCGGCGTGAGAGGGGTCCGTGGCGCACACCTTGCGGTCGGCGCTCCCGCGTGGGCGGGAGGGGGATCCGGCGAATTCGAAGCAGGGGGCCATCCGTCGCGATGGCAGGTAACAGGGACGTGACGAGTCCCTACTCAGCGGAAAGGCATCAGGGATTTATTAGGGACGAACAGCGCGGCGGATAGCCCGACGGAACCAGCGAACAGTCCTGCTGCGTCTGAGCCGGCTCCCCCTCCCGCCCGCGCGGGCGCAGCGCCCTCAGGGAGACAACTACCCCTTCTCCCTCCGCAGCCGAATGATAAACTCAACTTGGTCCTGACTGATCCTCATGCGGCGACTGATCTCCGAAGACGTCATGCCCTTCCGCGCCAGCTTCAGGACTTCTTCCTTCCGCCGTTCCACCCGCTCCACTTCCGTGGTCGGAGGCATCACACCCAGGGTCTCTTCCTCATCATCCACTCCCGCGTGCTGCTGCCCGGCGGTATTCTGGCCGGCGCTTCGCGGCGCGTCCTCATCCTCCATGGACAACCCCGGACGAAGCGGTGTCTCGCCACCCATCCCGGGACCCGCCCCTTTTTCAGGACCCAAACTCTTCCCTGGACCCGCGCTCGTATCCGGTGGAGGAACAGGACTCCCGATGCGTTCGCCCGCGGGTTCGCCCCATGGTGTCCCCACCTGAAAGTAAGCGGTTTCCCGGCCCGCATCGCGCGCCTCCGGATCCCGAAGAACCGGGATCTGATGCGTGTCCGCATCGGCAACCAGGGGGATGGGAACGGTATCCGGTTCTTTGGACGCAGGACGGCCCTGGGTTTCACCTGCGGGAGGTTCGACAAAAGCCGAAGCGGGCACCAGGGTGGTCGGAGGTTCCGATCCGCGGCCCGTCTGGGGCGGCGGAGCGTCGTCATAGTCCGCGTCATTTTCCGGCGGGGACCAGACGGCCCGGGGATCCTCGACCACGGTCTTGTTCTGAATGGGCGGCAGGGACGGGGACT
>Ga0209515_10006933_pt1 | contig 13872 bp, 15 predicted proteins | sample Subgroupgradi54m_FD_187454 | JGI IMG/M metagenome (GOLD analysis project Ga0209515, IMG submission 187454) | Subsurface groundwater microbial communities from S. Glens Falls, New York, USA - GMW60B uncontaminated upgradient, 5.4 m (SPAdes)... ...
CACTATCTCAAACATAATATCCTGCCGGCCGATCCGTTTGTGAAACTCGATCAGGATGGTGTCGGTGCGCTCATCCGCATTGGCATCCAAAAAGGACGAGCCACTCGAAAGCATTTGAAGGTCGGGATCTGCGGCGAGCACGGAGGCGAGCCCTCCTCGATCGACTTTTGCCATCGGGCCGGGCTCGACTACGTGTCCTGTTCCCCCTACCGTGTGCCAGTGGCTCGACTCGCCGCTGCCCAAGCGGTCTTACGAGAGAAAAAGAGCTGACACCCAAGACATGGATCATGGGACAAGAGGTGGCGGGCTGGGCATCCGGTCGCCCGTCCCTTGTGGCCTGTCCAAAGCGTGGCGATTGAAATGACGATGGATCCCATCCGCTCCTACCTGAAAGACATCAAACTGATCCCCCTGCTAACCGCCAAGCAGGAGATCGAGCTCGCCAACAAAATCCGCAAAGGCGACACGCACGCCAAGCGACAGATGACGCTCTCGAACTTGCGTCTTGTCATCAACATCGCCAAACGCTACTCGCACCTTGGGGTGCCGCTGCTCGATCTCATCGAAGAAGGGAATTTGGGCTTGATGAAGGCGGTCATGAAATATAACCCGAATAAAGGCTTTCGCTTTTCCACGTACGGCGCGTGGTGGATCCGTCAGTACATCACTCGGGCGATTGCCAACCAAGGGAAAACGGTTCGGATCCCGGTCTACATGACGGAGCTCATTTCCAAGTTCAAGCGCATCTCTGAAGAGTTGGCGCAAAAGCTGGGGCGCAAGCCCAGCGCCCACGAAATTGCGCGACGCATGCGCCTTCCGGTGAAGCGGATCGAGCGGCTGCAGGAACTCGTCACCTCGTCACAGACCACCTCGCTGGAGACGCCTGTTGGGGAAGAGGGCGAAACGGAGATGATCGATCTGTTAGAGGATGAGACCACTCCGTCCCCTCAAGATGACATCACGCGCTTTCTCCAGCATGAGCGTATTGACGCGCTGCTGAAGCAAATGAATGAGCGGGAACGGCGCGTCCTCATCTTGCGCTACGGTTTAGACGATGGAATCAGCCGGACCTTAGGAGAAACCGCGAAGTTTTTTGGCATCACCCGCGAGCGGGTCCGGCAAATCGAGGTCGCCGCGATGCGCAAGCTCCGTGCCATCATCGCTGCTGAAGAACAGACCCAGGCCGTTCCGTTTTCCCAGCAGCCAACGGACGTGAAGGCTGCGTCCAAGAAAAAGCCGGTGAATGGCAAAATTGTGAAATGACGCAGTCGTTGTGCTCATCCGTCGCCGCAATGATGTGCTTACCGACAGCGCATCCTTAACGCCCCAGTAGCTCAGTATGGAAGAGCAAGGGTTTCCTAAACCCTGTGTCGCAGGTTCGAACCCTGCCTGGGGCACTTTCACCCAAGCAGTCGCCTGCGACCGAGCGTAGCGAGGGAGTCCCGAGTGAAGGCGAGGGATTCGAATCAGGCCTGGAGCAGTGCTCTTGCTATGGCGCTTTCTAGAGGACCTGAAACATCTTATTGATGTGAAGGAAGCGAGCCTCCTTTAAAGAGGCTTTGGCGCTTCACAAAACAGAGGGGGGTCATGCGACATCGAGTGGTGCGGGGTTTTACCCTCGTCGAGATCATGATCGTCGTGGCCATCATTGCGCTCTTGGCGGCCATCGCGATCCCCAACGTGCTGCGCGGCCGAACGAGTGCGAATGAATCCGCAGCGATTGGGAACATCCGGGCACTGATCAGCTCCCTTGAAATGTTTCGTTCGACAAACAACGCCTATCCGGCAACCGCGGCCTGGGTGACCGGGATGTACACGAATGCCAACCCGGCGTTTGGTCCTCCATCCTTCAACCACACCATGGATGGGACAGTGTGTCCTTCGTCAGCCACCAGCTCCTGCGTGCAAGGTTATGACTATACCTATGCGTCGGGCGGTGCTAGCACCTACACACTTCTAGTGTTGCCTGATGTCCTGAACACGACGGGGACACGATCGTTCTATGCGGATGAGACTGGAGTGATCCGCCACTGTACGGTGCCCCCCGCTGGAACGGTCGCCAACGGTCCCACCTGGGCGACCATCGACGCGGCTCCGACGAATCCGTGCACGTAACGAGACGTTCTGTAGTCTCTCAGAGTCTGACAAACATGCTTAAAGACACATAGAGGATGTTACAAGGATGTTAAAAAATACTTGACAAGAGTTCAGCAACTTCCTATAGTAAGGTCAATTTGAAAGGAGGTGTCCTCAGACTCCCGGGGAAGGGGAGGAACGGAGTAAGTCAACTGAGTGGAGTTCCTTTCAATCTTTGAGTAGTCTGAGAACACTGAATGGTGAGGAATTCGATGAGCATGGATCGAGAGTGTGTAGGCGTACAACAAGGAGGTCAGTCGATGTTGAAGGCTACGCTCAGCAGCGCAGTCCTTCTGGGGCTTCTGGTCTGGAGCGTCCCAAGCTTCGCCGAAGTCCAGAACGTGAAAGTGGGCGGTGACATCACCGCACGAGGGTTCTGGAGGAGCAACTTAGACCTGCAGGACAATAACGGTGCGCTGGATGCTCACCAGGATTTTTTCATGACCACCACCGGCATCAACATCGGTGCCGATCTCACCGAGAACGTCTCCACATTCATCCGCATCGCTAACGAGCGCGATTGGAACACTGGAGTGGTTCCAGCCGCCGGGTCGAACGCTGGTGATTTTGCTGTCAGTCAAGCCTATGTCACCTTAAAGGAATTATTTTACTCACCCCTCACAGTGCGGATTGGTGCGCAGCCTATCGTGTGGGGACGTGGGTTTGTGTTGGGGAGCAACCTCATTCCTGGTCTGCTGAATCGTGGGAATGACCTCCATGCTTCTATCACAGCGAATGAGTTCACGGACTTCACAGCATTTGACGCGATCCGAGCGACGCTCGACCTTTCTGGTGTGGGTGGCATGGGAATCCCGTTGACGGCTGACTATGTCTACATCAAGTTGCAAGAGAATGCGATTGGGCTTAATGATGATGTGAACCTCCAAGGTATCAACCTCGGCACACACTTTGATGCGATGAGTTCAGAAGTGGAGACCTATTACCTGAACAAACGCGATAACAGTGTGTCCGGTGCCGCTGGGGCAGCCACCATCAGACCCAATAATGGATCGGTCAGTACCCTGGGTATTCGAGGGAGTGTGAAACCGATTGAAGGCTCGTACCTCTATGGTGAATTGGCATACCAGTTTGGACTGAACGCAACAGATCCCGCAGGGTTGGCGCTTGGAGGTGACCGACACCAGGCGTGGGCGTTCGATTTGGGTGCGGAGTACACCGCCAAAGACGTTCCGATGACGCCGAAGCTTGGCGCTGAGTGGATTTTCTACTCAGGTAAGGACAATAACGGGGCGATCACAGGGTGGGATCCCATCGCGCGCGGCTACTTCACAACGGCCTTGCGTGAATTTCAGAATGCCGCTCCGTTTTACCCAGCAGCTCAGGCATGTTACACGAACGGTGCTGCAGGAGGTGTCTGTACAGGTTCTGCAACGAACCAGCACCAATTTTCTCTGTACGGCAGTTTCAAACCGCTTCAGGATTTGACCATTGCCCCACGACTGTCATGGTTCATGCTTGATGTGGGCGTGATTCCTGTGGCCGGCTCAAAGCGGCGCGGATTTGCTGGCACCGAGTGGGACACCGTGGTGACCTACAACTATACGGATGACGTGCAGTTTGGGCTCATCTATGGGCTCTTTGCGCCGGGGAGCGTGTACCGCAACCCGCAGGACAACGCCGCACAAGAGCTGGTGAGTTCGGTGAGCGTGAAGTTCTAAGATTGGTTGGGTTCGTCCCCAACGCGCCCCCTGCTTCGCAAGAGGCAGGGGGCTTTTTTTAAGTAGGAACTCCGATGGCGCAATCTCTCTACATTGCATTTATCTGGCACATGCACCAGCCCTATTACCGGGATCTGGTGAGCGGCACCTGTTCAATGCCGTGGGTGCGGCTCCATGCGACCAAAGACTACGTGGATATGGTGAAGCTTCTTGAGTTGTTTCCCGCCATCCATCAAACCTTCAACCTGGTTCCTTCGTTGGTGGACCAACTTGAAGAGTACTTGCCACCGACCAATCGCTCGGATGAGTTTCTTGACATTTCCAAGAAACCAGCAGCGCAGCTCTCCCCACAAGAACAACGCTTTATTCTAGAGTGGTTCTTTCTCGCACACCCTGAGCGTATGATCAAACCGTATCCGCGCTACCACGACCTATGGGCCAAACGTGGACCCGATCCTCTCGATGAAGAGTGGCCAACGCTCCTGAAGCGGTTCAAAGTCCAAGATTACCTCGATCTGCAGGTCTGGTTTAACCTCGTATGGATCGACCCGTGGTTGCGCAGCCAAGACGCACAGCTGGTCCGTCTGATCGAAAAGGGAAGCCAGTTTAGCGAAGACGAGAAACGCTATGTGTTGGAGCGCCATATCGAGCTGCTGGCTCAAGTGATCCCGACGTATCGACAGGCTGCCGAACGAGGTCAAATCGAGCTGACCACATCCCCCTACTATCACCCTATTTTGCCACTGCTCTGTGACGTACGAACTGCGCAGGCGGCCTTACCGCATCTCGCGCTGCCGGAGTTGAAGTTCAGACATCCGGAAGACGCGATGTGGCAATTGCGGGAGGCCTTCGCGCGCCACCAACGGGCGTTTGGGGAGGCTCCCAAGGGACTCTGGCCGTCTGAAGGGAGCGTCAGCGAGGAGGTCGTTCGAATCGCAATTGACGCGAAGATGGGATGGATTGCGACAGACGAAGAAATCCTTTGGCGAACGCTCAAGAGTCCCAGATCCCCTTCGACGCTCTATCGCCCACATCTTGTACGTCGCAAGAGTGGCCAACTGGCGATGGTCTTTCGGGATCGCGAGCTCTCTGATCTCATCGGGTTCGTCTATAGTCAATGGACTCCAGAGATCGCGATCAACGATTTTCTCAAACGGCTCACGGAGATTTACGAACAGTTCCGAAACGACCCGCAACCAGCGCTCGTGACGATTATCCTGGATGGGGAGAACGCCTGGGAGTCGTATCCAAACGACGGACACGATTTTCTTGTCGGACTCTACCGAGCGCTCGCGGAGGATGGGCGATTTCGTTGCGTGACGGTCAGCGAATTCCTCCAGCAGCATCCGATGGATCAGGCCCCGTCGCTCCCAGAGCTGTTTAGCGGTTCATGGATTGACGGCAATTTCGCCACATGGATTGGTCATCCAGAAAAAAACGCGGCGTGGACCTTGCTCGCAACAACACGCGATGCCATCGCGCATCTTGACCGAACGCAGCCAACCTATCAACAAACGTGGAGGAGTCTTGGGATTGCCGAAGGCAGCGACTGGATGTGGTGGTTTGGCGATACACATGTCTCTGCCCACGCACAGGAGTTTGACCGGCTCTTCAGAGCGCATCTGTCCAATTGCTACCAACTCGCCGGACTGGAGATTCCCGCAGTATTGCAACAACCGATCCGTCGTCGGATGATCACGACCTTGCACACCCCGACCGGTTTCATTCATCCGACCATTGACGGAAGAGAGACCTCGTACTATGAGTGGCTCTACGCGGGGCGGATTGATTTGCGCCAGCAGTACGCAGCGAGCCATCGGGCAGAGCAATGTCTTCGCCAACTCTATTACGGGTTCGATGAGGCGCATCAATATTTGCGTCTTGATCTTGACGTAGCCGCACTCGCAGCACGCGATCCGTGGACCATCGAACTTCAATTCACCGGTGGGACTCGTGTGCAGATTCGTTATGACCACGCCACCGTGACTGGCCTGTGTCTTGCGCCGGAGCCCACACCGCTGCCGTGTGCCCTTGTCCGCATCCTTGAGGTGGCGATTCCACGCTCGCTCCTGGGGCCTCAGGCAGGAGCGCCGCTCCAGTTGTCCATCCACCTCTTCAAGAATGCCGAGGTGATTGAACGCTATCCAGAGCAAGGCACGTTTGCGCTCACGACCTCGGTGGCGGATCTTGAAGCGCAGGCGTGGTCTGTCTGACCTGAGAGCCTTGCGAGCCACCAGTGCCCGACTTGATTTGTCGACGGAGCTCACCTATAATGACTCATGCGTTTTGTCGACTCCGCATTGCGCACCGCACGATCCGTTAGAACGACCGCATGAGACCCATTCGGACGGCAATTGTTGGAATCGGCAATTGTGCCAGCGCACTGCTTCAAGGGCTCCACTACTACTCAACCCCACAACGATCTCATGAGGCCGCAGGCCTCCTGCATCCTCGCATTGGTGGATACCGACCAGCAGACATCAAAATCGTCGCGGCTTTTGATGTTGATACCCGCAAGATAGGCCAGACGCTTGAGAAAGCCTGTCTAGCCCAGCCAAACTGTACGACGCAATTTGTGAGTCGGTTTCCGCGTTACGGGGTGCGCGTGCAGATGGGGCCGGTGTGTGACGGCGTGGCCACTCACATGAAGCGGTATCCCTCCGCACAATCGTTCATCGTGTCAACCGCTCGACCCGTCAACATTGCGAAGGTCTTGAAGCGGAGTGGGGTTGAGATCCTCCTCAGCTATTTGCCCGTGGGCTCGGCTCGTGCGACGGAAGCCTACGCAACGGCCTGTCTTGAGGCTGACGTCAGCCTCATTAATTGTATTCCCGTGTTCATTGCCTCGAATCCGCAGTGGGCTGGTCGGTTTGCTAAGCGTGGCATTCCACTGATTGGTGATGACGTCAAAGGCCAGGTCGGCGCGACGATTTTGCATCGCACGCTGGCCACGCTCTTTGCAGAGCGCGGAGCGAGCATCGATCGAACCTACCAGCTGAATGTCGGCGGCAATACTGATTTTTTAAACATGCTGAACCAGGATCGCCTCAAGATGAAAAAGGTGTCCAAGACGGAAGCGGTTCAGTCTGCGCTGCCGCGACGCTTGACGCAGGCGAACATTCATATCGGGCCCAGCGATTATGTCCCCTGGCAGCATGATCGCAAGGTCTGCTTTTTGCGGATCGAGGGACGCGGATTTGGCGATTGTCCCATTGAGTTGGAAGCGAGGCTCTCGGTCGAAGATTCGCCCAACAGTGCGGGGATGACGATTGACGCGATTCGCTGTTTGCGGCTCGCGCGGGATCGTCGGCTGAGTGGGCCCATCCGTTCCGTGTCCGCGTGGACGATGAAGCACCCGCCGCAACCCATGCGCGACGAAGAAGCCCGCCAGCTGACGGAGGCCTTTATCCGTGGCACAAGTAACCGATAGGGGACCTTGCCGCGCGGGGTTAGCGCGGGTTGGTGTATTTGTCGTTGGCATGTTAGTGTTGGGATTGATCTTCAGTGCGCTCATCACACCGTGGATCCATCTTTCATGGTGGAAGGTCTTTCGTCGTTGCGTGTCTATTGCAGCAGCGATCAGTCTCTGGTGGATCGTGACATGCCTCGAACGACGCACGTTGCGTTCCTATGGGTTTCTTAATTGGGGTGTCGGCGCACGCCAACTCACCTTTGGGATGAAGTTGGGGGCCATGTGCCTCGTCTCGCTCTTTGCTCTGGGGCTCACAGTGGGCATCTACAAGCTTCACATCACCCAGCCTCATGTCAAAATATGGCTGACGGTCGTCAGCTTCATCCCCGCAGCGTTGTTGATTGGCATCCTTGAAGAACTCGTCTTCCGAGGGTTCATTTTGCAGCAACTGATGACATGCTCTCGGCCGTTGGCGGTTCTACTCAGCACGACAGCCTATTCATTCATCCATCTTCGGATGAGCACATTCAGTCTCTCCACAGCGTTAGAGTTAGGGGGACTCTTTTTGCTGGGGGGGATTCTGGCGCTGAGTTATCTTCGAACTCACCAACTCTATTTTGCGGTCGGGCTTCATTCTGTCTTGGCGTATGGCGCGATTGTAAACAAGCTGTTTATCGAGTGTCCTTATCCTTCGATCTCGTGGCTCGTGGGAACCAATCGGCTCATCAACGGCCTGTTAGGATGGGGGATACTCCTAGGGATTGGGGTGCTCATTGCTCAGTGGAAGGAACCATCGAACCAAGGGAGGGTGCGTGATGCGAACGCATAACCGAATGCCAGCGGTGGTCGCGGCGAGTGCAATCGTGTTCGGAGTGGTCACTTCTGCGTGGGCTGGGGAGGGGGCACCATCGCGGGTGGAGGCCATGTTGGGAAAGTTGGGACGCGGGGTTGCGAATGTGGCAACGTGTCCGCTAGAGTTAATCCGAACACCAACGCTAGTCGGAAGGGCAAAGGGAACGATCGCGGGTGCTACGACAGGTGTTTTTCAGGGGGTTGAGCGAACGGTCGTCCGAGGTTCCGTCGGTGTTTTTGAGGTTCTAACCTTTTGGCTTGAAGTGCCGAAAGGCTTCGCACCGTTTGTGACACCAGAGTTCATCTGGACGGACGGCAACTGGGCAGAATAAAAATGACGTGCGGGGCTGTGTCGCTTAGTCGCGGAACAGCTCTCGCCGCTGGGCTTCGGGAAGGGAACGCTTGAGGACGTTGACAATCCTGGTAAGTTCAAAATCGAGGAGCATAACGAAGCTGAGTAGTCGTTGCGTAAGCCAAAAGACGAGACAGAGGACGACGCCAACGACTGTGGTTGCCATCCGAATCTCTTCAACAGGTGTCAGGAGTAAGTACACGAATACTGTGAGAGCCATCAACAGCAAATACACCTTAATCCGATCGACAATTTGAAGGAACTGTCGATCTTTTTCAGTCAACGGCATGTCTACCCTCCATGATGACGATAGTATACCAGAACCCACCCAGACGGCAAGTTCCCCACTTTCGAGCGATGCAAGGAGATTGACGGTGGAGAAAAAAATGCGTACAATATGGCGCTGATGAGTCTGAGAAACAGTGAACAGCAACTTGAGCTATTTAGCGGTGGGACTCAATCAAGTGCCCCACAGCGTCCTGGCATTGGTGGCCGATGGTTTCTACAGCTGGGCTACGATCAACTGATTCTCACGGGTATTGGCTGCCTCATCGGCATTGCGATCATCTTTGCTTGTGGGGTAGAGCGGGGCAAGCAGTTGGCGCGAGTCGAAGATATGTCGACCGTGCGTCAGATCTCACTAGCCGAAGCCACGCAGAGTGCCGTCAGGAGTAGCACAGCAACAGCGTTGACTGCGAGTAAGCAGTTCGAGGGAAAGAAGGACGGGGGCATCGAAACCCCCAAAACGAAGTCCTCGAATAAAGCGACCCTGACAGGGATAGCGCGATACGCCATTCAAGTTGTCTCGTACAGCCGGCTCCAGTTGGCGAGGCAAGAGTTGCAACGCTTGCAGGCGCGTGGGGAGCACGCGTTTCTTGTGACACAGGAGGGGCGAATGGTCGTGTGTGTTGGGCCATTCCCATCGCAATCGCACGCGCATCAGAAGCTGGTGACGCTGAAAGCCAGATACCAAGATTGTTTCATTAAAACATTGTAGGTGCCCATGTCAATTCATCCCTCCCTAAGAGCAGGCAGTAGCGCGACGGCGTCCATACGAAACGTCATGAAACGTCATGAACGCGTGCGGCATCTGATCACGCAAGGTGTCTGGACTGAAGGGCGTTCAGCCTTTGGTCTCCCGAAGATCAAGCAAGCGAAGGTGAAAGCACGCAAGGCGGCCGGCAAAGAGAAGGAAGCGTCGGCCACTGAGAAGTCTGCCGCCACGCCCGCCACAGGGTCTGCGACGGCCTAACGCGCATTTGCGCTAGGCCATGATGAATCGCACGGTCCCACCAGGACAGAATAGACCTACACGGATTTCAAAGATTTCCCGCCAATCAACACAACGAGTTCGTGACGTCTCGGTGGAGGAGATGCAACGTATCGATGCTCTTACCATTGAGACCCTTGGGGTACCCCGTCTTCTGCTTATGGAGCACGCAGGTTTTGCCATCGCTCACGCGGTACGAACACTCTCCAGCTCACCCACACGTCCTATCGTCGTGTGCTGCGGTAGCGGGTTTAACGGGGGTGACGGGTTGGCGGCGGCCCGACTGTTGCATTGTTGGGGCTACTCGCCACGCATCGCCCTGCTAGCACCCCTGGCATCATTACGAGAAGAACCGGCCATCTACGCCAACATGTTGCGACGTCTCAACCAACCATTCGTGGAGTGCGCTTCTGTGGACTCACTCAGTCGCATCGAAGCGTGGTGGAACAACGCTGCCGTCATCATTGATGCGCTCCTTGGCATTGGCGTCCGTGGGGATGTCCGAGAGCCCATCGCTACTTGTATCGGCCGCATGAACCGCTCGGGTCGTCCGATTGTCGCCGCAGACATCCCTTCCGGCCTGAATGGAGATAGCGGAACAGTGCAGGGAATCGCCGTTCGCGCCACACTCACAGTAGCGTTCGGTCTTCCTAAGCAGGGCTGTTTCCGTGCGCAGGGTCCCGCACACACCGGGTCGCTGATCACAGACTCGATTACGATTCCACCAACGCTCTTAGAGCCGTCTACTTCATGAACATCGTCGTTCGGCTCGGTGAGCGTTCCTATCGATTGGTGGTGGCCAACTCCTATCACAACCTACCGGCCCAGTTAAAAGGGTTGGACCTCTCGATGACCGGTTGGGTCATTTCTCACCAACAGCTTCTGCGGCGCTACGGCCGTGAGTTGCTGGGAATCCTACGGACAGCTGGATGGTCACTTCAGACCGTCACCATTCCTGAGTCAGAAACTTCCAAGTCCTTCGCGATGGTCCAGCGCCTCATTCAAAAACTCGCTCGAACACCGACCCTGCGCACCCCCGTGCTGTTCGCCTTCGGAGGCGGGGTTGTTGGGGACGTCACCGGTTTCGTGGCGGCGGTGTTCCATCGGGGGGTTCCATATATCCAGCTTCCAACGACGCTGCTCGCGCAGGTGGATTCCGCCATCGGCGGCAAGGTTGGGGTCGATCTTCCGGAAGGAAAAAATCTGGTCGGAGCCTTTTACCAACCACGGATGGTCTACAACAATGTCGAGATGCTCCAATCCTTGCCCCCGCGTCAACGCCGATCTGGACTGGCTGAAGTGATTAAGTGCGGTGTGATTGCCGATCCCACGCTCTTTGCATTTCTTGAAACACACCTTCGAGCCTGCTTACTGTTGGAGCCCCAAGCCGTTCGGACGATGCTGGAGCGCTCCTGTCACCTGAAGGCTCGGATTGTCTCGAGAGATGAGCGAGAGTGTAAGCGTCTCAGGATTCATCTCAATTTCGGGCATACGCTGGGGCACGCCCTGGAAGCGGTGAGCCGTTACCGTCGATGGACACACGGAGAGGCGATTGCGATCGGGATGTGCGCCGCGGCAGAACTGAGCGCGAGGATGGGTCTCTTTTCGCGGGAGGATGTGCGCCGCGTTGTGAACCTCATTGATGCGGCAGGACTGCCAACGCGCGCAGACGGCGTGACGCCTACTGCCGTGTTGCAGGCCATGCACTATGATAAGAAGTTCATTCATGGGCGTCCACGCTGGGTTCTCCCGACAAGGATCGGTCGGGTGATTGTGACAGAGCGGGTCCCTGAAGCGCTTCTGAGAAGAGTGATTGGTGACTGTGTAAACTAGGAAGGAGTGAGCGCGTGGTCATAGACTTCGATTGGTAAGTCAAACGCAAACACTCACAAGGACTTAACGAGACACTCGAAGAACTAGTTCAGTCCCATCCGCGCGCCGCAACCGAACACCCCCGCGCTCGACCGCTAAGACCGTCGCGTCTTTTACCTGATCACCCACCCCCACGATCATCCCATCGATGACCGCGTACGGATCGCCCAAGCCCTCCACGATACCGCTGAGCACCAGGTAAGATGCAGAAGCCTGCGGTGTCGATGACACGTGCTGCGATGGGATAGAGGTTGCAGGTGCTGGTTGGGTTGAAGACGCTTGGGGAGCCTGGCTAGTGGGTGTGGCGGATGATGGCTGGAGCTCGCGGGTGGGGTGAGGTGGAAGCGCAGGATGAGACGGGTTCGTTGATAAGAATCGACCAATCCAGAAGGCGCCCCCAATGACCAAGACGGTCATGAGGACAAAAATCGCTGTTGCCGCCATCAGTAACGCGGTGTGACTTGTGTGTGGATTGGACGTTTGGACGGAGCCCTGGGGTGGGCTTGTTGACCACGAATGAGCCGAAGGCGCTTCTGTTTCAGCAACACGATCGGGCTGGTGGCTTTTCGATGCAGATGGACGAGGCGCCGTCAGTGCCGGGTCCTGCAATCGACGTAAGGCTTCTTCAATGATACTCATGACGCGCCTGTCCTCTCCATGGGGATTCGCAGCCGTTTACTTGCTAGGACACGAGCACCTGACCTGAAAGCTCCTGATAACTGCGACGGACAATCTCGCCATCCACACGCTTCACGCGAAACACGTAGCAGGCTAAGAGCGAGCGGTCACAGATCAAGTTGATGAGCCTGGGGATCCCCTTCGATGCTTGGTACACCTCTTCAATGCCATCCGGCGTCCATTCCAGCGAGCCGTCAGACCCGGCCACCTGGAGGCGGTGCGTGATGTACGTCTGCACCTCATCCCGATCGAGCGGGCTAATATGGTAGCGGACTCCGATGCGCTGGCGGAGCTGCTCCAGGGCAGGGAGGGCAAGTTTTTCTCTCAGCTGGGGTTGTCCGACTAAAATAATTTGGATGAGCTTATCCTTATCGGTTTCGAGATTCGAGAGCATCCGGATCTGCTCGAGCAATCTGAGGCTAAGGTTTTGTGCCTCATCAATTATCAGGACGATGTTATTCCCCAGGCTGGCTTGATCCAGGAGAAACTGGTTGAGCTGATTGAAAAGGTCCAACCGGCCTCCGCGCATCGGGTTCATTCCAAAGTCTTTGACGACCGACTGTAAGAGTTGGAGCTCCGAAAGATTCGAGTTGAGGATGAGCGCTGTTTTCGTGCTCGGTTCCAATTGGCGGAGCAGAGCCTTGCAAAGGGTGGTTTTTCCAGCACCGATTTCCCCCGTAATTTCGATGAAACCTTTGCGCTCACGAATGCCATACACCATGTGGGAAAGCGCTTCACGATGCTTCTTAGAGAGGTACAGAAATGCGGGGTCTGAGGTGATTGTAAACGGTCTTTCTCGCAAGCCAAGAAAGTCGAGATACATCCGCTCCGTCACTTTAATTTATATTGTAGCCCATCGCGTGACCTGGTGCAAGCACATCCATGGCTTGACATCACGCACCCCAAATGTTAGCATACAATTGTTATGGTCGAAGAGCGTCGGCAATGTCAGCGCTTTAGGGCCTACCTACCCGTGAGATTTCTCACGTCAATACTCTCACCTCAACCTGTTGAGACGCTCACAAAAGATCTTAGTCTTGGGGGGCTGCGCTGTATCAGTCCAACCTCTTGTCCCGTTTCAACAGAGCTAGGGATTGACCTGGTGCTCGCTAGTGGTGACGAACAACTTTCCGTACGAGGCAAGACCGCCTGGTTTCGTGCGATTCCAGAGAGCGAGCAGTTTGAATTTGGCATCCAGTTCTCCAATCTTTCACCGCAAAATAAACGACGTTTGTCTGCCTATATTGAACGGCTCGCTAGCAGAAGCGGGCTTGTTCCTGCCTAAATCTACGTCTTAACTCTCTGAATTATAGATATTTACGCCTAAATAGCCTCTTTTGCAAGAAAATATGGTATAGTTTGTATTGAGGGCAGCACGACACCTGGAGGATGTCAACGGCTCTCATCTAGACAAACGTCTGGAAGAGGGAGGTGATACGAGAATGAAGGTTGAGAAACTGTTCGATCACAACGTCCTGACGGGCATTGTGCTGGGAGCCCTGATTGGGGTATATTTCCCACTCGATGCCTATAAGCCCCTTCTCGTTATCGTTGCGGTGATCATGGGGCTTAAGGTGGTAGCGACGAAGTAAGGTCGCGAACACCCAACCACTCAACCCCG
>Ga0209515_10006934_pt1 | contig 13872 bp, 16 predicted proteins | sample Subgroupgradi54m_FD_187454 | JGI IMG/M metagenome (GOLD analysis project Ga0209515, IMG submission 187454) | Subsurface groundwater microbial communities from S. Glens Falls, New York, USA - GMW60B uncontaminated upgradient, 5.4 m (SPAdes)... ...
CAGCCGGCCCACAAGCCGTCCCCACCCCCACAATCATCCACAATGGACGATGAATGGGGTTGGATCAACGAACCGCGTCAGGCCCGTGAGGTTTCAGGGGTGAGCTGACACCTGTCGACGCTGCCACCCGAACGGCACGTGGATCTTCGTCTTGACGTCGCCGTTCCACAGCACCGTCAGCCCATGCCGGCGCAGCGTCGCGGCGATCTCCCGCCCGATGGCCACCGGATCGGCCGGGCCCGGCGCGGCGATGTCGCCCTCGAAGTAGCCGTGAGCCAGATAGAGCCCGTCTCCCGACAGCGCGCGTTCGGCGTCCTGGAGGTGGTAGAAGGTGAAACCGCGCGCCGTGGCGCCATCGGGCACCTCGTCGCCGATTTCGAGATTGCCACAGCTGTTGCAGCACGTGAAGCATTGCCTGGCCACGATGCCGGCCTCGTCGAGCTCCCGAAATGCGGTGTCCAACCGATCGTTGTCAGTCACCGCGGGCCAGGTCGCCTGCGCGGCCGCATGGGCCGCGAACTCGTCATGGACCATCTGTTCGGCGGTGGTGCGCGATTGTGCCGGCGCACCGACGTGGTCCATCGCCCATTCGACGATCCGGTCGAACCCGTCGGGTTCGCCGATGGCGATGAGTTCCCTGATGCGCGTACGCAGGCCGCTGAGCAACCCGTCATCGATCATTCAGCGGATGATACCGATACGACGACCAGTGCACCGCCCCGCACGAGGCTCAGCCGGGCGTACGGAACCGCAGGGTACTGACGACAGCGACCAGCATCTCGCGCGCCGCGCCGATCTGCGCCACGGTCGCGGCGTACGGCGGCTCGGCGGTGACGACGTACGCCCGGCTGCCGCGGAACACCATGGCCCGCACGACGTGCCGTTCACTGTCGAGGTACCTCGCCACCGGCAGCGCGAGCCGCCCGTCGGCGGTACGCCACAGCGCGGCACCGTCGACAGGCTTGTAGTACGCCAGCGAACCCTTCGCGTTCGGCAGCAGGGCGCGCAGTTGCGCATCATTTGCTCCGGTGGTGTCGCTGCCGACCTCCTCGTACTCGATCGACACCGTGGCCGTCCTGGTGGCCGGCGACGCCGTGGATACCAGCTCCAGCAGCAGAGTCGCGCCGCCGCCGCGAAGTCCGTTGTCTAGCCGCGGGATGACCGCCAGGCCTGCCGGGACGGTGAAGACGAACTCCAGCCGCGGGTCGTCGACCAGGCCAGCGGAGGCAGCGGCAGCGGCCGACGCCGAGGCGGACGCTGAGGAGTGCAGGCCCGGCGTGGACGAGGGTGCGGGCCCGGCCACCTGAGCCCGCGGGACGGCCGTCCAGAGCTGCATCACGACCAGAGCCACGAGCAGCGAGAGCGAAGCGAGCACGCCCAGCCACTGGCGGAAACGCCTCACCCGCCACGGTCGCAGCAGGCGCCTGAGGCGCGCGGCCCGGCGAGCCCCGGTATCGATGATGGTTTCGGAGTCGAGCATGGGTTCGATCATCTAGCCACCTCCAGCGTTGCCAGTACGGCCGCGCAGGCCCGGAGCAGACCGGTGGGCCAGGATCTGGAGGACGCGGGTTTGCAGCTCACTTCGATCACGACCGTACCGACGAAGACGTAGGTGTACAGGAGCGTCCATTCGTCGGACTGGTTGGCGTTGGCCACCTCCACCGCGGGATAGCCCACCACGGTACGGGCGACGGGTGGGCCGTTGAGCCGGCCGCCACCGCCAGCCAGCGTGGCGTCCAGCTGTCGCTGCAGCAGGACGCTGCGCTGTCGGTCCGCATCGTCGGCGACCGGTACCCCGGGAGCGAGCTGCCACGCCTTCACCGTGATCGTGCCGTCCGGGCCGTACATGTCGGCGCCGACGCTCCAGCCGATGGGTGTCCGGTGCTGCGCCGCGACAACGGTGACCCGGCCATCACCGGTGCGGCGGTCGAAGGTGACCGGCTCCGCAGCACCCTCCACGCCCAGCGGCACGACCTCGACCAGCGTGGGGATCCGCGGTGCGGCCGAAGCGGACGCCACGGACCCGGCGGACGGCTTGGCGTCGTTGAACGGCCACCAGCGCTGGCCGTGCAGCAGCGACAGGCCGACCGCGACTGCCAACAGGAACACCGTGGTAGGGCTGGCGAGGATGCGGAACACCAGCGGGGGTTCCCGGGGCGGTCCAACCGTGGGGGGCACGGCCGGCAGCGTAGCAACGGTTGATCGGCAGCACTGTCCTTGATCTTTCGATGTGCCCACATGCTTCAAAGAATCTTGCAGCCGTTCGTCATCCTGGCCAGCCGGCGGACCGACGGGGCCACGCGGAGCGCTTCCGGCACGTACCGTCCGAACCCGGCTGTCCTGATCAAGGTATCCGGTCGGGTGTGACGGAGGGATGAGGTCGTGTCGTATGGGGTGGAGCCGTCGGATGTGACGGGTTCCTTGGACAAGATCATTGGTTTGTTGGGTCAGGCCGGTGATGGTCCGCCGGAGCAGGAGGTGCGGGGGGTTGGTTTCGGTGGTGATGAGCGGGTACGGGCGCAGGTGTCGGCGTTCGGGCGTCTGGAGGTGTTGACGATCGATCCGTCACTGTTGCGGGTGGGGTCGTCGGTGATCGCCGAGTATGTTGTCGAAGCGGTGCGGGCGGCGCAGGAGGATGCGCAGCGTCAGGCGCAGCTGCTGCTGGGGTAAGTGCCGGGGGGTCTGGATGCGGCGGCGTTGACCGCGATGGCCGGTGAGGCCACGCGTGGTTTCGACCGGATGCTCGGTGATCTGGAAGCGGTACTGGGCCGTCTGGGCGGGCGGTGACCGCGATGAAACCGATGCGGATCGATCCGGAGCAGGTGGCGGGGGCGGCGCAGACGATAGGAGGATGCGCCGATGACCTGGGCGCCAGCCTGGACGCGTTGCAGTCGACGGTGACGTCGGGCAACCCGTGGGGTGGCGACGAGCCGGGTACGTTGTTCGGCGCGGCGTACGTGGAGATCCTGGACTACGCGATGCAGGTGTACGGCTCGCACGTCGACCTGCTGGCCGAGGCCGCCCAGGGCCTGGACGGCTGGGCCCCGTCCACGGCTCAGACCGATCAGGGTAACGCCGAGCAGCTGACCGGCCTGCAGTCCCAGATGGGCGGCTGAGGGCGGTGGGTCTGGAACTACCCGGCGCGTTGACCGAGCCGTTGTCGTGGATCGGGCTGACCTGGCCCGAGGCCGACGAGGAACTGCTCTTCCAGGCCGGCCAGCAGTGGATCGAATACGGCGGTCAACTCCAGCAGATCTCCCAACGGGCCAACACCAGCGCCAGCAGTGTGTGGACGGCCAACGAGGGTGAGACCGCCGACGCGTTCGAAAGATGGTGGACCAAAGACGACGGACCCCAGTTGCGGCTGGCCGAGGACGCCATCGCCGCCGAGGTCATTGGCGGAGCACTGATCGTCTTCGCGGTCGTCACCCTCGCCATGAAGATCGCGTTCATCGTCCAACTCATGATCCTGGCCATCGAGGTCGCCCAGGCCATCGCCACCGCCTTCGTCACCTTCGGCGCCAGCACCGCCGAGGTCCCCGGCTTCATCGCCGCCACCCGCGTCATCTGCCGCCAGATCATCAAAAAAGTCCTCACCCACATCCAGACCGTCATCAAAGACATCCTCAAAAAGGCCAAAGGACTCCTCAAAAAAGTCGAATCCAAACTCGCCAAACGCGCCGAACGGCGAAATGCCGATCAGATGGGAAAGGGGGCGCTGTGGCGTGACCCGGCGACAAATCTGCAGGCGCCGAGGCGTACTCCAGATTCACACCTCGCTTCAGGCGACCCTGTCTATTACGGAAACGGCCGCACGGCGGTTGGCTATGACAGTGCGACGATGTCAAACCTTGACAGCATGACCCGTGCGCCGGGCTATCATGACGTGGTTGTTCACGGAAGGCAGGACGGGCTGATGTATCCAGGGCGAGTTGACGCTGGGGGCGCGAACCTCAATGGATCTGCAACTCATCCGGCTCAGATTGCCGATGCCGTCCGAAACAATCCCGGGTATGGTGGTGGGCCTGTCCGTTTGATCTCATGCCATTCTGGTCGAGCCGTTTCCGGGGGTACGCCCGCCGCGCAGGAGGTCGCAGATCGCCTAGGCGTAAACGTATTGGCGCCTACAACTCGGGTCGGACGAAGTGCGGCCGGCGAACCTACTCTGTTCGGGAACGGTAAGTGGCGAACGTTCAGTCCTCGCCGGCCATAGGAGTTAGGGTATGGGGATGCAACCACGACTTGTCGGAATGTTCCGTGAGCTGTTCGATTTTGAAGATCCTAGAATTCGCGAGAGTATCGTAGGTAATGTCGACGATGCCCCGCTCCCCGACGCGGAGCAAGTGGTTCAGTACCTACAGAATGGACACGTCGTCCTCGATGTAATGGATCTCGACGACGACTTTTTCGGATCGGGCGATCTCATAATCAACGCCGCCACGATGCTGTCGGACGGTGAGTGGATATGGCGAGAAGACTTCCGATTCTATGTCAAGAAGTACCAGGTGCACGTTCCCGACGATTTTCTGAACATGATCCGGCTCAACGACTACCAAATGCCCGACTGCACAGCGGAAAGACTTCGAGAATGCTATGACGTAATCTCCGACATTGTTCTTTCCAAGGAGCCGCCGCCGTGGGAAACCGACCCGGCGTAGTGTCGGCTGAGCCGAATCCGCCGAGGGCGAGTGTGGCGATCCTGGGCCCAGTAGTCGGGTAGCCGGAGGGAATCTCACCCTCCGGCCCCACAGATCCGCGCATGAAGATCTCTCTTCCCCGTAGTACTGCATCCGGCCCCGCACAATCGGGTTGATCTATCGCGCGAGGTCGGCGAGGTAGAGGCTGGTGCGCCGGTGCAGCCGGCGGGACCGCACCTCCGCACTGATCTTGTTTGGGGCGTTGGTGCTGATCGCGGGCTGGAACGACGTGTAGCTACTTCCGCGTCCTCGCCGCCGATGAGATCGCGAGCGGCAGTAGAGCCCCCGGGCTCGTGACCATGGCCGAAACCGCGCGTCCGTCCACGGTAGACAGCGGGCTCGCACCTGCCGATACCGCGGCCGAACACGACCAGCTCACCCGGCTACGTGCCGACTACGACCGGGCCGTGAGCGGTCCCCCGGCTGTGATCACGTCTGCGGGCAAGTTCACGGGACCGGTCGGTACCGCCTACGCTGCCGTTATGGACGGCGGTGGACTCCAACCCTCAGGCCCGCCCGGTTCAGCCGCGGGCGGCGCGGCCCCGGGCTTCACCGCCACCGGGACCTGGGTGGGCGTCGCGGCCCAGGTCGAGCTCACCGTCACCGACGCGGACACCGCTCAGGCGCTCGGCTCCGGCGACGTACCGGTACTGGCAACCCCGCGCGTGCTGGCTCTCGTCGAGGCCGCCACGGTCGCGGCCACCGCCGCGCTCCTGCCCACCGGAGCCACCACCGTGGGCAGCCGGATCGAGTTGGAGCACCGGGTGGCGACCCCGGTCGGGCGCACCGTCGTGGCCCAGGCGCGGCTGGTGCAGGCCGACGGACGCCGGCTCACCTTTGAGGTCGAGCTACGCGACGGCGCCGTCACCGTCGCCGAAGGCCGGATCGAACGGATCCTGGTGGACCGGCACCGCTTCGTGGAAAAGGCGTTCGACCCCCGGTGACCGGCCCGGCCGGCGAGGTCAGCGCAGGAGCCGGCGGGGCCGGTGCCCTGAGCCGCGGGGACAGCGCGCCCGGCAGTGCCCGCTGTACCGAGGTGGCGCCGGAGGTGTACGTCCTGCGCTATCCGGTCCTCGACGTGAACGTGACACTGGTGACCGGCGACGGTGCCGCTCTGGTGGTCGACACCCTCTCCACCAACACCCAGGCCGAAGAACTGCTCGCCGCGGTACGCCGGGTCACCCGGGCCCCGCTGATCGTGGTCAACACGCACCACCACTTCGACCACTGCTTCGGCAACGCCGTCGTTGCGGGCCCGGCCGCCTCCGGGGTGCCGGTCTGGGCGGCGCAGGAGACTGCGCGGCTGCTGCGGGAGTACGGTCCCGCCCTGCAGCGCCGGTGGTCCACCGAGTGGGCCACGATCCAGCCCGAGCTTGCCGAGGGACTGGCCGCGGTCACCCTACGCCCGCCGGACCACACCGTGCACCTGGAGTCCACAGTGGACGTCGGCGGCCGCCCGGTACTGCTACGCCACCTCGGCCGTGGGCACACCGCCGGGGACCTCGTCGTGCAGGTGCCCGATGCCGACGTCCTGCTCGCTGGCGACCTCGTCGAGCAGGGCGGCCCGCCGACGTTCGAGGACGGGTACCCGCTGCAGTGGCCGGAGACAATGGCGTCGCTGCTGCGGCTGACCACACCGGCGACGGTGTTCGTCCCCGGCCACGGCGCCGTGGTCGGCCGGGAGTACGTCCAGGCTCAGCACGCGGAGCTGACCGCCCTGGAGTGGCTCATCCGGGAGGGCCACGCCGACGGCGCACCGGAGGCCGACGTGGCGGCGAAGGCGCCGTTCGGCGCACAGGCCGCAGTCGCGGTACAGCGCGGGTACGCCGAACTCTGCGGACTCGGGTAGCAGCGTGGACCTCACTCCGGCCGATGTGCTGGCGCTGCGGATGACGAGCCTGCTGCTGCGTGGGCGTCCTGGCCAGGGTGGTTCCGGGTGTCCCACCGATGTGGCCGGAGTGGTCAGCTGGTTCGGGGCCATGCAGGCGCAGGACGCCGCGAGCGCGATGTGGTCGCTCGGCGCCCGGCTGCCCGCGTTCACCGCGGTCGACGTACACGCGGCGCTGGAGCGCCGGGAGGCCCTGCGCACCTGGCCGATGCGTGGGACCGTGCACCTCGTCCCGCCACGCGACGCGCGCTGGATGCTCGACGTCATGGGCGCGCGGACGTTGGCCGGGGTCGCCTCCCGGTGGGCGTCGCTCGGGCTGAGCACGCAGATCGCCGATCGGGCGGCCGACGTGCTTGGCGCCGCGCTTGCCGGCGGGGGCCGACTCACCCGGGCCCAGTGCCTGGCGGCACTCGCCGACGCCGGTATCCACAGTTCCGGACAACGGGGCTACCACCTCCTCTGGTACGCCAGCCAGCGCGGCGTCACCTGCATCGCCCCGCACCTCGGCAAGGAACAGTCCTTCGTGCTACTCGACGAGTGGGCGCCCGACCCGTACCGGCCGGAGCGCGACGAGGCGCTCGCGACGATCGCCCTGCGCTACTTCCGCAGCCACGGTCCAACAACACGGCAGGACTTCGCCGGCTGGACGGGGCTGACCGCCGCCGACGCCAAGCGGGGCATCGCCGCCGCCGACAGGGACCTGAGCACCGTGCAGGTCGACGGCGTGGACATGTTCCTCGACCCGGCACTGCTCGACACGCCCGACGCCGGACTGGTCGGGCAGGGCGAGCATGACGTGCTCGCCCTGCCCGGGTTCGACGAGTACCTGCTCGGATTCAAAGACCGTTCGCTCATGCTCGCCGCCGAACACAAGCAGGCGATCATCCCCGGTGGCAACGGGGTGTTCCAACCGACCATCGTTCGCGGCGGCCGGGTGATCGGGACCTGGAAGCGGTCGGCGTCCCGGGGCCGCACAGTGGTGCAGGTACGGCCGCTGGTCGCGCTGAGCGGGTCGGACCGGGTGGGCGCCGAGAAGGCGCTTGAGGGGTACGCCCGCTATGCCGGACAGCCCCTGCAGGTGCAGTGGCCCTGACGCCCCGCCGCGCCGCCTCGGTCAGGGCCCGGCGCCCCGAGGTTAGTCCTCGGCGACCTGATGGCGGCGACGGTAGCTGAGCCACTCCTCACGAGCTTCGAGAATCCAGAAGACGGCGCCGGTGACCGCGATCACGAGAAAGCCGGAGAGCGCCACCGCACCTGCGGCCAGCCGAGGCAGGTGCAGGCCGGCCAGGTCGTTGAGCGATGGAATTCCCGGGCCGTACCAGAAGAGCGTCCACAGTCCGATCTCCACCACCACAGCGAAAATCCAGGCCCCCATCCGCCCGCGAACGTGGGCAACCCAGTTGATGATGAGCGCCACCACCGCGAAGCCGACGATGGCTCCGGTCTGGGCCCGGTGGGCCGGTACCCATCCGGTGAACCATGTACCAACGGAGCGCCACGACCACTGGACGAACTGCCAGAACTGTTGCCGGAAGGCGATGCCAGCCACCACGACAATGATCAAAACGAGACCGCTGATCACCGGCATCAAGAGCCGATGGGGGCGGTGAGCGGGATAGTGCTGATCGGCCATGAGTCCCCCTCGGAGACGAATCGCGCCTACCCCTGAGGCTGACAGGCTTCAATGGCCTGGTCAACTGGGGTCTTGGGGACGCGCGATCCACCCCACCACCGCTGAGCTTCTGGTTGCATCCGGCAAGACATTCACGGCATTCGTGACGTACGACAAGCGTCGTGCCGCGACCGCCGTCCAGGCTGGCCTGCCGATCATCGCGCCTGGTCGGACAACGCCCTGATTGAGCGCAGACGCGGGTCAGCGACGAGGTGTTCGCGCTGGATACGCTGATGCATCCGTCGATACCAGGAGGTCCCAGCTCGTGAACATTCCCCCGCACGGTTCGCCCGAGCCTCCCAGCCAGCCGCAGCCGCCGTACCAGCCACCGACCGGCGGATTGCCACAGCCGCCCGCACCCCCTCAGCCGTGGGGCGCCGACCCGTCCACGCCTGCTCCGACCGGGTACCCCGGTGGGTACGGCGAACCGACCGGCTCCGGCTTTCCCCCGCCCGGCGCGCCACCCGGGTACCCGCCCCCCGCAGCCAAGCGCGGCAACGCCAAATTATGGATCATCATCGGCAGCGCGGTCGCCGCGGTGGGCGTGATCATCGCGATCATCTTCGCCCTGCTTCCGACCAGCCCCGCCGGCACAGTCGACAAGTACTTCACGGCCGTCTTCGTGGACGGAGACGGGGCAACCGCCGTCAAGCTGACCTGCAAGGCCGAGCTCGCAGGCAGCGCCGACGTCGAGCAGCTGAAGGCCGAGGTCGCGAGGGACGCGCAAAGAGCCAAGGACGAGTCAGTCAAAGCCAGCTGGAAGACCGGCAACACGGAGGTCACCGGAGACAAGGCGACCGTCGAGGTGACCCTAACCGAAACCGCCAACGACGCGAACGGCAAACCGGACCCGTCACGCACGAAGTCGCACACCGGCAAGTTGACCCTCGTCAAGGAAGACGGCATCTGGAAGGTCTGCTCGCATTGATCGGCTGACGGGGCCCGTACCGGCGGTTTCCGCTCCGCGGAGACTCCCGGTACGGGCCACGTCGCGTTAAGGCACCACTGAGCCGACGACAGGTTTGGTCAGCAGGGCTGAGGAGTTGCGGGTGATGCCCGGGTCGAGCGAGCGCTCGATGAAGATCGCGTGCCAGATGCAGAAGACCAGTACCGTCCAGACCTTGCGCGAGTTGTCGAAACGCTCGTGCTTGTGGTCCTCCAGCAGTTGCCGGACGTAAGCCAGGTCGAGCAGGTCGCCGGCGCCCGAGGTGGAGAGCACGTTGTGCGCCCAGTCGTACATCTCGCCGCGCAGCCAGACCCGGGTCGGGGTCGGGAAGCCCAGCTTCTTGCGGTTGACGATCGCCGGCGGTACGACACCTTCGAGCGCGCGACGCATCGCGTACTTGGTCTCCACGCTCTTCGGCGGCAGCTTCAGCTCGACCGGAATGGTCGCGGCGACCTCGAAGACCTCCTTGTCCAGGAACGGCACCCGCAGCTCCAGCGAGTGCGCCATGGACATCCGGTCCGCCTTGACGAGAATGTCGCCGCGCAGCCAGGTGTAGAGGTCGATGTACTGCATCGTGGTGACGTCGTCGAGCCCGACCGCCTCGGCGTAGACCGGCGCGGTCACGTCGGTGTACCGCACCGACGGGTCGTACCGGCGCATGAGGTGGGACTTCTCGTCCTCGGTGAACATCCGCGCGTTGCCGTAGTAGCGGGCCTCGATCGGGGTGGTACCCCGCTCCAGGTAGCTCTTGCCCTTCACCCCCTGCGGGATGACCTTGCTGACCGCGCGCAGCCCCCGCTGCACCGGATCGGGCAGCCCGGCCAGGCCGGCGAGATCCAGCGGCTCGCGGTAGATGGTGTACCCGCCGAAGAACTCGTCAGCACCCTCCCCGGAGAGGACCACGGTGACGTGCTCGGCAGCAGACTTCGCCACGAAGTACAGCGGCACCAGCGCGGGGTCGGCGACCGGGTCGTCGAGGTGCCAGATGATGCGCGGCAGGGCATCCATCATGTCCTGCGGCCCGATCATCGTCGGGATCGTGGTGACTCCGAGGTGGCGGGCGGACTCCTGGGCGACGTCGACCTCGGAGTACCCGTCGACGTCGAAGCCCACGGTGAAGGTCAGGATGTTCGGGTTGAACTCGCGGGCCAGCGCGACCACCGCGGTGGAGTCGATGCCGCTGGACAGGAACGCGCCGACCGGCACGTCGGAGCGCATGTGCACCCGGACGCTCTCCCGCAGCGTCTCGCGGATCCGCCGGTACAGCGCCTCGGGGTCGTCGGTCGGGGTGGGGCGGAACTCCGGCTGGAAGTACCGGCGGCTGGCCAGCGGGCCACCGGGGGTGTACACGAACGACTCGCCGGAGCCGATCCGCCCGATGCCGCGGTGCAGTGAGCCGGGCTCGGGTACGTACTGCATGGTCAGGTAGTGCGACAGGTTCGCCGGGTCGATCGCCTCGTCCCCGGACGCGGCCCCGGGCAGCTTCTCGGCGAACGGCAGCAGCGACTTCTTCTCGCTGGAGAAGTACACCCCGTCATCGGTGACCAGGTGGTAGAAGGGCTTGATGCCGAACGGGTCGCGGGCGCCGAAGGCCCGCCGGGCCACCGAGTCCCAGATCACGAAGGCGAACATCCCGCGCAGCCGGCTCGCCGCCGCCGGTCCCCAGTGGTGGTACGCCGCGACGATCACCTCGGTGTCGCCGTCGGTGGCGAACTGCGCCCCGTGCTCGCGGATCAGCTCCTCGCGCAGCTCCAGGTAGTTGTAGATCTCGCCGTTGAACGTGATCACGTACCGCCCGGCATCCGCCCCGGTGGGCGGGTACACCAGCGGCTGGTGGCTCTTCTCCACATCGATAATCGACAGCCGCTTGAAGCCGAAGACCGCGTCGTCGTCGACGACGGTCACCCCGGTCTCGTCCGGCCCGCGGTGGTGCAGCGCCTCCAGCGCCTCCGCAACGGCCGCGCGCTGGGCCGACGCCGTGCCATCGGCACTGACGAACGTAAGCAGTCCGCACATGGCCGACATCCTTTCACGCGGTACCGTCGGAGGCGGCACAGCGGTCGGGGAAGGAACACAGACAATGGCCGACCAGGCAGTACCCACGCCGCGGCCGGGCCACGCCCAGGGGAGCCAGTCGCACGATCCGGACTTTCCGCAACGCTTCGTGGAGTTCATGCGCACCGGCTGGCGGGACGACCCGCGCGAGGTGCAGCCCGGGGCCGCCGTGCCGCAGCACGCCAAACGCCGTGCCGCGCTCTCCCAGGCGTTTCCCGGCGAGGCGCTGGTCATCCCGAGCGGTGCGGAGAAGGTCCGGGCCAACGACACCGGGTACCCCTTCCGCGCCGGCAGCGACCACGTCTGGCTCACCGGCGAGCAGGACCCCGACGCGGTCCTGGTTCTGCTGCCCACTGCGGACGGGCATGACCCCGTCCTGTTCGTCCACCCCCGCTCGCCGCGCGACACCGACGAGTTCTTCCGCGACCGCCGGTACGGCGAACTGTGGGTCGGCCGCCGGCACACGCTCGCCGAGAAGGCCACCGAACGGGGCGTGCCCAGCGCCGACCTGGCCGGGCTGGCCGCCGCGCTCGACAACCTCGCCCCGGGCCGCACCCGGGTGCTGCGTGGCCACGACGGGTCCGTGGACTCCCGGGTCCACCGCACCGACGACGGCAGCCGGGACCGCGAACTGGCCACCACCCTGGCCGAGCTGCGCCTGGTCAAGGACGAGTGGGAGGTCGCCCAGCTGCAGGACGCGATCGACGCCACGGAGCGCGGATTCGCCGACGTGGCCCGGGTGCTGCCCGGCGAAGGATCCGTCAGCGAGCGGCTGCTGGAGGGGGTCTTCGGGCTGCGGGCCCGGCACGACGGCAACGACGTCGGGTACGGATCGATCGTCGGCGCCGGTCCACACGCGACAGTGCTGCACTGGGTACGCAACGACGGGCGTACCCGCCCGGGCGAGCTGCTGCTGATGGACATGGGCGTGGAGTCCCGCGAGCTCTACACCGCCGACGTCACCCGGGTGCTGCCGGTCTCCGGCGCGTTCAGCCCGCTGCAGCGCGAGGTCTACGACATCGTGTACCGCGCCCAGCAGGCCGGCATCGACACGGTCCGCCCCGGCGTGAAGTTCGAGGACGTCCACCAGGCCTGCATGCGGGTACTCGCTGAAGGCCTTGCCGGGCTCGGGGTGCTCCCGTGCAGCGTCTCCGAGGCGCTCGACTCCGAGGCGATCCTGTACCGCCGATGGAGCCTGCACGGCTTCGGCCACATGCTCGGCCTCGACGTGCACGACTGTGCCCGGGCGCGCAAAGAGCGCTACCGCGAAGGCGAACTCGGCGAGGGGTACGTGCTCACCGTCGAGCCGGGCCTGTACTTCCAGCCCGACGACGAACTGGTCCCGGCCGAACTGCGCGGCATCGGTATCCGCGTCGAGGACGACGTCCTGGTCACCGCGCAGGGGGCCGAGGTGCTCTCGGCCGGGCTGCCGCGCGCCGCCGACGAGGTCGAGGCCTGGCTCGCGGCCCAGCGCGAAGCGGGCCCGCGGCTCCCCAGCTGAGCGGACAGGAAGCGGCGTCACCACCTCGACTTGACGAACGATGTATTTTGCCTTCATTGTGAAGTCATGAGCGTGACGCTGACGATCAGAGACGTACCCGAGGATGTGCGCGACGCCCTCAGCCGCGATGCCCGTGAACGGGGACAGTCGCTGCAGGCGTTCCTGCTGAACGTGCTCAAGCGCCAGGGGGACTTCAGCCGTAACCGGCAGATCCTTGCCGAGATCGACGACGACCTCACGGCGGGCGGCGGCGCCGGTCCGGACGCGCCGGACGCAGCCGAACTGATCAACGAGGCGCGCACCGAACGTGGGCGCAGCAGCGCGGGCGGGTCGGACCAGGCCACCCGGGACGCTGCATGATCGTCGTCGACGCGTCGGCAATGACGAACATGCTGATCTATGCCGAAGAGCGTGGGCGTAAGGCACGGGCCATCCTGGGCCGCGACACCGAGTGGGCCGCACCGGAACACTGGAAGGCGGAGGTCTTCTCTGCCTTGCGGCGACTCGCGCTCGGGACGAAGATCACCGAGAAGCAGGCCCTCCGAGCTGTCGGTCGCCTTCCCCTTCTCGGCGTCGACCATGTCTCCCTCGATCTGCTCCTGCCGCGCATGTGGCAACTCAGGGCGGCCATCAGCGCCTACGACTCGGCGTACGTCGCGCTCGCCCAACTCCGGGACGCCACCCTCGTGACCGCAGATGCGCGACTGGCCCGCGCAGCGACCCAGTACTGTCGCGTGGAACTGGCCGCGTAGGGCGTGACCAGCAACGCATCCGATCGGTGATGTCGAAAGGTCGTTCATGGGTGGCACCGTGGTCCTGCTCGTCGTCCTCGGCGTGCTCCTGCTGCTCGTGGTGCTGCTCCTGCGCTGGGCGATCGGGGCGTACAACCGGCTGGTCCGGCTGCGCAACCAGGTGCAGGCGTCGTGGGCGCAGATCGACGTCCAGCTCACCCGGCGCCACTCGTTGATCCCGAACCTGGTGGAGACCGTCAAGGGGTACGCCGCACATGAGCGCGGCACGCTCGAAGCGGTGGTCCAGGCGCGCAACACGGCCGTCAACGCCGGCGGTCAGGGCCCCGGCGCACAGGCCGCCGCCGAGGGGGTACTCACCCAG
>Ga0209515_10006936_pt1 | contig 13869 bp, 18 predicted proteins | sample Subgroupgradi54m_FD_187454 | JGI IMG/M metagenome (GOLD analysis project Ga0209515, IMG submission 187454) | Subsurface groundwater microbial communities from S. Glens Falls, New York, USA - GMW60B uncontaminated upgradient, 5.4 m (SPAdes)... ...
ATTTAATGAACTTCTATAAGAAAAGAATGGAAATGTTTGGAAAGCATGTGTATGTTATACCAGTTCATTTGGAAGGAAGTAATGTTCTCTATCATGTAATGATTGCCACAAGGAGCTCAGCTGGTGGGAGAATCATAACATCAGTATTACAGAAGATGGAAATTATAACAACTGAATTAATTCAATCAAGTTTTGAAGTAGTTACTAAAAAACAAGAAGTCATGACAAAATATTTTGGCTAAATCCTAATGCCCTATTAATAATAAAACCCATTAGTAGAAATCCTGACAAACGATGCTTTTTCATAACTGCTACAGCTTAGGGTATTCTATCATAACCTCAGAACTTTATTCCACAAATACCATCTTCGATCCCCATGCAAAAACTCAAGATTGGTGACAAGATAAGGGTACTTTACAAAGGTAAGGAAGATCACACCAGCACAATAGTTGAGATTTTGGAAGATTATAGCGGCGATATGTATTGGCTAAAAAATGAGAATGGACGATGCATACTGGAATCAGAAACTCCTGAAACAGTCTTTGAAAAAATCATTCAATAATACTTAATCAAAACTTGATATTTTTACAAAAATGGGCCCAAAATAAGACCAAGATGGTAGTCCCATCGATGTTGCTGCAACGTAGATCTAAAATGATTTAGGCTGATTATAAAGTATGTATAAAATTATCATTCTTCGATTATTCATCGATTCTTTTCTTTCTGATATTCCAAGATTATGTTGAATTGTCTCCTTTGATTTTGGAGAGAAATTTTGTAGTTTACGTTTTTTACGGGCATATTTTTATACAAAGATTTCACATCATTTACATGCAAATAGTATTACTATCAAGTTTTGTAATAATGTCAAGAACATCTGATGGAGGTTTTTCATGATGGTAGATGCTTGGTCATTTGTTTTGTTATCAATACCAACAATGCTCATACTTGGAATGAGACATGGTCTTGACGTAGATCATATAACTGCAATTGACAATCTGGTAAGACTGCATAATGCTACTAAGAAATCTCGATTAGTAGGAGCAGGATTTAGTTCTGGTCACATGATATCTGTTCTAGCCGAAATGATTTTCATAATATACGTAATTGGTAGTATCATAAACACTAATAATCTTGCATTTTGGGGCGGTGTGATAGGAGCTATAGCACTAGGAACAATAGGAGCCATTAACATCTATACCATGAAAAAATGGGGAAGAAGTGGTTCAGCCATATTTGCTAGCAAGGTTCTAAATAGAACTGGAATGCTAGGACCTCTTGGTTCTGCTCTTGTCACTGGTTTGGTTTTTGGTTTAGGTTTTGATACAGCTACACAAATTTCTGCAATAACCTTATCTGCTGTTGCATCAGCTACAGCAGGAATTCAAACAGCATTGATTCTTGCTGGATTCTTTGCTATGGGAATGATACCTGTCGATACCTTAGACAGCATCATTCTTCATTCTGCATTTTCTAGAATATTCAATACTAAAGGTTTTAGATACATGGCTTATGCTCTAAGTGGCGCTGCCGTAGCTGTTGCTTCCCTTGAATCATATGGAACTGTTACTAAGACAAACATATTACCAGAATGGGCAGGACCTGTTCTTGCTGTAACTATAATCTCTGTTTCCTTTGGGTATGCGTTTGTAACAAGAAAGAAGACAAGTGTAGATAATCATCATATCAAAGAAAAAGAAAAAAATAATTCATAGATATACGAATTTATCTTCTGAATCTTTTTTCTGTCGCTTTAAGAATTTAGAAACAAGGTTATCGGATATTTCTGTTCATTTCTTTTTATTTTTAAAACCTTCAAAAAATGAAATATCTTCATCAGTTGGAAAAATTACAGATGTCTTTTCTGGAAATGCCAAGGCGCATTTTTCACATTCAGGAGTCGTACATTCTGCACAAATTTGATTTTTTCTTTCATTGATATAATGTGATAATAATTGTAGATTTTCTAATTCATCTGTACCATTTTTTAATTTAGGTCTCCTATGATCAATTGCAATAGCACGTAAATTACTAGCAAAAGTATTTTCCGAATTTTTTAACAATGGAATTCCAGTTAAATTACATTTAAGACCATATTTTTTTTCCAATGCAGGAAGAAATTGCTGCAATGATATTTGTTCTTGTTTTCCGAACCAAATTGGAGATGGTAAACCTTCAGTCGATTTCCAAAGCTTTTCCAAATCAATCTTCCAGACATTGAGATTGTTTCTTCTGTTTTCATCTTTTATCATAAATAGTGCAAAACCAGATGCATGTTTTAACTCATCAAACATTTTATTGTCACTAATACCATAAGTCTCTTTCATATCTTCAGAAGTAATACCATCTGTAAATTTTTTAACTAACAATTCTAATGTACTTCCAGCTCTTGCAGAATAAACCTGAAAAATTCTTGTTTCACCATTTACTATTATTGTTACTAGATTTCCATTTCTTTTTGCATCATATGATCTTATCATACATTTTTCATATAAAAAAAAATATTACACAACCAATTTAGACAAAATTTGACAACTAAGTAGAATTTAGTTAGGCTGTTAACCAAATCCTCATTATCCATCTCTCTTAATTCTAAGAATTTCTCTCATGTATTTTTCAATTTATTCAAGCCCTTCATATCAAAACAAAATGATATGGGCCGAATGGGATTCGAACCCACGACCTTTCGATGTCTGAAAGGATTATCAGTCGAACGCTCCAGCCAAGCTGAGCTATCGGCCCATGAATTCTCGAATTCAAGGACCATAAAAATGATGAGTTAAAAACATTCAAAGTGGCTGTAAATCCAAATCATTTTTTCTGTGCAGAATAACATATATCGTATCTTGGTTTTATTGCGGCACGAATAAAGATCAACTTCTCTCCGAATACTTGAATAGAGAAAAATTGAAGATCTGTAAATTATGTTATGATCCCAAATGTGAAAAATGTGTATTGGCTTTTCCTGAAACTAATAATACAATATATTCTCTGGACAAGATATTAGTATTTTTAAAACAAAACAACACTATTGTTTGATCTCAACAAATCTTAAAGGTTAAAAACTGCAAGAATAGATGTAATATTGAATACATGAACAGACTCCTTTCAGAAGAAGATGTTACCCTTTACTGGGGAGATGCTAATGAATGTCTAAAAGATATTTCTAATAATACAATTCAAGCTGTTGTTACTAGTCCCACATACTGGGGAAAACGACAATTTACACGTGATCCCAAAGAATTTGGAAGTGAAAAACTTGAGGATTATGTTGAAAAAAATGTTACACTATATTCCAACATATTAAAAAAAATGAGAGATGATGGTTCACTTTTTATTGTAATTCAAGATACGTACATGGGCAGTGGGGTCTCACGCTCACATCATAATCATTGGGAGAATAACAAAGATCCATCTTATCGCCGAGTTGGCATAGATAGTAATGGTCAAGGAAATACTAGTAGTGTTACAGCCTATCACCCAATTATTAAAAACAAGTCATTGAGTGGAACACCATATCGTATAGCTCTTAAATTAGTTGATATGGGATACATATGGAGACAGCAAATCATATGGGAAAAGCCAAATCCAATGCCTGAAAACATACAAGATCGTGTCAGACAGAGTGTAGAATACATTTTACACTTTACAAAAAAGGGTAAGTACAAATTTAATCAAAAACATTTCATGGTACCTGGAGAAACAGGTAAAATGAGAATGGATAATCAGGTATGGGTTGCATCTCCTGAACCAGCAAGAAATCACACTGCTACTTTTCCTTCAAAAATTGTCAAACGCTTATTTTTTGCAGTCACAGATCCTGGCGATGTAGTATTTGATCCATTTCTTGGTTCAGGAACAATGTACAATTTATGTAAACAAAATAATCGAAAATTCATTGGATGTGATATTAACAAAGCGTTTGTTGACAAAATAGTAGACCAAATTAAAATCCCAATTCCATTAGATAATTTTACTGATAAATCGATTCATAGAAAGATTTTAAAAAATGCAAAACATCGCTCAGTGAAAACAAGTAGAAAACTGGATAGTATAAAAACTAGAATTATAACATAAATATTTCATAAGTTCCTGGAGATATTCTTCTAATTTTATTTCGTTTGTTCCATGTAGAGATAATTGCCCTTATTCTATGTTGTAATACCTTTCCTGTTGCTAGAGTATAATGATCTTTAGAGATTTTTTCATAAAGATAATGCAGTGATACAGTTTTCTTCTCTTTGAATTCTTTTTCTATGATCTCAGATAATTCAGACATGTGGTTTTCCTAGTTAGAAATGTATTAAAGGTTTTTTCATGGAACTCAATCAATTGTAGTCCATTGAATCGTTCAAATACATAATCATTTTACAGATCACAACGGATAATTTTTGAATTATAGGTGAAAATTAACTATGTTTCTTCTTTTGCCATTCAACAAATTCAGGAAACTTCATTAATAATTTTAAATCAATTTTTGATAGGTTTTTTGTGAGAATGGTGGAACCACGAGGCGTTATTTTGAAATAGGATTTTTCTGGATCTGTGACGAGTCCAGATCTTTTTAGATAAAGTCGTGCCCATCTAACTCGATTATAGAAAAGTGTTTCAGCCCCAGTAGATTTCAGTTGTGTTCTTTCTTCTTGTGTTAGATTGAAATGTTTGCTCAAATACTTCTCTGTCTCTCTAACAGAATGTTTTTTCCCATCTCCAGCAAAATTTAACAATGGAAGTAGGATTTCTTTGAAATCTGGAATAGCCAACATTGCAAAAAAGCATCTTCCCAGTTAAATCATTTGTGATTAGTTAAACCAGAAATTGCATTTTTAAATTATGAGAAAAATCACTAACAAAACGATGTTTGAAAAATATATAATTGATGCCTATATCGGTTTGTTCTTTTTGCTAAAACCAATTAACAATGTCAGACTTACAATTTCTAATGATGATACTGCTATAGCGCCATACATACTAAAAGTGTAAACTATGATTGGGTATTATGATCATTATTCCAAACAAACCTAAAGCAATGAAAATTACATTTAGTTGAAAATAATAACGATGAACGCTGTCTTCATCGGTTGAGTCTCTTGATGTACCCAAAGTTGCCAAAATAAATAGAAAACTTACACCTACAGTAAGAGGAATTAATATGCGAATAAATCTGAACGTATGTGGAAATTGTACTAATAAGATTAATGCAGTAAATGTAATTCCTCCGAGGAATCCATTTACTGTTGGTGATTGAGGATTAAAATTCAGAAATTCTTTTCCGCCCCTCCTTCTCAAATCTCAAATTCGTGATAACAACTAGGACACACACATACTTCTTTTCCCATTTTGTATTTTACTCGTAACTCAATTATGCCCTCACATTTAGGACATTTTCCTTTTCCACCAGACGTATGTGATGGAAGCTTTCTTATTTTTTTATAAGACATATTTGAATTTCTGCAATGATATGTTATACTAAAATGTTGACTTTCAAAAAGATTAGCGCAGATTATTTTTAATGTGCGATGCTATTCTGTCGTAAACTGCAAATTGTTCTTTTGAAATTCCAAGTTCATAACTGCCTTTCCACTTACCATGTATTCTAACGCCATTTTTTGTTGGGTCTACCCAAATGAATGCGTCATTGTAAGATAGTTTTTTGATCATGTCAACAAGTTCGTTATCATTATTTAGAATATCAGCTATTTTTCCTCCAATCCATTGTACTCCTACCACTTTTTTAGAGCCAAAATGACCCTGTGTTTTTGGTTTTGATTCAGCAAGAAAACTATCGTCGCTTTGGTTCACTTTTGCTTTAACAATAAAGTGAGCCTGAAAACGATCTTGTGCACCCCATGGTAAAGGAATAATGTTTTGCATCAATTCATCTAACCTTTTTGAATTACCTGTACAACGTCAATGTTGAAATTTTTTATTTTAATGCAGCCATGGTTTGTAGTCATGATTGGAGATTGAGTAAAACTTCCACTGTAATAATCGCCATATTCAACGTCTTCAGTACCAACTTCTTTTGCCTCTGCTTCTATTCCTATGTGTTCTAAAAGATCGCAGAATTCTTCATTTTTGTTTTTTTGTACAAAAGTGTCTTGTTCAGAATCGAGCATGCGTCAAGGTAAATTTTACCCTCAAATAAATATGTCTGAAATGATGCGTAGATAGTTCTTGACTATGAGGACATATTTTAAATCAAAAGAATCATACTTACACTATGTTGCCATCAGAAATACATACACCATGTTCTCAATGTGGAGAAAGTAAATGGTCTTTTCATGGTACTGTAGATATCCCATTAATGAGAGAGATCCCAGAGGATCTATTGAAAAAACACCATAAAGGATTAGTTAAAATCGATTTTGAAGAGTATCGTTTAGGATTTGTCAAAACAACTGGTTTTACCTGTAAATCATGCGGATTCACATTAATGAAAGATGATAAAGGAAATTCTTATCCACAGGATTATACTGATATTGAGAAGTAGGCAATTTTTCAGTAATCTTAGGATTTGTACATTAAATATCTGAAATTCCACATGTTCCTTCGTGCATATGGAGTTTTTGTCCACAAACCAGTTTTTAATATTACCAGAGTATTACTGGATTTAATTCCTGTGAAAAAGAAATCAAAGAAATGGAAAGACGTCGAAAACTAAGCTATAGGATCTAAGATCCATACATTGCTTTTTGTATGTATTTATCATATCTGTGAGTGTCTGCACATTCTATCCATTTATTGCCTTTGCAGCAATCTTGGAAAGATATGTAACTATCATGTCGGCACCAGCCCGCTTGATTGCAGTTAGAATTTCCATTGTGACCTCGGTTTCGTTTATCCATCCCTGCATGGCTGCTGCCTTTATCAGCGAATATTCACCAGAAACGCTATAGGCAGAAATAGGAACGTTGAATTTTTGTCTGGTCATTGCAATCAAATCAAGATATGCCAATGCTGGCTTTATCATCACAATATCAACACCTTCTGCAATGTCAGTTTCAACTTCTCTCATAGCTTCTTTTGGATTTGTGTAAGGCAACTGGTAAGTCTTCCTGTCTCCAAACTGTGGCGCCGAGTGTGCCATGTCCTTGAATGGCGAATAAAGCGAAGAGCGATGTTTTGCAGAATGTGACATTATTGCAACATCGATAAATCCCGCATCATCCAATCCCTGTCGTATGGCTTTGACCTGACCGTCCATCATTGCAGAAGGTGATACTACATCGACACCAGCTTGCGCTTGACTTACAGCTACTTTTGCTAAAACATCCAAGCTAGAATCATTATCTATTTTGTCTCCTTTTACCAATCCGCAATGTCCTGAGCTGGTATATTGACAAAGACAGACATCAGACATTATTGCTATTTTGTTTCCAAGGTTTTTTCTAATATCAGAGACTGCCTTTTGTACAATTCCGTTTTGTGAAAATGCGGATGTGCCTTGATCATCTTTTGTTATTGGAATTCCAAATACCATAATTGCTGGGATCTTCAAATCAACAATAGAATTCACCTCGTCTACCACGTCCTTGAGCGGAAGTCTATCAAATCCCGGCATTGATTCTCCTTGAATTTTTGATTTCAAATCTTCCTGAACAAATATTGGACAGATAAGATCTTTTGGAGAAAGTCTGACCTCTTCTAAAAGCTCACGGATCTTGCCACTTTGTCGTAGACGTCTCAGTCTTAGATTAGGAAAAGACATGTACAAAAAACACCATCTGCAAGCAATATAATCTGTTACTCTTTTATTTTATAATCAAAAAGTTTGCTAACTGTTTTTAGCAATTCAGACATAGAAAGGTCGTGGGTTCAAATCCCATTCGACTTATTTTTAGTATTTTAAAATTTAAAAAGAAATTCTTTCATATTATAATAAAATCAACTTTAGTTTTTATTTTATATTGAAATGGATCTTGTTTTATGTTTCAAATAATAGTTTTTCCAGTATTCTTTTATTTTACCAGAATTTTGTTGACGCCACTTTCTCTGCCAATTTGATATCTTTTCTTTATTTTTGTTACGATATTGTTTAAGATATTCTGCGTAATGAATTCTATTTTGTTTGTACCATTCTCGGTTTTTTTTCAGAATTTGTTCTCTGTTTTGTAGATAGTATTCACTTCTGTCTTTCTTAATTTTTTCTCTGTTCTTTTGCCTGTAGATCTTATTCCATTCCCTAAGTTTTTCTCTGTTCTTTTGCCTGTAGATCTTATTCCATTCTCTAATTTTCTTTCTATTTTTTTTATTATAGATCTTATTCTTTTCTCTAAGTTTTTCTCTGTTTTTTTGCCTGTATTCTTTTAAATACTTTTTTCGTATTTCTGGACTCTTGTATGTCAATATTTTTCAATAACCTCAATTCTGTTACTAATCTAATTCTGTAAAATCATAAATACTTTTAAAACTACAACTAAAAAGGTACTATTTTATGTAAACAAGAGGCTATAAAATATAATTACTAATAAAATATGCTTTTTTACATGATACAGTATAACAAATGAAAAACATTGATGATATCATAGAAGAAACAAGGACAATTCTAAAAGAACACCATCTTTGTGATAACTGTCTTGGAAGAATATTTGCTCCAAAACTTGGTTTGACTTCATATGGGAGATTGGGAAACAAAATTAGAAGTATTCTAAAACAAAAAAATCCAAAGTCATGTTACATTTGTAAAAACTTGATGTCAAAGCTTGACTTGCAGCTAAACAAGATGCTTGACATGTCAAAAGAATATGAATTTTCATCGTTTCTAATTGGAGCAATACTACAGCCATCCATATTGGACAGGGATGATCTGATTCGTTCCAAATTCAAGCTAAAGGGAATACACAGCATAAAAAATGACATCACACGAGAAATGGGAAAAAAATTTGGCAGGAGAACAAAAACAATTGTCAATTATCAAAACCCAGATATTGTTTTCACACTTGATTTTAAAACCGGAGAGTGTGAGATAAAACCAAAACCTGTTTTTCTTTCTGGCAGATATACAAAAACAGTAAGAGGTATTCCGCAAAAACAAAGGCCATGTGAAAATTGTGGAGGAAAAGGATGCTACGTATGTGAATTTCATGGTATCTCTGAATTTGAAAGTGTAGAAGGTAAGATAGCCAAATTTCTATACGAAAAATTTGGAGCTCAACAGACAAAGATTACATGGATTGGAAGTGAGGATGAGACAAGCTTGGTTTTAGGCAAAGGCAGGCCATTTTTTGCCAAAGTTATCAACCCACACAAAAGAAAAATCAAATCTGAGAAAAAGATAGACCTTGGCGGCGTCATTATACACAATCTTAAAACAATTGAAAAAATCCCGTCCGATATCATACGATTCAAGTCAGAAATAGAGATGGAGGTAGAAACTGAGAAGGAAATCACACAATCTCAGCTTAAAACCCTTCATAAATTAGAAAAGCAGACAATATCAGTATATGAAAACTCTGGAAAGAAAAACCAGAAGAAAATCTATCACATAAAATACAAAAAAATGTCTGACAACTCTTTTTCCATATTCATGGAAGCAGATGGCGGAGTTCCCCTTAAGCGATTTGTAAATGGCTCTGAGGTAGAGCCAAGCTTGACTAGTGTTCTAGAAAATCAGTGCAAGTGCAAGGTCTTTGATTTTCACGAAATCTCGCTTACAAATTAAATATTTTGAAAAGTGTCTCAACGTTTTTTGTAGTCCGACAGTAGTTTCTTCAATTGGGTGATGATCATAACATGAGTGATTTATTTTTTTTATGTCATAATTCAGCAAAATAACAAATGATTCCAAAACCATAGGAAAAAAATGTCTTTTGCAGGATTCTTATCTTTACTGTCTTCTACATTAAACAGAGTCTAAAATCTTGTAAAACTTCCTAAGATTGAACAGGTCTAGATTCACTGGTTAATTTGGGATTAGATTGTAGCAGTTTCTCTTTGATGGCTTTATACAGTAAATCATCATGAGGATCATCAAGTAAATCTTGGATGAATTTATTTGGGTCCTGCTTCCATTCTAGTACCTTTCTTAGATGCTCTTCAAACGTGGGAAAGGCATTTCTTTTTTCCTTTTCTACCAATCTATCAAATTTACCAGTGTTTACACTGCCTCTTAGTGCTAGAAAAATGATAAAAAGCTTGATCTTCTCTTCTGGGATGTTTTTTAATTTTGAATACAATTTTCTATACACCGATAGTTGCCTCTTGTGCTCCGACGCCTTTTCTGAATTTCTATCAGTCTTATAGTCTACAATCAGGTACCCATCGTTATGCTCAAAAACAGTATCTATTTTACCTGTGAAAATTAACCGATCATCGTTATATTGAATTAATGAACTTAATGGCATATCACATCTTTCTTCAGATGATACAAATTTCAGTCCAGGATATTGCTTTTTTAGCTCATCTATGGCATCAAGCCCATTTTCAACTGCCTTTCTTAGATCATCCTTGTAATCATTAATCTTTGTTTCATTTTTCAAAATACTTTCTATGGCATTATGAACTGTAATTCCAAATTCTGCAGCATCAGAGACAAATGGCATTCTGATTATATTTCTGAGAAGAAAGTTGTATGGTTTTGTGGTGACACTTGAATAAGAAAGATGTGTAATGCTTTTAAAATAATTAATTATGAACTGCTCAAGCCACCCATCTTCTTCCTTTAGCAGTTTCTTTGAATCATCAAATCTTCCTGCAATAAACAATGAAAATGCCTCTGATAACCTACTGTCGATCTTGGTTGCAATGGCATTTTCTGCATTGGAGTCAATTTCAATTTCAGACAAATTCTCGATATAGTATTTTCCTTTGTCTTTGTCATCAGTAATGATAATTAATTTTTCCTTGGCTCTTGTAAAGGCGACAAAATCAATTCTCAATGATTCCTCCACAAGTTCTTTTTTTATGTCAATGCCACTAGATTCCAGTATGGCTTGCACAATGACATCGATAAAACTTGTTCTTGATGCACCAGACTTTGGAAGATACACTACGACATCAAAGTCCCTGCCCTTTGCCTTGTGGACTGTTGTAAGCGTTATTTTAGAGTCAATGTTTCTTTCCGTGTAAGACTCTTCGGCTATTGCTATAAAGTCAAAGAGCCCATCTATTGTAGGAGTCGGAAGGGACAGGTATTCATCTACCTGTTGTTTGATTGTAATTGCTGTGGAAAACCACTCGGCTCCTTTGGAAACGCACAACGGGTAAATCACATTGTCAAATGTCTTGTCAACGTCTTCTCTTTTCAGTGATATTCCAATTGACTTGATTTTTTCCAGATTGCTACTGCTTCTGCTTCTCTTATATGACTCTGAGATCTCAAACGACTCTTTGAGAGTATAAGGGGAAAATATCGTAAATGTTGCAGATATCTTGTGTTCGATCCTGTCAGAGATTATACCTTTGAGATAGCTGATTATCTCACCCTTGGCCATCTCAGTTGTTGCCTGAGATGTAGTTGAGGAATATGGTATGTTACAGGAATCAAGAAATTGGGATATTTCCATAATCTGTGCATTTGTTCTGGTTATGACTGCAATTGTTTTTTCCTTGTTTTCTTCTATGATTTTTTGAATCTGTGTCAGATGAGCTCTTGTGGATATTATCTTTGGATTTTCACCCACTTCCTTGGTAGAATTAAAAGTTTTAAGCTGGTCAGCAAAGTCATTTTTATTCGCGGTCCTTTCAAGGAAATTTGTCTTTGAATAATCAAGTATCTTCTGTGTACTTCTCCTGTTTGTTGAAAGAAGCATCGGATGGCATGTTTGCATAAACCTTTCAAAGTTTTTGACAGAGCCTCCCTGGAATCCAAATATTGCCTGTTTTACATCCCCTACAAGAAATATGTTCTCGCCCACCATTTCGACAATCTTGGCTTCAAGTTCATTCATGTCTTGCATCTCGTCAACTAGAACATATTGGAATTTTTTTCCGCGGAACTTTTCTATGAATATCAATAGCATGTCAGAATAATCTACTGCATCATGCTTGGATTCCTCATAGTCTTTGTACGCAGAAACAAAATATTTCAAAAACGCCTGCATCTCGTTTAGTGTGTAAGTACTTTTAGTTTCATCATATGTATTTTCGATAATGGTAGAAGCTTTCTTGACATCAATTTTATCATGGGTTATGCCAAAGCTTTTGATGTATCTCAAGGCGTTTTCGGACTTTGGTACAATTTCTGAAATAAGGTAATCCTTGGTATAATTGAATGCCTTGTTATTTTCATAACTCTCAAGTATGGCAAACCTCATGGCGTTATTTCCTGTGATTTCTCTTGTTATCAGCCCAGTGTCAACAAGATAGTTGAATGCAAATCCATGAAACGTATGTATGTTAAGCTTCATTATCTCCGAGTCTGGAAACTTGCCTTTTGCCATCTCGAAAATTTTTTCAAACATTTCCTTCTTTGCCTTTTCTGTAAATGTAATACAAAGAATATTTTCTGGTTTCACACCGTTTTCAAGAAGCTTCATCACCTTCCATGAAAGTGTAGTTGTTTTTCCGGTTCCAGGGTTAGAAATGACTATGGTGTTCTTGTCCAAATGTATGATTTTTTCTTGTTCTTGGGAAGGTTGCATTATTTCATGCCCTCTGTAAGATATAAAATGGATTCTGCTAGTCTCTCTTTTGTAACAAGACCATCGTGTACAATTTTATTGTAAATTTGTGGATAGACAAACTCTTCAGTTGAATATTGAATAATTTTTTCATAATCTTTGTTATAATAATTAAAAATGGTATCTACACCCATTGTTGTTTTTGAATTCATTCCATACGCGTATGCAAGCACATTATGTTTTAGTCCTCGGGTTTGGAGATTATTCAATGGGAGATGAAGTTGTAGTAAATCTATGATTTCAGGTTTGCGAATGAGCCACTGGTATATCCACTTGACATTTTCTGGAAACAATTGCGTCATTCGTGTATACAAAAAGTTGATGTCAAAATTCAAAACGTTGTGACCTATGATTCTAAGATGGTCAGCTACCGATCGATATTTGTTAAGATCTCCAACAAGATGGTAAAATTGATTCAAAATTTCTTTTTCGCTTGACTCCCATTCTTTTAGTCTGTTTATGGGACCGTCATTGATTTGATATGTGATTAGAGTGATCTTACCATCAAATGGGTTCAGCGCACCCATTGTATACTTCCAAAAATTGTTTTTATCAGAATCTTTACTGATTTGACCTGCCTCTACGCCTGATTTTATTCGAAAATATTCTTCACTTGACTGAAAATTCGGTGCTGTCTCTATGTCTAAAAAGAGATTTGCCATGTTATTCACTTATCTCCAGGGCTTTGTTAGCAGAATATGGATAGGCATCATTTTCTTTTAACTTGAGTTGAACCCAGTCGTACAAAAAGCGACCTATTTCAACAAACTTTTTACTGTAGGTTACATCTTTTACTGATACTGTAAGAAAATTTTCCACCTTTATTCTCTCAGAATACTTTGGCATAGGCGCAACGGATACCCATTGCCAATGGACTTTTCCGTCTATCATCTCTTTTGCAAATACACTGTTAAAGGAGGGATCAACAGCGCTGTACATCATGACCACGCCATTTACCCACTTGAACTGGTCATGAAAACATGACATGCCGGCGGTGTATACTCTTGCCATCTCGTCTGCTGATTTGAAGACAGAGATCTCATGTATGATTACCTCCTGTGGAGGGTTGAGTTTGATTTCTAATTTCATGGTTACATTTCATACGAGTAGGTTATTATTAGATAACCTCTTATTAGTATGCATACGGTAGATACTATTATGAGCAAGATATCAAAACTACGTGTACATATTGCTCCTGTAGGTTTTGAGGTTGACCGAATTGTATTGCCTGCCAAAAAAATGAAAG
>Ga0209515_10006937_pt1 | contig 13865 bp, 16 predicted proteins | sample Subgroupgradi54m_FD_187454 | JGI IMG/M metagenome (GOLD analysis project Ga0209515, IMG submission 187454) | Subsurface groundwater microbial communities from S. Glens Falls, New York, USA - GMW60B uncontaminated upgradient, 5.4 m (SPAdes)... ...
AAGCGGGAGAACAGGTCCAAGCGAGGGACGTGCATGGGAGGGGGCGGTGGAGCTTGGTTCCTACGTAGGCTCGGGGATGCGGGCGGGGTTTGCGCTCCTCCGTTCACTTGGGGAGTTGGAGAGGGCGGAGGGATGGGAGCCGGCCTGGGCGGTGGAGACGGTAGTGGCGGGGGAGAGCGCTGGAGTGCCTGCAACGCCAAGAATTCTGGTGAGGAGGTGTCGGGAGGGGGCGGAGAGAGAGGCGGTGGTGGTGAAGCCGGAGGGGGAGATCCCAAGCTTGTCGAAGGGGAGGGTGGTGGATTCGGTGAGGGTGGTGGTGGAACAACCGGAAGCTGAGGCGGTGGTGGAGGCGGAGACAGTGAGGAAAAAGGAGAAGGCGGCGGGGCGGCTCCGCAACTGCCTGAAGCGCAGAACTCGTAGGCGCCGATGTCCCAGGCCGAGCTTTGGGGACGCGCGACCGAAAAAATATCACTTTGGAATCCGGCGATTACCGTGCCGTGATCGATTGCCGGACTGCCGGACTTGAGCAGATAGCCGTCGTCGGCAGTAAAGGGAATGTTATCGGGGCCGATCACGCTTGTGGAGTCCTGGAGCAGCGGATTGACACTCACAAGGTCTGCCGGATCTTTGTAGTTCGGATAGCTCGTCTTGTTTAAAAGATTGTAGCCGCCGGTGAAGGTGGAGGTCGCATCTTTCCAGTAGTTGCTTCCCGCGTTATAAAAAATATTATTCTGCACGACGCCGGTCGTGGGGTAGGAGACGCCGCCGAGCGTCGCGACTTGAAATCCTATTCCATGAATCTGGAGATTCATAAACGTATTGTTCACGATGGTCAAGTTGGAAATTCCGGACGGCGCGACTCCCCATGCGCCGCCCATTGCTCCGCCGTCGAACACATTATTGCGGATCACAATATCGGAAATCGTGAGGGGCAACACATTATTCTGAATGATGACGCCCTGGTGGAAACTTTGGACGATGTTTCCCTCAATCACAATGTTTCTCACGATTTCCCCATTGTTGTTGAATGTCTGGAACCCGTCCGTGTGTGATGGGCCGATTTCTGCCGTCAGTGTTCCGTGCATGTAGTTGTGCCGGAGTATCACGTTGTCGCCGAAAAATCGCGTGTAATCTGCGTCTTCGGTTGAGTAGACCAGCCGTTCGATTTCATTATTTTCAAACACCACATTGCGCCCCATAATCGACGCGCCCTTGTTGCAGCGATAGATATAGTTGTTGGCCATATGGATGTCGTGCCATAGGCCGGGTGCTCCGTTCGCCCAGGCGACTTGCCAAGAAAAAGAAATTGCCTGCCCGGGTATGTCGTGGAAATAATTTCCGGAAATATCGAGATAGTTTCCTGCAACCCATACACCCCCTCCGTTCCAGCCGCTCAACTGGTTGCTTGTTTCGAAATCCTCAATGTTAATGTAATTAGCTCCAATGTAAAATCCCTGCATCACCGCCTTACGGCTCGGGCTGCTTTTGAACGTGATTGGATTGCCTGCGGTGCCGGACTTACTAAGAGTGATCCGTTCTGGATAATTTCCCGGCAGAACGAGGACGGTATCCCCCGCTGCTGCAGAGGTTGCGCCTTTCTGGATGGTTTTGAAGGGCGCGATTTGCGTGCCGGGATTCGTATCGCTTGAAGAGGCGTTATTCTGGTCTACGTAATACGTGGCGGCGTGCGCGACACCCAAGGAGGCGAAGAAGCAGAATGCGATTGCGGCGGCGTATCTCATGATGACAATTATATCATGGAGACCACGCAGCTCCTTATAGTAACTTATTCACTTCTTCGATTTCTTCCACAATGCCATCGATCAGATCATACCTTTTCGCTTCTTCCGCAGTGACCCAGGCGACTTCGGTCAAATCTTTTCCCGGTGTTGCCTCGCCGCTTTTGTAGTTCGCCCAGTAGGAGAGCGTGACGACGGGATAGCCGTCGGGGCGGACGAAGACGAGGTCGGTAAGATAGTGCGGGGTTTCAATCTCAAGTCCCGCTTCTTCGCGCACTTCTTTCCGCAGCACCCATTCCACGAGCCCATACCACTGGGGATGCGTGTCCGAAGTGCGTGGCAGGTGCTGGTATTCGCTCAACACCAACTTCCCTCCCGGAACGGTCCACTTATTGGGGAACGCCTTTTCGTGCGCGGCACGCTTCAGGATGAGAAATTTCGCTTCCCCCTGAGCACCGGTCAAAGGGCCCTTTTCACAATAATGCAGGTCGGAACAACGAAATGAAGTCGCGGGTCGAGGTCCATAATTCTACATTCTCCATTCTCCATTCCCTATTCTACAATCCGAGCACCTGCGCGGTCTGCTTCACCAACGCCAGCGCCACTGCCGCGGGGAGTAAGCTGTAGGATGATACGCCATCGTCATCAGTAATAATCCACGGCGATTCGATGACCTTCGCCGCTTTTGTTACGGGGTCCAATTCAAAACTATACGCCGGCGTGGCCTCATAGTCGTCAATGTATTCTTTTGCGTTTCCGACGGGCACCGAGTTGCGGAGGAATATTTTCGGAATTCCCGTGAGGGTAAGAAGCTGGCGGAAGATGGCATCGTCCGTCTCAAGGCGCGCGCGGATCGGTTCGATGCCAAGCTCGTCCCCTTCTTTCGGCACCATGCGCGCGCGGTTGCAGGAAGGGTTGTCGCAGATGAGGTAGAACGATTGCGTTGCGTCGTCGTAGCCCACTTCCCGCGTCATCGCGAGCTTGATGCTCCGCGGCGTTTTGCAGATGGGGCAGATCACCCGCGTTTTGATGCGTTCGTCGATCACCGCCTCGGCAACATCGATGAAGACAAAAAAATCGGGGTCTTCGCGGTAGCCAAGAAGGTCCTTCAAGAACAGCGAATAATTCACCTGGTCCATGCCGCGGGGAAAGCCGTCAATGAATAACGCCTGCCGCGGGCGCTTAGAAATTTCATACTTCAACAGCGCGAGGATAAGTTCCGTGGAGATGAGCGTACTCTGATTCCGCCCTTCGATTAAATCGATCGTTTCCTCGAGCGTGTGGAATCCGCGATACTCTTTCGCGAGAAAATCCGTGAGCGCCTTTCTCTCTTCGGGCGATGAAAGCCCGGCGTGCACATCGCGGACGATATCCCCCACGGAAATATGCCCGACGTGCTCACCGTCCTGCCCTGAGGTTGTCGAAGGGCCCACCGCTTCCATAAAAAGTTTTGAGTACGTTCCCTTGCCGGAATTTTTTTTGCCCAAAAGATATGCGACAAAGGTCTTCCCCTTGTTCAAATAATTTCTTAACTGCTCAATTTCTTTGCCCGCTTTTGCGTCAAAGTATTTTCTGCGGTCATGCGGATCGCTCAAATTGAACGGCGGGGTCACGCCTTCCGTCTTTGTGTTGAAGATAGGAAAATGAACGCCTTTCATCCCTCACTTTTGGAAGATTTGTGCTTGCGACCAAAACATTGCTTATTGAGTGTTATTTTTGATTATCAGGTTTAAGTTCTAAGGTTCGAGCCGCTTCACGCCGCGATAGAGAAACATCGCTTCCCGAATGCTCTCGAGTCCCAACAGTTTCATCATCATCCGGTTCGGACCCATGCCGAATCCCCCGTGCGGAGGGCAGCCGTATTTAAAGAAGTTGAGATAAAACTCGATGCGTTCGATATTCATCTTGCGCTCTTTCGCTTGTGCGATCAGTACATCGTAGCGATGCTCGCGCTGGGCGCCCGTCGTCACTTCAAGGCCATTCCAGAAGAGATCGAAGCCCTTGGTGAGGTGCGGATCTTGTTCATCGCGCATGTGATAGAACGCGCGGCTCGCGTGGGGATATGCGGTCACGAAGACGAACTCATGGCGATGCTTCTCGTTGATATACTCGCCGAGCTTTCGCTCTTCTTCTGGCGAGAAATCATTTTCTTTTTCGCTCGGCACGCTCATCTCTCTAAGTATCTTTTTTGCCTCCGCAAAGGTAACGCGAGGGAATGGCGCCACAGGCACGACGAGCTCTCGTCCGAATTCTTTTTTTATCTCATCGCCGTACTGCGTGTGCACATGATGAAGCGCATGCGCAATCGCCTTCTCCTCTTCCGCCATCACCTCCTCATGGGACTTTATGTACGAAATCTCCATATCATATCCGGTAAATTCGGTGGCGTGCCGCGAAGTCATCGAAGGCTCCGCGCGGAAGACCGGGCCCACTTCGAATACTTTTTCGAATCCCGCCGCCATCGCCATTTGCTTATAGAACTGCGGCGATTGCGCGAGGTATGCTTTGCGCCCGAAATAGTTGACCTCAAACACCTCTGCGCCCGATTCGGAGGGCGCCCCGATAAGTTTCGGCGAATGGATTTCAATATATCCATGCTTCACCCAATATTCGCGGAACCCCGCCTCCATCGCCGTCCAGACTTTAAATATTAAAAGGTGGCTCGGCTTTCGCAGGTCAAGCCATCGCCAATCCATCCGAATGGATTGTTCCGCTTCCTCCTGAGATCCTTTTTCAAAAATAGGGATGGGTAATTCCGGCTCTGCCGCCGAGAGCACGTTAATTTCTGCAGCCGCGATCTCGATCCCTCCCGGCGCCTGCCCCTCTTGCTTCACAAGCCCCCGCACCTCGATTACCGATTCCAAGCTTATTGCTTTGGCCGCATCCATCGCCTCAGGCACATCTTTAGTTACCACCACTTGGACAACTCCCGATACGTCCCGCACCAGAATAAAGGTAATGCTCCCCTGATTTCGAATGACCTGCGCAAAACCCGCGATCGTGAGCCGAGTCCCGATATGCGCGCCAATATCCCGAATAAGCGTCCTTTGCATGGAAAGAAGTTCGACAAAGAGAGCCGACTTGATATATAATAATGGAATGCTGGACTTTTCACAAATGTTCATTCGGCTTCTGGTGGCCCTCGCACTCGGCGCATTGATGGGGCTCGAACGGGAGCTCGTGGGAAAGGAAGCGGGCATACGCACGCTCATGCTCACCGCGAGCGGCGCCGCGGTTTTTTCGATCATCGCGCTTAACTTTCCGTTCCTCGCGGGGGGTGCCGCAGCAAGCGCCGCCTCCGTCGGCATGATCGCGAACATCGTGATTGCCGCGGGATTCCTCGGCACCGGCATCATCATCAAGAGCCAAGAGCATGTGCACGGGCTCACGAGCGCGATGATGATCTGGACGACTGCGGGCGTGGGCGTCCTCGCGGGAATCGGCATGGCGGAGTTCGCCTTCGCCGTCGCCGTGACCACCGCCATTCTCCTCTATCTCCTTCGCGGTTTCACTGTTTCAAGTTCAGATCCTGCTAAGTAAAACCGCAGGTTGCGGCGCGCCCAATATTCTCCCGCGTGATCGATGCCGATGCGCGGGGATTTTTTTATCGCGCGGGGTAGAACGCGCGCGCCGCGGTCTTCAATCCACAGTCCGCTCGCGCGGGTTGCGGCGCGACCGTTCAATTTGTTATCGATGTGGAGTTTCTTCGTGAGGCGGGCGGGACCTCTCACGGGACTTACGCCGCGGATCAGCACCGCGGCGGGATATCCCTTCTCGCGCGTCACGATGTTGAGCATCCAGTGCATGCCGTAGGTGAAATACACGTACCAGTGCCCCGCAGGGCCGAACATCGGCGCGTTGCGCGCGGTCTGCCCGCGGCTCGCGTGCGAGGCCTTATCCCGATAGCCATCGTATACTTCGACTTCGGTGATCATGTATGCGGAAATTCTCTTCCCCCGCCGCCGCACGAGAAACTTGCCAAGGAGATTCTTTGCCACCACAAGTGTGGGGCGTTCAAAAAAAATTGGGTGCACCACTTTTTTCATAGGTATATTATAAAAGAAAAACTCCGACATTTAAGCGGAGCTTCTCGTATGCTGGCAGCCAATAAGCGGGATTCTGTGCCGATTTTGCCCACCGCAGGTGTCGCAAAATCGAGCATCCTGAGCGAAGTCGAAGGATATATTTACCCCTCGACCCGGCTCGGGGCACTCGATTTTGTAATCGCCTGCGGCGAACAAAATCAGTGCAATCATTTATCTGGGCCCCGCGTAAAATGGATTTTTCCATCACGCGGCCACGTGATCGCGAAGCGATTTTACGTGGCTCGATTGCTCTCGGGCTCGAGCGACACTCCCAGCCCCAGTTTTTTCGAAACTGGAACTGGACACGATCTTGCACCCAGTAAGGATTTAGCCGTTTCATTTCCACCTTTCTATCCCTAGAGTGGAACTGGACCATCGAGCTTGGGATGGGGTCCCTCCGACCCTTTCGAATCGAAGCGTTTCTGCTCGCACCTCTCGCATTACTGCGGTCCGCCGTTAACGGATACTATTTTATCCAGCCCCACTTCTGCTCGCAACGATATGTCTTTCGAGCACTAGATCAATTCGACTGAACTCTTCTACACACGTACTAAGCAGAAGTGGAGCTGGAGGGTGTCCCGACTTTCCTCTCCGACGTAACGTCGGAGCGATTGCTTCGGCTACCAGCTACTGTCCAGGGTACTCTTAAAAAGGGAGTTTGTCAACGGTGAAACCCCAAGTCCGCGGGGTTGTGGCCTCCTGAAATTTTTTTAATAACGCCGCCGTTCTTTTTGAATTCTTTCCGCATCGCGGCAACCTCCGCCGCGAGCTTGACCGTTTTTTGCGGAAGCTCTTTCCGCTTCATGCGCCTTGGGGCATACTCGGAAGCCCCATATTCTGCACTCGCGCCGATATCTTCGGCGGCAAAGCCCTCACCGCTCCTTGACGTACTCTGCTCGAGTACGCCTTCGTCGCGTTTCGAGCTTTCCCCTGCCCGCCATCCGAGCGAAGGCAAGGCAGGCGGGGCTCGAAGCTCTCGGCGTGGTGCGACGAAAGAGGGCTTCCGAATATGCCCCTTTGACCAGTATTCGATGACCAGCGCGCTGTCGCCGAACACTTTTTTTATCTTTTTCTTTTTCGCGATAAAGAGCGCGTAGCGCATGGCGAGAAGTTCGCCGTAATTGTTCGTGGCGGATTTTTCGGGGATGAGATACTTGCCGAAACGGTTGAGCTTCTTTGCGGAAAGAGCGCTGTGCAGAAGGTTCGTTCCTTTTTCATCTGTCACGCTCACCTCGACGCCGTGCCCCCTCCCCGTGCCCGCATCAAAATAAATTCCCCGCTCGAGTTTTCTCACACTCTTTACTTCATACCGCGCGCCTTGCGCGAGCCACGCTTCGGCTTCTTCTCTCGTTTCAAATCCCTTGTATCGCGCACCCACGATCCCCGAGACGATCTTCTCGCATTCGCTCCAGCTATTCGCGATTCCCTGCCCCCCCCGCGGGATCAGATATGCGTAATATTTCTTTTTCGATTTCATGGCTTTTGATTTTGCTTATGCCTTCCCCCTCTTCATATCTCCTTATTTTCTAATTCGCGCGAATTAGAAAATAAGAAATGTTTTTATTGAAATTTTTTAATCGATTCCCTGACCATACGCATCGCGCGCGCGCGGCTCCGCGTTTCGGCACCGCCCACGTCGTGGTGCCCTCCCCCGCCCCAGCGCTCGCGAAGGAATTTGCCGATGTGGACTTTATTCTGCCCGCGCTTCCATGGATTTGCGCCGACGCTCAGATGATAACTACCGTCCATATTATGGTTCAGGCGAATGCTGTAGAGCAGTTTTGGATACATATAATAGGGCGCGAAGCGGGATTCGGTAATCCCTTTCCCCGTGAGATCAGTGAACCCTACGCGGCCATGGAGCTCTACATGTGCGCGATACCACGTGATGATGCTCCTTGTTTCTCCGTGAAATTTTTTTGCGGCACGGCGCATTACGGGTGTTGCCGCTATTTCTTTGAGTGATTTTTTCGCGAGGAGCTTTATAAGCCACGTAAGCGGATCGCCTCCGCGCGCTCGGTCAATAAATTCTCCGATCACGAGTGCGGGCTCTTTTCGCTCCACTGCCTGCCGCGCGGATGTGTAGCGCGCGCCGTCCGTCACGTCGAGCCACTTCGCAAGTTCCTTGAGGTGCTTCGGCGGCCTGAACCCGAATTTTCTCTTGAGCACATCGAGCACCTGATGGCAGCAGGAAAAATATTTGGGATCCCAGTTGTGGTATTTTGTCTGTTTAAATTTCCGTTCCCACTCCGGCTTCAAAAACGTCGTCGCGTGATGGTCGAACCAGAACGCCGCCTTCGGGTGATAGAGAAAGTCCACGATCACCGTGGGCCGCGCGAACTTTAATTTCGGCCACTTGGCCTCGATGCTGTAGTCGACCGGCACAAATTTTTTCACGCGATCCCCGCGGCTTTTGAAGAACGCGAGTATCACCGCGGCGGACGCGCGGCCGTCGTAGTCGTCGTGAAAATAAATGTCGTATATCATAGAAGCGGATGAATCCAGATTAAAATACAGATTTAGCCTGATTGGTGCGCGCACAAGGGATTGAACCTTGGACCTCTGCAATGTGAATGCAGCGCTCTGCCACTGAGCTATGCGCGCGATTTCACCACATCATAAACCAAAAAGACGCCGTGTTCAACGGCGCCCTCTTGGTTTCTTATTTTCTCTATCTCTTATTGCAATTCCGCCGTGCCTCCCGCTTCCTCCAATTTCTTTTTGAGCGCCTCCGCGTCTTCTTTCTTTAGTCCTTCCTTGACCATCTTCGGCGCGCCATCGGCGATGTCCTTCGATTCTTTGAGCCCGAGGCCCGTCGCTTCGCGGATTACTTTGATGACGCCGATTTTCTGCCCGCCCGAAGATTTGAGGAACACGTTGAAGCTCGTTTTCTCTTCCACTTCAACGGCCGCACCTGCGCCGCCGCCCATTGCTACGGGGGCCGCCGCGGAGATGCCGAACTTTTCCTCGAGAGCTTTCACCAGCTCCGCGAGCTCAAGCACGGTCAGAGATTCTATTTTTGAGATGAGATCTTGATGCTTTTCCATGGTATTCATCAGCGAATAACGAATCTTGTTGCGAATATACGAATCGCGAATAGTTCGGCACACTCACTATCTTCGATTCGTTATTGGGAAATTCGTAACGGGATTCGCTATTCGTTGATTATCACGACCTTTCTGATTTCGTTTTCATAATATAGAGCAGTGATTTGATCGGCGCGGCAATCATGCCGAGCAGTTGCGCCAAGAGCACCTCGCGCGGCGGTAGTTTGCCGATAAAGATGATCTTGGCCGCGTCGATCGGCATACTCGCGGCAAGATCGTACCCGCCAAGAATATGCAAACCCTCTCCGCCTAAGGCGGACCCGCCTTTGGCGGAGATTTTCTTTTCTTTCTCGAGGCCGCGGAAAAACTGGTAGACCGACGAGGCGGCAGATTCGAGATTCGTTACGAAGACCGTTCCCGTGGACGTCTTGAACCGCTTCAAGTCCACATCTGCTCCGCGCTCTTTGAGAAGCAGCCCCACGAGGCGCTTTTTCATCACGAGGAGCGGACTCCCCTTCTCTTTGAGCTCGCGCCGCAGTTTCACTAAATCTTTTGTTCCGACGCTTGCACAGTCAATAAAGAGAAGCGCGGCGCTTTCCTTTGCCAACATTTTCCCCCGCTCTAACTCCCCCGACTTTTGCTGTTTACTTTTCATGTGGTTAAAAAATAAAATGCCTGCCGAAGATGCAGGTCAAAAAGTGCGTAGAGGCACGTTTTTCCTCGGGGGGTCTTCTGTATCCGGATATTCCTGATACTGCCCGCCGTCTTCGGAAGTAATTGCAGTATAGCGCAGGCCTCGACGAGTGTCAAATGGAAAAGGCAGCCCGCGAGGACTGCCCGTCATTGTGTCTTTTAATGAAATTTTGCGCGGAGGATATTCCACGCGATGGGACGTGCCCAGTTGGTGAGGGGCGGATACGAGATGATGCGCTTCTTTTCGGGCTGATCACCGGAAAACGTATCTGTCCCCTCTTCGAGAATCAATACCCGATACCCCCGAAAATTTAATTGCTGGGCGACGCAGAATACGCAGCAGTCGAGCGTAAGCCCGAAAAGCACGATGAAGTTCAACTTCTGATTGCCGACCATCACGACCTTTTCGAGCCACGCGTTAAAACCCTCGGGGTCCTGATACGGAAGACCAAGCTGATTTCTTGTCACCCTTTCGTCTCCGATGCCCTTGCGCACCCATGTCGGATCGTTCATGCACTTCACCCACGCGGGCGCGACTTTCACTTCTTGAGGAATTTCCGAATGGTATCCCCGCGATCCAGGGTAACAACAATCTCCGCGATCTCCCACGCGTGGTTGGCGATAATCCGAAATTATTTCTGCCGCCTTGATTCCTTTTTCTTTAAACCATGGGATAAGCGTTGTTTTAACAAACCTCACGCTTGAGCGAACACGATATTGGCTTCCCGAAGGATCCGTGAACTCCATCTGGAAATCCACGCTTATAAAACCGATCACAATATCACCTCCTTTTCAATCAAATTTGCTGGTTATTATAATATCACAAAAGAAATTGCGGCACAAGGCGGCGAGCTCAAAACGGGCATAAAAATCGGGCATCAAGCGAATCTCTCCTTCACGTCAAGTTTTCTTGCGGGCGTTGTAGAGCTGCATCCTTACTTCAAAATCATCTTTGATGGCATCGAAAAGGCGGAAAGAGAACTCATCAAGGTTAGAACCTCTGAAAAGCCAACTAATAAAAGACAAATCACCATTGTCATGGCGAAATGTCCTACTTTGCGGGGCAACTTGGACAAGTTCAGAACTCAAGATTGGAGTAGTATTTTGAGAGAATTGAATTATTTACAAATACCTCGACTCACTATTGATCAAATATAAATTTAAGAAAAAGGCCTATAGCCTTGCCATCGGATCTCCTAAGCAAACTTGATGGGTCATATTCGCGAAAAGGAATGGAGCGGTGTAGTAATGTACCGACTTCGGTCCTTCTGCCACTAGCCGCTTGATAACTTGGAGGAATTTTTCTTGTGAGCGATGGTTCGCATCAGAAGCCGTATGTCCCTTCAGTAAAGCTATCGGGACATGATTGGATGGCTCAAGAAAAAGAGCCGCAGTTTTATCTTCAAGGGGTCTTGAGAGTTTGTCGTTTTCGGTGAAGAAGACAAATTCAATATCGTAGCCAATGTAGGCCAGTGCTCCAGCGCTTACCGCAGATGGCCCCAGTGTTTTTGCAGAACTGCACGCCCGGGCATAGATAATTTTGTCGGAAAGCAACGCCACGTCCTCTACGTTTATGATAATCTTGTTGCCTTGACCAGTAATGGCTTGGTCGTTGCCGTGCCCGTTCAACACCACGAGCATCCGTACGCCTGACTTTTTGCGAAGTGTCCCAAGAAATCGTTCTTTGGTCGCCTTCTCCTCCGAGAGATCGATACACTCAAAACCTTTTTCATGGGATTCTTTCAGGATAAAATCGCTCCAATAAAAAAGATACCGCGTCGTATCCTCGTATTTGGGTCGCGTGATAAGCAGTAATCCCGGCATTACGCGGAGTTTGTTGTCATCTCATCCAAAAGCTGACCCCTGCCGAGCGCCCGCAGAAACTCAAGTTGCGATTGAGCAACTTGTCTTCCCACGCGATCATCTTGCTCGACTCTTTCGATAAGCTCGTCTCGGGTAAATTCACCTTCCGCGCCGACGGAAATTTTTACATCATTAGGAATAAGATTTAACCGAGCAATAACAATTTGCTTCAATGCTTCGGGTATCTGTTGCTCAATCTGTCCGTTTGCCCCTTGAGTCATGGTTTGATGATATTTAATTTTTCCAACTGTTCCAAAATTTCTTTCCCACGAGGAGTATTTTGAGTAACTTCAAAATAGGCAACCTTCCACGTAACGGGATCGCCGTTAATGGTTGCTACGATCTCATCGCGGGTGCCAAGCGGGAGATTGGCATAGGCCCTTAAAAACCGCTCCCTGATGCTTTGGACGGAGCTTTGCGGAGTGGTTTCAGTCATTAGTTTTAGTATACAAAAGTTCGGGTAATTCGTAAACAGAGCGCCCCCGAGAGGATTTGAACCTCTATTTTCCTTGTTAGAACCAAGGCAGTTTATCCATTAGCTTACAGGGGCAAGAAGAGAGCCGCACCGAGGGCGGTTTTTCTATCTTCTTGTGCGAGTAAGCATCATCGTTTGAATTATAGCAAAATGTAAACTAAAGTAAAGAAACTATGGATAGGATAATAGAGACTCTCGAAAGGTATTATAGGTCATTAGACCAAGAAAGGGATTGGGATTTTTTCCTCAATCTCGCTGATTATGTAAATCTGCTCAAGGAGCTCCCGATTCAGGATGTCGTAGAAAAAATAAAGGAAGGTGAGGGGCAGATACGCGAAGATTTAGCAAAACAGGAAGCGTTGGCTGTTGCAGAACTTCGCGAACTAAAAGACGCAATTCTTAAAAAAGTACATGCCTCAAAGGAACTAAGAAAATCGAAGCTGGTCCAAGAAGCCATAGTAAATCTAAATGATCTTGAGGAGGGTAAGAAAAGCCCTAACCACTACACATCTTCTAGGATTGAGAGTGGGTTAGATGGAATTATCAGGGTGCTCGAAGAAAAGCGGGAAGAGCATATTTTGAAAGATTTATTTCCGGATAAAAAAGAGAGTGAGCGGGTTTATATTTATCAATTTTCTGCCGCGCTCATTTCTCGGCAAGGGTTAAGTACGATTTACAGCGAGAAAGCAAAAACCGAGTTGTGGGGCGCATATAGAAAACTTCTGCTCGTCCCGAATACAATATTCGATGGGAAAAAGCGCCTTGCGGAACTTGAGAGAAAGGGCGAAGAGAACGAAGACATTAAAAAGTTAGTGGAAGAAATGGATATAATCAAAAGCAACTCAATCCCGAGCCATGATTACATGGTCCATTCAATGGTTATGTTTCCGGGATCGTCTGGCCGCAAAGAGTCCGAAAAGCACTTCTCGTCTTCGTCTGATGAACGGATACACGAGTTTAGAAGGGATGATTATAATACCTATGCAACTCGTTTTCACAACTACCTACTCAAAGAAATGAGCAGAGAAAAAGCAACTCCGTCGGTGCAAAGTAAAAATGGTTTCTCCTTTGATGGTGGCATTCTTAGTTATCAAGGGAAAGAAATTGTCGTGTCAAAAACAAAAAACTCCCGTCCATATTTTCTTCTAAAGACCATTCTTAAGAATCCGAAAGGATTGTGGAACTATGATGAGTTATGGCAAGACCTATTTAGTACCGACTATGAACCAAAGAAGTGGAAGCAAATTTATAATGCGGCGCATGACCTAAACGAGAAAATAGCAATAGTAACAGGGGTTTCAGATTTTCTTGAGCTTTCCAAGACCACCATAAAGATCAATCAAAAGTATACATAAAGTCTGCGGACTGTCTGCAAAGTTTTGCGAACTGGCCATGGATTATCCTGATGATAAACATCAGGATTTTTTATGTTTACAGAAAACGAAAACAACAAAAAAGCCAGCGAGATTTTCGAGGATTATGAAGCGCGAAGCAATATCGTTGGGCTTTTTGACCTACTGCTCAAAATCGACCGGCGCGTCAATCCAAAGCTCTATGCGCCGGAAAACAAAAGCGGGAATACACAAAAAGAAAATGGTTGATACCTTTGTCCTCTCAATTCCATATCGGAAAGTGGTAACCGATGCCGTGAACGACCGGATTGGCTCTAAGTGGCACCTGCAAAACCGGACGCCGGGCTACGACAAGTATGTCCGCAATCCTTCTGCGATACACACGAAAGGCGGGCTATACTTCCCACGCGTTACCGCATATGTTCGAAAGGGCTCAGGCTCATCATGGAAAAATGCTGAATCCAGCATTCGTATTGAGTTCTCTGCGCCGAAGCTAATCTATCAAAACAATGTAGATGAGCTTATCGAGGATCAGTTCGAAATGGTTCTACAAACGCTACTGGAACGGCTACGAGTTATGAACGTACTTATCCTGCCACAAAACCTTTCGG
>Ga0209515_10006938_pt1 | contig 13859 bp, 11 predicted proteins | sample Subgroupgradi54m_FD_187454 | JGI IMG/M metagenome (GOLD analysis project Ga0209515, IMG submission 187454) | Subsurface groundwater microbial communities from S. Glens Falls, New York, USA - GMW60B uncontaminated upgradient, 5.4 m (SPAdes)... ...
GTCGACAGCGGTCTTGCGCCGCAAATGCAGGCGGTGAATACGTATCTCGCCGTCGCCAACGTCAATGCATCGATCGAGTTCCTCGAGCGGGCGTTTGGTTTCTCGCGGAGCGTGGTGCTGGGCGGGGCCGACGGCCAGCCTCGCTACGCGGAGATGCGCCACGGCGACTCGGTGGTGATGTTGATTCCGAAGGGCGACGCCACGGCCGCGACCGGCGGCGCGCCGGGGTTGTACACCTATGTGGGCGATGTGGACAAGGCGCTGACGAAGGCACGCGCGGCGGGCGCTGGGGTGTCGGAGGCAGAAGATCGTCCGTGGGGCGATCGCGTAGCGACGGTGACCGACCCGGACGGCTACCGTTGGGTGCTCGCGACCTTCAAGAAACTGGTCCCCTTCGATAACCCCTAACCCCTAAGCACTGACTGATAGCATTCCTCGTAGAGCGGGACGATCTTCTCGGCGCAGAAGTCGTCGCGGACGCGCGCGCAGGCGGCCTGTGCGATCGCGCGATGTTTCGCGGGGTCGCTGAGCACCATCACGCCGCTTTCCGCCATCTCGTCGAGCGCGTCGGGAGGATGGAGGAACCCGGTCACGCCGTGGTCGATCACTTCCGGTAGCCCGCCAACCCGCGACGCGACGACGGGTACCTCGCAGGCCATTGCTTCGAGCCCAGCAAGGCCAAAACTCTCCTGCGCCGACGGCAGCAGGAACAGATCCGCGATCGACAGGAGCGGCACGACCTCTTCCTGGGCGCCCAGCGAGTGCACCAGTTGCGAGATGCCGAATTCGCGCGCAAGCCTGTACGCGGTGCTCAACTCGGGTCCGTCGCCGACGAGCAACAGCTTCGCCGGCACTCTCTTCCGGATGCGGTCGAAGATCCCCATCACCGCATCGATGCGTTTCACGGGCCGGAAGTTCGAGACGTGAATCACGAGCTTCGCCTCCGGATCGTCGGCGGTGAACCGGCGACGGAGGTCACCGACGTGATGACGCCGGTGAATCCCGCAGTCGAGGAAATTCGGAATGACCACGATCTCGCGCTTGACGCCGAGCTGCTCGTAGGTCGACGCCCGCAGGCTTTTCGAGACGGCGGTGACCAGATCGGATTGGTCGATCGAGAACGCCACAATTTCGGAATATGACGGATCGCTTCCGACCAGCGTGATGTCGGTTCCATGCAGCGTCGTCACCACGCGCGGCGCGGCGCCGCCGTGGGCGCCGAGGACCTGTCGCGACAGAAATCCCGCCGTTGCATGTGGTATCGCATAGTGCGCGTGGATGACGTCGAGCCTGAACTCGCGCGCAACCTGGACGATCTTGTTCGAGAGCGACAGCAGGTATTGCGGCTCCCGAAAGAGTGGATAGGTGGGCGTCAGCACCTGGTGGAACGACAAGCCGGCCTGGAACTCGCCAAGACGAAACGGCGTTTCCGTGCTGATGAAGTGAACCTGGTGACCGCGCTTGGCGAGCGCCTTCCCCAGTTCGGTCGCGACGATGCCGCTGCCGCCGACCGACGCGTAACAGATGATCCCGACGTTCACGCGCGGTCCCTGTCCCGAGCGGAGTCGATGGACCAGCTACGCAGCAGGTGCGGCCGAAGGAGCGGCTCGCGGACGATGAGCCCTTCCGCGAAGTCGACACCGGCGAGCGCACCGAACTGGGCGTCGCGGCTTTCGATCAGCTTCATGAAACGGGGCGACGTCAACCGCGTGTGCACCGCATCAGTTGCGGGGGGACGGAACTGGCTCGCGTGGCAGGCGAGCGCTCGGCGCTTCGTATCGTAGTGGTCCGTCACGTCAATCACGAACGAAGGTGAAGCTGATTCGTTGATGAAGTAGTAAGACGTCATGTCCGGTTTCCACGGTTCGCCTTCGGCGCGATACCGGCGGAGACCGCTGTTGAAGATCGCCTCGGTGAGCACGTTGCTCGCAGCGATGTGATCCGGATGCCGGTCCGACCAGTACGGGAGCGCGACGGCCCGTGGCCGCGCGCGGCGGACGAGTTCCGCGGCGAGGCGCACGTGATCGTCTTTCGAACCGATCCCGCGGTCGGGCCATCGGAGGTTGACCCGCCACGCGGCGCCGAGCACCTCGCGCGCCGCCTCGGCTTCGGCCAGGCGCTCTTCGACCGTACCGTTGCTCCCCATCTCCCCCGCCGTCAGATCGCAGAGGCCAACGCGAAGCCCCATTGCCACGTGCTTCGCGATGCTGCCGCCGAGCCCAATCTCGAGATCGTCGGGGTGCGGTCCAAACACCAGCAGATCAACGTGTTCCATAGGGCGTAGAGGCCGACCTTCAGGTCGGCCTACCTCGTGAAGCCCCAGATCGCATCCTCTTTCTCCGATGCGTCCTGGAGTGCGCGGACGAGGATACGGGCGGCGAGGAAGGCGCCCGTCACGGAATCCCCTCCGCCGCCGAGCGCGAAGAGGTGATGCGGGTAGTTGCGGTGCGGGCCTATGTACATCAGCCCGTCGGCGGTCTCGCCGGAGATAACCTCCCAGCCGTACTCCGGCATCATCCCCGAAATCATCGGGAACATCGTCAGCAGCTCGTACATCAGCTGACCCGTCCGCTGAACGAGGACTGCCGCGCGTTTTTTCTCGGGCGTCTCGTCCTGCTGCGCGCCGCCAACCAGAATGCGATCGTCGGACCTCCACCGTACACGGTGATGCGGCGTCCTCGTGTCGCTGAACGTCATGTCGCGGCCGCCAAACTCCTTCCGGACGTGCGCGGGCATCGGCTCCGTGAGCACCAGGTAACTCTCACGCCGCTTGAAATGGCGACGCAGTTGCTTGAATTCGAGGCTCGCCGTACCGGTGGCCACGATGACGGTGGCGGCGCGCACGGTTCCGGCTTCGGCGATCACGTCGACGTGGCGCCGTGACGCCTTGACCTTCTTGACGCGCGAGCGCTCGAATATCACGGCGCCGCGCGACGCCGCGGCGACAGCAAGTCCGAGACACGCGCGATAAGGATCGAGAGCAAACGCGTCGCGCATACGGATCGCGCCTGGGGCATCAGGCGAGCCGGCTTTGTTCAACTGGTTCGGCGACAGCCAGCTGACACCGAGATCCGCCTTCGCGCGCGCCTCGTATTCCCGCCGTAGCTTCTTCTCGTCCTCTTGTGCCGCAACGACAAGTGCGGTGAGCGACTCGAGCCCGCATTTGATGTTCAGTCGCCGGAGCAGGGCGGCGCCTTCGAGCGACGCTCTCCGCCATGCTAAAAACGCCGTTCGCGCGACGTGAAGCCCGTGTACCTGTTCGACATCACGGAACGCCGGCCCCGGATCCGGCAACAGCAGCCCCGGGCTGCGCCCGGCGCTCCCCTGCCCGACGCGGTCGGCTTCCACCACGATCGCCTTGATTCCGGCAACCGCGCACGCATACGCCGTCGCACAGCCTGTGATACCACCACCGACGATCACCACGTCGGCGGTCTGCTCTCCGCGAAGGCCGGAATAGTCAGGGCGGCGCGAGCTCGGAAGCTGATCGATCGAGGGAGAGATTCCGTAACGAGTTCGCAACTACGCAGCCTCCACTACATGACGAGCAGCCACTTCCAGGATCGGCGCAAGGCGGCTTGCCTCGCGTGCCGTGCGCGGTCTGTATTTCACCCACGACTTGCCTGGTTTCCCTTGGCGCCTGAACATCGCGGCCTTCCCGTTGCGGACTTCGTCTTTCGCGACGTCTTCAGGCAGCTTCACGATGAGTCCGTCTTCCATCACGTAGACGAACAGCCTCCGGCCGGCGTAACCGGCAGGCAGGCCGAACATGCGGCCGATGCGAAGGCCACGATGATGTTCGATGAATTCCGTGAGGAATGGTGTGAGATCAGCTCGAAACGCAATCGGCACTGGCGCTGCGATTGTAAGTTATTGCTTCTCCTTCTGCAGCAGCTTGCGCTTTCGCTCGATGCCCCAGCGATAGCCGCCGAGCCCGCCACCCTTCTGCACGACCCGGTGACAGGGAATGACGAGGCACACGCGATTGGTCGCACAGGCCCTGGCGACGGCGCGAGTCGCCGAGGGTACCCCAAGATCCTCGGCGACCTGGCTGTAGGCGCGCGTCTCGCCGTACGGGATCAACTGCAGATGACGCCAGACCTTCCATTGGAACGCCGTCGCCTGCACGTCCACGGGGAGATCGAGCTTCGGCGCCCGCCCGTCGAGATGTGCGACCAGCGTGCGCACCCATTTCGAGAACGCGCCTTGCTCATGCCGAATGTCCGCCGACGGATACTCACTGCGCAGATCCCGCTCGAGCAGATCGTCACGATCGCCAAGCTTCACCGAGCACAGCCCTTTTTCGGTGCCTGCCACGAGCAGGCGGCCGAGTGACGAGTCGACAATCGTGAACGCGACTGCCGCGCCCTTCGCGCCGCGCCGATATTCGGCCGGCGTCATGCCGCGCCCTGTCGGCTGCTGCTCGTACACGCGGCTGCTCGATCCGTAGCCCGCGTCGTACATCGCGCTGGTCAGGGGCTTCCCACTCCTGAGGTCGTGCCGGAACCGCTGGGCCCGTAACGCGTCCTGGTACGCGCGCGGCGAGATCCCGAGGATCCGCGTAAAGGTCCGCTGCAGGTGGAACGGGCTGGTCCGCACGTGAGCGGCCAGCCTCGACAGCGTGATTGGCTCGTCAGTATGTGAGGTGATGTAGGCTGCCGCCTTCCGCACGTTATCGAGACCAGGTGCAGGCGCTACGCCCGCGCGCGGATGACAGCGGCGGCATTCGCGGAATCCGGCAATCTCGGCCGCATCCGGGCCTGCAAAGAACCGGACCGAATCACGATTCGGCCGACGGCTCGGACAACTCGGCCGGCAGTAAATGCCGGTCGAGCGCACGGCATACACGAAGCGGCCATCGCTGCGCGCGTCGCGCGCAAGCACGGCGTCCCAGAGTCGATCGGCTGATTGTGTTCCCGTCATCCGGTCGTGCCCGGCTTCAGATTGTGTCCCCGTCATCTGGTAGTGTCCGGCTTCAGCCGGACTCACGGTTTGTGTCGTCATGCAACAACGATATGCGGCAATCCGTGGACGATCTATCCGCCGCTTGCGGTCGTTATAACATGCCCGGAAGGGTGCGTCGCCTCCTCAAGGCAGTCCTCCTCATACTGATCGTCGTCCTCGTCGCCGGGATCGCGGCGGCGGCATGGACGCGCGGCGAGCTCCGCGCAAGTCTCCCTCTGCTTGACGGGAGCCGGCAGCTCCGCGGCCTGTCCTCACCGGTCGAGGTCACGCGCGATCGACTCGGAATTCCATCGATTCGCGGCGCCACGCGCGAGGATGTTGCTCGCGCGCTTGGCTTTCTTCACGCGCAGGATCGCTTTTTCCAGATGGACCTCTCGAGGCGGCGTGCCTCCGGAGATCTCTCGGCGCTTGTCGGCGCCCGCGCCCTGGCGCTCGACCGAGAGATTCGTGTTCACCGATTCCGCGCCGAGGCGCATCGCGCGGTCGATCTCATGGATCCGGGGGACCGGCGCATCCTCGAGGCCTACACCGCAGGGGTGAACAGTGGTCTCACCACGCTTGGCGCGCGCCCGTTCGAATACGTGCTGCTACGCCAACAGCCGCAGCCGTGGCGTGCGGACGACTCGTTTCTCGTCATTCTATCGATGTTCATCACCCTGCAGGACACGAACGGATCGTACGAGTCGACGCTCGGTACCATGCACGACGTACTGCCGGAGGCGATGTTCCAGTTTCTGGCGCCGCGCGGGACCGAGTGGGATACGCCGGTCATCGGCGAAGCGTTCAGCACGCCGCCGATTCCAGGTCCGGACGTATACAACCTTCGTGCACGGCGTAGCGATAAACCCTCACTGCCGCTCTCGGAGCGTCCTCCGCGAATCACAACACCGGCATCGAGCGAGCCGCTTCCCAATCTGATTGCCGCGAGCCTGGACTCCTTGGGAGTTGGAAGTTGGGGGTTGGGGGTTGATGACGACGAGAGTCGTTCGGCCCTCGGCAGCAACAACTGGGCGGTCGCGGGCGCGTTGACTGGCGACGGCCACGCGCTGGTCGCCAATGACATGCACCTGCCGATCCGGGTTCCCAACACGTGGTACCGCGCCTCGATGGAATGGCAGGATCCCGAAAACGCGTCCGAGCCGCATCGTCTCATCGGAACGACGCTTCCGGGGGTACCTACGCTCGTCACCGGCAGCAACACCCACATCGCATGGGGATTCACCAACACGTGGGCCGACTGGGGCGACCTCGTCGTCCTCGAGACCGACCCCGCGAATCCAAACCGCTATCGCACGCCGGACGGCTGGCGCGACATGCAGCGCTTCGACGAGACGATCTCGATTGCGGGCGAGCCCGATCAGCACGACACAGACACATGGACGATGTGGGGGCCGGTCCTGGGTCCCGATCATCGCGGCCGCCTTCGCGCGTATTCGTGGGTGGCGCACTCGGCGGAGCGTCTCGCCGGGTCGATGTTCCCGCTCGAAACGGCGCGGACCATCGAGGAAGCGCTCGACAGTGCCAACGGACTGGGCACGCCGGGCCAGAATCTGGTCGTCGCCGACCGGAGCGAGCGCATCGGCTGGTCGGTGTACGGATCGATCCCCAGGCGCGCCGGGCTCGACGGTCTGCTCCCCTCTTCATGGGCCGACGGCTCGCGCGGCTGGCACGGGTGGCTCGATCGATCCGAGTACCCGCGCATCATCGATCCGCCCGGCGGGCGCATCTGGACGGCGAACGCACGCGTGGTCGGCGGCGAGATGCTCGCGAAGCTTGGCGACGGCAGCTACGAAGTTGGCGCGCGCGCCCGGCAGATACGCGAACGGCTGATGGAGCGTGACCGCTTCTCGCCGCGCGACATGTTGGCGATCCAGCTGGACACCCGTTCAGAATTTCTCGATCGGTGGCGGCAACTGATGCTCGACATCCTGACGCCGGCTGCCGTCGAGGGCCGTTCCGATCGCACCGAGCTCCGGCGCATCGTCGAGAGCGGATGGACCGGTCAAGCGGCACCCGATTCAGCCGCGTACGGCTTCACGCATGTCTTCAGGGACCTGCTGTCGGAGCGGGTGATCGCGTTCGAGCTGTCGGAGTGCTATGAAGCCGATGCGACCTTCGACTACGCAACGGTCAGGCGCCGCGAGGGCCCCATCTGGAAGCTCGTGACAGAGAAGCCGGCGCATCTTCTCGACCCGCGGTACTCGACATGGGACGAGATGATGCTTGCGACGATCGATGAGCTCATCACCGAGGCGAGGCGCGATCGATCAAGCGATCTTCGTGACCGCACGTGGTCGGAGTTCAACGTCATCACCTACCGGCATCCGTTGTCTACGGGACTGCCGTTTGTCGCACGGTGGCTGGACATGCCGGTACGTCCGCTGCCGGGAGATCTCTACACCGTGCGGGTCCAATCGGGCTCGGTCGGCGCATCCGAGCGCATGGTCGTCTCGCCGGGTCACGAGGCCGACGGCATCATGCACATGCCGACCGGCCAGAGTGGCCATCCTCTCTCGCCGTTCTACTCGAACTCGCACGACGCGTGGGTCAATGGCGGTGCGACGCCGTTCCTGCCGGGACCGGCTGAGCACTCGCTGACGCTTGTGCCGTAGGCCGGGATCGGGGATCAGGGATCCGGGATCAGGGATCCGGGGGTTCGTGGTTCAGGTTCCCGGTTCCGGGTTCAAAAACGGAAACGGAATGCGAGTGCCGGCGAGCGAAGGTTTGCCTTGTAGATCGTCTTGTTGTTGCTCATCGCGGCGTCCATCACAAGGCCGACCAGCGCGTAGTCGACAGTCGCGCGAAGCATGTAGCCGTTGTCGCAACCGCCGCCGCACAGCGCCCAGATCAGCCCGCCGATGGCGGCGCCGACGACCGGTCCTTCCCAGATCGGATCGCGTGGCTCGGCGATCCGTTTGACCTCGCTCAGGGGAGTGCGCGACAGCTGCCCCTGCGTCGCAAGCTCCACCTCGTCGCCAATGCACATCAACGTTCCACGCAACGATTTCCCGTCGCGCATCGTCACGACCACCGCGGGCGGCGAGTCGAACCGCCGGCACTGGTCGACCGACGCCGCGATCGGCGGCGTCGCCTCCGTGCTCGTCGACTGCGCGTGCACCGGCGCGCTCAAGAACAGGATCACCATCAGAAGAATGCTTGTTCGCATAACTGCCTCCATGTGGTTCGTGCGTGGATCGTTCAGAATCGAAATGTGCCAGCGAAACACCGGCGCCGACGCCGTCCGAGAAACGCTAGCCGCCAGGAGAGCCGCCGATCGCAACAATCACAGCTACTACGGCGATGAACACCAGCGTCGTCCTTCGTGAGGGCTTCCAAGGTCGTGGCGCCTGCGAAACCCGCGCAACGTGCAGGTTCATTGCAGCTACAGACGACACGTGGTTTCGATCATCCTGCGCGGCGCGCGACAAAAGAATGCTCAGGGGTGGCCGATCCCCTGCTGTCGGACCATTTGAAGAATCTGTCTGCGCCAGTGCTGGCGCGGCAAGACTGAGAACGAAAACTGCCGCGAGAAGAATCCGCATACCTGCCTCCAATCTGGAGGGTATGGTCGTCCGGCGCCTTGATCGATGTCCTGATGGCGGGGCTGAAAAGGTCTGAAACGTTGTCAGGCAGCCCGGTCGCGCAGCGCGGCGAGCGTCTGGGCCCACGCGCCGCCGTTGGCAGTAGCGTGCAGAAGCGGATCAACGGGAATCATCCATCCGGCGGAACCCGGCTCGGCCTGAGCCAGGGCGTCACCGCACACCCGTGCCGCTTCCGTGTGTTTGCCGTCGAGAGCGAGGACCGCGGATTTGATCATCGCGACGTCCACGATGTTCGGCGCCGAATGGGGCTGACGTCCGCGCGACGCTGTCGCAGACGATGTCCGTAGCGCTGCGGCAAGTCCGATCGACGCGAGCGCATGACCGGGCACGCGGTTGAGCGCTCCCTGAAAGGCCGCGGTCGCATCGGCGTGACGCTCCTGCCGCAACCGGATCGCCCCGAACGCGTACCACGTGTTCGCGCAGCACTCGCGCGCGTACAGCTGGCCTTCATCCTCGAACGCCAGCTCGCGGGCGAACTCCTCGAGCGCGCGCTCCTCCGCGCCTTGTGCGGCCATGACAAGGCCGTGAAGCAGGTGCAGGCCGACCGCGTTGAAGCGGCCGCTCTCCTTGCGTTGTGCATCCTGGGACGCGCATCCCGCGCGCAGCTCCTCGACAGCGGCGCCGAATGCCTGTCTGGCCACGAACACGCTGGCCGAAAACCAGTACGCAAGCGCGAGACCCGGACAGAGCTTCAACACCCGGTGTGCCGCGTGCAGCCGCTCCTCGCCCCAGCTCACGGATGCGAGGCGCAGGTGATGGCGCCACTCGTCGGGTTCGACGGTCACCGCTCTGCGCGCCGCAGCAATCGCTTCGCGTGTGTCGCCGGCGCGATGCAGCACAAAGGCAAGCGTGCTCCACGCCTCGCCGGATGCGGGGTCGAGCCGGCATCCTTCACGCGCATGATGCCCGGCCTTCTCTAATGCCGCGATGTCCGGGATGGCGTCGGCGCGCGTCGATTCAAATCCAAGCACACACGCATTGGCCATTCCGACATGGGCAGATGGATGATCCGGCGCCGTGACGAGCGCCTTCTCGAATGCCTGCCGGGCACGTGCAACAGCGTCGCGATCGAGCGTTTCGAGCGCCGCGCGTCCCTCGACGAACGCGCGATACGGCGCGAGCAGCGCATCGAGCGTGTCGTCGGACTGCCGCGCGTGATGCCGTTCCACGGAGGCGTTGAAGCGATAGCCTCTTCGCGCAAGCGTCTCGATGAATGGTGTGCCGTCCCGTTGACTCCCGAGCGTCTTGCGAAGACTCGAGATGGCCTGTTCGAGACTGTTGTCGCTCACAGCGACGTCCTTCCACGCCGCCTCGATCAGCGCGTCCTTCGAGACGATGTGACCGGCGGTCGAGGCGAGCAGCAGCAGGATGTCGATGTGCCGATCGGGAAGCGCGACCGGCTCACCATCGCGCGTGAGCCGCCGTCGTTCCGGATCCAGCTCAAACGGCCCGAAGGAAAAGACCACTGCTCCGCGCACCATTCGGCAGATTATGACTGGTTCTCCGCCGTTGGGACTTGGGGTTTGGGGTTTGGGATTTTCTAACGGGCCGCGACGGCGCGCGAGGGCGCCACGGTAATCCCGTTGATCATCTCGTAGTCGTAGGTCATCGTCAGCGTCGAGGTGCCCGCGAGGCGCATCTGCGCGGTGGAGTCGATACGCACTGGCACGCGATGCCCTCCTATCCGTCCGTACTGTTTGACGACTTCGACGCGATTGGTCCAGAACGACGGGTTCTTCGCAAGTCGGCCTTCCACGCGAACCAGGTCTGCATCCGTGTCGGTGACGAACACGGCGCCTTCGATCAACGTCACGTCGCGCCGCCTGGGATGCGCGAGCAACTTCACGAGGCCCGCTTCCTCGGTGACGGCAGGCGTCAATTCGTAATTCCTGGCGGTGAAACTCGAGCGCTCTGCGTCACCCGCGGCAAAGACGCGCTCTTCGTTGTCCAGCATCGAGCGAAAGACACGGCGCCGGATCATCTCGCTGCCGCCCTCCGAGAGCACTCGATAGTGGAAACCATCTGCCCCAAGTTCCGTGGCGACTTCCATCCAACCGTCGAGGTTCAGGCGCTCGTTGTGCCCTTCCAGGCGGCGGGTCCCGCGATACTGGACGAGCGGCTCGTTCGCGCGAGCTAAAAACCTGTGCAATACCGGCTCGATGGTCGCGAGCGGCGATACAGGCTCAGCCGTTGCTAGCGCCGTAAGGGCAATGAATCCAAGCAGGACCGCAGCAGACCGAGGCATCGCATACCGCGGCTGCAAAGGAGACGCCGGAATCAGATCAACAACGCATCTCGTGCGGAAATAACACGATCGAGCGCTTCGTCGACGGTCCGGCCCATTGCAGTCATGTGCCCCATCTTGCGGCCACGGCGGGGATGAGTCTTTCCATACAAGTGCAGCTTCACGTCGGCGAAGCGCGACGCAGCCGCCCAGTTCGGATCGCCGTGCTCCCACAACTCGCCAAGCAGGTTGGCCATCGCCGCCGCTGTCGCGAGCAGCTTGGTCGATCCAAGCGGCAGGCCGCAGATCGCGCGCACCTGCTGTTCGAACTGGCTCGTGACCGACGCGTCGAACGTGAGGTGGCCGGAGTTGTGGGGGCGCGGCGCCAGTTCGTTGATCAGCAGCGTGCCGTCGGTGTCGATGAAGAACTCCACGCAGAGCACGCCGACGTATTGAAGCTCCTCGAGAATCGCGCGCGTGATCTCCACAGCCCGCGACGCCAGCGCCGGTGAAATCGCGGCGGGGGTCGTCGTCACGTCGAGGATGTGATCGCGATGCCGGTTCTCAAAAGGCTGGTACACCGCTACCTCTCCGTCGATGCCACGTGCCCCGACCACGGACATCTCGGTCTGCAGACTGATGAACTTCTCGACAACCGCTTCCTGGTGACCGATGGCCGCCCAGATGTGCTCGACGTCCGCCGGTGTGGTGACTTTGTGCTGTCCCTTGCCGTCGTAGCCGAACGCCGCCGTCTTGATCACCGAGGGCGTGCCGACCCGCGCGACGGCGTCCCAGAGCTCGTCGAGCGAGGCCGCGCGGCCGAAGGGCGCCGTCGGAAATCCGTGGTCGGCAAGGAACTGTTTTTCACGCGCCCGCTGCTGCGCCGTATGCAGCGCCGCGCCGCACGGCCGCACGGGCGCGAACTCCTCGATCGCCTCGATTGCGTCGAGCGGCACGTTCTCGAACTCAAACGTCACGACGTCGACATGCCGCGCGAACGCGCGCAGCGCGTCAAGGTCCTCGTAATCGGCGACGACCTCAACGTCGGCGACCTGGCCCGTTGGCGTGTCTTCTTCAGGAGAGAAGGTGTGGACGCGGTATCCCATGCGTCGTGCGGCAATCGCGAACATCCGTCCGAGCTGCCCGCTCCCAAGCACGCCCAGCGCGGCGCCCGGAGCGATCACGCGCGTCACGGCAGCCGTTCCTGCTGGACCTTCTGCGTCTGCTCTGCGCGGAACTGGCGAAGCTTGGCTCGCAGTTCGGGCCGCGAGTTGGAGAGGATGGACACGGCGAGAATTCCCGCGTTGGTCGCACCGGCCTTTCCAATCGCGAGCGTTCCCACCGGAACGCCGCCTGGCATCTGCACGATCGAGAGCAGCGAATCGAGTCCCTGCAGCGCCGCGCTCTGTACAGGCACGCCCAGCACGGGCAAAATCGTATGTGCCGCCACCATGCCCGGCAGATGCGCCGCGCCTCCGGCGCCGGCAATGATCACTTCGACCCCGCGCGATTCGGCGGCGGTGGCGAACTCAGCCATCCACACCGGCGTGCGGTGCGCCGAGACGATGTGGCGTTCGTGCTCGACGCCGAACTGCTCCAGCACATCAACGGTGTGCTTCATCGTCTCCCAGTCCGACGATGAGCCCATGATGACTGCAACGAGTGGTTGAGGCATTGACGATGACACGGGAGGGAAACCGTGATTCTACCCCGACCCGCGCAGACGTCGACAACGTGTCTTTCTAGTCGTACGCCAGCGCTGATGAATAGGAGCGCGCCCACGGTTGCACCTGCGGCGCCGAACGCGATTCCGACGACGTTCAGAAGCGCCGGCAGGCCGAGCAGCGTAAGAAGCCTCTTCATTCCATCCTCCTGCATCTCAATGTGCGGAACGGACGGACAGCGGCTCACGCGCCTGCAGTACACTCGGCGAAGGAGCGCCTATGAAGATCCGCGTCCTCGTGCTGCTGCTGGCTCTCTCGTCACTCCCGCTGGCAGCGCAACAGACCTCTCAACCCCCAACTTCCAATCCCGAATCCCGAGTCCCGAATCCCGAATCCCGGGTGCTCGAGGTTCCCTATCGGCAGTTCACGCTGGCGAACGGGCTCAACGTGATCCTCCACCAGGACAAGAGCGTGCCGATCGTCGCCGTAAACATCTGGTATCACGTCGGCTCAGCCAACGAGCGCCCCGGGCGCACCGGCTTCGCGCACCTCTTCGAGCACCTGATGTTCGAGGGATCGGGGCACGTCAAGGAAGGCGAGTTCGACACACTGCTCGAATCGGCCGGCGGCGACAACAACGGGTCGACCGAAAACGATCGGACCAACTACGTCATCGACGTTCCGTCGAACGCGCTGGAGCTGGCGCTCTACCTCGAGTCGGATCGCATGGGATACCTGCTCGACACGATGTCGCCCGATCGCGTGAACGGCCAGCGGGACGTGGTCAAGAACGAGCGCCGCCAGAGCTACGAGAATCGCCCGTACGGGATGGCGAGCATTGCGCTCGACGAGATGCTGTGGCCGGATGGCCATCCTTACCACTGGCCGACCATCGGATCGATGGAGGATCTCACCGCCGCCAGCTATGAAGACGTCGTGGGGTTCTTCAAGAAGTACTACGTGCCGAACAACGCGAGCCTCGTCATCGCGGGCGACATCGATTTCGATCGGACCCAGGCGCTGGTGCAGAAATGGTTTGGTGAGATCCCGCGCGGCGCGCCGGTCGAACCGGTTGCGCCCCCCGCCGCGATGTTGACGAGCGTGAAGAAGAAGACGCTGACGGATCGCGTGGAGCTGTCGCGCCTGTTTCTCGGATGGCTGACGCCGCGGCTGTACCAGCCGGGCGACGCCTCTCTGGATGTGGCGTCGTACATCCTCGCAGGCGGCAAGAACTCGCGGCTCTACAAGCGCCTTGTGTACGACACGCAGATGGCGCAGGACGTCATGGCCGTCCAGCAAAGCGCGGCGCTCGGAGGCTCGTTCATGGTCGTCGCGACTGCCCGGCCCGGCAAGCAGATCGCTGATATCCAGAAGGTGATCGATGAGGAGATCGATCGGCTTCGG